>Ga0164313_10001243_pt1 | contig 22461 bp, 15 predicted proteins | sample GuaBasSedimGuay4_FD_113735 | JGI IMG/M metagenome (GOLD analysis project Ga0164313, IMG submission 113735) | Subseafloor sediment microbial communities from Guaymas Basin, Gulf of California, Mexico - Guay4, Core 4569-4, 0-3 cm | ecosystem: Environmental > Aquatic > Marine > Hydrothermal vents... | reverse complement strand
TTCATTGGCTTTGATGTAAAATACAGAGCATTTCTATCCAGATACGCAAAAACCTCTTGTCCTGAATGACTACCAGTTTCAAACTCAGTTCCAAGCCTGCCCCTAAGCAATGTATCTAACTCGTATATTCCCAAAGATATTTCAGTGGCGTTAGCATATTGTAACACCTCTCTACCTAAAAGTATATAGTTTTCTCCAGCTAATAATTGCTCTTCTGTTTTTGATTCCAAAATTCCGCTAGAATAAACTTTTAATACATTTACCCTATCCCATACATCAGTACTTGCATCTGGCAAAGAAGAACTCGATACACCACTTGGCATATCTTCAAAAGTTGTATAGTTTATTGCGAAATTATCAAGCTCTAATGACTTAGACATTAGAACGCCACCTTTCCAGTTATCTGAAAACGAATACAATCCAGAATAAACACCTTCAACATTGACATATTTATTATTCAGTGTAGGAGCATCTAAAATGTTATTGTATGTGCTGAAAGACGTTAAATCTAACTCTCCACCATTCTCTCCAGTGCTATCAGCTTCTGCATCAGAATTATATACACCATAATTATTTGCTATTCCATTGCATTCAACAAGAAAGTCGTCAGTGAAAATTATCTTTGTTAATCTTACATCTTTTACATATCCATCAAAACTAACAGTAACAACATCGCCAGGTATTAAGTAGCGATATTTATACGGAACTACAAATTTATAAGACTGCCTCATAAGCCAATTTTTATACAAATTCTTTTCAGCTAATTCTTTTGCCTCTTTATCAGATAAAGCTAGTGGAAGCTCCATAACTCTTTCTGTTGTAGCATCAGTGTCGATTCTTCTTACACTTTGAACGCCTGTTTGATAATCAGAGTCTCTGTTAGAGAACTTTATTGTTAAGCTTTTCAGTAAATCCATTTCTTGAGATGAGTTGTACTCCATCTTATTGTTGCCATCTGCGCCTAAATCATCCTCTGGTATGTTTGCTAAGGATATCTGATTTTGCTCTCTAAGCTTCATTGTAGAGTTTATTTCAACAAGCGTAAATTCATATGCAGATAACACAGGTTCAATGGCCGTTCTTGCAGGCATATTCTTGGAAACGACATATCCAGAAACAATAGTATCTTTCCCTTCTGTCATATCCAAATCAACATCATCAAGACCAGACTCTATCAATAAACCATAGCATAAGTCAGATAATCTTATTCCTTGACTAGTAAGCAATGCCGATGTATTTGCTAAAACAACTCCCCAAGTGCTATCGAGAATATAATTTATGTTGCTTGAATAAAATCCACCTTTTGCATCGCCATACCCTTCATCTCCAGATGGTTTATTAGCACCTAGATATTCAAAAGCATCAGCATCATTTGTGTCAATTAACCAATGATGTCTACCATTATCCCAACCAAAAGAACAAGCAACTATAATCCCATTTTCCGTTGGCTTAAACTGAGTTGTTGCATTGTTTATGGAAAGTATCTCTGAGTACTTGTATTTTTTATAATCCATCTCAAAATCAAGATCGCCAGTTGTCTCATAAACTCTTATCTTATACTCATCACCTACCTGCGCAAATGCTCTGTCAGAAAATAAAACTATCTTTCCTCCAATGGCAGATAATCCGTTTCTTGGATATATATCAGTTAAATCAGCACCATCAATGACTTTATCTCCATTTACATAAATCCCACCAGCAAATTGAGTTGTGTAATCCCTCACCATCCAAATAAGTTTTTTATCAGTATAGGCAACCTTTGAAACAAAAAACCCTTCACCTCCAGCCCAATAAGTATCGGTATCAATGTTGTAATACAAAAGAGTCTGACTGGATATTAAATCCAATTGGTCGTCATAAACAAAAAAATCAGCAGAAACATTGGCATTATCAGACCATAAAACTAATCCACCATCTCCTATAGAATACTCATACTTCTGAGGCTTAATTATCTTATAAAAAACAATGCGGCCTTCTACATTTACTTTTGCCAAAACAGAATCTGTGATCAATCTTGTCACTGGATCTGTTCTTGTGGCAACAAAAAACATAGAATTTGATGGACTGTTAAACACAAAATCCTTGTTTACACCTGCGTCAAAATCAATTCCCATTATCTCAGAAAGAGTGTCTGAGAAATTTATCTCTCCAGTGACAGTATGATAAACGTCTCTTTCATTGCTTGATCCTATTACAGCTTCGCAAGTAACATTAGGTATCCTATCACCATACTTCTTAAGCTTAACCTCATTAAAAACAACATAAACGATATTTCTGTAAGCAGGGTTGTCCTCTCTGTCTGACTGTATCACCCAATCAACTTCTTGATCATCAGTTCCATTGTAGATTGTTATTCTATCGCCTATCTCAGACTTTCCATTTTCATAAACAAGAATTGAATCAAACCATATTTTTCTAATGCCGTCTATCGGACCTTCACAGAAAGCAACGGCCCATGTTGCATCATATGTGTACCATATCGTAGTAGATGTTCCACCATCTAATCCTTTTCCTGAATCTTGACTCTCTTCATGTTTGGTTTCGCGAATCTTTTTGGCCCATATAACGTTGCCAGATAGTCTATAAGATCCAAAAAGCTTAGGAACACTAGCTCCATAAGTGGACGATGTCACTTTTAAATCATCAAGTCTAGTCCCCTCTTGTACTAAATCAGGACCGGGAGGAGCAAACAAGTAGGTTCCTACTAGCGTTCCAGCAACCCAACCTAACTGAGAACCAAAAGCTCCTGCTACCTCACCACCTATTGCTGATCCTATTGCACCAAACGCTGCTGTTCCCATTAGATAGTTATCTCCGAATATTCACCAGCCTTAAAAATATCATCAGAAAATTGATAAGCTCTGATTAAATCAACATTACCGTCAGTTGATTGCATTGAAACTGTGTATAGAAAAGTGTAATCGGAATATATCTCTTCCTCTCTAACAATCACACCTGATGCCAAAAACTCAAGTTTGTATATTTCAGAAGTCTCAGAAAATGGTGACGTATTAAAGCTATACCTCACATATCGGTCTCTTCTGTTCCAAGTTATTTCTTTATCGCCATTAGGCATCAACACACTATTGAGTCTTGTTGGAGAAAGAGGTTTTAGGTTAGTGCCATCATATGTCCTATCGATAGCACCATTATAATCTACAAGTTTCCCAAAGGACGCTGCAACATACTTTCTTTCCAAATCTAACGTGGAAAAAGAAAACCCTAAATCAAGATTGAGCATTACAAATAATTCAAAATCTTCATGCTCTCCAGCTGCGTTTTCAGTGCCTTGTAATCCTCTTATCAAATTTGTAAGTTCATACACACCGTATTCTTTCTCTATAACATCTTTAAATTGAATGACTTCTTTCCCAACCAATGCTAAATTTGCAGTGCCATTGTTTATTTCTTCCTGTGAAACACTATACAATACATCATCGCCAACAAATACATTCAACACACTAGTGGTATCCCATACAGCAGATTTGTGATATTTCAAAGCTGGAGATACTTGACCAATAACAGATGCATCAAGTATTGCCCCTACCGATTGATAGGTTTGACCTGAGTTCTTTGATTTAAAAACCTCACAACCTCTCCATAAATCCCCGTATCCTTCTGCACCATAATAAATCCCTCTTGATTTTATCAAATTATTGATCAAATGTGGAGCGTTGAATACTTCGAGATATGTATTAGATATATCATCTGGTCTATTTGTTAAGAATCCATCATCAGTGCTTGAACCTTCTGCATTAGACGTATAACTAGATGTGTCTTCGACAACCAAATCAACCTGCATAAGATGGTTGTCAGAATAATTTATTTTCACTATTCTTGCATTATATGTAACAGTGACATCAACAATAGTAACTATATCAGCTACGGAATATTTATTTGTAAAAGGTATAGAAAGTTTTATAGTAGACTTCCCGCCCCAAGAAGAATACAATAATTTTTCTGCTAATTGTTTCGCCTCATCATCAGTAAAAACAACAACAGTTTCAATCACAACATTATTATCACTGTTTCCATCTATTCTTATTGCTGTCTGTGATCCTGCTTGATAATCAGTATTCTTATTTGGATACCTCAAAGTAACTTTTCTTGGAATTTCAGTATCTATAGTGGTTGCAATCTCTATCACACCACTAACATCTTGATGACTTATTGTGCCTACTGAAAGAAAATCTCCTCTCATCCTGACCACAAAACCGAAATCTTGCTCAATAAGATCAAACAAATAAGTTTTTTGAAGTTCTGCTATAGCCGATCTTGTTGACATTTGTTTTGCAACTAAAAACCCTTTTACAGTAGTACTCGCAGCTTCACCGGCTTCTATAACGCTTTCGTCTATTCCACCTCTAACAAGCAAATCAATTATTATCTCAGATAATGGAATGCCTTCATAAGATGCAGAGTATAAAGACCATATTCCAGCACCTAGCCATTTTTGCCCATTAGGCCATCCACTATCTGATCGACTATACATCTCTAACTGAGACATATAAAATCTACCGTCGATTATGTCTAAATACGGAGTGCCTGCAAAAGTGAAACAATACCAGTCATATCTGTCTGGCACATACGTATATCCTAAATAATCAATCCTGTAATCATCAAAGGTATTAATTTCAAATACTGCTTTAGACCACACATTATAAGAATCATGTCTCGATAAATAATCAATTACTAAATAAACTATTGCATCAGTTCTATGGACTATTAAATCCGCTCTCATATTAGATGAAAACATAGGGTGTTTTAGTATTCTTTGGTCTGTCACATTACCATCAAGATCCATTGTTATAAACAACGGTCCATCATCATACATATTATATGTTTCTATAAAGTATATGTTATCTATGCCAACAAAAAAATCATATCGCCCATTATTGTTTTTATCAATGTTGGTGTATTCTGAAACATCAAAAATGTCTTGAATAGGTCTAGTAAAATCGTACACTAAATCAGGAACAAAGTCATCCTCCAAATGTATTTCTGAACATGGTAGATGATCTGGGTTTATAAACTTCCCTCTTGCCGTGTCTTCTGTGCCAGCATAAGTGACATAACATTCATATTCAGGACTGACTGGCGGAGAGCTAGAGCCTTTTTTTGTCTGAACTGTAACAGGTGGATATGAGTATTTTATTATTTTTTGAACATTTATCCTATTAGTTGTACCTGCAATGCCGTCTACAAGCATAGTATCTGCCATTGCATACAGAGAACCGTGTCTTTCAACTATCTTAGATGGAAGCGTTCTTATCTGCCTTCCTCCATATGGATTAGCAAAAATACCTAGCCCTATCAATTGGTGAGAAGTGCCTCCCCAATCTCCAAAATCATACACAGTTCCTATGAAATTTAATGTAGAACTAAGCTTATCTTCTTGAGTCCATCCTTTAGAGCCGGCCGAAGGAATTTGATTGAACTGATCATCTGCCGCCATTCCTTCATAATCTGCTATTGGAGCTTGTCTTCTTACTTGATCATCCTGAAATATATGATACTCAGCCCAGCCTTGGGTTATCCTTGGAGTCACATCTCCAACAGGCAAATCATATGCACCAACAAACTTAACTGAGTTTATAACTCCATTAACAGCACTAGCTTTAACAGGAAGTATAGGATCATAGTTTCTTATGCCGGGGTCTGTTATATCAAACCCCTCAATTGTGGAATGCCCTCCAAGTATCATAGGAAGAGCTTCTGGCGGAGCCTGACTGTTCACTTCAAATGTAAAATTAGGTATGCGATTTTTAAACACTTCTAGCTGTAGGTTGTTGAAAACAACATAAGCAACATTTCTGTATGCTGGTGTGTCTGGTTCTGATTTTTGCATCAACCAATCTGGTTTTTGGTCTTGCCTTCCTGTATAAATAGACATATTACCGGATGCTTCATCCTGATCTACTATAGATGTAGTAAAACCACCAGTGTTGGCGTCCCATATCAGAATAGAATCTGCCCATACCTTGCTTATGTTATGGATTTCCCCTTCACATATCCCTATAGCTATATCGACAGAATATGTAAACCATGTTACATCATACGTCTCACTTCCTTTGCCTACCTCTTCCTCTCTTACGTGTTTTACTTCCCTTATACCCTCAGTCCAAATAACATTTCCAGATATTCTGTATGCACCATAAGTCTTAGGAATAGTTGCACCATATGATGCACTAGTAACGCTTAGATCATTAAGCCTTGGCCCATTCTGATCTTGAATGCCTAGTTTATCAGGCAGTAGCATCCCTCCTACTGCACCACCAATGGAAGCGCCTAAACCTGGCCCTATAACTGGAACAAGTAATCCTATCGCCGCTCCTACAATTGTTCCTATAGAATTACCTGACATTATAAAATAGCCTCTTTTCCATATCCACGTCCAACAAAATCCGACATTTGATATATCATTATCTTCATTGGCAATCCAGGCGTTATCCCATCAGACGTCTGATTTGATGCTGGGTAAAAATATTCTTGAGCTTCATCAATTGTTTTTGTAGCAACAACATCTACATGAGCATCATCGTAAATATCGATTTGATATCTCTCAAAACTTTCGAACAGTGATAGTGTTCTCATGTATCCTGATACTTCTCTTGATCTTCTCATCCATTGAATTGTTTTGTCATCATTGTCTTCGCTTTGACACCTTATGTATTCAACAGAAAAAGGCATTTTTGATACAAGCTCAGGTGTTATTTCTATAGGGGATGAATCTTCAACAAAATGACCCAAAGTGGTCGCTTTGTAATAAGTCTTTGAGCTTATCGTTACATCTATGTCAGCTAACAAGGTAGTATCCAAAAAGACAAATCTATCATTCAATTCATGAGTCGTAATTGCCCATTCAGTACCTCTCCTTCCTCTTAGGAAATTTCTTAATGTAAAAGTGTTGTCACCATTATCAATAGCATCTTGATATTGCAATATCTCATTACCGATAAGAACATAGTTCTCTCCAGAAAGAAGAATCTCTTTTGTTACTGAATATAAAGATTCGTCTATGACAATTACCGTAACAACACTTGCTCTATCAAAAATATGAGATACACCAGTCTGCAATTCAGTTAGTGTGTAGCCCATTATAGTGTTTTGTAGACCACCTATTACTCTGGAGTAATCAACATTGTCTCTCGATTTATGAACTTCACAACCTTTCCATCCTGAAAAAGCACCTCTAACAGCTATGTATAAACTTGGAAAATCTAACTGACTATCAAGAGTTGGTATGTCTAAAACATACATATACGTAATACCAATTAAATCAACTTTGTCTTGAGTAAGACCACTGTTGTTTGTGTTGCTCCCTTCTGCAAAAGACTCATAGACCTCTCCATTCTCTATTGTCGATTTAATAGAGATAGAACTATCAGTATTGAATGCTATATCTGTCACCCTAACATTGTAATTACTTCCGTCATATAATAATGTTATTACATCAGCAGGTTTAAGATACTCGTAATCTCTTGATAGCATGAATTCAAAAGTTAGAGTTTCGTTCCATTCATTGAATAATATTATCTCAGCTATCTGCTTTGCCTTGTCATCAGTCAAAGCCATGTTAAACTGATAATTTCTTATACCATCTGCATTTCTATCTATTCTCTGAGCTACTTGCAATCCGTATTGATAATCATTTGATTCGTTTGCATATTGAACATTGATCTGTTTGCTTAACTCAACCTCCTGAGTTCTCTTGACAGAAACATCTCCAACACTTTCCTCGCTCATGTTTATCTGCACTAAGCTATCATATCCACGCTTTAATAACCTAATCACACTATCTATTTCAGTCATGTCATATTGATAAGCAGTGGTGATTGGAAGCAACGCTGCTCTAGCTGACATAGATTTTGTTATTACATATCCACTAATCAACTCCACTCCATCAGAAACGTCAAACTCATCTTCCTTTAAACCAGCCCTTAGTAATACGTCACTACACACACTGCTGATAGGAACAGAAAGTTTGTCAAATGGAGATAAATCAACATAATAATATGAATAAGTTACAGAAGCTTGAGATATATTTGCAATAGCATTCTTGATTATTATAGACGTAGCTTGACTGGAGTTTGTGAAATTTATGTTATCAGTATCCCTAAACTCTCCTAGATACTCTACGTTTCCATCATCAAGATTAGTTTTATAGAATAACCAACCTATAGAATCTATGAACTCAGAACTGCTTGCCGCTATGTAAACAACTCCATTATCAACATTTGTTATTCTAGTTCTTTCAAAGACATTTGTAGTCATCTTTGGTTTTTTGTCATTCCAATTTAGACTTACAGTTCTTACTTCAATAAAATTCGAATCAAGTATTATAATCTCATCATTAGTATTTAGCTGTAGCAATCCATCATCATATGGAGCAATATCGTGAATGTTTTCATCATCTATAATAACTCTTGCATCGTTATCAGGAGAATTCTCTACTGGAGGAATCACCAAATATTGATATCCTCCACCTCCTACCAATAGCACATATTCAAACCTTTCTGTGTAATAGACTCTTGCGGATTCTATGTTATATTCTGGCTCCAAGATTTCTGGTTTTTCTGGAAGTGGAAACTTCTCCTGACCTTTCAGCGAGAAATATCTATACTCTGTGAATTCACCTAAATCATCGTCATCTTCTCTTGGAGGATACTGAGAGCTTATGACAGCCTTTCCATGAGATTGCAAACTCATCTTTAATCCGGGATGAACATAAGCAACCCCACCCTTTCCTGCATATAAAGTGGCAGAGTACTTATTCATATCCAAATCTGGAGTATTCTTAAATATAGTTTTATCTATAAATCTAGGTGGTGGAAAATCACCTTTCTCCACTAATTCGACACTTACATTTGGAACTCTATTCCCATAATTCTCAAGCTCTATCTTTCTGAAAACTATATAAACAACATTTCTGTAAGCAGGAGTGTCTTCGTCTTTTGATTGTATAAACCAATCAACGCTTTGATTCCCAGTTCCTTTGTGCACATTATAGTTATCGTAATCCAATCCTCCATGATAGTTCACACCATCATAAACCAAAACAGAATCAAACCATATTCTTTTTACACCTTCAATAGTTCCTTCGCAAAATGCAACAGCCCATGAACCAGCATACGAATACCAAGTTGATGATGTCTTTGTTCCTCCTTGTCCTTTTCCTTCTCCTGATTCATCAACATGCTTTGTTTCATGCAATGGTAAAGACCATATAACATTTCCTGCAAGTTTAAATGATCCAAATAGCCTAGGTATAGAAGTTCCCCATTTAGCAGTTTGAGTATCTAAATCTCCTAGCCTTGGCCCTGATTGCTCTATGATGTTCTCTTTTGCGAATAGCAAAGTACCCAACAAGGTGCCAGCTATCCACCCAACTTGAACAGCTGTCGCTAAAGTAGTTGCACCTATTACTCCAACAGTAAAAGCTCCCCAGCCTACAGCCGCACCTACTAATCCTACCGCCGCAACTGCCATTACTCTATCAGCCTATAAACAGCAACTATTTTTTTGATCCAGTAATCAGCTAAATCATGCTCAACAACTTTCTTTTCTCCACCATTATATGAGTGAATCATACCAAACTTTGCAGTTTTGCTAGGCACTACTAGACCGACATGTTGAGGATCATGACGTATCCTAAACAACAAAACATCTCCAGCTTTTATGTCATTTTTACCAACAGTCATAAAACTCTTCTGACCATCCATCATTTTCTTTAACATAATTCCATCAGGTTTTCTTGCATACCCTCTTGAATCATTTAATTTTATTCCAGATGTCATAAATGAAAGCAGAAGAAAACCTACGCAATCAACCCCTCTTCTGGATCGTCCTTGATGAACCCAAGTAGTTCCTAAATACGATCTGGCCTCTTCAATAACATTATCTATTATCATTATTGACCACCAAATTTCGTTATGGCATCTTGGCCTGGAATATACGGAAATCCTTGAAAATTAATATGATTATCAAACTTTGTCTTGCAAGTTTCAAGCCTTTTATCACACCCAGCAAAAACCTGAAAAGTATCACCAACTTCAATATCAAATGGGAAAGGTAAAAACATTTCAAAAACATTGTCAACATCTATAAAATCCTTTACCTCCATATGAATCGAAACATTCTGACCACCAGTGAATATCAATTTTCCATAGTTGAAGTAATCATCTCCAAAATTAGGATCATCAGTCAAAGTAGCTTTGAAATTTTGATTATCAGTAACTTCAGTAATCTCACCAAGAGACATAAAATTATCTCCTGAGTTTATAACACTGTAGTTATCACCATTTAGATTGTAATTAGGAAAAGGAGGAGATACAACCAATGCCCCTGTGTTAGTTGATTGAATAGTTGAGGTCTGACCTGCATTCGCTCCTGAATCCATTTGAGCAGTCATTCCATTAAAATCTGCTGAACCTAATATTGTATCATCAAGAATTTCGTCCTTTGATGCACCATTAGAATCTATTACTCCAGATTGTTCATAATTTATATCATAAACATCAAGTGGCGATATATCAGCTGGAGTAGGATTTAACAAAGTGATTATCCCTAAATTCTGATTGCTTATTATATAACTATCAGATGTGTTAGGTCCGGAAGTGAACTGAATGCTATACCCGATCAACTCTCCACTTGGGTTTGTTAATGATGAATCAGAAAATATCTTATTCTTATCTATGCTTGTTATTGAACCTGAATCCGGTTTAAGTATTTCATATCCATCGCCAGGAGTCAAATCTTGAGTTAGATTCGCATCATCAATTGTGAACGTTCTATCGATCCCAGTGTAGCTTATTATTGTTGCGGTTTTTCCTATATTATCACCAGTGGTAAACTCCAATGTCAATCCATCAAAGTATCCCGTTTCTTCTGTCAGTGAAGTATCTGTAAAAACTGTCCTCTGAACTTCAATAACAGTTATAGTCCCAGCAACCACTCTCAATAAATCAAATGCATCACCTTCCACAGATAAATTTGACATCTCCTCGGTAGTGAAAATGTTATTCTCAAAAGTATTGACTGAGTATGTTATTCCATTATTGTTTCCAGATGTAAAAGTTATATTCCATCCATTGTAATATCCATTTATCTTTGATTGACCAGAATCCTCAAAAGTGTTTGTTGTGCCGACTTCTGTGACAGATTGACCAGATAAAACCAATTTCACAATATCAAATGATGCACCCATGTCTGCCTCATTAGGAAGAGAAACGCCTAATTCTACTTTATGCGTATCCTTGATATTGTAATCAACTGGAGCAGACACAGTATCATTTATTCCAGACGTAAAAGTTGCTATAGCACCAGTTAAGAAACCATTGTCATCTGTAACTGTGGACGAATAAAAATAATCTTTGCTTGTATCCGCTGTTACTGCACCACTCTTAGGAAAATTTCCAAGTGGAACTCCACATCTCACCCCACCTAGTTGTTCGTCACACTCTGGATTAAACGTTCTTCCTATCGTTTGCTGAACTTGCTGTGATAATGATCTAAACTCAGCAACATAAGAATTATCCTTGACAGTTGATTCGCCCCAATGACCTGAGCCTAGTTTCTTAACTAAAAGAAGATTCTCATAATCGTAAATGAAAACATTTAGTTTTGCAAAATCATATCTTCCACCTATGATATCATTTCTATCAACTCCAACGGCTGTTAACACACCTTCTATATCAGCATTGTTCACTGAATTGTCAGAAGTGCTTTGCATATTAGTGGGAGTATATCCGGCAGGAGCTAAATAAGTTTGATCATCAACACCTAACCCAAGAATAGAATCGTTTATCACCAAACTTCTGTCTAAATCAGTTATACAAAGAACAAATCCATCAGTTCTTTCTATTCTTAAACATGATGTATAACTAGTTAACTCAGACATTAATTCTGACCTCTATTACTGGAATACTTGCAGAACCAACAAGGTAAGCCTCGAAGTTTATTGTTAATTGATCTGAATCAAATCTACAAGGAACATCAAACTCATAACCAGCTGTGATTGTTTCTGGTTGACCATCACCTCTATCCAATAACGGCACACTCCCTGATTTAAAAGATATAATCCCAGTAGTATAATCTATATCATAGTCTGTGCCTTCAACCGAACCAATTCCTTCAACTGCAACAACAAGCGAATCTACAACAGGTTTGTAGATTTCTCTCTCAGTAGTTCTTCCAGAAGTATAACTCTTTATTATCTGAAAATCTGTCACACCATCTATACCATCAGTACTATCGCCTATACCTATGAATTGATCAATAGCACTAGGCGTGTCATCAAGTGGACATGATTTGTAATCTCCCCAGTCCTTAAACCGAAACTCATTAGCCTTTCCTTTCATTGCATGAAAAAAATTAACTATTGTATCAATGTCTTTCTGAACTTTTATCCCAAACGCAGCATCATAATTGCTTCTGGATTGAATCCAGTTTGAGTTTCTAGTCTCATAACCACTCTTCACAGTTATGACATCAGTGCTATAAGATGGGCCACCACTAGACCCATACGATATAAACTCTGGAAACCTTGGAGATTCTATAAATGCCATTACCCATTCCTTCTCATTGCTCTTGAAGTAGCTTGACCTGCGGCTTGTGCAACCTGTCCTGCACTTCTTCTTATTGCATCTGAATCGCCATTAGTCCCAGCGACATTTATGTTTATTACTATATTTGTACTACTACCACCAGAAGCTTCAACACCAAGTTTTCCACTTGAAGTTCTTTTCAATGGCATTACTGCTTCTGCACCTGCCTCTCCCATCAAACCTGCTCCGTTAGCCATTGGGAAAAGCGTGGGACTGTTTACAACTCCACCACTTGCAAATGCTTGGACGCCATTGTTGAATGCCCCACCATTTTTGAATCCAAACATCATAGCTGCGTTAGACAGCATTCCGCCAAATCCACCACCTCCAGCGGTTAATGTATTTGCTGTTCCACCACCGCCTCCTCCTAACAATCCTCCTAGCAAACCTCCTGCCGCACTTCCACCACCTCCGCCAGAACTTCCTCCTCCGATCCCAAGCACTTCTGCTAAAGGACCGGTTATAGAACCTTGAATTGCTATTCTGGTAAGGTCTGCAACAATGCTATCCACAAGGCTCGCAAAGTCTAGTTTACCAGTAGTGACAAACTCTGTCAAGGCATCTGTCATACTATTCATAGTCTTCTGAGCAAATGAATCCATCTGCGAATAATAGTCTTGAGCCTCTTCTGAAAATTTCTTAAGCCCAGAATTCCATCCCTCAATCGCTTCTTCATAATCAGACATTTTTCCAGTATTTAATTTCAAAAGCTTTTGTTGCTCTTTAAGCTGTTTGTTGAATTCTTTTTCCGTTATGACGCCTTGTTTTAATGCTTTCGCTAAGGATTTTGCCTCATTTAAATATGTTGCAAGATCAGGGTTGAATTTCTCCCATAACTTAATCCTTTCCTCAAGAGCTTTTTTTTCTTTTTTGGCTAATTTGTCAGAAGCTTTGGCAGAATCTTTCAATGCTTTATCTAAAGCTTTTACTTTTGCTGTAAGACCACTGTACTTGTCTATCCTCTTTTGTATCTCCGCTAATTGAGTTTCTCCTGCACCAGCTGCGATAGCTTTTTTCATATCAATGTGAGCTTGAGTTAGCTTGTTGATATTCTTCTTAGCCTTTTTTGAGCTTTTTGAAGCTTCATCAAAAGCCTTCGCAGCTCTTTGAAGCGCAGCGCCCTTCATCTGATCTAACCAAGCCGCTTGCTCAACTGTGATTCCTTGTATTGATTTTTTAAGATCGTCAAAATGTTTTACTGTTTGCTCTTGCTGTCGACTAAATTCAAGAAATTCTTTGTCCAATCCTTGTTTGTTCTTTAATGAATCTAAAAAATCTTGTCCTTTTTTCCTAGCCCCCTCAAAAGAAATTGAAATATTATCAACTTCATCCGCAGATAATTTTGTATCCAGTGCAAGATTCTGATTCGCTACACTTAATTGGTTCATGACATTTATCAGAACAACCATTTGATCACGTAAATTTTCTACATTATCAGGAGCTAAAGATATTTGATGACTAAGTTCTGATATTCTACCCCTCAATTCTTCTGTGTATCCAGAATTTTCTACCATTTTCAAGCCATTTTCAGACATGCGATCAGATAACTCTTTCACATTAAGGCCGTCTAACTCTTTCTTTATGCTTTTTATATTTTCTGCATATGCAATGGCAGGATCTATAGATTCTTCGTGAACGACTTTAAGTCTTTCTAGTTTTTCAACATGATCAACAATTGCCGCTATTGGATAGGCAATCGCCGCTGCATATGCTAAAAATGTCGCCCCTGCTACAGTAAAGAAACCTTTAAATAGTTGTACTCCAGATTTCAATATCCCAAAAAATTTGTTTAATCCTACCGCAGCCAATAAAAAACTAGCCTGTAGCCCACTTACACCTGCCGACATAAATCGTAATGAAGCTCCTGCCCCTCTTGCGGCAAGACCTAGACCTGCAACTCTTGCTACGAATGATGCCAATTTTACAACAATGCCTCCTGCAAAAAGAGTCATTATCACAGACATTGCCGTTCCTAAAAGAGTCATTGACACACTAGTTTCTTCTATAGAATCCGATGCAGATGCCATTGCATTATTTACGCCAAATATGGATGCCAAAAACTCATTTGTGATTTCAGTTCCTTTTTTAATCTCTTCATTAACTCTCTTTACGCTCTTGCTAAAATTATCTGTTCCTAAAGTTGAATCTGCAATTGAATCATTTAGCTTATCTTCTCCTTCTATTGCTCCGAAGATTGATTGTCTTAATGACCTCAAAGATTCAGATATGCTTTTTATAACATCATGAACAACACTTCCGCCTTTGGTCATCTCAGCAATAAAAAGTTTAACTTCGGTGCTTAAGCTTGATATCGCTGAATCTATTGTTCCGATAGAACCAGGCATACCTTCAACAGTTTTTCCGAGATTTTGGAAAGCCTCTATAAGAATATCGTTAGTGATTAATCCTTGTGAGGATAATTTCTTTAATGCTATATTACCCATGCCCATTTCTTCAAATATTTTCTGAAGCTCAATTTTCAGTAATGGTAAGTTTTCTGATATCGATCTATACTCATCACCCATCAACCTTCCGGCTGACAAAGACTGAGATAGCTGTAACAAACCAGACTGTAGCTCTGAGTTTGTAGTTCCTGCAACACGACCTGACTTAACAAGCGCTTCTGTCCATGATAACATTTCTTTTACATTAAATGCACCTTTTGCTGTTATTGCAAACCTAGTTATTGTCTTGTTCAGTGTGTCTAAATCTATACCAACTTTTCTTGCTGAATTTGCAACTTTACCTAATGCGTCGCTCTCTCCAGTAAGAAACTTTAATTTTTTACCTAGAAGTTCTACCGATTCTCCTGCTTTTGCAAAACCTATAGCCCAGTTGCCAACAGTTTTAGCAACTGTTAATCCAAAGAATACTTTCCAAGCAAATCTTAATACTCTTACATACCCAGCCCATGCAGTTGTCCAAACCCCAGCCTCTCTTATTGCTAATGTAAGCCTTCTTACAGCGCCTATGTTTCTTTCTGTTGCACCAGTCTCTTCATTGCGTCTTCTAGTTGCCTCTGCAATAAGTCTAATCTCTTGCTGTTTTGTTATCACTCCTGCTCTTCGAAGTCTTAATAAATCAGCTTGTGCTTTTGCATATCTTTGTTCTGCTGCGTACAAAGTGTCATATCTAGCTCTAAGATCGCTAAGCGTTTTTGCTTCTTTCGCATTTGCTTCTTTAATCTTGTTTTTTACATCTAAAGATTCTCTCAGCGCTCTCTTTGTTTCTTTAACTGCATTTGCATAAAATTTCTCTGATACCATTCCTTTATCTTTTAAAACATTTAACTCTGCCATTGTCTTTTTGTATTTTTGCATCGCCGCAAACAAAGGATCATACTTTGCTTTCAGATCATTCAATGCCTTGCCTTCTTCAATCAGCTTCTGTTTGTGTCTTTCCTCTATTGATAAAACTCCTGATAAAACCTCTTTTTCTCTATTGATTAATAACAATCTTTCTCTTGTTGTTATGTTACCAGCACGCTTCTGCTTTTCTATCTCTATAAGGTTTTTCTTGTATTGTCTTTGAGCAGCGAAAAGTGGATCTAATGCTTTCCTAGATGCTTGCAAAGCTTTATTTTTCTTGATCGTTATTGCAAGTAGCTTTTCTTCAGCCGCAGCAGTGCCATCAATCACTCTCATTTGTTTATCAAATGCTTTTACAAATTGATCGGAAGTGATAGCTCCTTCTCTTAACGCTATTGTTAATTCATTAAATAGTTTTGCGGCTTTTTGTTGTTGCGCAATTAATGGATTGTATTTTGCGCTTACTCTCTCTACTGCTTTTTCATAATCGGCTGTGGCTTTGATCTGAGCGTTTATTTCTTTGATGGATTCTCTTGTGGCTTTATTGTGTAAATTGCGCAGACCTGTCTCAGTCTTCAAAGCCTTTGACATCTTTTCAGTTATTTCAAGTACTTTTTTTGTAGAAAAACCAAACTCTATAAGTGATTCGCCAAAAGAATCAATTCTGCTTTCTGCACCAGATATTTCAGTTCCTAGTTTGGATATTGCTCTTTGAGCGGCTTGAGCTTCAATATTAATCTTTACATTATAATCTGCCATTTTGGATTCTCTTATTTACTTGGGGTTTTTCTTGATCTTTTTTTGAATTATCTCTCTTATCGAAAAACTCTCGCTCTGAAAAATCAAGCCCTTGGATTATCGTTATAAACTCATGCTTAGCGCCAATGAGTTCAAAATGGGAAGTGTATAGAAGAATTTCAGACAAAGGTATATACCCGCTTTCTCTCCTTGAGAAACGAAGAATGTGATATGCTTTCATGTACCATTCATAAGCTAAATCATACACTGGCATATCATCTAAAGGGGTTTTCTTACCCCTTTTTGACACCTCTTCAAAGAACTTGATTTTATCGCCATGTTCAAGATTCCACTCAAAGAGTTCCGTTACTTTACCTTTGTTTCTGTAACCTCTTTGTTAAGAAAAATATCCATATTGCTAGACTGATTTTTCACAAATTCATACACATCATCATCATCTTTCAGTAATGCATATGCGTTTTCTTTACTATAAGGAACTGTCTTTCCATCTGGATCAATGAAGTTATTCCATCCAACTAGTATAGTATCGGAATAACATTTCAGCATAATATCTTCTGAAACATCTTCTGGAATCGATTGATTGTTCTCAATCTGATATTTATAAGGTGTTGTTAGAGTACGGAACATATGCTTGAAGTTTGTGTTATTCGCTCTTGCAACAATCAAATTTACGCCGTAATATGATACTTCAACGCCTTCTGTTTCTTTTGTTTTACTTATTGGTGTGATTAACATTTTAAAAACCCTGTGTGTTTATATTCCCTGTATTTTAAAATTATAAGAAAGATGGACCGCAACACAGGAAAGCTGCCCACCTTAATCTCCGCAATTTCTTGCAAAGTCTTTACAACGCATCAATCATAGTGATTTGAACCATGTAATTATTTACATCATCACGTAACGCTGTGATTGATCCATTCTGGAATAAGAAGTTATCTTTTCCATCAACAGGAACGTCTAATTCTGAGAATTTTGCTTTTGGCAAAGAGATAACAATTATGTTATTATCACCATCTTGCAAAGTAATATCGAGATAAAATGCATTAGCTTGTAAATACTGATTGTACAAAACAGTGTCTTCAAAATACACTGTTGAGTCAGCAGATATTTCTAATGTAAATGGGGCAAGAGCCGCAGCACCTAAAGTACCAATAGCCTTTGCAGGAGTTATATTGTTATTGACAGTAAGATTTAAGTTACTAAACTCAGTTGATGCAGATACACCACCGATATCAATACTGCTAATAGAACTTACGCTATTCATTAAGCTATATGAAGGCGGATTAATATAAGAAGAACCGGGAATCTCAGTATCAGTAGCTTCCTCTGTCAAGCCCATTACATCAAATGCACCATTCAGAATTGAGCCAGTCTCAAAATTAAATGACATTGAAGAAATCTGACATCCACGATAGTAGAAATAGCTAGTAGTGGCGCCATTTAAAATTCTTTTGGCAAAAGTATAATTATCAGCTGCGTCAGTGCCATTTCTGTAATTGGTTCCATCAATGGTGAAATCAATTGCTGTAGCATCTACATTGGTTGTACTTGGTGTCACAACCATGTTTGTATCATCTGCAATGGATACGACCTTGAATACTCCATTAGATCCAGTATCTGTTACGCTATTGATACGAACAAATTGACCTACTTTTAAATCTGTCAGGAAAGTAGTTCCTGTTCCTGTAACAGCACCAGTTGCGGCTACAATAGTCAGAGTTTGATCTGTTAGTGCAACTGTATCAGGAGTGCTGTCCATTAGCAATGAGCCAATGATAGGCTTATAAGGAGCATATGATAATTCATAGTTTGTGGTACCGCCAATCTCTGAGTCAGTTACAACCAAATCATCTGTCATTCTATCTGCACGAATAACTTCTGAAATTGTAGTTGTGATATTACCAGTTGGCCCACCACCTGTCGTTGGAAGGATATTTAAAGCAGGAGTATCAGGAGTGATACCACAATCTACTTCTAATATGTATGATAAATCTGTTGTATTTGTTGAAGCAAATTGAGTACATGCCATCGGTTTATTCCTCTATATCCATTAACAATCGTCTGATGTAAATGGTATTCTTAAAAAGTAAGCAAAATAACCCTCTTTGCCTACACCTTCCCGTGTTGGTTCAGCCGCATAAGTCAAAAGGTTACTGCTTATGTATTTGTTCTCAAGCTCTGTCTTAATGTCATCCATCAACACAAAACCTCTATTTGTACCTTGATCTATAGGAGTATAAATCTTAAACACTATAGTACCTGAATGTCTTATGCGCTTATTCAACACTGCGCCTAAGGTAACATTGCTAGAGCCAATATACTGTATTGTTACAAAAGCATATTCATCAAGCCCAGAAGTATCTTGTCTTACATTATCAAAAACAATTGCTGGCGCCACAACATTGTCATAAATATAAGATTCTATATCACTTCTGGTTTCACTTAGATTAGGCATTTTTCATATCTTATTTAAGTCTCTTATCTTGGCCTTTGCTAGCGCAGCACTTAAACCTCTATCAATCCAATTATATGTTTTTGGATAACCATATCCAGCTTTTCTTTCATCATCATTAACAACCTGAGTGTATGGTTGATTGTTTACTAGAAAGAACTGATTCCATCGATTTGTGTACTTCTCTAAATTTGGTCTTTTAGGATCTGGATACTTCCTTTGAACTACACCATTAGACGTATTCACACTGGCTGATTTTGGCCTGTAAGAGCTAGGACTTCCGGGAGTCATTCTCCACGAATATCTCAAAGTTCCGGTATAAATTGGAGTCTTCATGGCGATATGATCCCATAAGTCATATAAGAAAAGCTTGTTTGCTTTGCCTATAACTTTTATTATATCTGCACCCATTTCACCAAAGCGCTTAATATCTTTTTGATCTATACCATTCTTAGCCATATCAGTTCCACTTAAAACAGCTTAAAGTCCATGAAGCCTTTACTGGATCTACGTTTATCTTCATCAATCGATAATCACTGCCTGAAAAAGTTATCATCTGCTCTTCTTCAAAAATCGCTGGTCTATCAGAATCCATTACAAGCAAAACTAAATCATGCTCTTCCTCTGGATCATCCATACCTGCTTGACTCTTTACCGTCAATGCCACACCCTTAAATGGGTAAACTGTTTTAACTGACGATGGAGTACCTGAAATTGGATCATAAACATCACTTGCAAACACTGTTAATTCAAAATCAACATATGCATCAAGTAAATCAGTTAGTAATGCATTACCAATATCGTTTTGCAGATCACTATACAGGCCCATTTCATCTACTCTTTAAATACTTTTTGTATTCCTCTGCCTCAAGCTTTGTCTTGAACTCAGTGGAAACTTTTTTCTTCAAATAAAACACCGCCCAATTGTTATGTATGTTCAATACAACAAAACGCCTGTGTTCATTTGTCATTTTTATGCCCTTAATAAACTGACCGATTTAGTTGAACCTGTCTTCTTTAAAAAACAATAATCACTTAATAAAGATGTTATTTGTGGGTATGGATCTATTGCACCTAATTTTGTCGATGATGAAAACTGACCTGCATAAGATGTTTCACTTTCTACAGAACCAGCTTTTACCCTTTTAGATACTACTGGCGAACCACCAGTGGAATCAACATTAAACAAACCAGTAGTCATATCAATTTCTGCTAACAAAGAGTTCGCATATTTGTACTCTTCTGGTATATCATCTGGTAATCCATCATTGTCTTCATCTGGTAACTCAGTGCACTCATAAGTTGAGTCCATGAAATACCTTCCGTTGACTAAATGAGAAGTTTTTTGCTCCTCAGTTAAATCGAACCATGCTTCAACATTAACAAGATATACATCTGCCTCACTGTTTGTAGCATAAGGTATTTTAAGCGCCATTTTTCTTATTCCTACTGTGAGATTTTATTGCTCTACCTTGCCTTAAAGCTTTCTCTTTGGTGGGATAAAGCTTTCCTTTATCTCCCCATCGATAATAATCTTTACCATTCTTTTCAACTATGGTTATTGACATCAATTACTTCTTGATACCAGTCTTCATATTTGATTCAACCTTCGGCTTTGGATCTACAACAGGCTGAGTTTTTACAGGATTAGGAACAGGCTTTGGCTTAGGCTCTGGCTTAGGCTCTGGCTCTGGCTTAGGCTCTTGTCGTGTCTTCGTCCATCCAGCAAGAGATTCTAAGTCTTTGACCTGAACATCCATTACTTTATGGGGGATACCATTTTTGTCATACATTCGCATAATAAATCTCCAAAAAAATGTGGCTTGCTTTAATGTTGCGGAGCATGCAACACAAGCCACCAAAAGTAAAAATTAAGATTTACCTAGAACTACAACTTTGCGAGGATCGTAACACTTGGCGCCAATAAGCGTATCAAACGAAAGTGTATTTGTTTTCACATTCATGTCATAACCTTGTACTGCACGTATACTCATTCCATTTGCAGACATAACAGATGCAACCTTATCGCCTGGAAGGTCTAAAGGAGGCATAGCGTATGCAAAAGCATCAGGAGTGAAAATCATTCCAGACTTATCAAAAGTATCACCAGCAGAAACTACAGTAATCGCAGCATTTGCAGGAACAATCTCATCAATCTGAGTGACAAAAAGCTCAGTTGCACCAACAAGAGCTTGAGTGGTAACAATCAAAGGACGGTACATACCAGCAACATAAATGCGGTCACCAACCTCAAAAGTTCCAGTTGTAGCTACAACTGCAAGAGTTGTTTGGCCAATGCGATTCTGTCCATCAGTAGGAGCGGCTACAGTAGTAGATACACCATCACCAGCAGTATGAGCATCATCAGTGAAATTTTCAGTAGACATCCAATCAATTGCCATTAGGCGACCAATGCGTGCATTTTCTAATGCATCAACACCACCAGATTCACGAGAATCAAAACGGTTGAAAGCATCAGTACCAAGCATGATAGCTTCTAAATCACCATTTACTAAACCAATACGATTTGCTTTAGGCATTTGCTGACGGTTAGCTTCACGACGTGCAAGAGCAATGTCTGCGGCGGATTCCATAAGGTTTGCAGATACATATTGACCACGACCTTCCCATGCTTTGGTAAGCAAGTAAGTGTCAAGTTTTTGTGCCATTGATTGCATTGCAGGTTGGATAACATCTTCTGATAAAGAATCAATGCTTAAAGAGGCTTCACGAGAAGTCCAAGGGATAGAAATATCAAAATGCTTCTCAATTGAGAAAGAAGTTGAGCTTTGACGAATATCTTGAGTATTGATTGTGCCAGAAAATTCATCTGTTTCATAAGCAGGACGAGTTTTAACTGTTACAGTTTCACCAACTGCATAGCCGCCTACTTTTCCGAAATCTGAGGTTTTGTCGCGATATGCTAAACGCAATGCAACTAGTTCATACTCTAACTGACGTAGAGCTTCTGCTGCGATCATGTTTACATTTATAAAATTTGAAGCCATTGTGGATTCTCCTTGATTAAAAAAAAATAAATCGGGAGAATTTGTGAAAGCAAAATCCCGATGTGTTTAATATCGTAAAATTTTACTCTCTAGGCTTCTGCTTGAAGAGACTTATCGACTTCTGTCAATAAGGTTTAAAAATAGGGTATTGTTGGCACTGCTGTAACCAATACTTTATCATACCATGAATACAAGAAAAGTCAAGAGAAACGTTGAGTTTTCTTGTATATTAGTGGATGATTATATAGATTATGTCTTTCGACCTTCCCGATAAATCCTGTCAGCTAAAGCGTAGCCTTCTAATGCCCAAATTTTCTCTCTAGCATTAT
>Ga0164313_10001242_pt1 | contig 22468 bp, 20 predicted proteins | sample GuaBasSedimGuay4_FD_113735 | JGI IMG/M metagenome (GOLD analysis project Ga0164313, IMG submission 113735) | Subseafloor sediment microbial communities from Guaymas Basin, Gulf of California, Mexico - Guay4, Core 4569-4, 0-3 cm | ecosystem: Environmental > Aquatic > Marine > Hydrothermal vents... | reverse complement strand
TCGTTGAGGGCGATGCGCACGCCCATGGTGAGGGGGACCGCGAGCAAGGCCCCGACCGGACCGAGCAACCAACCCCAGAGGACCATGGAGAGAAACACGACGAGGGGGGAGAGGCCGAGGGCGCGGCCGAGGATGCGGGGCTCGAGCAAGTTGCCGATGATGAAGTTCACCGCGAGGTAACCGAGGGCCGTCCCGAGGGCCTCACCGGGGCCGAGGAGGACGAGGGCCAGGAGCACCGGGGGGACGGCCGCGATGATGCTGCCGATGGTCGGGATGAAGTTCAGCAGAAAGGCGAGCAGCCCCCAGAGCATCGGGAAGTCGATGCCGATGACCACGCAGAGGGAGCCGCAGAGCAAGCCGGTAGCGGAGCTCGTGGCGGTCTTCACCGCGAGATACTTGTTTACCCGGCGGGCGCCCCGGGCGAGGCGGTCGAGGCGCGCCGGGTCCGCGATGACCCGGAGCAACTTGTCGCGGAGCCCGAGGGTCTCGAAGAGCATGAACACCACGATGACCAGCACCAGCATCAGGTTCGAGAGCACGCCGGCGATGTTCTTCAAGAGGCTGGCGACGGTGTCCATGACCGTGCTCGGCGAGAAGACCTCCCTCACTTGGTCCGAACCGATGCTGTAAGCCTCGAGCCACTCGGTGGTGCTGGCGAGCCAGACCGCGAAGAGCGCCTCGTAGTCCGCCAGGCGCAGTGAGAATCCCGCCAGGCTCTCACTGACCGCCAGACCGATGACCATGAGGCCCGCGGCGTAGATGAGCAGGGCCAGGACGACGGCGATGGACGCCGGAACACCCCGCTTCTCGAGGCCGAGGACCAGGGGAGCGGTCACGATGGTGAGAAAGGTAGCGAGCAGCAGGGGGACCAGGAGCGGCGCGGCGAATTTTATGCCGGCGCCCACCACGACCAGGGCCGCGAGCATCGGAATGACTTTCGTTTCGCTTCGTCGATCCATCAAGAGCTCAACCGTCGGCGTCGGCCGCATCGACGACGGCGAGGGCCGCAGGAGCCCAGGGCAAGTCAGAGAAGCTCACCGGAGTGAGCGCGTAGACGAGGGTATCGCGGAGCTCACCATCGGGGGCCTTGATCTGATTGCGAAAATGCCCTTCGCGTAGGAAGCCGAGGCGCTCCGGAATCGCGGAGCTCGGACGATTGTCGGGGTCGCAACGGATCTCGACGCGACTGCCCTCGAGGCGGCCAAAACAGAGGGCGGTCAAGAGCTGCACGGCCTCGGTGACGATGCCGCGGCGGGTCGCGCTCTTGCGCAACCAATAGCCAATCTCGAAAGCGCGCCGTTCCCAATCGATGCGATGCAGGCCGCTGCCGCCGAGGAAGTGCCCGTCGTGATCTCGGAGAGCCACGATCAGGTCTTCGCGGGTCAGCCACATGCCTGCGGCGCGCCGAGCGAAGGCTTCGGAGTCGTCGGGGCTGGCGTGGTGGTCGACCCACGGAAGCCAGGGATAGAGGTGGTTTCGGTCCTCGTCGACGGCCTCGTAGATCGCCGGACCATCCCCCCGGCGGAAGGGCGTGATGACGACGCGCTCGCCGGCGAGGCGCGCCGGCAAGGCCAGGAGCTCGGGATGAAAACCGTGGAGGGTCACGTCAGGGGAGACGATACAACACCCGGGCGTTCTCGGTCGTGAAGCGCGATACGGTTTCAAACGTCTCGCCCCGGGCCGCGGCGACGGCCTGGGCCACTCTGGCCACCTCCGATGGCTCGTTCCTGCTCGAGGTGGCCCCGTGCAATGGTTGATCGGGGGCGTCCGTCTCGACCAGAAGCCGGTCTGCGGGCACCCGGGCTGCCGCGGCCCGAGGCTTCCGGGCGTTCGGTCGCACCACAGACCCGGCGAATCCGATATGCAGGTTGAGGGCGACGTAGCGGTCCACGAGCTCCGCCGAGCCGCTGTAGCTGTGCACGACGCCGCCATGGGGAAAGGGCCCGCTTCGCTCGAGGTGGTCGAGGGCCGGGCCGTGGGCGCCGACGATGTGCAGGATGACGGGGAGCCCGAGGGCCCGGGCTGCCTCCCGATGCGCGTCGACGGCCTTCCCCTGGGTCTCGAGGCTCACCCCCTCGGCCGCGACCCGGGAGTCGAATCCCGTTTCACCGATGGCGACCGCGCGATGAACGCCAGCCTCAGCGACGAGCGCCCCGAGGGACTCGTCGAGTTCGACTGCAGTGAGCCCCGGAAGAACCTCGGTGTGCACTCCGACGACGGCGTATACGTCGTCGTGGGCAGCGGCGAGAGCTCCGATGCGTGACCAATCGCGCGGATGCACCGCGGCGACGACCATGCCAACGACGCCCGCCGCCCGGGCCCGTTCGAGGACGAGATCGCGGTCAGCGTCGAAGGCGACGAAGTCCAGGTGACAGTGGGTATCGAAGAGCGCTGGGGTCGCGCTCACGTCGAGGGCGCGTCTACCGATCCCGATGCCTTGGAGGTCTTCACGGCCTTGGACTTCTTGGAGCCCGACTCTGCCTGCTTGCCCTTGACCCCGTTCGCGTCGAAGCCCTTCAGCTCCGTGGTGACCCGCCTGAGCAGCGACTGCTTCTGGTGGAAGGGCATGAACGCCGACTTGAAGCCGTTGATGATGATGCGCTTGATGTCCGGCATGCCGAGGCCCATCTGCGTATGGCAGAGCCACAGCTCGCGGGAGACCGAGGTGTCGGTGATGAGGCGGTTGTCGGTGTTGATCGTCACCCGCAAACCGAGGTCGTGATAGAGCTTGAGGGGGTGGCTCGCGAGGTCTCGGACCGCGCCGGTCTGCACGTTCGAACTGGGGCAGCACTCGAGGGCGATGCGATGGTCGTTCATGTAGTGCAGGAGCCCGCCGTCTTCGCGGAGGCGGCACCCGTGGCCGATGCGGTGCGCGCCGCAGTCGTGAATGGCCTGGTGGATGGACTCGGGGCCATACGCCTCGCCGGCGTGGATGGTCACGTTGATGTTGTTGTCCCGGACCAGCTGGAACGACTCGATGTGGTTCTTGGCCGGGTGGTCGTACTCGGCCCCAGCGAGGTCGAAGGCGACGACGCCGCGGCCCTTGTACGCCACCGCGAGCTGCGCCATCTCGAGGGACGACTCGGGGGAGATGTTGCGGATGCCGCAGATGATGATGTTCGAGTGGATCCCGAACTCTTCTTGGCCGTCGTTGAGCCCCTCGAGGACCGCCTCGACGACCTGTGTGAGACGCAAGCCCTCGCGGGTATGGAGCATCGGCGCGTAGCGGACCTCCATGTAGCGCACGTTCTCCTTCGCAGCGTCCTCGGCGAGCTCATAGGCGATGCGCCGGAGCGATGCCTCGGACTGCATCACCCGGAGGGTGACGTCGAAGGCCTTCAGGTACTCGACGAGGGACCCGGTGTTTTCACCGATGTGCATGACCCGGGAGAGGCCGTCGGCGTCCTTCGCGGGGAGCTCGATTTGGTCTTGCTCGGCAAGCTCGAGGATGGTCGAGAGGCGGAGCGAACCGTCGATGTGAACGTGGAGATCGGTCTTGGGGAGTTGCTCGAAGAGCGAAAGCGATAGCGTCATCGAGGAAGGGTAGTAGAAGCCTGGCGCTTGCTGCAAGGCGAGTTGATCGGCCCGTGCCCTCTCGCAGAGGCCCAGAATCAGCTATCCTGACACCCATGCCTCGGCAGTCCCTTCGCAGTCTTCTCTTTCTGGTCCTCGCATCATCGCTGCTCATCGCCTGCAGCAACAGCCGTCGCGGGGGCCCCCTGCCCGATTCGGGCGTGCCCCCGGGGGACGCCGACACCGATGGCGGCATGGCAATTCCCGACTCGGGGGCGCCCGTCGACTCGGGCACGGCCCGGGATTCGGCTACGCCCGTCGACTCCGGCCGACCCGTGGACTCGTCGACCGGACCCTTCGACTCCGGCCGCCCCGACACCAGCACGCCCCCGGCGGACTCCAGCACCCCCCTCCCCGACTCGGGCTTGCCCTCCCTCGACGGCGGGCTGCCTTTCGGGGACGCAGGCATCTGTATCGCCGGGGCTCTTCCCTGCCCCGCCGGCCAGATGTGCTGTGAGATCAGCCCGGGCCTCGGCTACGGCACCTGCGCCGTCAGCTGCCCGTAGGTTCGCTCTTTGCCCGATTCTGGAGCGCCTCGAGGGTCGCCTCGAGCTCTTTCGGCGACACGCTGACCCGCGTCGGCATGCCGCCCGAAAGCCCGAGGATCGCGAGTAGGTCGATGCCGCTGTCGAATTGCGCCGCCGCGGTGACCGCACTCTCGTCGTAGACGACGGAGATCGGCGCGCGCTCCTGCCCAATGAGTAGCAGCAGGGTCTTGTCGTAGGGGCCCTTGCGGTCCCGGGCGTCGACGACCGCCACGTCCCCGACGAAGCGATACTCCCCGGCGAGGCGCCGGGACTCGGCCTCCATGCGCTTCAGCCCCTCGGCGGCCTTTTCGATCTCCGCGTAGAGCCCCCGGTCATCGGCCCCAGTCACCAAGAAGCGGATGATGATGCCCTTGAGGCCGTCGTCGCGATGCCGGGCGCGGAGGGCCCGGTCGATGGTCGCAGCGACGTCCGACGGGGTGCCGATGCGCGTGTCGATGGCCCGGGCGTCGGCGTCGGCGCCGGGGTATGGCTCCTCGCCGCCGCGGATCCACTTGGCCGCCGAGCAGAGCCCGTCGAAGTCGATGTGACAGCAGATGGTGTCGATGGGCCCGGCGCGCTCGACGAGGGCGGGGGTGATCATTTCGGGGCACGCCCCGTGCTGCGCCTTGGTGGCCAGGACGAAGCGGGGGTCGGCATCGTACTCGGGGTGCAGGGCGTGGTCGTGGTGGTCGACCCACATCGCGAGGCGGTCGCCGAGGCCGTCGATGAACTTTCGCGTGACCTTGTCGAAGCTGACGCCGCCCGCCTCGGAAGCAAAGGCCACGTCCAGGACGACGACGCGACCCTCGAGTCTCTTGGCCTTCGGGAGTTTCCGGGGCGTGCCGTAGGCGATGTGGGGGAAGTTCATGGGGGCCTTCTGGGGAGGGCCCGAGGATGGTGCGCGAGGCCGGCGGGCGCAATGGGATGAATGAGGCCGGCGGGCGCAACAGCTTGCCTCGTGGCCGAGGGCGGTGGATGGTCGCCCTGTGCAGGGCGAACTTCCAAAGGGTACCCGGGTGTTGCTCGTCGGGGGGCCCCTCGCCGGGGCGGCGCTGCTCCTCCTGGTCGTTTTTCTGGCGGAGCGAGGGAATGAGACGCCGGACCCTTCGGCCCCGTCCTCCCCCTCCCCCTCCTCCGCCTTCTCCGCCGACGCCACGTCCGCCCGCGCCGACGGGTCGGCCCTTGCGACGTCACCGGCCGCCGGGGGCACGCTCCTCGCACCGGCGGGGTACATAGCCCGGGACCTCGACGCGTTCGAGAGTTCGGTCCTGCACCTGGGCCTCGTCGACCGCGAGGGCGCGGGCACGCTCTGCACCATCGGCGGGGGAACGAATGCCACAGCCCCCCTCGCCCTGGCCCGGTGCCGGACGGCGACGCCGGCGGAGCTCACGCGCCCGACGCCGGGTAGCATCGCGGACCCCCGCGCGCTCGGCGATGCCACTTACCACATCGGTGCGGCGGGCGAGCTCGTCGTCACGGGCAGCCCCGGCAACCACACCGTGACCCCGATGCCCGAAGAGCCGGACGCGATCCACGTCTGCGAAGCGGGGGATACCCGGGTCGTCGCCGTCGACGGCAACCTCGTCCACGGCGTGCGACAGACCGCGGTCGCTTTCATCGATGCGTCCGGGGCGAGCGACGCCATGCTCATCGAGACCCACGTCTACGCGTACCACCTCGCGTGCCGGCCGGACGAAGCGCGCCTCACCTGGCTCGAGGCCGCCGTCGAAGGCGCAAACCCAATCCTCGTCGTCGAGCAGGTCGTATGCACCCGGGAGGGCTGCGAGACGGTCCAAAACCGGCTCCCCCGGACGGGTACGGACCCGGTCGTCGCGTCCATCGCCGGGCAGGTATTGCTGCTATCCGCCGGAGAAAACGGCACGCGCATGCGCATGGCACCGGTTGCGGCAATCGACGACGCGCCAGACCTCGACGTCCCGCCGGACGGTGATTTTCCAGTACTCTCCCGGGCCCTCTATGCCCGCGGGGGAGCCGGGATCGTCACTCTCCGCACGAGCACCGGGGTGCGCGCGCTGCGCGTCGACGCGACGGGCGATGTGAGAGCCCTGCCCGTCACCGGCAGCCCTCCCCCCGGTCTCTGAGGCCCCGGCAAAATGCTGCTAGACTCTGCGGCGGAGATTTATACATGTCACTTCGTATGCTTTGCCTTCCCGCCCTCTTCGTTCTTCTGACCGCCGCGGCCTGTGGCGACGACGGCAGCCCCCCGGCGGGCGACTCGTCGGTCGACTCGGGCGGAGGCACCGACGGCGGTGGAACCGACGGCGGTGGAACCGACAGCGGAACGGCCACCGACGGCGGTGGAACCGACAGCGGCACCGCCACCGACAGCGGAACGGCCACCGACGGCGGCGGCACGACCGACAGCGGAACGGCCACCGACGGCGGCGGAACCGTGGGCATCGATTGCATGGGCATGACCTGCAACGCCGCAACCGAGCAGTGCTGTGTCACGCGCACGGGGATGACGGCTACCGCGTCATGCATCGCCGCCGGGGCAACCTGCGAAGGCGGTGTCACGGTGGACTGCGACGGCCCCGAAGACTGCGGCGGCAGCGAACTCTGCTGCGCGAGCCTCGCTATCTCGGGCACGACAGTCGAGTGCCGGCCGACCACGGACGGATGCGGCGGCCCGAGTTCCTTCACCGAGTTCGAGCTCTGCCACAGCGCTTCCGACTGCACCGACGGATCCGTCATGTGCTGCCCGATCGACCGAGCCGGCTTCTCTGGCTCCGTCTGCCGGGCGAGTTGCACCATCGGCTTCCCCGGAACCTGAGGCGGAGGACCTGCCCGCCACGGAGGCGCCGAGCCGCGGGCCATGCCCCGGCCTCGCCACCGTGAAAAACGCCGCACTCACCGCCCCGGGCGGTGGCTGTGGCGATTTTTTTGGCGCCCGGACGGCGCCATAACGGCGCCAATTTGGGTCCGGAACGAAATGAGTGCGATCAGTGGCCACTGATCCAGGCACTGGCAACGGACGTTTCCAGTGCAATTGCCGTACATCTCCCGAAATCACCCACCTTTTTTTGGGCGTGGCCCTGGTATGGATCATGCTCCTGTGTCACAGGGTCGGCTGAAAGTTCCAGTCGTAGCGAAGGTGGCGGGGAAAAATGGAAGCGAATCGTAAAAAGGCAATCGAGCGGGAAGCAGAGGACAGCGGCGTACGACGACGGCCCAACCCGCCCCAAAGAACCACCGGAACAACGGGGATTCCTCCCCTGAGAGCCCTCCGAGGCCTCGACGCCCTAAAGGCCCTCGACGCCCAAGACGGCGAAGTCGCCCGGCGCGCCCTCGAGGCCCAAGAGCTGCGTGAAGAACAGCTCAGCGCCGAGATGTTCGGCTTCGATCTACCGGAGCCCGCCGATGCCGGCGCCTCGCCCCTCGAGCTCGAAGAGGAGGCTCGCGTCGACTTTGACCACCTCGTCGATGTCAGCTCCGCACCGAGGATGTTGCGAAGCTCGACGCTGGCGCCCGCCGCTCCGTTGCCCTTCGACGAAGTCGGGCAACCCTTCTTTGCCCCAGCGAAGCCCCGGGTCTCCCCAGCGATGCGCCAGGCGGGATACCTCGGCGCCCTCGTCATCGGAGCCGGCCTCTCATGGATGGCGATGGACCCGAGCCTCGAGGCCGCTCCCACGATCGACGAGGCCCCGGCAGTCGTCGCGGCTGCCGCGCCCATCGCGGCTCCGGCCGAGACTCCCGTCGAAGCGGCGGCGCCCGTTGAAGCGGCAGCGCCCGCCGAGGTCGTCGTCGAGGTCACCCCGGAAGCCATCGCCGTGGTCCCCGAGATGGACGACCCCGCGGCCTCCGAAGAGAGCGAAGCGACCCCCGAGCGGGCCACGCCGACCGGACGCCAAGTTGCGGAAACCGGGCCGACCATCGCCTCCACCGTGACGGCCGAGCCCCCCGCCGGCGCCACCGCCGAAGGCGAAGCCACCATCCGAGAGCCGAGCGCACCGGAGATGACACCGGTCGTTATGGCCGTCGCTGAAAGCGAGGCTGCGCCGGAAACCGAAGAAGCAGATCCGCTGCACGTCGCACGGGGCGATCGCGCCCTCGCGGTGAATACGGCCGCGGAACACGGGAGCGTCCTCCACGCCGTGGACCAAGCCTTTGGCGCAGGAGCCCCGGAGGCCGCCGAGGCGGCCGCGGAGACCGCGCCTGAAGAGGCCGGACCGAGGGTGACTCGCGCCTCGGTCAGCGCGGCGATGAACCAGGTCCGCGGAGCCGTCGAGGCCTGCGCCGCGGGACGTCACGGCCAGGCGAACGTGCAGATGATGGTGCACCCCTCCGGACGTGTACGCGGCATCCGGGTCGTCGGGACCTTCGCCGGTACGGCGGAAGGCTCATGCATCGCCCGCGAAGTTCGCGGAGCGCGTTTCCCCGCCTTCGAGGGCGCGGACTTCGAGGTCCACTTCCCCTTCCGCCTCTAACGCCTGAGGGGGGCCTGAGCGAGCGCCTGGTCCACCACCGACCAGAGCCGTGCCTCGGCAGCGAGGCGCGGAGCTACCGCCGCCTCTCGCACCTGCGCCGGGCTGCGCGCACCGACGATGGCGTGGGTGACTCCGGGGCGGGCGAGCACCCACCCGGTCGCCACCGCCGCCGCGGACGCGCCGATCTTTTTGCCGATGGCCCGGAGCGTCACTCCCCGGGCGGCGTGATGCACGAACGCGAGCCCATGAAAGCGTGGGTCCCGAGCGCGCAGGTCATGCTCGTCGAAGCGCGGCGGGGCTGTGTACTTGCCGGTCAGGAGCCCCCGGCCGAGGGTCTCGTAGGCGAGGAAGGGCAGACCACGGCCCTGGCAAAGCGGCAACAAGGCGGCCTCCGCTTCGCGCCGTATGAGGGAAAGAGGTGACTGGAGGGACGCGACGCCCTGGGCCTCGGCCTCGAGGGCGGCGGTGAGTCCCGGGGCGTTGTAGTTGCACAAGCCGAACGCGCGAATCTTTCCTTCGTCCCGCAATCGAGCGAGGGCACCGACGGTGTCCTCGAGGGGCGTCCCATGCTCACAGGGCCAGTGCACCTGAAGCAAGTCGATGCGCTCGACGCCGAGGCGCGCGAGGCTCGCTTCGCAGTCGGCGCGCAGGTGCTCGGGAGTAAGCAGGCTCTCCGCGTGGTCGGTCGCGGCATCGAAGCGCACGCCGACCTTGGTGGCGATGACGACCTCGTGCCGTCGTGAACCGAGGGCCTGGACGAGCAGCTCATCCGCCGCGCCGTGGCCGTAAAGCGGAGCGGTGTCGAACCAGTCGATGCCGAGGTCGAGGGCGAGGTGCACCGCGGCCGTGGCCTCGGCCACATCGATCGGCCCCCAGGGGCCGCCGCCGAGGGCCCAGCAGCCAAAACCCACCCGCGACAGGGTGAGGCCGGTATCAGCGAGCGCGCGTCGTTCCACAACGAACACCCTGCCGCATAGACCCCGACCGTGTCAGCTGTGTTCTAGCGGATGAAGCAATCGCGTACACCCGCGTCAGTCGCCAGCCATAAGAGAATTAAGCAACCACGCGTCCCCAAATCCTCGTAAGACAATTAAGCAACCACGCGTCCCCAAGTCCTAGCGAACTCAGTTGGGGCAATCGCGTCCACTTGCGTCAGTCGCCGAGCGCGCCCGCAGGCGACGGCCGCAGGAATACCAAAGGTATTTCAAGGCCGGCGGCGAGGACGTAAGCCGGCGAATGGCGTGAGTGGGCGCGATTGCTAGTCGTGGGCGCCGAGGGTGGCGGCAAGCCGCGCCACTCGGGCGGCGTCGACAGGAGCGTCGAGGACGCCGCCCTCTTTGATCCAGGTGCCGACGATGGCGGCGTCGAAGAGGCCGCGGAGGGCGTCGGCGCGGTCCGGGGTCAGGCCCGAGCCGATGAAGACCGGGGCGCCGCCGGCAGCATCCCGGACGTCTTCTAGGAGGGAGGCGTCGACCGGGGCGCCGGTGGCGGCGCCGGTGACGATGACCGCGTCGGCGCCTCCTCGTCCGAGGCACTCCCGGGTCGCCGTCGCGGCGTCGAGAGCCACGAGGGGTGATGCGTGTTTGACCAGCACATCGGCGAGAATCGCGACGTTCTGGGCGCCGAGGGCCGCGCGGTAACGCAGTGAGTCGGCGGCCTCGCCCTCGATGACGCCCTGGTCGGTGACGTAGGCCCCCGCGTGCACGTTGACGCGAATGAAGTCGGCAGAGGTTGCCGCGGCGATGCCGAGGGCGGTGATGGCGTCGTTGCGCAGGCAGTTGACCCCAACGGGCAGGCCCAGGGCCTTGGCCGCGCGAACGACGACGGCGAGGGCCGCCGCCTGGTGGGCCGGGATGCGGTCCCCACGGGTGCCTTTGACGAAAGGCGCGGAGCCGAAGTTCTCGACGATGATCGCGTCCCCGCCGCCCTCGGCGATGGCCCGGGCGTCGGCGAGGGCGGCTTCGTAAACCGCTTCGATGCCCGCGCCGTCGTAGCCCGGGTCTCCCGGCAGCGCGCGCAGGTGGACGACCCCGACGAGCCCCGTCGGGATCATTCGCCGGCTCCGGGTGCCGCCGGAGTCGACGGGGCACGGCCCGGGGAGGTGGGCCGCGGGGCCGAGGCTGGATGGCCCATCGGCAGGGGGGACGGAGCGGCGAGGGGCATAGGCGCGACGGGCGCCATCGGCTCCGCCGGCGCCAGAGGCCGGAGGTCCCCGGGCACCAGGGGACGGCGGCCCGAGGCCGCTACCGCTGCTGCCCGCGCTTCGGGCGTGAGGCCATCGCCCGGGTCGGCACCTTCGGTGCCCGCCGCGCCTTCTGCACCTTCTGCACCTTCGGTACCTGCCGCACCTTCCACCGGGGTGGGTGCTTCGGGCACCGGTCGCACGATGGGCGGGAGGCCCACCACGGACCGCCCGTCGTCTTCGACCTCCTGGGCCGTCGTCGCGACAACGCGGACCCAGGCGCGGGTCGCTTCGCTGCGCGCGTAATAGACGGGCCGGGTGAGGGGGAGTTTGACCATCTCGAGGTGGCCGATCTCTTCGCCATCGGCGCCCTTCCAGGAGAGGGTGAGCACCGGCACGGGCTCCACGTCGGTGCGCCCTTCGAGGTCGGCGCCGGGGTCGGCGTCGAGGGCGAGGTAGCTCTGAACCCGGAGCCGGCTGATTCGGTCGAGCCAGTTTCCGTAAAGTTCGTTGATACGGTCCTGGTCGTCTTCGGCGACCCAGGCGGCCTGGCTTTCGTTGGCCGGGTCGCGCTGAACGAGGGCTTTCCGGGAGCCCTCGATCTCGACCACGAGGCCGGTGACCTCGGTCATCTCGAAGGCGTGCAACTCGCGCTGCATGAGCTGGAACTCGGCGTTCTCGAGGCCGCGGACGACTTCACCGGTCAAGAGGAAGACGGGCCCCCCATCGGCGCGGCGCAAGTAGCGATCGCCGCCGCCGAAGGTCGTGCCGCCGACGTAAAAAGAGTCGTCGCGGCCATCGCAGACCACCTCGAGGGTGGCGCGGTTTTCTTCGTCGAGGCCGAGCTCGGCGAAGACATCCTCTGCGACGTCGCCGAGGGAGCGCACGGCCCGCAGCGGGGCGATGGACTCGAGGTACTCGTCGATGCCGTCGTTGGTCACGAACTCGACGTCGTGGGGATGGTCTTCGCCGTCGGGGTTCCGGGAGACCTTGACCCACCAGGCACGGACTTCGCCTTCGCCACGAGGCTCGAGGACCACCCGGCGCCGATCGTTGGTGAAGGTCAGGCGGGTGACGTGGTCCGGGGTGCATTCGGCCACGACGATTCCGTCGCCGTCGCCGTCTGCCGACTCATCCGAGGTCCAGACGACGTAGGCCGAGGCGAGGCCGACCAACGCGAGGAGAATGTGCACGCTGAGATTCTTCACGGCGTTTCCTCCTCTTTGTCTTCTTCGTCGTCACCGTCGGGCTCGTCGTCGCCGTCCGGCTCGTCGCGACCGTCCGGCTCGTCGGGCTCGTCGGGCTCGTCGGGCTCGTCGTCCTCTTCCTTCTTCGGCTGCGCCGCAGTAGCCGCTCGCCGGGGTGCCCCGGGGGCCGGGCCACGGCGGGAGCCGCGCCGGGAGCGGCGAAGGCCGACCCAAATCGCGATGGCAAAGAAAGGCAACGGCGCGCCGAAGCTCGTGGCCCAGAACCAAATTTTGTCCTCTTCGGCGCTGTGCTCGATGCGCACGTCCTCCTCGGAGCTGACCTCACCGACGATCTGTTCCTGACCGATGAGCCATTGGATGACGTCACCGAAGAGCAGAACGTTGCCCGGATTTCGTATGACCTGGTCGGTCACGAAATCCCCGTCGGGGATGATCACCGCGCGACCATCTTCGCCATCGCCCGCCGCGGGCAGGGTCACGGCGGCGATCATCTCCATGCGCCCGGACTCCTCAGTCCCGTCTCGGTTGAAGTCGCCGTTCGTATCGAGGAAGAAGCCGTCGCCGCTGCGCAGCGGGAAGTCGACGGTCGCGCCTTCGGGGGCGCCGGGCCCTTCGTAGCGACTGACCGCGCCACCCCGGACGAAGACCGACGCGACCTGCGAGGCGTTGCGGCTGACCATGGTCACCGTCGGATGCGACGAGTAGTGGCTGGTGCGCACCAACGTGCGGTCCGCCAGCGTGCCGGTCCGGCGCACGTGGTCCCGCTCGGAGGCGAGGATGCCGTCACGAATGGTCACCCCGAGGCCCTGGAGGAGCGGGCCTAGGCCGTGGTCGACGTCGGGGTCGACCATCACCAGGAGCCGTCCGCCCCCTTGCACATAGCGCAGGAGCGAATCGGCCTCCTCTGGAAGGAAAGCCTTCCGGGGGCCGACGACCGCCACCGCCGGCGCGCCGGCGGGTACCTCGTTGGCGAGGCCCTGGGCCATGCCGAGGGGCTCGTTGACGATGTTCGACCGCGAGAGGGCGTCCATCAGGTCCCGGGTCGACTCGCCCGCCCCGGCACCCTCGACGCCCGACTGAGTGCGCTCGTCGTGGCCCGTCGTCAGGTGCATCTCACGGCGCTGCATCACCAGCCGCGCAAAGGTGCGCTGGAACCGCCCGTCGAGGGTGCGCAGGCGACTGCGGGCCACCTCGAGCTCGGTGCCGACGTCGAAAGACTCGGCCTGCTGGCCGTCCCCTTCGCCGCGCAGGAGGACGATGTTGCCGTTGCCGCTGATGCGATGTTCGCGGGCGATCTCCGGTGCGAGGGCGTGGTCCCGGACCTCGTAGTCGAAGTCCTCGGAGGCCGCCGCGAGGGTGCGGAAGTAGGGCTCGACCTGCTCTCGGACGTCGTTGACCTCCGGATAGAAGAGCACCACGTGGACCGGTTCGGTGAGCGACTGGACCATCCGGGTCGCGGTGTCGCTCGGCAGAGACGTCTTGAAATAGGTGAGGTCTTTCCGCCAGTCGCGCTCAGTCGCGACGTAGTTCATCGAAAAGACGAAGATCAGCGAGAGCGCGATGGCCATGCCGTCAAAGGCCGCAGTCCGGATGCGACGCGGCTCCACGGCCTCGGGGATGGGCATGCGCCGGTAGGCGAGCTCCATGAAGAGCAACGCCGAGCCGCCGACGGCCATGAAGGACGGCCAGAGCACACCGAGGATCGGACCGAGGCCCGACTCCTGGCCCGCCCCGTCGTAACCCAAGAGGTCGAGGCCCGCGTCCGTGGACATGCCGTAGAGGCCGAGGCCGACGAGGACCGCGGTGGAGGCGAAGAGCAGAGAACGCTCCGCCCCCCGCGCAGCCGGCGGCGCTTTGCCGATGACTAGGAGGCGCTGGCCGACGTCGGCGACGACGAGCAGTACGCCCAGCCAGAGGAAGACATCGTGGGCCGTGCCCTCGCCGAGGATCTGCTGGGCGATGACGACGAACATCAGGCCGACCAAGAGGGCGACGGCACCCCAGACGCTAGAGCGGGTCATCAGCGCCACCTCTGGGATTTGAGGACCCTGGTCGAGGCGAGCAGGGAGACGTAAATGATGCCAGCGAAGAAGGCGAGGTCACTGAGCTGCACGATGCCGTTCCGGAAGTTGCGGAAGTGCGTGTAGTAGGGCGCGAAGGTCCCGAGGATGGTGCTCGACGCCGGCGTCGATGGGTCGCTGATGCGCGCGACCCAGAAGGTTGCCTCGAGGATGGCCACGAAGCCGCCGGTCAGGAGCACCGCGAGGAAGGGATGCTTGACCAGCGACGAGGCGAAGGTGCCGACCGCCAGGGTCGAGGCCCCGAGAAGAAAGAGGCCGAGGTAGCCGCTGGCTATGTGGCCGTAGCTCACCTTGCCGTTCACGAAGATGAGGGCCGGGAGATAGAGGCTCGCGAGGACCACCAGCGCGATGAAGGCGAGGGAGGCGAGGTACTTGCCGAGGACGATCTCTCCCTCGTGGACCGGTGAGGTGAAGAGCAGGGTCATGGTGCCGCTGGCCTTCTCCTCGGCGAGCAGGCGCATCGAAAAGAGCACGCCGGTGACGATGGTCAGGCCGCCGGAGACCTCGAGGAAGCGCAGGAGCACCTCGGTCGAGAGCGTCGGCTGGTCGCCCACGGCGTAGCCGTTGAAGACCAGGCCCTGGAAGAAGAGCATCACGCCGGCGATGACGTAGCCGCTCGGCGTCTTCAGGTAGCTCGAGAGCTCGCGGCCGGCGATGAGGACGACGTTTTTCATGCCTCCGCCTCCTTTGAAAGCTGAACGAAGATGTCTTCGAGGCCGCTTTCTTTCTGTTCCAGGCGCAAGAGGCCCGAGCCACCTTCGACGACGCACCGGGCGACGGCCTCTCGAACGTCGCCCCGGCCGCGGAGGGTCACCTGAACCACGCCGGCGTCATCGGCCGAGCCGAAGTCCACCTCGTCGACGCCGCCGATGGCACCCAGTGCGGCTTGCACGGTCTCCGCCGCGCCGGCGCCTCCCGCGACACGAAGTTCGAGGTCGATCCGGACACGACCGTCAGCGCCGAAGCGCGCGGCGAGCTCCTCCTCGGAGCCCTGGGCGGTAATTCGGCCCTCGTGCAGCATCAAGATGCGATCGCTGGTCTGGGCGATCTCGGACAGGATGTGCGTCGAGAGCAAGATGGTGTGTTGGCCCCGAAGGCCGCGAATCATATTTCGCATCTCGACGATCTGGACGGGGTCGAGGCCCTGGATCGGCTCGTCGAGGATGAGCAGGGCCGGGTCGTGGATGATCGCCTGGGCGATGCCGACGCGCTGCTGGTACCCGTGGGAGAGGTTCTGAATCGGCTCGTCGATGACGTGACCGAGGCCACAATCATCGAGGACCTTGGGCAGGCGTCGGTCGATGGCCGCCCGGTCCATGTTTCGCAGCTTGCCAGCGAAGACCAAGAACGCCTTCACCGTCATCTCCGGATAGACCGGAGGCCGGTCCGGCAGGAAGCCGATGAGCTTGCGGATCTCGTGGGCCTGCTCTTCGGCGTCGAAGCCCTTGACCGTGACCCTGCCCGACGTGGGCAGGAGCAGGCACGAGAGCATGCGCAGGGTGGTGGTCTTCCCGGCGCCGTTCAGACCGAGGAAACCGATGCACTCCCCTTCTTCGATTTCGAAGGAGAGGTCGTGTACGGCCGGGTGGGACCCGTAATATTTTGTGACCTTGTCGAGGACGATCATCGAATGTTCGACGGCAGTAGTCAGCGCCGGGAGTCTCGTCAAGCCTCCCGGCGCCGACTCTTCCGTACCCCCCTGCATTCGCCACCCTGACCGAAAGAAAAGTCGCTCGACGAGACTCCTCGGCCGCAGCGCGGTAGAATGAGGTCGTGGACGATCGGACGCGCATCGCGGAGTTGGAGCAGCAGCTCGCAATGCTCCAAGCGCGCGTCGAGCACATCCAGCGCACCGACGCGACGCCCTTCCTCGCTTCGGTCCTCGCCGCCGTCCCGGCCTTCATCACCCGCCTCGATGCGGACCTGTGCATCAAGTACATGAACCGCGTCTCTCCCGGCGTGTCCAAGGCTGACCTGATCGGCGCGCAGCTCTTGGACTTCGTCGCGCCGGAGTATGTGGAGACGGCCCGGAGCTGCATCGAAGGGGTCATGGAGACGGGGCGCCCGGACAGCTACCGCGCCGACGGCATCCCGATGAACGGGCGCGTCGGACACTACGACGTGCAGGTCACCCCGGTCTCCGAGCCCGACGGAAGCCTCGGCGCGCTCTTGATCACGACGGACATCACGGACAGCCGCCTCGGCGCCGAGGAGCTCGCCCACAGCCGGCAAAGACTCCAGGTGGTCGTTGGCGCCACGCGCATGGGCCTCTGGAGCCTCGACATGAAGACCCGGGCGATGCGCTGGGACGCGCGCACGTTCGAGATCTTCGGCGTCACCACGACACCCGAGTGGGCGGACTACGTCACCGACGCCGTACACCCCGACGACCAGGCGCGCATCCGCCGGGAACAAGAAGGCTGGCTACAGAAGTCACGCTTCGTATCGACACCCCATCGCATCGTCCGACCGAATGGTGACGTTCGATGGGTTCAGATGACGGCGTCGAATCATTTCGACGAAGAGGGCACCCTCGCTCGGGTGGTCGGCGGCCACCTCGACGTCACGGAGCAGCGCGGCCTCGAAGACGAACTCCGAGAGACTCAACGGCGGGAGGCCGTGGGCGCCCTCGCGGGGGGAGTCGCGCACCGCTTCAACAACCTGCTCACAGCGATCATCCCGAGCCTCGAGTTCTTGCGCGATGTCGTCGACGCCGAGCACGTGCCCGTCGTGGACGACGCGACCCACGCCGGCCACCGGGCGGCGAAGCTGGTCCGGAGCCTGGCGGCCTATGCCGGGACGAGGCGCCCAACCGGAGGCGAGTCCCACGCGGTGGGCCCCATCGTCGAAAGGGCGGTCGATGTCTTCCGCCGAGACCTCCACGAAGGCGTCGAGGTGACGGTCGCCATCGAGGACGACGTGCCGCCCATCGGCTGTGACCCGGGGGCGATCGGCCTGGTGGTCTCGAACGTGCTCGCCAACACCCGACAAGTCCTTCCCAGCGTACCGGGCCCCACGCTCATCCGAGTCGAGGTTCGATGTCTCGACGGGGAGGTGTGCATCACCGTCGAAGACGACGGGCGAGGCTACTCGGAGGAAGAACAGCGAAGCATCTTCCAGCCATTCTTCGCAGCCCGCCGGGGCCGCGGCGAAGGAGGCCTGGGCCTCGCCACCGCCGACGCCATCGTGCACGAACACCGAGGCACCATCGAGGTCGAATCGGCAGAGGGCCGGGGGACGACCATGACGATCCGGCTGCCGGTGGCTGACGCCATGGCGCACGACGAGCGACCACGGACTCCGGTCGAAGCATCCCACGCCGACCGCGAGCACCTGCGCGTGCTCCTCGTCGACGACGAGGAACTGGTCCGCAAGGTCGTGCTGCGCACGCTCCGAGACGCAGGGCACAAGGTGTTTGCCGTCGACAACGACGAAGACGCGAAGTACGTGCTCACCCAGCACCCGGACGTCGATTTGTTGTTGCTCGACCAATCGACGCCGACGGGGACCCACAGCAGCTTCGTGGCCGAGGTGCGCGAGCGATGCCCCGCTGCCCGCATCCTCTACTTCACCGGCCACGACGTGAGCCGCGAGATGGCGGCGGAGGTCGACGGAGTCGTGCAAAAACCGATCTCCCGAAGCTCGCTCCTCGAAGCGGTCACCCGGGCTATCGACATGCCTCCGGTGCTGGCGGACAGCGCCGAATAGGCATCATCGCGATCACTCGCAGAGGTGACGCAGGTCCGCGCGGCAATACGAGCTGAGGGGGCCGTCGACGCAGCCCTTGATTTGGCACTTCTCGATGACCTCGGGGGCGGTGTCGCGTTCCTCCGGAATCTCGAGGATGTCCACATCCCAGGAAGTCCGCTCACCGATGTAGAACGGATGCTGGAGGGCAAACCAGAGCTCCGGCGCGGTGTCGTCTTCGATGGCCGTGCAGTTGGGGCTCGCGCAGAAGCGCACCTTGAGATTGAGGTCCGTCGTATCGTCGGTGGACATGACGCTGATGTTATCGACGAATGTGTCGCCGGGGATCAATTCGACGGCATCGAGGTCGTCGCCGCGCCACTCGTCAGCAAAGGGGTTGTCCGCCGCCTTGCGCGGCTGAACCAGGACGAAGACCCTGCTGCCATCGTCGGGCCCGAAGGGCATCTCGATCGCAATCTCGAGGGCCGCGTTCTGAGCGCACCCGGAAGCGAAGAGCCCCAAGGCCAGCGCACTGAGAGTGGTCAGGGAAGTCAGATGTCTGGGGAAGGAAGTCATGGACCGTGGTTCGTCTTCGTGCACCGCAGGGCGACCCGTTGACCGGCCGCAGCGCAGCACATGATAGCGCATGGCACCGGGGCAGCGAATTCGAATCTGTCGGATCTCGCCTGTCGCTTTCGGAATCACCGCCCATGCCCTAATCTCCGGGGGTGAGCAAAGAGAAGAAGGGTCCTCAAAATCCCCAAGGCCCCATCAAACCCACCCCCGCGCCCAAGGTGCCCCTCCTGCTGCGGCGGGCGGCCGCCAGCGGCGCCCTGGCCCTGAGCCTCGGCCTGGCACCGGCCTGCGGCGACGACACCGCTCCCATGGAGCCGCCCATGCCCAACCCCGACTCGGGCGGCGGCGATGCGGCGACCGACGCCGCCATGGACAGCACCATCGCCCCCATGCCGCCGCCGATGCCCGCCCCCGACTCGACCGTCGGGGACGCCGGCTCTGACGCCGGCTCCGACGCCGGCTCCGACTCGAGCACCGCCGACGCAGCGACGGATAGCGGCGTCCCCGACGCCGTAGCGCCCATGCCGCCGCCGATGCCCGCCCCCGACGGTGGGTGAGGCCGTGGCCCCCGGGGCGACCGATGGCGCGATAGACATCGCCCCCGAATGGCGCGCGTGGGTAACCGAGAACGTCCTCCGCGGCGTCTCCAAAAACGAAATCGTCGAACGGCTCACGAACGAAGGCATCGACCTCGAGGCCGCGCGGGAAATCCACCGGCGGGTTACGAGCTCTCCCGAGCTGATCGGCGCAGCGCGAGTGACCAAACGCGCCCGGCGCCTCGAACTCATCCTTCGGCTCCACCGGGAGGTTGCCGCCCAAGCTGACGAGCCGAACACCATCCCGCGCCTCGCCGACGTCGACCCGTCACTATTCTACGACCACTACTACGCCGCGAACCGCCCGGTCGTCCTCGAGGGGTACGCGACCCAGTGGCCGGCGATGCGATGGACCTTCGCGGAGTTCGCGCAGCGCTTCGGCGACGTCGAGGTCCAGCTCACGGTGAGGCGAGGAGAAGACGCTAACTACAACCTCCCGGCCAATACCCACGGCGTCACCGTGCCCCTCCGGGAGGTCATCGAGCGCATCGAGACAGAGCCGCGCAGCAACGACTTCTACATGATCGCTCACGGGCGTAATTCCGACATCCCGGAGCTGCACCGCATCTTCGACGACGTCATCCTCGACGACGGCATCCTCGATCCGAAAAAGCTCCGGGGGTCGACCGCCCTCTGGCTCGGCCCGGCCGGCACCCTGACGCCGCTGCACCACGACACGTCGAACATCCTCTTCGTGCAGCTCGTCGGACGAAAACGCTTCCGCCTCGCCTCCCCCTTCGAGGTCGATCTCGCCGAAAACGCTCACGCCATGTACGCCCTCGACGAAGAGGGCAATCACCGCATCCGCGGCGCCTTCGGGGACTCGGTCCTCGAAAAAGAAGTCATCCTCGAGCCCGGGGACGCGCTCTTCATCCCCGTCGGCTGGTGGCACCACGTCGAGGCCCTCGACCCGAGCATCAGCATCGCCTTCAACAACTTCCCCCCGGCGAATGACTTCGATTGGTATCGGCCCGGAAGCGTGACCTGAAGCGCCGGTGCCCGCCGGGCGCTCTCGATTAGCCAAGAACAGACCGATGCGAACGCATGGATTTTGGTGTTTTTATGAGAATTTTCATAAAAGACCATGAAAATCCATTCGATCACATCGTTTCATGGCAGGCTTAGAGTCCCAGGACGACACGCCAGCTAGTTTCCATTCGAACGTATGGATCACAACCAAGACTCAACCCTTCTCGCGGCTGCCATCCGCCGGCGGCGCAAGTCGATGGGGCTGACGCAGATGGAACTCGCAGACTTGGCCGATTGCGGCGTCGCGTTCATCTATGCCCTCGAGCAAGGCAAGCCCACCGTGCGCATGGACAAGGTGCTCGCGGTGCTCCGCGTGCTCGGGCTGACGCTCATGGTCTCCGAGGGCGAGGCCCCCCTCTCGGTCATGCCGAGGTTGTCCGGAGCCGCCCCCCAAGATGATGACGGGGACGATGACGGGGACGATGACGGGGATGATGACTGACGCGGCGGGCAGAGAATCTGCGGGCCGCCAGGTCGTGGCCCGGGCCGATGTCTACGTCGCAGGCGCGCTGGCTGGCCACCTCGAGCGCACGAAGAGCGGCTCCACCTTCCGGTACTCGGACACCTATGCGGCCCCGGTTCCGCCCTCGCCGGGGGTTGCCTTTGCGCTTCCGCCTCGGACATCTCCCTACGAGATCCACGGGTACAATCTGCACCCGTTCTTCGCGGGGCTCTTACCCGAGGGCCTCCGGCTCCGCGCCCTCGAGCGGCGGGCCAAGACCTCGGCGGACGACCTGCTGGGGTTGCTGCTCGCCGCCGGCCCCGAAACGATCGGCGATGTGAGCGTCGTCCCCGCGGGTGAAGTACCTCGCGAAACGACCCCCATCGTCGACCTGGGGGCCCTCGACCAGCTCTCCCTGAGGGAGCTCTTCGACCAAACACTCGAACCGTCCGGTCCCGTCGACGCCTCCATCCCCGGCGTGCAGAACAAGGTTTCGGCGGCGATGATGTCCATGCCGCTCCGCGTCGGGAAACGTCGGGGGAAACGGCACGAGCGATACATCCTCAAGCTCACCCCGCCACACCTTCCTCAGCTGGTCGAGAACGAACACTTCTTCATGACCATGGCGGCCGCCTGCGGCCTGACCACCGCACATGTGGAGCTCGTTCACGACGGCACGGGTGAATCTGCGCTTCTGGTTCGTCGCTTCGACCGCGTGCACGCCAAGACGGGCCCCCTTCGAGTTCATCAGGAAGACGTTTGTCAGCTGCTCGAGCTCTACCCGGCGGACAAGTACAATCTCTCGATGCGCGACGTGATGGACGCCCTAGGAGTCTGCTCAGCACCCATCGTCGAGCGCGCGAGGGCACTCGAGCTCTGCGCCTTCTCCCTCATCATCGCCAACGGCGACCTGCATGCCCGCAACGTGAGCGTTCGCGTGGACCCCACCGCGCGCCGGGTCCACCTGACCCCCGCCTACGATCTCCTGTCGACCTTGCCCTACGGCGACGATCGCATGGCGCTCCCCCTCGATGGGCGCGACAAGAAGATCAGCGGCGAACAGCTGGTGGCGTTTGGTGTTCGCCATGGCGTGTCGGAACGGGCTACCCGAAAGATGCTGAAGCGACTCGTCGAACGTGCCGCGCCGTTTCTCGATCGGCTCAGGGACATCGGCTTTGAAGATCGTCCGACCGCTCACCTTCGCCGAGAGATGGAGCAGCGCATGCGGCGACTTGCCGACCCGCGATGACGGCGCACCGGGCCGACCGTTCAGTCCCCGGAGCGCGAGAGGTACGGCACGGCTGCAAAAACGGGATACCCTCTCGCCCATGAATCCGCCCGACCTTCCGGACCGCACCCGCGTCGTCGTAATCGGCGGCGGCATCATCGGCTGCTCCGTCGCCTACCACCTCGCCGCGCTCGGCGAGACCGACGTGGTCCTCCTCGAACGTGACCGGATCACTTCGGGGACGACCTGGCACGCCGCGGGGCTGATGGTGACCTTCGGCTCGACCTCCGAGACATCGACCGAGATGCGCAAGTACACGCGCGATCTCTATACCCGCCTCGAAGCCGAGACCGGGCAGTCGACGGGTTTCGAGCCGGTCGGGTTCATCGAAGTCGCCGGCGACAAAGACCGCCTCGAAGAGTACCGCCGGGTCTCGGCCTTCAACCGCCTCTGCGGAGTGGACGTGCACGAGATCTCTCCGAAGGAGGTCGGCGAGCTCTTCCCCCTGGCGCGCACCGACGACCTGCTCGCGGGTTTCTACGTCAAAGAAGACGGCCGGGTGAATCCGGTCGATGCGACGATGGCCCTCGCCAAGGGCGCACGCATGAAAGGCGCGCGCATCATCGAAGGCGTGCCGGTCACCGCGGTGAAGACGAAGCGCGGCGCGGTCATCGGGGTTTTGACCGCTTTCGGCGACATCGAGGCCGAGTACGTCGTGAACTGCACCGGCATGTGGGCCCGGGAGCTCGGCGAAGACGTCGGCGTGAGCATCCCGCTCCAGGCGGCAGAGCACTACTACTTGATCACCGAAAAAATCCCCGGCATCCAGCGCGACTGGCCCGTCCTCGAAGACCCGGGATGCCACGGCTACTACCGCGAAGAGGGCGGCGG
>Ga0164313_10001240_pt1 | contig 22473 bp, 25 predicted proteins | sample GuaBasSedimGuay4_FD_113735 | JGI IMG/M metagenome (GOLD analysis project Ga0164313, IMG submission 113735) | Subseafloor sediment microbial communities from Guaymas Basin, Gulf of California, Mexico - Guay4, Core 4569-4, 0-3 cm | ecosystem: Environmental > Aquatic > Marine > Hydrothermal vents... | reverse complement strand
TACCTAACCTTAATTATGGATGGGAACTTGGATTATTTATTTTTGTGTATTCATTTATTGGTTTTTATTTTATTAACCCTATGTTAGCAGTATTCTTTTTAATTGGTACAGCAACACTGGGAATCAATAACACTATGAGTTATAACTTTGATGTTTTCCTTCTCATACTTTTTATATTTTACGCTTTTTTATTCCTACTGCTACTCTTTTATTATATCCCCTTCTCAACAAAGCCAGAACATCTTTTTTTAGTAATGAAAAAAAGATTTTTTAGGCTTTCACATATACTACTTAAAAGAAGTATCAATCTTATAAGTTCCAAAGATACATTCTTAGGTCAGATGAGTGCAAAATATAGTATGATACATCTCATGGGTACCGTAAAAAAAATGCAACTTTGGGCAAGTAAAATAGATGATAAATATTTTGATACGATAGATAAAAAATCACTTTTAGGTTTTAGTAAAGAGTGTGAAACATTTGTATACCTTTTAAAGATGATGCATCGTAGAGACATAGAAATGATAGATAATCCTTTGATAAAAATATTTAGAGAAAAAAATGACGGGTATCCGTTGTTAGATCTTTTAGGTGAATATGCAGAAGGTAAAGAAGTAAAAGATGTTGACCCTGTTTGGAAAGATAAAGAACGGATCGTCAACAATATAGAAAAGAAGTTGAAAAACTTTCTTCTTGATGTAAACTATGGTCAGTATGAAGAAAAAGATATTATTGAGTTTTATGAAAATATATCTTTGCGTAGAAATGTATGGCTGTCTCTTTTCTCTTGTCAATCGATAATGGAAAAGATTGATTTTAAAGCATTGGAGACAAATAGATTTTAATGAATATAAGAAAAATGAAAAGAGTAAATATGACAGGTAAACTACCAAAGATCGGACTTTCTGTTCTTACTGTAATGATGATTAGCGGCTGTACAAAACTTGGTCCAGATTTTATGGGTCTGGAAAGTCCCTCTATGCCTGCCAAATGGCAACATAAACAAGAGCGCAGTGATGAAACGATAGCACAATGGTGGAAAACATTTAATGACTCCACACTTAACACTTTAGTCGATAAAGCCTATGCCCAAAACCTTGACATTAAGAGTGCCGGGTTACGTATCTTACAAGCACGTGCAGCGTTAGGTATCACTGAAGGACTCTCTTTCCCTCAGCAACAGACACTTTCTGGAAATGCCGCTGCAGTACGTAACAATGGTAGCAACTTTGAGGCAGCAGGTCTTAACTTTGACATAGGTTGGGAAATGGATATCTGGGGTAAATATGCTAGAGGGATAGAATCTTCAGAAGCCAATCTCTATGCAACACTCGCTTCGTACAACGATATTATGACTTCTATTATTGCTGAAGTGGCACGTAATTATATTAATTACCGTACATCAGAAGAACGTATAGCATATGCAGAACGTAACGTGCTTATACAAGAGCGTGTGACAAGGATGACAGAGATACAGTTCAACTCAGGTAATGTATCGGAATTAGACATGCAGCAAGCACGTTCCCAACTTTATAATACTCGTTCTGCTATACCAGCCTTAGAACTTTCTAGAATTAAATCACGAAATGCTATAGCCCTTTTACTTGGTACTGATGCTTTAAGTATTTCAAAAACACTTCGATATAAACATCCAAAATATAGTGATCCTAAAAATAAATATATAGGTCAAGAAAAAAGAGGTGTCATGCAGATCAAAGAAGGAACAAGCGACCTTTTAAATGTAGCGATGATCCCTCAAGCTAAATTAAATCCATATAATAAAGTGGATGCAGGATTGATCTCTCGAAGACCGGATATTAAAATTGCAGAGTATAATGTACAGTCTAACTCTGCACTTATCGGTGCAAAAATGGCAGAACTTTATCCCTCTTTTACGCTTTTTGGGAACATAGGAGTTAACGCAAATAATGCCATCGGTTCATGGGGTACGACCTCTAATGCACTTGGGGTAAGTGTCGGACCAGCATTTTCATGGAATATCTTTCAGTATGGACGCATTAAAAATCAGATACGTCTTCAAGATGCAGTGTTTGAAGAGAGTTTAGTTAACTATAATAAAAAGGTACTCTCTGCTGTGACTGAAGTCTCAGATGCACTTAATGGATATATTTTAACTCAAAAACAACAAGTAGAAAATAGAAAAGCAGTCGATGCAACAGTTCGTGCATTTAACATCTCTGTCATCCAATATAATGATGGTTTGGTAAATTACCAGCGATTACTTACAACAGTAGAGAAGTTAACAGCTACACAAGACAGATATGCTACGATCAAAGGTAGTTTATCGATCAATGCTATTTTATTTTATAAAGCTTTAGGTGGAGGATGGCAGATCAATAAAGGGAAGTCATATCTCTCTGCTGAAACTGCAGAAAGAATGAAGAAGCGTGTGGATTGGGATATGTATCTTGATGACAATATGACACGTCTTCCAAAAGGAATGCAGTAATGACAAACCCTTTTCCACATGAACTTTCCATTGGTGATGTCTATTACTCACCTTTGATACTCGTGGCATTTCTTGCTTTTGTTGCCGCATTGGTTACTGTGATGGTTTTTAATAAACTGAAACTTACTCGCTATTTATATGCACCATCCTATGTATTTGTCGCATTTCTGACATTATATATCGTTTTAATAGACACATTTTGGATTAAATTTTAAAGGTTAATGATGAAAAAAATAATAAAAATATTACTTACACTTGCTATTTTAGGGGCTGCTGCATTTTTTGCTTATAACAAATACAGAGCATATATTGATAACCCATGGACAAGAGACGGACAGGTAAGAACACAGGTCATTCAAGTGACACCTCGTGTAAATGGAATGGTTGTAAAGATTCATGTGGTAGATAACCAACAGGTGAAGACCGGTGATCTACTTTTTGAGATAGACCCTTCTCAGTACCAAGTCAAACTTGATCAGGCTAAAGCAAGATTGCAACGTACTCTCGAAGCTGCTAAAGGTACAAAGATAGAGTATGAACGTGTTACTACGATATACAATAGAGATAAAGGTGCAGTATCTCAGAAAGACCTGGTACGTAATGAAACAAATTACTATAAGTCATTGGCAGATATTGATTCTTCAACAGAACAAGTGAATACTGCAAAACTTAATCTTTCATATACAAAAGTATTTGCAGAGGTTGATGGATATGTCTCAAACATCAATTTCCAGATAGGTTCACAGGCTTCAGCAAATAAACCTATTTTGGCACTTGTTGATGAAAATTCTTACTGGGTCTTTGGCTTCTTCCGTGAAGATGCTATACCTGAAGTAGAAGTGGGAGACACAGCAATGGTAACACTCCTTGCATACTCAGATACACCGCTTAAAGGAAAGGTAGAGTCTATTGCATGGGGTATCGCTCACTCTGATGGTAATCCAGGTAATAACTTACTTCCAAGTGTTAAGCCTGTCTTCCAGTGGATCCGTTTGGCACAGAGAATTCCTGTACGTATCAAACTCGATAAGCTTCCTGAAGATGTAAAACTTCGTTTTGGTTTGACAGCTTCAGTGATGGTGCTTAAAGATACAGAAGAGAAGAAGTAGTTTTTAAACTAGTAAGAATAAATCACTATACGCTATCAAGTGATAGTTATGTTGATGATATTGGGTCCTGCCGGTATCTCCTTTAATAATCTTCAAGAAGATAGCATAAACAGTCTTGCAGTACGATCTTTTTATCCATAGAGATCATGGCTGGCATAAGGGCATTCTTAAGTGATAGTTTTCCCTCGTCATTTTGGATGATCTCATCTGTGATATCCTGACCGTCCGGTGCAACCACTAAAAACGGTTTATCTACTTTTGTATAGGCAAACACTTCATTTTTTTCTAACAGTGTAAAATTATGATGGTCAAAGTTTTTGACCAGTATGAGGTCATACCCCAGGCTGTCACTGTACTCTTCATCTTCAAAACAAAAAGTGACATCTGCATTGATCTTGATCGTTGCGCTGTTTTTAACCAGTTGTAGATCATGAGCCGGTAGTGGTTTTTCAGGAAAATGATCCATATGCATTAGATCATCTATGAGTTGAAAAGCTCTTTTTTTTGCAGGTTCATTTCCCGGAGTTGAACACTCAAGCGTAATAGCAGGACAGATGTCATCAAATGCCATGGTTGATACACCTTTTGGTGATTGGAACACCATAGCAATATGGTTAAAAAAGCTAGAGAGATATTTATTTTTTTCATTCACTACTGAGATACAGCCATAAGGGGGATTCTGTCCTGTATTGTTGTGAAGATCGAGAGAGGCAAATAGCTCATCTTGGGTGATCCTATCCATCACTTCCTGTATCAATATCGCGGTATTGGAGTCAGTATCAGGTGTACCTGGCCATGCACGGTTGAAGTCTGTCTGCCCGTCTCTCAGTCTCACACCCATTTGTGCTGCATCAACATTTCCTACAAAAAGCCATATATCTCTTGGTAGTTTATAACCATCAGTGGTTTGATATTTCTTCAGTATCTCCTGCACGATCTGTAAGCCGCTGAATTCATTGCCATGAAGCAAAATGGAGATGAACAGAGCAGGATGCTTTGCACCTTTTAAGTGTATCAGTGTAGGTGTGTCAAAAAGCTCTTTAATATCACGATGAGAGATAGAGAGAAAAGCACTTGGGATATGGTCGAGTATTGTTAAATTGCTCTTCATTTAGAGACTCCATTTGTGGACAGGGGTATTTTCTTTGGCGTGATGCATATAATCCTCCATCAGTTTAGGTATGCTTTTGTACTTTTCAAAATGTGCAAGCTGCCATGCTGCACCGTTTTGTCCGTGTGCTGTTCTTCGTTCAATGATATCGAGATAAAGATCTGCATCATCTATGCCAAAAGAGCTAAGTCCTTTTTTAGTAAGTGTCAAGCCATCATCTAGTATCCATTCTTTTAAAGAGACTTTTTTACCATGTATGGGTTCATGAAATTCTGTGTTTAATCCTGTTTTTGCTACAGCGTAAAAATCATCTTTTAACGTTTCGAATGGTATTTTTTGAAGGTCTATTCTCGATTTAACCAAACCTTCAATAAGCCCTATGAAAAACCATATATTGGCTTGTGTATCTATAAGCGTTGGTCCTGCTGGGAGTACACGAAGTTCAAGTCTCAGTGTATTTTTACCCTTTTTGTCCTTGTCTAATATAGGGCGTATCCATCTCCAGATCGTACCATTATGAAGATTGAAATGATGTAGATCACTCTCAGGTTTATTTTTTATATCTGCAAAGATAATTTTAAACATTTTGTTTTGATCAAAAAGATCCAGCCATGAGTCTATATATCCATGTGCAAAATGTACTCTTGTTTCATCACCATGATCTCTGCGGTCTTTGTTCCTTGTATCTACAGATTGTTCAAAGATAGCGATGCGGGATTCATGCCAGGCTCTTTTACCTAAAACTAAAGGAGAATTTGCCCCAAATCCAACCAGTACTACAGATGCAAGTAGTGCTGCATGATAATACTCTACTGATTTTTCAAAAGGAACCTGAAGGTGTATCTGTAAGGAGGTCCCAAGCGCTTCAAGCATGACATCATCTTTTTGTAGTGCTACTTCATCTTCTCCATGAAATAAGATTTTGACACGCTCATGTCGTAACTCTTTAATGCGCTGAGAAACAAGCGTATACCGATACATATCTGATTGGTATAACTCTTTGTTGAAATGTTCGAGTTTCAAAGAAGGAAGCACACCAAATAATCCAAGTTTCGCATCAAATTTTTTAGCAGAATATTGTCCCTGTTCCCAAAGTGAAAGGAGGTCATTATATAGTTTTTTAGGTGCTTCATGATTAAGTTCAAAAACATTCCCGTTTATTTCAAGGTCATATTTTGCAAGTTCATTGGTAAATAGAGGGGAGTTAATAGTATCTAGTATCTGTTTATTTATGGGATAGGGCTGATTGCTACTGTCTAAGATACAAACTTCCAGTTCATAGCCTATTTGGTACTTGTCTGAAAAAAGTTCTGCACCCTTGTCAAATAAAGATCTTATATATACATGTTCAGAATACAATGCTTTTTTAAAAGCTATAAAATCTTCTTTTGTAAAATCTCTGTGGCTTATTTCGCTACCCATTAGATACCTTATTGTCTCTTATCTTTTTTAGTATAACAAAAAGATACAAATAATGTATAGATAAAATTTTATTTTTAAATACTGTCTATCTCTTTAGGCACTATAAACTTGATAGTACTGTGGAAACGACATTAGATAAAATGGGCTTTTCTATCATTAAGACATTTTTTCAAAAAGATAAATGCTGATGAGAACTATAGATGACAGAACGAACACAAATATTCTATTATTATCTTTCAGGTTACGTAAGTACCATTGTATGTTTCCCGTGTCACGTTCCTTCTTTATTTGTCGTTCATATTCAGGCATAGTCATTTCTTCTCCTTTGTTTGTATATAAAAATAATACAAGATAAAAGTCAAGTTTTTGTCAAATTAGTAGGTATTTTACTAAGTAAAGAGATAACTTTACGCTGAGAGAGTGCTTTGTGTGGTATCCCCAAGAGGACTCGAACCTCTAGCTACGCCTTAGGAGGGCACTGCTTTATCCAGTTAAGCGATGGGGACATACATCGAATTGTACCATTTTTTTAGCTTAAGCTATAAAGGGCTTTTTGCCCAACGTATAGTAACTCTTCTTTTCCCCCATCTTCTTGCTCTTTTAGCATCACATCCCATATAAATATCTATTTTCTTTTTCCATCGTTTATGCATTTTATCAAGTACTTTATAGTTACCTTTTAATCCATCGATAGTAACAATAGAACCATTTTTCAATCCCATTTTTAATAGATCTCTGGAAACCGCTATAGACTTGATGCCAGGTTTGAGTCTGTTATTCCATGCAGCAAGGAAGGGTGTACTATCGGTTTCTCGCCTACAAGAGGTATAGGCACTTGATGTAACTCTTAAAACATGTTCTTTCTGTATTTTAGGTTTAAAAGCCTTAGGAGAGTTAGATTTTTCCGGGGTAGGAGATTCTTTGTCACATCCTAGGAAAAGAAATGAAAGCATAAGTAAGGGTACAAAAATATATTGTTTTTGCATACGAACCTTTCTTAATTAGAGTACCTTTATATTTTTCCGTAGAAAATTTTACTCAAAAGGGCTGAATGTAAAATTAACTCAAATGAGCCAAACATATATAATATAAAGAGGAATAATATAGAGATCGAAAGTTTTTATAAAATAAATATAAATGTAGTAACAGTATAAATAAGCTAATAAACTTTAAAAAAAAGAGACTTTTAAATGCTATATTTAGAAGTAGGGCAAGCTAATGAGTAATGTTTGTAGTAATAGATATGGCTCGCTATAAAAGCTTTACAGAGAACAAGAGAACCATGAGACACAATGTGTAGTAACGAAATATACAAGTTACTACAAAATACTTTACTATGTAGTAACTTTTCTCTATGATACATTTTTGAAGTATGTTTTCTTTATGAAAATATCATTAAGTAGAAAAGTTTAATAGAATTCGGAGGTCATTAATGTCAGTAAGATTAATTAAGAATAGTCAGCAGCTAGGCGTCAGTGTGTTGGATCGAATATTAGATGATAGAGTCATATGTTACTACAAGAAAATGGAGATCTTATTATTAATTATGCTAGATACTTTATTGACTCCTTGTGGTGGTGGAAGTGGAAATGCAAATACATCAATGTAAATTGTAGAAACATTATCGACATTTAATGCGCCTTCTTCTTTGGTATTATGATATCGAACAAGGATTATGAATAGAATAATGTAATACTAAATTGCATACAGACGGCAACTGTAAGGGTGATTTGGCAGAGGATAGAACGTAAACTGATCGAAACTTATCTAGGTATCCATAGAGGTCTAATTCTTAAAGAAGATAGATAATCTATCATCGATGTAAGACTTCAAACTATAGGTCATAACTGGATCATCTCTGATCTTACTACAGATGAAGATAGTATGTTTTAAATTGTAGTAATATGTGAAATATTTCAAATTGAAAGTCCATGATAATGAAGATAAGTTTGCTCAGAATTTGTTAAAATTTTAGTAGTTTTATCAGGTGAAATTGTAAAGATAAAATAAATTACTACAATTGCTTGACATTTGTAGTAACTTTATGTATAATGCAATTATAAAAATTAGATCTTCCATTTTTTGGAAATATCTTTAGGAAAAAAAGTTTAATAAAATTGGGAGGTCACAAAATGCCAATTAGAGCAATTAGTGATAAGCAGTATAAAGGCGTGAGTGAACTGTATCGTAAATCGGATGGGCAGGTTACAGGTTACTATGTTACCTATAGAGATATCGATGGTAGACCTATAAAAAGAAGAGTAGATGCGGACAACAGAGACGATGCTTTACTCAGCCTTTCAGAAATTAAACAGAATATTGACTTAGAAAAACAAGGAAAAGCTATGAGTTCCACGGTTAGAAAACCTATACCAAGCGTATTGAAAAAAGTAACTGCTACTACGAAACCACTAATTGATGTACCTGTAAATAATATGAAAGACCACCAGAAGATCATCTCTGCACATAAGGGTATTGCTATAGTATCACTCATTGATATTGTTGCATTTGATGACATTAATATACTTTATGGATATGAAACTGGTGTAAGCATTGTTGATCAAATGCAATCTACTATCCATGACATGCTAAAAGAAATGGACAGTAACGGGATATTTTCTAAGCATAGTGTTGAAACATTTTCCTATGATCTTTTCAATGTATATGCAGATAAACTGTGTTTGTTCATTAAAAATGATTTCAATCATCGTCTGATGGATCTCATAGTTAAAACGCTTTTAACAAAGATCTCTAACCATAACTTTATTATCTCTGATGATAATCACATTCATATAAATGCGACAATAGGTGCGACGAAAGCAGAAGGTTCTGCTAGTTTGATCTTTGCAGAAAAAGCATTGAAGGAAGCTAAAAGTTATCGAAGTTCTTATATTTTTCATGACAGTAACGCGACAAAGAATGAACATCTTGCAAATAATGTGTATGAGACACTGATATCTAACATTAAAGAAAAGACTGTTACCCCATATTTTCAAGGGATCTTTGCTTCTGCGGACTCAACAGTTCCTTATAAATATGAAAGTCTTATGAGAATACTGGACAGTAAAGGGCGTGTCCTTTCACCTGCAGTATTTATGGAAAAATCAAAAGATTATCGTCTCTATACGCAGTTGATGATCCAAATGATCGATAAAGTGTTTGACGTGATGGCGAAGCATGGTACTGCTGTGACTTTGAACCTTTCCTATATGGATATAAACAATACAGAACTTTGTGATAAATTGATGTATAAAGTTAAAAAAATGAAGATAGGAAAGTGTTTGACAATTGAAATAGTAGAAAGTGAGCAGATCCAGGATATTGATATGGTCAATGAATTTATTTTTTCACTCAAAAAAAATGGTGTGATGATCGCCATTGATGATTTTGGCAGTGGTTTTTCAAATTTTGATACGATCATGAATCTTGATATAGATTATGTAAAACTGGATGGTTCACTGGTTTCTAAAATTCATGATAAAAAATACAGAATCATGCTGGAGAGCATGGTAAAGATTTGTCATGATCTGGGTATTAAGACGATCGCTGAGTATATTTACGATGAGAGTATCATGGAAGCAGCAATAGACATAGGTGTTGATTATCTGCAGGGGTATCATCTTCATCAACCTTCCCAATGGGACTCTGTGAAAGAAACATTTGGATTAGGACAAGCTGTAAATGCATAATGACAAAGATAAATTTGTAAATATTACAGAGCTAAGGAAAGTTCAGTCAGAAATAGCTTTATTACGTAAAGAAATTTTTTCAGATGATATTACTAAAACCAAGAATAGATTATGGATATATAAAGAAAAGCTCAGTGATAATGAAACCTTTAATGATTTTGGGTTCATGGTCAGTATTAAGATCTCAGATTATAAAGTGATCCTTAAAGAGTATGATTCCAACGTAGGAAACAGGCTTTTGAAGCAGGTCAGTGATTATATGATCGGATATATGAAAGAGAATCAGCTCAAGCATGAAATCGTACGTTATGAAAATGAGAACTTTTTTATTTTTCTGAATGATCTAAATGAAGAAGAGGTAGAAGACAGTATGCTTAACATGCAAAAGAGTATGACAAACCATAAGTTCAAATACCGCAGTAGAATGTTCATGCTGATCTTCAATTTTGCTGTGATGCAATATATAGAGAATGAATCGTTTTCATCTGTATTGGATCAGTTGGATGAAAAACTTTTTATGAATAAAGCATAAATGTAACAGATACTTTGATATTTTGACATTTTTTTGACATTTTTATATTACTATTGTTTTATAGTTAAACAAGGAAATAAAAATGCACAATGAAAATGAGATCATAGATAATGAGTGTCGAATTAATCTAAATGAGCTCAAGACGGATATGGATATATTGCGTAAGCAACTCTATACAGATGATATTACAGAGTCTAAAAATCGATTATGGGTATTTAAACAAAAACTCAATAACACTGAAACGTTTAATGATTTTGGGTTTATGGTCAGTATCAAGATCTCAAACTATGAAGGTATTACCAAAGAGTATGAGTCAAATGTTACAAACAAGCTTTTAAAACAGGTTAGTAACTATATGATGCACTATATGAAAGATAATCATCTCAATTATGAGATGGTACGCTATATGGAAGATAATTTTTTGATCTTCATGTATGGTCTGAATGAAGAGGAAGTAGAAGAACACATAATTAATATGCAAAATGGAATGTCGAACTATAAGTTCAAACATCGTAGTAAGATGTTCAATCTGATCTTTTATTCTGCTGTGATGCAATACATAAAAAATGAATCTTTTTCATCTGTACTCGATCAGTTGGATGAAAAGCTTTTTGATACTAAAGTATAGTCTAACAACGGCTTTACGCCCACTATAACCCCAAGAACTCCAATACTCTTTCTTTAGTATATTCATGAAAAGGGTTCCATCGTTGTCTCAGCAGTGAAGAGGCTGAGGTTTGCAGAACGCCTGTTTCTCCGTAGATGGCTAGGTATCCTAGTTGTATACCTGGGCTCTTGGGTGCATTTTCATCTCCGTAAGTTGGATCATTTTGGCTTATAGGCATGGCTAAATGTGAGAGTGAATAGAGCCCTCTTGGCCATTGCATAGATAGCTTTTCAGTATTCTTTCCATCTGTGATTTTAACGAGACTATTGTCACTTGAATTTAAGTCTGTGATGAGTTCAAAAGTATAATTCTCACCTGTAGAAGTATTGCGTAGTATCTTTAATGCTTTGTTTGTACCTTGCTTTACCATATGATTAGCAGAAAATTTATGATTAATGTCAAAGAGTACCAGCGTATGATTTCCTTTTGGTAGACGTTTATAAAGGTTGTTTACTAGAGAAGGAACAGTCACCGTACTGTCTACAATGGAGGAAAAACTTAAAACAGGTGGGAATGTTTTTTTAGATATAGTACTTTGCTCATAGGCATCAAATTGTTTTTGTACTTCATTGCATAAGCGGTAGACTTGATCTCCGGCATTCACAGCAAAAGAGCCATATTTAAATGGGTCATACTCAGGTGTAAGTGAGTTCCACTCTAGTTTAGGTAAGCCCAGGAGGTGTCCTATGCGACTTTGCCATATGGCAAATGGAGCTGCTGGACTGACCCCTATGGCAGGAGAGTAGAAGATGAGACTTTCAGGTCGTGTAAAAGTCTCATCTTCAAGTGCTAAGAGTGTATAGTTTAAAGCTAGAGGTGCACCTGTGGAATAACCCATAATATGTATAGGCTTATCTCCTACTTTTTGATCTAGACGTTTCATTCCTATTTTTACTACTGCTGCCATATCTTGCCATTTAACCTCTATGAGACCTGAAGGAATAGTGCCATGACCTGGCATACGCAGTCCAACCACCCATACTCCTTGTTTATGCAGGTACTCTGCTTGTGCATGTAGACTGTAGGGAGAATCCGACATACCGTGCAAAAGAAGTACACCCATTTTTGGGTTTTTTACAGGGAATTCAAAACTTTTATTCCAGGATTTATTCCAACGTTTCGGGTCTGAAACACTGTTCCTGGTGTAGCGGTTGATGCGGTTCTTTTCTTTGTCTGTAACCTTTCCATATATCTCTTTATCTAAAGTATCAAACAGTTGTGTTTCCAAGCTTAGATACGTGTCAAAATCTTTTACCTCAGACTTCGTAGTGAATTCATTTTCAAGCAGGGTAGTGTGCCATAATGAAAGAGAGGGAAGAGAATTCATATAGAGCATAAAAGCGATAATTCCTATAAATATAGCACCTAAAAATGAAATAAAAAGTATACGGGTTGCTTTCCGTACAGACCATAAAGGAAATTTAATTAACACATTTTTTAAAATATCCATAAAATACCCTTTGAGTTTATAGTAACTTATTTTTAATTTTACCTAATATAAACGATAGGTGACATAAAAAACAATTCTAGTTTTTTTATTGGGTAAAGGATAGTTTTTATAAGCGATACGTATTACATCTATAGTATTTCTATCCAAGGATGAATAACCTATAGGTGTTTTAAGTTTTAGTCCCGAAATATCTCCATTAGGGTGTAGATAAAAAGAGACTACGTTGGTACCTTGTTGTTTGGTTCTTATTGCCACAGACGGGTAACCATTACGGGTGAGGGTATTTTGTGTTATACGGTGAATAGTACTGAGGTTGTTACGTATAAACTTTTTTTGTGTTGGGCTGTAGGTATTGAACTCCGGTCCGTAAAGTTTTTTGATCATCTGTTCGCCATAAGCACCTGCGTTTGAAGAAGGTCTACTCTTTTTTGGATGCATGGACGTTCCTGATCCCATGAGCATATTGGCAAGTGGATCTTTTGAACGTTTGACTTTTTTTGGTTTCTTAACCACTCTTTTCTTTTTTACTACTTTTTTGGCAGGTTTTTTATTGACCTCTTTTTTAACTATTTCTTTTTTTGGTTTTGTTTCGATCTTTGTAGCATTATTTTCTTCTGTACTCTTTTGTGCAAAGATCTTTTTTCCTTCATCTAATATTTTTTTCTTAACGGGCTGCACTTCAGGTTTGGGTTCTGGTTTTTTTTCTATGATCGGTTGAGGTAGTACAGGTGGAGGTACCACAGGCATAGGTTTTGGTTTTGGTGGAATCACTACGGGTTGAGGTTTGGGAGCGGGGGGAGGTGTAGTAATTTGTTTTAAATTAAGTGTTATTTTCTTCTCCTGCGTGGCAGGAGGCATAAAGGTGATCTCTTTAAAGTTTTTCATGAAAAGCAGTAAAATGAGTAAGTGTAACAATAATGAGAGCAATAATCCTTTCAGTGTTCTGATACTATGCTCCTCTGTATAGACCTAAGTGCCCTTAGTGTATAATCCACGTAATTATAACAACTAAACATAATAAAGGGTTAACAACATGGCATATGATAAAAGTATAGCAGCATTTGAAGAAGCATATAAGGTGATTCCTGGTGGTGTTGATTCACCGGTACGTGCATTTTCCGGTGTAGAAGGTACCCCTCCGTTCATTGAAAGAGGAGAGGGTGGACACCTTTTTGACATTGACGGTAATAAGTACATAGATTATGTTCAAAGTTGGGGACCACTGATCTTTGGTCACTGTGATGCAGAGATAGAAACATCTGTGATAGATGCCGTCAAAAGAGGACTTAGTTTTGGTGCACCTACAACAGTAGAAACAGAACTGGCAAATGAAATAGTAACACTGTTTGAAAGTATCGATAAAGTACGTTTTGTGAGTTCAGGTACTGAAGCTGTGATGTCTGCTATCCGTCTGGCACGTGGTGCTACAGGGAGAGATAAGATCTTGAAGTTCACAGGATGTTATCATGGTCATTCAGACTCCCTTTTGGTTCAGGCAGGTTCTGGTTTGGCTACTTTTGGAACACCTTCAAGTCCAGGTGTACCCGCAGATCTTACTCAGCATACTTTACTTGCAACATATAATGATATAGCATCTGTTATGGCATGTTTTGAAGAGGCACCTGAAGAGATCGCTTGTGTGATCATTGAACCTATTGCTGGAAATATGGGGCTGGTACCTGCAGATGAAGCATTTCTTGAAGAATTAAGATGTCTTTGTACCAATCATGGTGCATTATTGATCTTTGATGAAGTGATGAGTGGTTTCAGAGCTTCTCTTAAAGGTGCTCAAGGTATCTCTATGGTAAAACCGGACATGGTAACGCTTGGTAAGGTAATTGGTGCGGGTATGCCTGTAGGTGCCTTCGGTGCATCAGCAGAGATCATGGCTTTCCTCTCACCGGAAGGTCCAGTCTATCAGGCAGGAACACTTTCAGGAAATCCTGTAGCGATGGCAGCAGGTCTTACAAGTCTTCGAAAGCTCAAATCTAATCCCTCTCTTTATGTTTCTTTGGGTAATAAAGCCAAAAAGCTTATGGATGGCTTTAAAAAGGCAGCTCAGGCAGCTGATATTCCTTTAGTAACGGATGTGAGAGGAAGTATGTTTGGTTTCTTCTTTTCAGATAAACAAGTTAAAAACTTTGATGATGCCTTGAATAATGATTCAGATACTTTTGCAAAGTTCCATAAAGGGATGCTTGACCGTGGTATATACCTTGCCTGTTCTTCGTACGAGACAGGGTTTATTTGTGCAGAAACCACAGATGAAATGATCGAAGAGAGTATTAAAGCTGCCTATGAAGTCATGGCAGAGATCTAATTTCTAATCGGTTAAAATTTATTGTGTAGATAGTTAAATAAGGAATCAATAATGCAAAATAATAATGAAGAACCAAAATTAAAAAAAGTAGTGAATGCTGCTGACGGTCTAAGCCTTGGTATTTCTATGGTGGTGGCTGTACTTATCGGTGTGGGTATCGGAATAGGGTTGCAAAAGCTTACTGGAGCCTGGTGGACACTGTGGATAGGTGTTTTCATAGGTGTGGGTGCAGCGATACTTAATGTCTATAAAGCATATGATAAACAAAAAAGATCTTTAGATGAACTTGCAAAAGATCCAAGATATACATATAAAAAAGAACAACAAAAGAAATATGACGCTGAAGATGATGATGAGTAAATTGACGCTTCAAATGCTTAAAGCGCTTCTAATAGTTGATGTTGTCATCATATTAATTTCTATCATATTTTTTGATATCAAAACACTCTGGAATACCCAATTTGGCTTTATATCGGCATCTTTAGTGATGCTGGCGTCTATGAAGAGTTATAAACGTATGGTGGACGCCAGAGTAGAACTAGACCTAGTTACTATAGATGACTCTCGGGATGTCATAGACAAACTGGAAGACCCTTATGACCTTTATAGTGAAGAGGTGACAGAAGAAGATGATAAGTCTTTAGTAGATGTAGTAAAAGATGAACGTCAAAAAAGTAAAAAAAATTCTCGAACACTTAGTCAAACGATCAAAGATGCAAAAACAGCACTTTCACTTTATCGTATAGCAGCGTATATTGTTTTAATTTTAGGTTTTCTCTATTTGAATCGTCATGAATTGTTACAGGTACCTTCTTATGTATTGGCGCTTTCCATGCCTATGTTAGTTGTTGTGTTTGTTCTCCTGTCTAACAAAGAAAGCCAAACAGAAGATACGCTACAATAAGTCCAACTATAACTTAGGACTTATTGGATGTATAAACCATTACTTTTATCACTGACCCTTCTTACACTTACTGCCTGTGGCAATGAAGAACCAAAACCTTTGGTTTGCACCACGAAACCCATACAATCACCTTTTGAACTTAAGATCATTGATAAACCTATAGACTTTGGCCCCGAGCGTATTGCTATGACTAAATCGTATATCAAGTCTCATTATGGAATGGATGTTGAAAATATTGAAATAACGCCTAAGATCATTTTGCTGCATTGGACAGCTGAGATGAGTCTTGACAAATCATTTAAACGTTTAGAACCTCAGAAGTTATTGACTGACAGAAAAGACATTGCCAAAGCATCTTTGCTTAATGTCTCTTCGCAGTTTCTTGTTGCACGTGATGGAACTATCTACCGTCTTATGCCTGAAAACTGGATGGCACGGCATGTCATAGGACTTAACTATTCAAGTATAGGCATAGAAAATGTGGGAGGTAAAGGAAACAGTAAAGATGATCTTACCTTTGCACAAGTACAGGCGAACATTGTTCTGGTAGAATATTTAAAAGCAAAATATCCGAGTATCACATATTTGGTAGGGCACCATGAGTATAGACAAATGGAGAAAACATCTCTCTGGCTTGAAAAAGACAAAGGGTACAGAACAGTGAAAAATGATCCGGGTGATGCATTTATGGATAAAGTACACAGTAAGACTAAATATTTAGGACTTAAACGCGCTCCTAAAGGTAAATAATGAACTCTGCTTTCTCTACTTTAGACTGGGGTATCTTTGCTGCGTATTTTCTAGTATTAACCGTTACCTCGGTGCTTCTGTCTCGTGTAAAGGTTAAGAGTACACGTGACTATTTTGTTGGTGGGAATTCTGTTCCTATGTTTGCAGTAGCCATCTCCGTACTTGCCACTTCACAGTCAGCAGCTACTTTTCTTGGAGGTCCTGAATACTCTTATGGAAAAGATCTTACATTCATTGGCTTTTATATCTCAGCCTTTTTAGCCGTGATATTTGTAGCTAAAGTACTCATCCCGCGTTTTTATGCTATTAACGCAGTCACTGTGTATGAACTGCTTGAAAAACGTTATGGTGAGTCTGCCAAAAAACAGGCTGGGATCATGTTTCTCATCGGTCGTCTTTTTGCATCGGGAGCAAGACTCTACATAGGTGCCTTGGCCATTTCAATGATACTATTTTTAGACATCACACCTTCTCATGTTGCTATATCTATAGGTATTTTGATGCTGGGTGCATTGGCATATGCATATTTTGGTGGAGTGAAATCGGTTATTTTCTCAGATATTATTCAAGCTATTACCTATATAGGGGCAGGGATCGCCGTACTTGTGTATTTGTATTTTACGATAGACACAGATTTTAGCACGATCATTTCTACCCTACAAGAAGACAATAAATTACAACTGCTTGACTGGTCAATGTCAGGTGGATTTTCTGTTTGGGCTTTATTGGGTGGATGGTTACTTTTAAATATTGCAGCCTATGGTTTAGACCAGGATATGACACAAAGAGCGCTTACTTGTAAAAATGCAAAAGAAGCACAAAACTCTTTGATGCTGAGTATCTACCTTACTATTCCTGTAGCCATACTTTTTTTGATGATCGGTTTACTACTCTACCTTTTTTACCAACATCCAGAACTCTCAGGTCTGAGTACAGAAGTGGTACAGAAATTTGAAGGTGAAAAGATAACGATATTTATGTACTATATTTTGCATGAGATGCCAGAAGGTATGAGAGGACTTGTCACCGTAGGAGCTGTAGCGGCTGCCTTGTCCAGTTCTAACTCTGTACTTGGTGCTATGTCATCAGTGGCGATTGAAGACCTTTATAAGCCTTGGAAGCAGAAAAGATCTGATGCGGATGAAATGCACTTTGTTAAAGCAGGGCGTAATGCTGTTCTCTTTTTCGCTGTAGCACTCTCACTTATGGCTATGCTCTCATTCTACTGGCAGCGTTACACTGAACTGCCACTGCTTAGCTTTGCCCTTGGTGTGATGGCATTTGCCTATACAGGACTGCTTGGCGTGTTTGGAGCAGCTATATTTACAAAACGTGGGAATGCTATGACTGTGCCCCTTGCTTTAGTAGGTGGGTTTATGACTGTATTGTTACTTCAGCCTTATGTTTTAGGGGCAGTATTTGACTTCAATCTGGGGTTTGCCTGGCAGATACTTGGTGGGACTGTAGTGGCGTTTGGGGTGATGATGAGTGGGAAGAGTAAGGATACATATCATTCTTAGTCTTGTACCTACTTAAGTATAGTTATGTATAATCATTCATATAATTATATGAATAAAGGAGTGACTATGCAAAAGATAAGAAGTACATTTACTGTATCAGACTTTATCATTGATGAGTTAAATGAAGTCTCAGAAGAATTACATGAGAAGAAAAGTCATATCGTTGAAAATGCACTTGCAATGTATTTTGATTATTTAGATGCAAAAATAGCAGATAAAAGAATTGATGATATAAAAAGTGGAAAAGAGAAGGTAATACCTGCTGAAGAAGTTTTTAAAGAGCTTGGACTTTAATGTACTCACTGGTTTTTTTAACATCTGCGAAGAAAGAGTTTAAAAAGCTTGACTCTGTAGTTCAGAAGCGAATTAAAAAGAAACTCATACTATTAGTTGAAAACCCGGATGTACTTAAAAATAACATTAAGCCTTTAAAAGGTGGACATGAAGGTAAGTTTAGACTTAGAGTCAATCAGTATAGAGTTGTTTTTCAAATAAAAGATGACGAGTTGATTATTACTATTATACGTGTAGGGCATCGTAAAGAGATTTATGAATAAGTAAAAAATACCTAAAATATTTTAATTCTATTAACATACACTTTCCATGATCTCAAACCAGTCTCTGTCGAATATTTTTCTAATGTAGGACTCATGGTGGGGTATATGACATTTTGAACAGTCTTGATGGATGGCATCGTCACCAATGAACTCTCCTCCCTCTTTTGAGTTTATATTGCAAACTGAAAAGAGCATTTTATCTCCCCTCATGCTAAATCCTTTATCTCTAAATTTAAAATTGGGACAGGCACAAAGGTAGCAGTTAAGTTCCGGTATATCATGGCATTTTTTATTTTCTTTATAGAGAGGGCAAAAGTCTGGTTCATTTTTTACCATATTATCAAACCTAAAGTAGGTGATGACTTCATCCACACTCAAGCGGGTAAGTTTATCCATAATAGCTTTATGCTTTTCGCCATGAGAGTAAAACCATTCAGAGTATGACATTTGTATTCCTTATCTGCATGAAGAACTGTATTGTAACGTATATCAATGCTATGTCAAGCATCTTTGAGATAGAAGAGGGTAAACTTATAGGATAGAACCCCTAAAATAGAGGATGGAAAGCGTTATGCAAAAAGAACACTACATCGGCATTATGTCAGGTACCTCACTTGATGGTGTAGATGTTGTGCTCTGCGAGATAGATGCTACAACATGTAGACTTGTCTCTTCACTTGAATACCCTATACCTCTAGAATTAAGATCAGACATCTTGACAATGATCGAGGGGAAAAACAGATTGGAAGAAGTGGGGCAGTTAGACCACCGTTTAGGTTTGTTATTCACTCAGGCTGTGGGTGCATTGTTGATACGTGAAAGTATTGATCCTTCAAGTGTGACAGCCATAGGTTCACATGGTCAGACACTTTGGCATGTACCTACGGGAAAGTTTCCATTTTCTATGCAATTGGGAGACCCTAACATTCTGACTGCGAAGACAAGCATACCTGTTGTGGCTGACTTTAGACGTAAAGATATTGCTCTTGGTGGTCAGGGCGCCCCTTTCGCCCCTGCTTTTCATGAATTTATATTTAATAATATCAATAATGCTGTCTCTATTGTAAATATTGGTGGTATGGCAAACATTACTGTTTTGGATAACAAACTTATAGGATATGATACAGGCTGTGGAAATGTACTACTTGATATGTGGATAGCAGAGCATCAAGGTACATCTTATGATCAAGACGGCGTGTGGGCAAAGAGTGGTACTGTGGATTATGTACTTTTAGATAACATGATGTCTGATAGTTATTTTGAACAGGCATACCCTAAAAGTACTGGCAGAGAGAAATTTAACAAAGCATGGTTGCAAAGATACCTTAGTGGAATAACACATAATCCTGAAGATGTTCAACGCACACTGCTCGAACTTACAGCACTAAGTATTTCCAATGAAGTACTGCGTTTTAACAGAGATATTGTCATGTTATGTGGTGGTGGATCTAAAAACAGTTTCTTAGTTGAGCGTATCAAAGTACTTACTCCTAATGTAGAAGTAGCTATAGCTGAAAACTCAGATGAGATAGAGGCTATGACCTTTGCCTGGCTTGCATACAAACGCATACATAAAGAGAAAGTCAATTTAAAAGATGTCACTGGCGCTAGGGATAATGCAATATTGGGTGGGATATATGAGTAAATTAGATGAGATATTTTTTGATTAATAAAAGGAACAAATAATGAAAGCAATGATACTTGCGGCAGGTCTCGGTACACGTATGAAGCCACTTACAGATACAACACCTAAACCTTTATTGAAAGTAGGAGGGATACCTCTTATATTATGGCACATTGAACGCCTGGCGCATGATGACTTTAAAGATCTTGTTATTAACATTGCACACTTGGGTTATCAGATACCTGAAGCATTGGGAGATGGTTCAGGATGGGGAGTGAACATTACCTACTCTGACGAACAAGAAGAGGGGGCACTTGAGAGTGCTGGAGGTATAGTAAAAGCTTTACCGATTCTTGGAGATGAAACATTTTTAGTCTTAAATGGAGACATTTTTACAGACTATGATTTTCAATACCACAGAAAACTTGCAGATGGTATTTTAGCCCATTTAATCCTTGTGCCTAACCCAGAACACAACCCCGAAGGAGATTTTGCTTTAGATGGTCAAAGAGTGGTAGATAACAAACAATATACATTTTCTGGTATAGGCTACTACTCTCCAAAACTTTTTGAAGGTATATCCTATGGTAAATCCGCTTTAGCTCCTTTGCTTAGAGCGGCAATGAAAGAGGGAAAGGTAACGGGTGAACTCTACGAAGGCGAATGGTTGGACATAGGAACACCTGAAAGGCTTGAGCTTTTGAATGCACAGTTACTCAATAGCTATTAATAACTTTAGGGCTTAAAGAAAATGAAGATTTTTAAAGAAATTTACGGAGTAGGAATACTTTTTTTCTACTATATGAAGTATATTATCCTTATAGGATGGCCTCTACTTTTCTACGGTCTTGAATATAAACCTAACATTATTATGGATCTTTTATGGGTGTTTTGTTTAGCACTGATGATTAAAGACCTGATACATAAGTTTATTTTTAAAAGACGTTATTGTGATATTAATTCAGATTGTAATACCAAAAACGAAAAAAAATAATAAAATAACTTTTACGTTCTATTGGCCATGTAATGCTTTCAGATATTTTGCCACCCCGTCCTCATCATTAGAATGAGGTAACACAACGTCTGCTACTGCTTTCACTTCATCCAAAGCATTAGATACAGCCACAGAAGTTCCTGCAAGTTTAAACATACCTATATCATTGACAGAATCTCCAAATACCGTAATATCTGATGGCTCACGTTTCAGATATTCCATGACTTTATTCAGTGCATGGGCTTTATCTCCTTCAGGGTGAAGAAGGGTAAGGAAGTATCCGCCTCCGTATTTTTCGGGTGAAAGTTTTGCTTCTATGGTCTTGCCAAATATTTTAACTATTTCTTCGTAGAGTGGACGTAGTTGCGTTTCGTAGCCAAAGTAGACTATCTTTAGGTTTTGTTCCATCGTACGATTGTCAGGATTGAACTGCATACGTGGGTCATCTTTGTAGCCTTTAAGTACATTTTTTTGGTAATCGTTTAATTTTCTTGGGTAGAGGAAGGCTTCATTGAGTTCCTTATCTTTAACACCTATAACGAATGGATCTATGTCAAATTGAAGTCCAACATCTACGATGGCATCACCTATCTCTTTTCCTATGGTCTTAAGCGTGATCACTTTACGTTCAGGTGTGATGATGATGGCACCATCAAGGAGTATCATTGGTGCATTTATCTGTAGTTTTTTAAGGAGTTCCTGAGATTTTTGGAAGCTTCGTGCTGTGGCTACAGACATGATGGTGTCTTTGGCTTTCTCATTCCAAACATTAGCAGAAAAATCGCTGATGCTAAGATCTGAACGTAAAAAGGTATGGTCTAGGTCAGTAATGTAGATAGGCTTCATAAAGTTATGTACGTCTTTTATCAGACTTTCGCCGATCTTTGTTTATAATATTACTTTTGGTATCCATCAAAGGGAATGCTGTGTCTCCCAAATCTATTCTACGGTCGTAATGTGTGCGCAATTTAAAATCGTTTATATTTTTATTATTTTGTACCGCAACTAAACGCTGCATGGTTCTAAGGTCAATATCTGTTAATTGTAAAGCTGTATCCACCCAGATCTTTGTGATATCCATAAGCTCATCATAAGATACGGGTTTATATCGCTGTTGTACTTTTTGAATTGCCTGCATGCCATTAAAATGACGACTATGTTTTTTCATAAATTGTTTGGTTTTTTCCACACCTGTACCGTCTTTGACTAAGTGATTAACAATGTTTAGCTCATGTAACTCTGCAGCACTATATATTTTACCACTTGTAATGAGGTCTTCAGCAGTTTGTATGCCATGCATTCTTGCTAAAAAACTATAAGCTCCCATACCTGGAAAAAGGTTAAAACGAATTTC
>Ga0164313_10001239_pt1 | contig 22476 bp, 14 predicted proteins | sample GuaBasSedimGuay4_FD_113735 | JGI IMG/M metagenome (GOLD analysis project Ga0164313, IMG submission 113735) | Subseafloor sediment microbial communities from Guaymas Basin, Gulf of California, Mexico - Guay4, Core 4569-4, 0-3 cm | ecosystem: Environmental > Aquatic > Marine > Hydrothermal vents... | reverse complement strand
TTTGAATATTTTCCCCTCCGGCCCTTCAATATAGGCAGCATCTTTATCTTTATTTTCACCATCGAGTATGATCTGGCAGCCATCGGCATAAGTATAAACTATTCTTCTCCAGGAACCAACAGCATCATAGTCCTGCTGAGGTGCATCCACTTCAATTTTTACCGGACTTGTTTCATCTTTATCCAGCATATATTGAACAGGGTCCAGGTAATGCTGGCCCATATCCCCCAGTCCTCCACCATCATAATCCCAATATCCCCTGAACTTTGAATGTACCCTTTCCGGGTTGTAAGGTTTGTATGGTGCCGGTCCCAGCCACATGTCATAATTAAGGTTTTCCGGAACAGGCATAGGTTTAAGATTTTGTTCTCCACTCCAGTAGAACTTCCAGTTGTAACCTGTGATTCCACTTACTGTAACTTTCAGTGGCCAACCCAATACTCCGTTACTTATGAGTTTTTTGAGTGGCTTCACTTCCGTTCCAAGCCCATAAAACTGAGCTCTGAACCTGAACCAGGTATTCAAACGGAAAATGCGTCCATGTTTGTTCACTTCCTCCACCACCTTTATCCCTTCAGCAATAGTACGGGTCATTGGTTTCTCACACCAGATATCTTTTCCAGCTTTTGCAGCCGCTATTGTCATCAGGGCATGCCAGTGAGGAGGTGTAGCAATATGAATAACATCTATATCAGGACGGAGCAATACTTCCCGGAAGTCATCATAACCTTTAACATCCTTTCCTGCCTGGAGTATGGCTTTTTCAAGGTGCTGACTGTCCACATCACACACTGCAAGTAGTTTTGATCCCGGATAACTGATGTGCCCCCTGCCCATTCCGCCTACACCGATAATGGCTTTGGTAAGTTGATCACTGGGTGCTGTAAAGCCGGTTCCACCCAAAACATGCCTGGGTATAATTGAAATGGCAGCTGCCGAAACAATTGACTTCTTAAGGAAATCTCTTCGGTTTTGTTTGTTTTTTAGATTCATGCTCAGTAATTATTTATATTTACTTAATAAATTATTTGTTTCGAATTATCATAACTGTAAAACTTTATCCGGATAAGGTACCGGTTTCTTTGTGTTTTTATAAGATGGCATTTGAGCTTTTGAATCCCTGAGGTAATTTCCCAGGTCTGTTGCAAGCTCTTTTAGTTTGTCAGGATTATTTTCAGCCAGGTTGTTAGATTCTCCAATATCAATACCCAGGTTGAATAATTCAAAATGCCGGTCTGCATGATAGTAAATTAATTTCCAGTCACCTTTTCTGATGCTGCTGCTGGCACCAATACCCGGTCCGACAGGGCCCCAGTAATTTGGGAAGTGCCAGAACAGTTTTCTGTCAGGACCCGGTTTTCCTGTATCATTTAAAAGAGGAACAAAACTAATTCCATCAATATGCTGTACGGTTTGATAATCTTGTATTCCTGCCATTTCCAGAATACTGGGAAAAAAATCTTCAATAATGAGATAATTGGAATTCCTGGTTCCGGGCTTTACTGTCCCGGGCCATTTTACTATCATAGGTTCCCGGATCCCCCCTTCATGGGCTGAGCCTTTTCCACTGGAAAGGGGTTTATTATGCGTATGGGGCGTTCCTCCTCTGGCTACGGCACTTAATCCTCCATTGTCCGACATAAATAGAATAATGGTATTATCAGTAAGATTATTCTTGTCTAAATATAGCATCAGATCACCCAGGCTTTTATCCATGGATTCAACCATTGAAGCATATCTGGCCTCAATAATATTAAGACTATCTTTAACATATTTGTCAAAAAACCTTGGGTCTTCCTGAATAGGGGAATGCACTGCATAATGCGCCATATAGAGGAAGAAAGGTTTCTTAGCCTTTAGGGAGCTGTCCATAGCACTTATGGCTTCCAATGTTAATGCTTCATTTAAATAGATGTGTTTATCATAATATTTTTCGAGACCAGGGACCCCCCAGGGAGAGTCTGGATTTTTTGGATTGTTTCCAAAATGTTTTTCACTGTAATAACTTCCAGGAGCCCCGGCAGCATGTCCGGCAATATTAATATCAAATCCAAGGTTTAAGGGGTTTTCTCCCGGGGTTCCTATTGCACCAAAATGTGCTTTGCCACAATGAATGGTGAAATATCCTGCATTATTAAGTAATTGGGGCAGGGGAGTGGCATATATCGTATTATCATTTTCAGGCAACGGGCTGATTCCGTTTACATTCCATTGTGGCAGGTCCAGTATATCCTGAGGGGCATCCGGGCTCTGGTTCTTCTTTAAGGTCCAATTGGTAACCCTGTGCTTTGCTGCATTCATCCCGGTCAGAAAACTAACCCGGGTTGGTGAACATACAGAACAGGCATATGCCTGGGTGAACATTTTACCCTCACTTGCCAGTTTTTCCATGGCCGGGGTATGGTACCTTTTATTAAAAGTACTTACTTCTTTATGAAAAGGTACTGAAGTATCCTGCCAGCCCATATCATCCACAAGAAATACTATAATGTTGGGCTTGACATTCTTTACATTCGAATTTGTGCAGGAGGATAGCAAAATCAAATTTAAGAAGAAAAGGGTTTGAATAAGTTTTCTTATAAATATCATAAACCTTAATCTAAGTTTTTAGAATTGCATTCATCCATTTTCCCTTCATTTCTTCCAAAGTTTTCAGGATTCCTTTTGTTATTTTACAGTTGTTAGTTTTAATAGACGGACACCATGGCCAGGAACAGTAATAGCTATTGCATTAGTGAAAAATCCCATGCCCTGGTGAAGCCAGAGATCACGGACCATTTGTTTTCCTTTTACACCAACTTCATTTAGTAAAAAAGATGTTTCTCTGGGATTACTATTTCGGTTAAGAATTCCAAGGGCAATAGACCTATCTGAAAGGGGTTTTGCCCAGAATTCAAATCCGTCATTGGTATAAATTCTGTAAGCTTGCTTACCCAATAAATCCTGGTTGATTGAAATGGCTTCTTCATTGGTCAGGATTTTTCTGATTTCTTCATCCATTGACCGGATATCATTAGATGCAATAAGGGGGGCATTTAACAGGCACCAAAGACTCATCTGGGAACGGTATTCTTCTATGGAACATCCCTTTGCCCCACCATGGGAGGAAGACTGGCCTTTACCGTTAAGGCCAACAACCAGCATATCCGGATCATTCCATTTACCTGGGCCGGAAAATTTCTCCAGGCCTACCTGTCTTTCCAGAACATTCATAATACCAGCATGTCCCGAGTCGTATTTTTTACTTTGCCAGGTATCACGGATATCCCATGTGGTTCTCCAAAGCTGCCCCCCCACAGAGGAACCCCATAACCAGGGTTCTCGCTGTCCCCATTCACAAATAGCAAAGATCATCTTCCGGTTAGTTTTTCTTATGGCATTAGCCATTCGTTTATATCGCACGATAGCTGAATCTTTTTCACAAGGAGCATTGCAATAATCATACTTAAGGTAGTCAATACCCCACTCTGCGAAAATTCGGGCATCGGTTGTTTCATGGCCATAGCTTGCTACAGCACCTCCACAGGTCCTATATGCTGCATCCGAATAGATTCCCAGTTTTAGGCCTTTTGAGTGAACATAATCTGCCAGGGCCTTCATTCCATTTGGGAATTTGTTTTTAACCGGTTGCAATATTCCATTCACATCCCTCTCAGCCTGCCATAGGTCATCGATAATGATATATTCATAACCAACAGCCGCCATACCACTATTGACCATTGCATCAGCCATTTCTTTAATCAGATCTTCACTGATATCGGGTCCGAACTGGTTCCATGTCATCCATCCCATTGGTGGAGTAGGGGCAAGTACTTTTGTCTGGGCCAAAACAGTGTTATCTGTAAAAAATAGAATTAGAAAAAAAATTGCAATAATATTATAAAATTTCAAAAGGATTTTATGCCTATTTCCATTTTGTATCATAGTAGTTGAAATACTTGAGGATTATAATCCTATGCCTGATTTTGGTATATTATTAATGATTACAATATTAATTAAGATAGTTGGAAAGAACAAACATAATGAATGGTAGTTATCAAGAAGATACTGTAAATCCCGGAAATCCAACTATTCAAAATATATTTTATTCAGGCTTGCTCAGGTTTGATGTTTTAAAAATGCAGTTCCTTTGCTGGATTATGTTGATAGTTTTTTCTCCGTCCAGACAGCAATGGAGAGAATAATAGGTGCAGAAAGGAAACCTCCAATAACATCAACCAGATAATGTGCTTTAATATATACTGTTGCAGGCCATAGTAGCAAGCAAAAAATCAGAATAAAAGGGAAAAGTTGTCTTGCATACCTATACGAAAGGAATAGCACAATTAATGAAAGACCAACATGTGAACTTGGAAAGGCACCGGTTTGGGTTTCTCCAATATCCTGGGCTAAATGTACAAGGCTGTAGAAAATCCCATGCCCTGTAAGGTTTAATTCTTCAGGTGGGAAATAAAACTGAGGCCCTGCTACAGGGAAAAAAATAAAGATCACATAGTAAATAAGTAAAGAAATCATAATTAACGAAAGAACCCTGATTCCGGTAGCTTTATTTTTATAATAGAGGAAGAAAACCAGACCAAAAATCATAAAATAAAAAGAAAAGTAGCCTAAATGCATTAATTCACTGAACCACTGCTGAGAAAATATTTCAGAAAATACCAGGCTTGGCTGGGTATGCCATAATTTGAATTCAAGATCGATGAAGAAAGGATCAAAGTAATCGAAAAATATATTATTCAGGTATCCGGTTTCATTATAAATTGAGGGCAAAAGGGCAAGTGGATAAAAACTTCTTATAATCTTATACAGATTGTTTGAGCCTATTATTCTTTTATCCAAATAGGCCAGGGTGAATATGAAAAGGATTACTGCTATTCTGACTATGAAATGAGGTGTGGGGTAGTCAAGTCCATTAATGCTGCCAATTATCAATACAATACTGGTAAACAATATGTAAATGATAAGGGCTTTATCAACAGGAAACAAGTATCCTTGCTTGTGCATATAGAATTTTTTGAAAATTGAAGCTGTGAAAATACTCAATAAATTCAAAGTCCGGCGTATTAAATTTTGTTTTTAGACAAAATCGCGTTAGGTTTGTTAAAAATACAGATATTACTATGAATATACTTATTTCAAAAAGCAGGGTCCTGATAGGTTTTTTCTTTGTTTTAATCCTTTTATCGGGCTGTTCGAATCAACAAAACAAAGAACAGGAATTTAGTTTTTTATTTATGACTGATATACATGTACAACCTGAAAGACGTGCTATGGAGGGTTTTGAGATGGCTATTGAAAATGCAAATGCACTTAATCCTGATTTTGTTATTACAGGTGGCGATTTGATTATGGATGCACTGGAACAGACTGAGTCAAGGGCAGATTCTTTGTATAATATTTATGCTGATCTGGCCAAGGAATTTACAATGCCAGTTTATAATACTATGGGTAACCATGAAATGTTTGGTGTTTACAAAAGTGAAGTTAGCCTTGATCATCCAGAGTTTGGTAAGAAAATGTTCGAAGAAAAGATTGGTAAAACATATTATGCATTCGAATATGGAGGTTGGCGATTTTATATCCTTAATTCCATAGATGTTAAGGAAGAAAGGACATATTATGGACATATAGATGAGGAGCAAATTGAATGGCTGAAAAATGACCTGCAAAAGGTTGATGAAAATACACCTATTTGTATTAGTGTTCATATACCCTTTTACACTATTCAAACACAGATCATAAGTGGGCCACTAGCTCCCAATTCCAGTGGAGGCGTAATTAACAATGGAAATGAAGTGCTTAAAATTTTTGATGATCACAATCTGAAACTGGTTTTGCAGGGTCATCTGCATTTTTTGGAAGATTTGTATGCCAATGGGGTCCATTTTATTACAGGAGGAGCTGTTTGTGCTAAATGGTGGGATGGTCCAAGAAATGGTATGGAAGAAGGCTTTTTACAAATCCATGTGAATGGAGATCATTTTACATGGGAATATATTGATTATGGCTGGGAAGTAAGGTAATTTCTAGAAATTTTGAAAGCCTCGCAGATTTATAAAATATACTCCTTACAGTCGTGAGACTAAAGGTTTGAATTTTTAAAGCTTACCACAAATTAATCCAGATTTATTTATTGATCCATTTCAGCCAGGCAGCACAATCAGTAGTCCAGTAACTAACGTGAGGTTTAGTTGTTGCCAGGGAAAAACCATGCCCTCCTTCAGGATAAATATGCATTTCAGCCGGCACTTCATTTTTAATTAATGCCTGATAAAAAAGAATGCTGTTTTCCGGTATAACAGCTTTATCATCTGAAGCAAGGAAAATAAAAGAAGGTGGTGTATCCGGTGTAACCTGCAATTCATTGGAGAATTCTTTAACAAGCTCCGGTGTAGGATTATTCCCCAGAAGATTCTTTTTTGACCCTTTATGTGTTACTGCATCATTCATGGAAATTACAGGATAACCCAATAGCATAAAATCCGGGCGACAGCTTAGTTTTTCAATGGGGTCTGTTGCATCTGGGTTTCCCATATCAAAATGAGTTCCGGCAGTGGATGCCAGGTGCCCACCGGCGGAAAAACCCATGATGCCCACTTTTTGTGGATCAATGTTCCATTCTTTAGCATGAAAACGTACCATTCTTATTGCTCTCTGGGCATCGAGTAAAGGTGATTTATAATTTACAATATTACATTTTGCATCCGGCAGTCGGTATTTTAATACTATGCCTGCTACTCCAAGGGAGTTCAGCCATTTAGCCATATCTGTACCTTCCCAGTCATAGGCCAGTATATGATATCCTCCACCCGGACAAATTACAACAGCCTGCCCTGTAGCATTGGATTTGGAAGGGAGATATACAGAGATGTCAGGATTTTGCACAAGACTAATAATCTCAATATCCCGGATTTCTATCTTTTCCTTTTCCCCGGCATCCTTATAATTTGGAGGGGTACCCTCCCAAAGGGGAAGAACTTTGTTTTGTGCATTAATTGAAAGGCTGAGAAATAGTATTGCAATCAATGATAATAAGGAAGGCACTTTATTCATAAATAATATTTTATGGATTTTATAAATTTATCTACCTGATTTTAAATATTAGTTTGGAATGATTGAAGATATTAAGTTGACGATTTTTCAGCCTTCCAATAAATCTAACCTAAATGTTCTTTATTTTGTAAATAACTGTTTATCTACAACCAATTTGATTAATTTATTGTTTGTTTTTGCTTAGATCCAGTATTTCAATTTTTCTGAATTCAGTATTGTGACTTTCTGCCTGAAGTGAAATAAATCCTTCTTTAAGTAAAGTTCCTTCTTTTAGAGGAAAGTCTTCCGGTAAATGTCCTCCACCAACCTGAGCTTTGGAGTAATGCATAACTGTATCCCCTTCAATAATATGGTAAATATCCCCGTCACCATGAACAATAATTTCGACGGTAACCCACTGATCTCCATAATAGGTTTTGGAACCGGAGGGTGTACAATGCCGTTTGATTAGCATATTGTCCATAACAACGTTGGTGCCCGGGGTACAAAGATTGGCTGTAGGCCTTTCCTGACTCTCATCCAGCCCACCAAGAAGTTGTACCTCAATAGAAACCGGGAAATCCTGGTCAAGTCCCATGCTTTGGGCTGACTGGGAATGTATCATTACCCCGTTATTACGCTTAGCCCAGCCCGGGCCACCCGGTACCTGCTCCCCTGTAAAGCGGTATTCAACCCGTAGGATATAGTCTGAAAATATTTTGTTACAAAAAATATGACCAAATTCATTGTTGAAATTTTCATATTTGTCATATGATACCTTTAACAGCCCATCTTCAACTTTGAAAGTATTATTGAAATTGTCATTCAGCTCATAGCCGGAAAGTTTCAGGTCCCAACCACTAAGATCTTTGCCATTAAACAACTGGATCCATTCATTGGTATCCGTTTTTTTTGGCGATGTGTTACAGGAGATTAGCGCGGCAAGCAATAAAAGTGCTGTAAGTTTCATTTTTTAGGTTTTGGATTTATAAAGAATAATTATTGTGCAATTTACTGAATTCATTTGAAAATTGAAATTCTAATAGTGTAATTTGCATTTTGAAAACTGAATGTTTTACCATTCTGTTTTAGAATAGATCAAAATATGTTAGTACAGCTGTACTCTCCGGGGGGCTGGATACCTGTAGCTTACCAATATGTGTGCTTTTGTTGTATAATTACATGTATTGATTCAATTCAGCGACAGATTTGTTCAAATCCCTTTCCATTTCAAGTAATTTATTTACACTTTGGTAATAAAACGAAAGTTCAAGTATATAATTTATTAAAGAAATCCCCCCCTTGTCCAATGCTTTTTTAAGTAAACCTGAACTATCTATTGAAAGCAGGCTTGAACGATATTCATTGGCATTTTCTTGTAAGCTAATAGCTTTGGTATGTAATGATTTAAGATTGTTATAGTATTGTAATTTATTATCAATCATAATGCTTTCAAATGCAAGGGCATTTGCGTTTGCATACTTTAGCTTGTTCCTGTTCTCCCACAATGGAATAGAAACACCTACAGAAACTCCTCTGAATTGCTGACCAACTATTCTCTCACTCATGTATCCTGCTTGAAATTTGGGTAAGCTCATTGCACGGTTTAAACTAACTTGTTTTTGGCTGATTTCAATTTCTTTTTTTAACCAACTTAATGTTTTATTATTATTTTCTGCTACAAGATACCATTTCTCAAAATCTTCCGGAATAATCGTTACTTCAAATACAGTATCTTTAAATTCAATAAATTGCCCAGCATTTAAACGGGATAATTCAGATAATAATGAATTACGTTTAATCTCAATTGATTCCAATTCTGTTTTAGTATTTAATAAATTTAATTTTGCTTTATTTAATTCCAGAATGTTGGTCTCTCCTACGTCAAATTTTGTTTTGTAGGATCCGGCAATATTCTGAGCATGGGCTAATCGTTTGTTAAACTCATATTTCAAGGCATTTAAATAAATCAAATCAATACAAATCAATTTTGTTTCAAGCTGTAAAGTCTTTAGTTGCTTCAAATATTCTAATTCAGTTTGTTCATTCATCAAATCGGAAATTTGATTTTTATAAGAGTATGCTGATGGAAAGTCAAATGTTTGCTTAATACTGAAATCAATACGATTTCCAATAACAGAAGGATCACCCCATAGATAGTTAAATCCAATTTCCGGGTTTTCCAGGGTAATATTGGTTTTATTCCCTATTTTCTGTGCATCTGTTTTTTGTCTTAGCGCTGAAAGGGTGGTATTATTTTTCTCAATTTCAGTCAAAATTTCATCAATGGTATTCTGAGAGAAAAGATTGGAACTCAACAACAAAATTAGCGTAATTAATAAAACTAAGTATTTCATATCTTTTCTGTTTTAATGAGCCTGCGATTGTTAAAAATGCTGTAAACTATAGGTACAATATATATATTGAGAATTGTAGAAGTAAGCAAGCCACCAAGGATTACTTTTGCCATTGGACTTTGAATTTCATTACCGGAAAGGTTACCTTTCAGTGCCAGAGGAATTAATGCAAGTGCAGCGGTAAGTGCAGTCATTAAAATAGCATTTAATCTGTCCGATGAACCTTTTGTTACAGTGTCATACAATGAAATTCCCTTATTCTGTAACTTCTGATAATTTGAAATCAGAAGTATCCCGTTTCGGGTGGCAATACCGAAAAGTGTTATGAAACCGATTATAGCTGGAATACTCAAAACCCCTGATGTAAACCAAATTGAAAAAACACCTCCTATTAAAGCTAAGGGTAAATTGAGCAGGATAATTCCAGCCAGTTTGAAATTTCTGAATTCTTGAAATAACAAAAGAAAGATAATAATTATTGCTATTATTGAGGTTAGCATCAGTGTTTTTGAAGCTTTTGCTTCGCTTTCAAACTGACCACCGTATTCTACCCGGTAAGATTCAGGCAAATCAACCTTTTCGTTGATATTTTTTTGAATATCCTGAACAACACTACGCAAATCACGTTCGGCAACATTTGCAGATATTACAATTTTACGTTGTACGTTCTCCCTGCTTATTGAACTTGGGCCAGAAACAGAAACGATAGAGGCAACTTGCTCTAAAGGGACTTCCCTGCCATCATCCGTGTCAATCAATGCCGAACGGATGCCTTCAATTGTTTCCGTATAATCCTTATTCAATCGCAAAATCAAATCAAATCTCCATTGACCTTCGTATATATCCGATAGCTTTTCACCTCCGAACGAAATATCAACAAACTCGTTAAACTGCTGTATCGTTATTCCATATTGAGCCAGCATATCACGGTTTGCCCGAATTTGGATTTGAGGAATTTCAACCTGTTGGTCAACATTTACGTCAACCAATCCTTCAATATCCACGATAGCACTTTTTATTTGATTTCCTGTAGAAAACATTTTATTAAGGTCGGTGCCAAACAGTTTAATCGCAATATTCGCCCTAGTTCCTGAAAGCATGTGGTCTATCCGGTGTCCCAGGGGCTGACCAATGGTGTAGGCAATACCTGGTATTTGAGATAGGGTTCTCCGGACATCTGCCATAAACTCTTGATGCTTACGATTATCTAATGAGAAATTAACATCAATTTCCGCACTATTGGTAGTCTGGGAATGTTCGTCCAATTCTCCCCTGCCAGTCCTACGGGCGGTACTTGATATTTCAGGGATAGCTAAGAGTTCTGTTTCTACCAAATTGCCCAAACGGTTGCTTTCTTCAAGCGATGTACCGGGTTTTGTAACTACCGACAGGGTTAATGAGCCTTCATTAAACTCAGGCAGGAAACTTCTTCCAAGTGTAGAAAAAGCAATAATTGAAACAATGAATAAAGCAATAGTCGGGATAATTACAGCATTTTTGTGTTTCAAAGTCCATAAAAGAGATTGTTCATAGTAAAGGGTAAGTTTGCGAACCAACCACTTTTCTTTTTCATTTCTTGCCAGATATTTTTCGTTTGAGAGGAGCATTCTGGCCAATAAGGGTGTTAGTGTCATGGCTACAACAAGCGAGACAAACAATGATACAATAAAAGAAATACCAAGTGATTGCAACATTCGTCCTTCCATTCCTGAAAGAAAAAACAAGGGTAAGAAAGCTACAATTATTATTAAAGTTGCGTTGAGTATGGAAGCCCTGATTTCTTTTGAAGCCTCAAATACGACCGTAAAAGATGATTGTCTTTCCTGAATTGGTAATTGTCTGTTTTGCCGAAGCCGTTTATACACATTTTCCACATCAATAATTGCATCGTCAACCAATGAACCTATAGCAATTACCATCCCCCCTAAACTCATAGTATTGATAGTCATTCCCAGCATTTTCATTGCTAAAATTGCTCCAAGTAATGAGAGAGGGATTGCCAGAAGAGAAATAATTGTTGTTCTGAAACTACCAAGAAACAGAAACAAGATAATTATCACAAAAATCCCCCCTTCAAATAAAGCACGTTGTACATTGCTTACCGAAGTTTCAATAAAGTCAGCCTGACGGAATATTTTAGTGTCTAATTTAACATCTGCAGGTAAGGTTTTTTGCAATACTGACAGGTTTTCTTCTATTTGTTGTGTTACTTCCAGTGTATTTGTGTTGGGTTGCTTTGAAATTGAAATGATTATTGCCGGACTCGCATTTTCCGAAGCATATCCCATTTTTGGGGCACTCCCAATCTTAACTTCGGCTATATCGTTAATTCTTACGGGTTTGCCATTTATTGATTTGATGTATGTATTCCCCAGTTCCTCAATATTGGAGCTTCTGGCTATTCCACGTACTACGTATTCATTGCCAAATTGCCTTAACACCCCTCCGGTTGAATTTTGGCTAATACCTTTACATATTTCTGCCAGTTCAGCCATTGATACATTATAGTATTTCATGATTTGTGGATTTGCCAATACCTGGTATTGCTTGTAGTCGCCACCAATAATTGTAACCTGCGATACCCCACCTGTTGCCAGTATAAGTGGTTTTAAATTCCATTCAGCAATTGTGCGCAGGTCCATCATACTTGTGCTATCAGCTTGTATCCCGATAAAAAATATTTCACCCATTACACTTGACTGGGGAGCCAGGACTGGCTGTCCAATTCCCAAAGGCATTTGAGAAGAAACGCTTATGAGTTTTTCACTTACAATTTGTCGGGCTTTGAAAATATCAGTACCCCAATCAAATTCAACCCACACGAATGAAAAGCCATACGAAGATGTTGAACGCACCCTGCGAACATCGCTGGCACCGTTTACTGCGGTTTCTATGGGAAAAGTAACAAGCCGTTCTACTTCTTCCGATGCCATTCCATGAGCATCGGTCATAACAACAACTGTAGGGGCGGTAAGGTCAGGAAAAACATCTATGTCCATATTTATGGCTGTTCTTATACCTAAAACCACCAGTATCACCGAACAAAGCAAAATTAAATACTTATTGTTAAGTGAGAATTTTATTATATTATTTAACACAATAGGAATTTTAAATGTGTAGTCCTAAATTTTGAATTTATAAAACAAAAATTCATTAGTGAACATGACCGGAATGAGCATCTAAAGTACCGGTTGCCTGAGCAAGTTTGATGAGAATAGCCCCCTTTATTACAATCCTGTCAGAATCGCTTATACCTTTGAGAATTTCTGTTTTTGTCCCATCGGTTTTTCCTGGCCTGACTTCCCGTTTCTCAAAAAGTTCGGGAGTTATTTGTACATATACAAAATAATTGTCTTGTTCTTCCAGTAAAGAAGAATTGGGAACAGTAAGAGCCTGTAGGTTAGTAAGTGTTTTCAAAAATATCTCAACAAAACCCCCTGGAGTAAAGTTCCCTTTATTGTCAATCTGTATATTAACAGGAATAAGATAATTATCTGTATTCGCAGCTTTTCCATAGGATAATATCTTTCCGTTCAATTGTTCAAGTGAATAAACCTGATTGTCATATAAGGTACGAATATTTGCAGATTGAATGAGACCCAGAACAGAGGCATATTTCTGTGGAACATCTGCACTCAAAATTAGCGTTTTGTTCTGTGAGATTGTTAATATTGGCTGGCCTGATTCTACATATTTACCATTCTTTACAAAAATCTGTTTAACAAACCCACTCATCGGGCTTATTACTTTTTGGCCTGAGGCGTTGAAGTTCTTATTCAGGTTATCATAAGTTGCTTTTGCATTATCATATAGATTTTTAGCATTGAGCAGATCTTTTTCAGAAACAATTTTATCTTTTGAAAGCTCTTTTGCCCTTTCATAGTCTGCTTTTGTTTTCTCAAAGTTATTTTTTGCTTCAGCAAATCGTACGGAAAAGTTGTTGTCAGCAAAATCATTACCTGAAATTGTGAACAATACCTGGCCATTTGAAACATCTTCACCTTCCAGTAAATTATTGGCATCTAGCATAACAATACCATTTGTTTTTGCGGTAACTATTATTTCATTGCCCTGGGTAGATTGTATCCGGGCAGTTGCCTTAATTATCTGCCCAAAAGGCTCTGTAATTGGATAATCGGTAGAAAAATCAATTTTCCATGATTGCTCTTTAGTGAAAACACTTGTGTTGGTTTTGGGAATAATTATTTTTTCTGCTGCCTTGTGTGCTTCTTCATGACTTGCAAAAACAGTTATTTCAGGAACAATTACTTCAAAAATGCCTTTTTCGTTTGTGATTTCAAATTTTAATGATCCTTTTCCATGCCTTTCGGGCTTTATTTCAAAACTGTAAATTCCTTTCCGTGTTGGATTTTTAAGGGTTTGCCTTGTCTCAATGCCATTCACACTTAGAACAATTGTTATTTCACCCTTTTCAACTGCTTTCAATTCAGGCAATACAGAAAAATGTGATAAAACATTTGCAGTTTTACCAATTATAAAAAGATCTGCTTCAGCAAAGAGTTCAAAATTGTTGGTGTATGAAGTGTATTGGAATTTAGGATCTTCATGTTGAACCTGATCAATAGTTTTATTAAAATGCTTGCAACTTGCAAATACTACAGCAAGTAATGCAAGTAATATAATTTTGTTTTTCATTGAAAATTTCGTTTAAATTTTAAATTTTTCCCTAAGTCAGTGTTTGACTTCTCTTTTATCAATGCTTCAAGTAAGATTTTGGCTGTCAGGTATAAGCAACAGTCAAATTATTACAACATTCATAAAAACATAAAATTTAAACAATAGGGGGAGCCCTTAAGCCCTGGCCATTATTAAGATAATAACAGTATGAATAAAACAGTAAAGGAGGTTGGGTACTGTAAAGGTAGGTTGGAACAAAATTAATTAATTTCTGATCAGAAATATTAGCGTTAAACTGGTTATAGTTGAGCCAATTATCAGGAGAATCCAGATATTTGTATTCCTGCTTTACCTGATTAAAAGTAACTATAAAATGCTGATTTAAAATACAATAATCGGTATTAGTTTTTCCATTGTGCTCATGCTTATGTTTACTGGGATTGTGTTTATTGGTTCTGTTGTCCGTTTGACAGTGGCTACTTTCAACACAAATTATGTTATTATGATGATGGTGGGGAATAGTAAACCCAGCCAGCAAAACAATATTGGCGATCAGGATAGAAAATAATACCGAAATCCTTTTAATCATTCCCGATAAATTTGTGCAAATATAGGGTTTATTTCGATCATTTATTAATTGAATATCAAATTGCACTCTGTGACAAGCCTACGTGTATTTTTTACTTTTGTTTTTTTAAATTCAGAATATACTGCAGGGAATTAAAGAAATGTTTTGTTTTGCGGACAAGCAATTGAAAGTGTGTTAGTTGCTCAGAAAGTATAAATTCGTATAAGACTTTTGAAAATTCCGGTGTTCGAAGGTAACCAAAGGATTTATGTGAATTCCTGATCCCATTTGATTCATAATTATTAACTACTAAAAAATCAACTGGTTTAATGCCGTGCAGGTTTTCCGAAAAATCATCAGCTAACTTGAAATTAAATGCAACCTTATCTAATATGTCGGCAAAATTACACCAGTTTTTTATTACTCCTGATGGGGTTACAATCTGCAAGCCACTCATATACAATTGTTTTTGCTCGGCCGCAATTTTAGCAATCACTACCGGCAAACCCAAAGGTGAGCCCATGGTAATGAAGGTGTTAATGTTAATATGCGGAGTATTAAATTTTAGTACATCAAAAGCGACTATGGATCCCATAGAGTGACTTACCAGCATTATGTCATCATTCTTATATTTTTCTAATACCTCTAATAAGCGTTCCCTGATCAGGTCTTTTGCTTTGCAAATTTGATCCTTTCCTACATTCAGGCTTTCTGTGTAATAGGCCTCAAGATCTTTAAAATATCTATGGACAATTGTATCTGTAATATATGAATAGTTTAAGCTGAGATCATCGTTTAAGAAAACATTATTGAGCTGCTGGCCTAAATAATCTACAATCTTCTCCCTTTTCTCATGGTTCTCAAGGGGAAAATCTTTCGATGCTTTCACATATCTTTCATTCAGGTACCAGGAACTATTTATATCCTTTTCCGATTTACTTAAAGCCTTGTCATATAAAATATCAGCCCAATAAACCATTTCAAATTTCGGAAATGTGATGTCAGGCTTGTTGGCTTTTAAGCCTTCAATCATAGCCAGTTCCCACCAATTTTCCAGCAATTGCCTGGATGGTTTATTGCCAAGCCCGTGAATGCCAATAATTACATTTGCCATTTTATTGTTTACTAATACAAAAATTAGCTTTTATTAAACATATGATAATTTATTCAAACTCCAGAAATAAAATTACATATTGTAATACTGAAATGTTGGAAAAAATCATAGATCTTCAAATTTTTGTCTTCACTAGATTTTGGATAAATTTATCAATGTTGCTGCCTTTTTTTGGTTCAACTGTGCCTTAAATCCTATTAAGTTGTAGCACATTTTCATTCATGTCAAACCAATGGTATTTCTGATGGTATCTTTAACCTTTAATATAATGATTTTACCATTTTAAGTGTCAATCTTCCTTACCATTGATAAATTAACTTATCCAGTTAAACTACTCAATTATTTTCATCATATTGTTTATGGGTTCTTATAAGTCGAATAAAAACAAATTGAAACAGGTTTACTTGAATGTCTCGTGATACTTGTTCCACAGCCTATTGGCGACCGCTATACAATCACCTTTGGGCCTGGTTGGATAAATTTCTTTTGCATCGGACCATTGAACCATCCATTTTCTTAATTCACTCTGAAATTTAGCATCGTTGTATGCTTTGTCAGCCTTAAGAGAATTGGCAACCTCATCCAGGTACCATTTCCAGCGAACATGGTAATAGCCACTTATAAGGCCCGACCATTCCTTGCGAGCATAGTCGTCAATACGTGTGGTCAGCCCCCACAATGTTAAGACTCGTCTGGCATTCCATTCGAGAATTGCTTTCTCCTCTGGTGTAGTTCCCCAACGCTTTGCATTTTCCAGCCAATCCCCAAGCAGAAACTCCTGACGTGTTGCTAGCAGTTCATCCATATCAAGCATAAGCTCAAGGAAATCATCAGATGCGCTCCTAAAACTTTCAGAATCTTTAGCATTGTAAGCTTCGATTACTTTCTGATGAAGAACTGCCGTATGATTAGACAACACCTGCCTGGCAACGTTTACAAGATCAAATCTGTATGTGTCAGCATTGCCAAGCTTACCAGATGCTTTGAGCAGGTTATGCCATGCACCTGCAAGCTGCTTATTGCTGTATGGTACCCCTTCTACCTGATCAAGTGTCGGCAGATGATCCATAATTGAACGCGTTCGATGCGGGGCCGTATAAACAGTGTTTTTAAGTACCTGCCAGGCATGTTCGGAATCAGTATTTGATTGACCATACCGATATACGGCATATTCTTTGATCCATTCACTTAGATCAACTGCCTCATTCCGCCATGCCATCTCGAACATAAAATCATAAGCAACCGGATTATAACCGAGCCCTTCATTAACAAATCCCAGGCCTGCCAATTTTCCTTTCTCCGGATTCTGCCTTGCGGCCATTAGTCCTGTATTGTTCATTTCCAATGCCCCTCCAAGGTACACAGTACGACCATAATTCTGTACATTACACCACAACCACGGTTTACCGTAAAATGCTTTGGTGCGACTCCATTGCGGCCGGTCTTCACAGGAAAGATCCAGGCAAAGCATTTTGTCATCCGGAATTGCACCCAGAAATGCCTTGATACGCCGCTGTGTCCAAAAATTACGTTGATTTAGGAATATCCATGTTTGAAATACCCAGACTGCTTCAGGGTCATTTTTCCCCATGCCATTATAAATGGCCTTACTCATATTTGCCAGGTAATTGATATCACCGCTGGGGGGAGTCATCTCAATAAACGAATCGGCTGCATAGAGGTGATCTGTTCCAAAGCGTTTATTTTGTTCTTCCATGAATATGTCAGAAATTTTTTGGAACAGTGGGTCGATAGGATCCAGCATGTATGTGGTCCATTCAATCCAGTGGATTGTGTGTAGTTTGGCATCCGGATACTTTTCCTTGAGCGCTGCGGGCACATGACCGGTAAAACCCTGCTGTATTGGTTTCATTCCCAACTCGCGTTCACGGGCCAGGATCTTTTTAGCCAGCTTTTCATGACTATCTATCCAACTCTTTGGTAGCGGGCCTCCCCATCCGTCTAGACAGCCCATCCAACCAAAGGGCAGGAATGGGGGTCCGGCAAGAAATTTGCTGATCTGCTCATCACTCAATTGAAGCCGTTTACATACCGCCTGCCATGTCGCTTCTTGTCCGGTTACAGCCAGGGGAGCATTGATCCCGTTCAATGCCATCCAATCAATTAACCCCTCCCACTGTGGCCAATCCCACCATGGCAAGGAATAACCGAAGCAGCAGTAGTTTAGTAAGTAGCGGTGCTTTGCCCAGGTGATTTTCCTGATTTTAGTTTTAACTTCAGGTAGTTTTTCTGGTAGATCCAGGTTATTGCCGCACCATGACACGTTGCATTTACAGTAATGTTTTAGATACCAGTTTAGTCCCATAGCCATCGAAGTGCCGGTATTGCCGCTAATAATTACTTTTCCGTCACGAGTGATAATCTCGAAAACATCATATCCATTATCCGGCTGAATAACTTCGAAAGAAAACTTGTCTGTATGTGCCGGGAGAAGCCGTTTTAGAAGTCCGGTAGCAGCGATCGATGCATTAACATCAGTCCTGCCTTTCCATGTCAATGATTTATCATCCTGAGTTGAATTTTCAAACTGTATCGATACATCTTGCAAGCTTGTTTCAGATACTTCCGGTTTTGCTGGCCATGTATATTTAGCAGCCTGTAAGCCCATAGGTATTACTATAATACAAATCAGAATCCCTATGAGCATGCTTATGGTTTTTGAGCTTTTCATAACTAATCTCCTTTTTTTAATATTCAGGTTAATAATGCGAATCAAGAGTTGAACCCACTTCAGGGTTCTTCTTATAGTCGTCGGTTTATTCGTGGGTTACATTCACGCTTATATATTGTTTAATCTGCCATCTTGTGGATAAAATGTCTGAAGGACATTAATATTAATAACCCTGTGCGATGCTCGGGGAATTCAATAAAACAAAAGAAACAACCCCGAAAAGGGTTGAACTTTGGTGTATTTGATCCAAAACCAATAAAATTCAACCCTTGATTCGCATTAATAAATAAGTCGTTTAAAGTTGAAGTAGTTATTTCACAAAAATCCAATAAATTCACAGTTTTCCCCTGCAAAATCAAACTGACTGGAAGTAAATCGTATGCAGTACCTGATTCTTGAAATAACAAATTCACCTTTTTTCGATCATAAAAACCTCAATGCTTCCGATCAATTCATCTCCAGGCTTTAAAGGCTTCCTCTCATTTTTGTAATAACCTGAGAAGAACAGGTCCCCACCGCCAGTATTGAAACCGGTAACCAGCATGTTGATGTTTAGATCTGCCTGCCAGGTCCGGGTGGATTGCATGCCATTTCGCTCACCAGAACTTAATTACTATGACTTTGTGCTTTTGTTTTCGATTTTCAATATTATGTCTATCTGTTTTTTGTTTTCTGGCAGATAGTTCCGGGCTACATCCCATATTATTTCATAATCTATCCCAAAATACTCATGACTAATTTTATTTCTCAATAAATACATTTCGATCCAGGGTATTTCAGGATATTTTTCTTTAATTTTCTGAGGTAGGTTTTTAGAAGCTTCTCCGATAATTTCGAAATTTCTGATAACCGCATCAACTGTTTTGTTATCCTGTTTGAATTTAATGAAATCTAATCCATCTATGTATTCAGCTATTCGTTTCATTGAGATTTGAATATCGTCAAGATAAATTAGATATGTACGGTTCTCTTTTTTCATTAAACGTAATTAACCTGTTTTAAGATTAAGTCTCTAATTTGTTCTTTAAGGGCATTTTTGGTGACTAAATCAATTTTTCTGTTAAACACTTTTTCAAGGTAGATTTCTAATGAAAAGAATTTCCAGCCAATAGGTTTCTCTAATTCAACAAGAATGTCAATATCACTATCATCTTTAAAAGTGTTATCAGAAAATGAACCAAATAATCCTATTTCTTTAACAGCATATTCTTTGTGAAGAATTGGTTTTAGTTCTTGTAATCTTGTTAATATTTCTTGTTTTGTAATCATAGTGCTAATTTAATATTTTTTTTGTTTCCTGACAATTACTTCTTTTTTGATTAGAAAATAGTTTTGTTTTCAGGGGTAGCATTTGTATAGCATTGCAGTCGATTAAACTGGAGAAATGGCATTTAGGATTGAGCAGGATAAATTAAAAATGGCACGGATTTCAAATCCGTGAACCATTGAACTTTTTTATTTTAATGAAATATCACTTACTTTCAACCATAAACAACTCAATACTCCCTTTCAGTTCATCACTTTTGGCAAATGGCCTTCTTTCATCCTTGTAATAGCCTGAGAAGAACAGGTCCCCTCCACCTGTGTTGAATCCGGTAACCAGCATGTTGATGTTTGGGTCTGCCTGCCAGGTCCTGGTTGCCTGAGTACCTTTCCCGTTTATTACTATTCCTTTTCCTGAATCATTCGTAAGTATTGTCCAGTATATATTATCTTTTGTTGAACGAAAATCATTGGACCCCAGTTGATTTACATCGTGGTACCATTTGTTCCCTGGTTCCTTTCCAAAAGCAGGTTTCTGGTATTCTCCGTTTGAAAAGGGAACTGCTTTTCCGCGGGTCCTGCCAATATGATCTTCCGGATACTGCGTCCAGATACCTTTTCTGGACCATTCCATATTTTTGAATTCTTTGTTAAGGTCAAGTACCAGTCCCCATTGTCTGGGGTTTATCTTAATATTTGAGTTAAACTGGTAGCTTATTTTTACCAAACCGGAGGGCATAAAGGCATATTGAACTTTTCCAGAAGCTTCAAAATATTTGCCGGAAATGCTTATAATAACTGTATCACTGTGTTGTTTACCAGAAATCCTGTCCAATTCCCAATCTATGCACTTATTGTTCAGCACAGGTATATCAAGACTATGTTCCGTTGCACAGGGGCCTGTATTTAATGGCAACATCATTAATTCAGTATTCCCGGCTAATATGTTCTGTTTATCAAGGCTGGCTGAAATTAATTTCCCTTCTGACCTGTCAAATTCCCATGTCATTCTATTGCTTTTAACTATGTACTTCTGTTGGGTGCTGTCCAGCAGGAAATGACCTGCACTTACCCGTTTATATGGATAATCTTCCCTTTTTATTGTGCCAATGCTTATTGTGGTCTCATCTACCAGGTATCCCAGAGGGGAGTAAAAACGGATATGCATTATTTTATCTTCAGGATCAGTTTTAGGATAAATCCTTAGTATGCCTGAATTCTTAGGGGACAGGTCCATTTTCAGGCTTCCTTCTTCTCCTTCCATATCCCATTCAATTTTACATTCATTCAGATTGGTGAAATCAAAACGATTTTCAATCTGAAGCATAAGTGGGTGCCCTTTAATTGGAGGATTAGGGTGAGTATTATGGATCTTTACCGGAGCATAGGCTTTTTTCATATGGTAATATTCTGGCTTTTTCCTTCTCCAGCCATCAATAGGTCCCCATTCTCCATATCCTACTGCTCTTCCATCCGGGAGGAAAAATATATCATCAATTCCTGACCAAATTGCCCCTCCAAGGCAACCCCGGCCGATAAACATCATATTTGATATTGTTTTGATCCCTTTACCCCAGGAATCGCGAACACCCGGGTCGGTTGCTATTTCTTCCCTGTTGTAGGTGTTCAGGTGACTGTATTCACCAAAAAGCAATGGTCGGCTGAAAGTATCAGCTACAGCAGGTCCGTCAAGCCCAGGATAATGGATGTTGGCAATTTGAGTAGCTTTACTTCCAAAATTATTATAACCACCATAGGCCTGGTCGTGAAAGCTAACTGGTCTGGTTGGATCTGTTTTGTTATAAAATTCCAGGAGTTTGGCCCAATTTTCTCCCCAGGCAGATTCATTGGCCATTGACCAGATAAGGATGCTGGAATGATTACCCAATAAGCCAATGCTTTCTTTACTTACCTGTTCAAAATAGTGATAAAACTCCGGATCGTGTGGAGCGGACTTCTGCCATTTGGCATTCGCCCCGTGCCCAACCCAGCACAATGGATTTTCCAGTTCCACATACAAACCAATGCTATCACAAAATTCTATAAACTCTTTAGCAGGAGGGTAATGGGAAGTACGGATATAATTCACGTTTCCTTTCTTGAATAACAGTGCATCCTTGAGCCATAATTCTCTATTAAGGCTGCGGCCCAGCAGTGGATGTGCTTCGTGACGGTTAACCCCACGAAGTTTTATGGGGGTTCCATTTAAAAATACCTGGTTCCCGGCAATTTCAATTTCCCTGAATCCAATTTTTTTCCTTATGGTTTCACTTTCTGAACCTGATTCAAGTTTAATCTCAAGTTGATAAAGGTTTGGATGTTCTGCATCCCATTTAAGCGGGGCAGGTATCTCAAAACTAATTTCCTTATCCAGATGTTTCTCTCCTTTTTCAAATGAAATATTTTGAAGTGAATTACTCAGCTGCTCTTTTATTCCGTCAGGCCGGATCAGCTGAACATTCAGGTTGGCATTTCCGGGTTTTCCGCTAATATTAAAGAGTGTAGTTTTAATTTGTAATGTAGCATCTTCGTATTTATCATCAAAGTCGGTGGTAATTGATAAATTTCCCAAATGAATTTTAGGGACAGCATAGAGATAAATTTTACGAAGAATTCCTCCAAGGGCATGTGCGGCATACTGACTTCCGGACATCAGGGTATCTGCAATAGATTCACTCATTACACCCAGAATAATGGTGTTTTCTTTACCCGGTTTTAGCAGTTTGCTGACATCCAATTCAAAAGCGGTCATTCCCCCAAGATGTGATCCTGCTTTTTTGCCGTTTATCCATATAATGGCATCGCTGAAAAC
>Ga0164313_10001238_pt1 | contig 22489 bp, 19 predicted proteins | sample GuaBasSedimGuay4_FD_113735 | JGI IMG/M metagenome (GOLD analysis project Ga0164313, IMG submission 113735) | Subseafloor sediment microbial communities from Guaymas Basin, Gulf of California, Mexico - Guay4, Core 4569-4, 0-3 cm | ecosystem: Environmental > Aquatic > Marine > Hydrothermal vents... | reverse complement strand
GCGCTCTCGAGCTCGGCCCTGCCCCCCGGGACCAGCGCCGCGACCCCTTCGACGATCTCGCGAAAACGACTCGCCTCGAGCGCAGTGTCTCCGTCGTCGTCGTCCGCGATTGTCGCCAGGGGCCGTAAGATCCACGCGGCGAGGTGAAACCCGTCGCTCTTCATCGTCGCATCGTGCAGCGCCTCGTAGACGCCCTCGTAATCGCCGAGGCGTAGGCGCGCCTCGGCGAGCCAGGTGTGGGCCTCGCCGTCGTCGGGGCGCGCCGCGAGGGCTCGCTCTAGCTTGTCGATGGCGGCGTCGTAGTGTGCTTCGAGGACATCGAGGGCCGCTTCCGTCCGGAGCACCAGCGGGTGTTCTGGCGCGTGGGCACGCGCCGGGGCAAGGGCCGACCGAGCCCCGGCGAGGTCCGATACGAAGAGCGCGAGGCTCGCGAGGCCCGCCGGGGGCCGGACATCGTCGGGGTCGAGGTCCGCCGCCGCCTCGAACTGACGCCGGGCCAGGGCATAGTCACCGACCTCGAGACCGACGCGAGCCGCTTCGAGGAGGTAGGCCATGGAGCCATGCTCCGCCTCGGCGGCCTCCGCCGCGGCGGCGCTCGCTTCGGCGTCGCGCCCCAGCTGGGCGAGGATGCCCGCACGCTCCATCTGCACCCGGGCGAGACCCGGTTCGAGGTCGAGAGCCGCCTCGGCGTGACCGCGCGCTTCCTCGAAATCCTCCGCCCGGGCGGCGAGGCGCAGGGACTCGAGGCGCCATCGCAGCTGCCGCGGATCGTTCACGGCGAGGTCGGCAAAGGTCTCCCGGGCTTCGGGGGCCCAACCGAGGCGGCCCGCACGACGCGCCTTGGCGTTGAGGGCCCGGGCCGCGAGGCGAGGCTCTGCCGCGGCGGCCCGGTCGAAGGCCTCGAGGCTCAGGGCGTGGTCTCGGCAGACGTAGAGAATCATGCCGGCGACCAGGTGCGCGAACGCGGGCACCTGACCGGCGGGGCCGGCAGGGCCGGTTGCCTCGGCCACCAGGGCCCGGGCGGGCACGTACTCCCCCTTCCGGGCGTGGCCGTAGGCTGCGATCAGACAGGTCCAGGGTCCGGCCGAAGCCTCGAAGTCGCAGTCCCCTCTTTCGGCCGCGGCCAGGAGTTGCTCGTATCTACTGGGTTCCAGACGCCGCGCCATGAACCGCGGCAGTATACCGGTCCATGCAATTGCCGGGGTCGGCCCCGCGAGATAAGGTGCCCCCCATGTGCGGAATTGTTGGTTACGTCGGGGATGAAGACTCGGCGCCGATCCTCCTCGATGGCCTCCGGCGCCTCGAATACCGGGGCTACGACTCGGCGGGCCTAGCGGTGCACCACGATGGCCAAATCGGCGTGGTTCGGGCCGTTGGCAAGCTACGAAACCTCGAAAAGGCACTCTCCCAGGCGCCCCTCGCCGGGACCGTGGGCATCGGCCACACGCGCTGGGCCACCCACGGCCGGCCTTCGGAGGTCAACGCCCATCCCCACGTCGTCGGCCCGGTGGCGGTGGTGCACAACGGCATCATCGAAAACCACCTCCAGCTGCGAAAGCGCCTCGCGGACCAGGGGCACTCCTTCGTCAGCGATACCGACACCGAAATCATCGCCCACCTCGTGGCCCTCGAGCTCGAAAACGGCGGAGAGCTCGAGAGCGCCGTCCGCCGCGCCCTCACGCAGGTCGAAGGGGCCTACGCGATCGCGGTGATCTCCACCTCCGAGCCAGACACCGTCGTCGTCGCCAAGAGCAGCTCGCCGCTGGTCCTGGGCATCGGCGACGGCGCGACCTATTGCGGAAGCGACATCCCGGCGCTCTTGCCCTACACGCGCGAGATGATCTTCCTCGAGGACGGGGAGATGGCGGTGCTGCGCCGGGAGGGGGTCTCGATCACCAAGCTCGACGGAACGGTCGTCGAGCGCGAGGCAACGCACATCGACTGGTCGCCGGTGATGGCCGAGAAGGCCGGCTTCAAGCACTTCATGCTCAAGGAGATCTACGAGCAGCAGCGCGCCATGGAAGACACCCTCCGGGGCCGCCTCGACCGCGAAAGCGGAGACATCCACGGCCACGAGATCGGCCTGAGCACCGACGACGCGAAGGCGATCAAGCGCGTCTATCTGCTCGCCTGCGGCACCAGCCATCACTCGGCCATCGCCGGCCGGTATTACATCGAAAAGCTGGCAAAGATCCCGACGACGGTGGAGTTGGCGTCCGAGTTCCGCGGGCGCGACCCGATCGTCGGCGAAGGCGACCTGGTCATCGCCGTCAGCCAGAGCGGCGAGACCCTCGACACCCTCGAGGCCGCCAAGCTCGCCAAGGCAAAGGGCGCGAAGGTCCTCGCCATCGCGAACGTCATCGGCAGCGCCATCCCGCGCATGAGCGACGCGACCTTCTATACCCACGCCGGGCCCGAGATCGGCGTCGCCTCCACCAAGTGCTTCACCACGCAGCTCGCCAACCTCCTGATGTTGAGCATCTTCCTCGGCGCCCGCCGCGGCGTGCTCGGGGATGAAGAGCGTGCCGCCCTCGTCGAAGGCATGGCGCGTGTACCGCACCTGATGAACGACGTGCTCGTCGGCACCAAGCAGCTCGTGGCAAACCTCGCCCGCCGCTACAACCACGCCCGCGACGTGCTCTTTCTCGGGCGCGGCCTGAGTTTCCCCATCGCCCTCGAGGGCGCGTTGAAGCTCAAAGAGATAAGCTATGTGCACGCCGAGGGTTACGCCGCCGGCGAGATGAAACACGGCCCGATCGCGCTCATCGACGAGAACGTGCCGGTCCTGGTCCTCGTCCCCAAGGACAGCACCTACGACAAGTCCATCGGCAACCTCCAAGAAGCGAAGGCCCGGGACGCCCAGGTGATCGCCATCGCCACCGAGGGCGACGACGAGGTCGCCGCCATCTGCAACGACGTGGTCACCATCCCCGCCGTCGACGAAGTGTTCACGCCCTTCCTGACCGTCGTGCCCCTACAGCTCTACGCGTACTTCGTTGCGGACATGAAGGGCACCGACGTCGACCAGCCCCGGAACCTCGCCAAGACCGTCACCGTCGAGTGAGCCCTCAACAAGAAGGCGCCGCGCAGGGCGGCCCGAGGCGGCAGCGCGACGAAGTCGCGCAGAGCCGACAGGCCGACCGTAGCGGCGCCGGGAGTGCGCCGGAGCCCTCAACAAGAAGGCGCCCTAGCCCGCGACGAAGAGCTTCTCGGTGAGCTTCGGGTCGACCCGGGCCAGGCGGTCATAGAAGCGTGGCCTCACCCCGGTGCAGCGAAAGTGGCCATGGTGGGCCCCGCTTTCATCGACGCCGTGCTCGAAGAGGTAGAGGTCCTCGGTCTCGAGGCCGCCATCGTCGCCACCGTCGCCAACGCCGATGACCTCGGTAATGTGGGTGACCCTTCGCGACCCATCCGCCATCAGCGCCAGCTGAATGATGACGTCAACGGCCTCGCCGATTTGGCGCTGAATCCCCCAGAGGGGGAGCGGCAGCCCCTTCGACAACACCATCATCTCGAGGCGCGATAGCGCGTGGCGCGGAGTGCCGGCGTGCAAGACCGCGAGGCATCCGTCGTGGCCGCTGGTCATCGCCTGGAGCATCTCCACCGCCTCCGGGCCGCGTACCTCACCGACGATGATCCGGTTCGGCCGCATACGGAACGAATTGCGCAGGAGATCCGACAGGGGAATGGCCCCGGAGCCTTCGATGTTCGGCGGACGGCATTCGAGGCGCACGACGTGGCTCTGCTGCAACTGAAGCTCGGCCGTATCCTCGATGAGCACGATGCGCTCCCCCTCGGGGATGTAGGCACTCATGAGCCCGAGGGTCGTCGTCTTGCCGCTCCCCGATGCGCCGCTGAAGACGATATTGAGCCGCGCCTTGATCGCCATGAAGCAGAAGTAGGCCATCTGCTCGGTGAGGGTGCCGAGACGCACCAGGTCCGCCATCTGGGTGAGCGAGGCCGTCGCCCGGCGGATGGTGATGACCGGACCGTCGAGCGCCACCGGCGCGATGACGATGTTTACCCGAGAACCGTCGGGCATGCGAAAGTCGACGAAGGGCTGCATCGTCGTCACCGCCCTACCCGAAGGAACCACGAGGGCGTCGACGAGGGCCGTGAGTTGCCCCTGGTTCTGGAAGGGGGACTCGAGCTCGTGAACGATGCCGCCCTTCTCGACGAAGACGTGGCGCGGCCCGTTGATCATGATCTCGGTGACCTCGGGGTCATCGAGCAAGTGGGCGATGCGCTGGACCGGAGGGGTGCGCCCCATCGAGCTAGGGATTCGCGCCGATGAGGAGGGTGTAGGCGCCTGTCTCCCCGGGGTTGTTCGAGTTTGCCCAGACGATGTAGGTCGCGGTCGCGGTCGCGGTGTGAGCGAGCGCGGTGGTCCCGGCCTGGCCGGACTGCTCGATCATGCCCTCGTCGCCGCGGTCCTTGATGCGCAGCTGGAGGTAGGGCTGAAACTCCGTCGAGGTCATGCGGATGACGATGTTCCACCCCTCCTTCGCCTGGAACTCGTACTGGTCGTAGAACGATCCGTCGGTCGGATGGGTCGTATCAGTCGACTCGAGGGCTCCCGTCTCGGAGCGATTCACGGGATCGGGGCCGCAGCCGGCGGCCGCACCGAGGATCGCGACCGCAGCCGTGGCCAGAAAGAGTCGTTTGGCAATTGTCATCGGATTCCCCACAGCGATGTTTCGCATTTGCGGGCCGACCATATCGAAGATTGGCCGTTCGGACAAAGAGGCGTTGGTGGGGGTCGTCTTGCTGTCTCGACGATCAGCTGTTAGAGGGGTGCCGTCATGTTCGGCGATGTACGCGTCGCGGTGGTCATCCCCGCGTACCACGAGGCACGGCACATCGGGCGCACCGTGAACTCGGTCCCGGACTGGGTCGACCGCGTCATCGTCATCGACGACGGCAGTAACGACCAAACCGCCGGAGCGGCACGAGAAGCAGGAGATCATCGCTGCCTCGTCATACGCCACGACCAGAACCGTGGCGTCGGGGCGGCGATCGTGACCGGCTACGACATCGCCTTCGGCGAGGGATTGGACATCGCCGTCGTGATGGCCGGGGACGGTCAGATGCATCCAGAAGATCTTCCGGCCCTCGTCTCCCCGGTGGCGACGGGCCTCGCGGATTACACCAAGGGCGACCGCTTCAGCTGGCCCGGCGTGCGCGAGGTGATGCCCCTCGGGCGCTGGCTCGGCGGCCAGGTCTTCAGCTGGCTCACTCGGTTGATCACGGGCCTATCCATCCGAGACAGCCAATGCGGCTACACGGCGCTCTCGCGCCGCGGCGCCGAGCGCCTCGACCTCGAGGCCCTCTGGCACGGCTACGGTTACCCGAACGACCTCCTCGCCCGTGCCGCCGAGGCTCGCCTCATCGTCCGCGACGTCCAGGTCCGCCCCGTCTACCAGGACGAGCAGAGCGGCCTGGGTCTGCGCCAGGTCTTCTTCGTTTTTCCGCGCGTCCTCTTCGGCATGTGGCGCCGGCGCCGCGAGGGCCAGCGCGCGCCGGCCTTGTCGGTCGCCTCCCGCGGTTCGAGCGCCGCCCGGTGAGGGTCGGCCTGCTCACCACCAGCTTCCCCCAGCGCCGTGGTGACCCTTGCGGTGTATTCGTCCACGGCTTCGCGAAGGCCCTCGCCAGCCGGGGCCACGAGGTCGAGGTCCTCGCCCCGGAGCCCGCCACCGGGGTGGTGCCCACGTTCACCGACGTGAGCGTCGAGTGGGTGCCCTATCTGCGGCCGCGGCATCTTCAGCGTACTTTCTACGGCGCCGGGGTCCCCGACAACCTCCGCCGACAACCCGGGGCGTGGCTCGGGCTGGCGCCGTTCACGGTGCAGCTGACCCGGACGGCGAAGAGGCGCGCGCCGCGGTGGGACGCCTTGGTGAGCCATTGGGCGCTGCCTTCGGCCCTCGCGGCAGCCGCAGCTCGGGGCCCACGCCCGCACCTCGCGGTCTTCCACTCGGCCGATCTTTTTCTTCTCGAGCGCCTTCCCCTCCGGCAGCAACTCGCCCAGAAAATCGCCGCCGGCACGTCGTCCCTGCTCTTCGTCTCGCCGGACCACCGGGCGCGATTCCTGAAGCTCCTCCCGGCCCTCGCCCGGTCCGAGGCCGCGGGACGAGCCCACGTCTGCCCGATGGGGGTCGACCCTCCAGGACCTGGGACCGAAGGCCGCCGCGCCCTGCGCAAGCGCCTCGGATTCGACCGGTTCACGATCCTCAGCCTCGGTCGCCTGGTCCCGATCAAGGGCCTCGACCAGGCGATCCGGGCCGTCGCCGGCCAGGATGCCGAGTTGGTTCTCGCCGGAGAGGGCCCCGAGCAAGGGGCCCTGGCGTCCCTCGGCCGAAAGACCGGGGCCCGGGTGCGCTTCGTCGGGCTGGTCAGCGGCGACGAAAAGACCGACTACCTCGCCGCCGCCGACGCCTTCGTATTGCCCTCCCGACCGGAGCCTAATGGACGCGACGAGGGCGTGCCGACAGCGTTACTCGAGGCCTTGGCCGCGGGCCTGCCCGTGGTCGCGAGCCGGACCGGCGGCATCCCGTCGATCATCGAGGACGAAGACAACGGCCTCCTGGTTGCCCCCGGGGACGCGACGGCCCTCGCCGAAGCACTTCGCCGGCTCGCGGCGGATAGAAACCTCCGACGACGCCTCGCACGGCGCGGCGCGAAGGTCGGCGCGCTTTACACGTGGCCCGAGCTCGCGCCGAACCTCGAAGCACTGCTCAGGGAGTGACGCAACGAACGCCGGCCGGCGGCGAGAACCGGAAGGACGACGCTGTCGTCCGGGGGTTCCACTCCATGTTGCTGAAGTCGAAGCGGTTGCGGTTGCCCGCGGAGTCGACGATGAGCACTCTCCGGACGACGCCGGTGGGTCGCCCGTTCTGCTTCATCACGTAGAACAAGATGCGCTCGTAGTGCGGGCTCGGCTCGCGGGGAGTCAGCTCGAGCACGTACCCCTCGCCGTACCCCTGCCGCGCCGGGTCGAGGAGACGGAAGGTGAAGTCCTCTTCGAGGCGCCCAGTGCCGGTCAGGAAGCTGAACGCCTGGGGGAGTTGATGCGCGCTCATCTGCTGGCGGAAACACTGGCCGCGCTCCCCCGCGTCACCGGGCGTGTAGACCGTGAGCTGGGTGCCATCGGCGGCGATCACCTTGCCGTTTGGCCGGTTGTATTCCCAGCGCATCTTGCCGGGCTTCTTGAAGGTGACAGTCCCCCGGGAGCGGTCGTAGCGGTCGTAGAGCTTGTTGTAATACGTTTGGTAGAACGAAGACCGGACGCCGTTGGTCTGGTTGTAGAACGCCTGGACCGCCGCCGCGGTCCCTCGCGCATCGGCGGCGCCCTGTCCTTCTTGGGCGCTCCCAGAACGGGGGTGGGCAGCGAGCAAGAGCCCCGCGATAGTTGCGGAAATCGCTGCTAGCAGAACGACGCGTGTAGACCTATCGAGTGTCATCGATGCTCCGGTTGGTCGTGGGACACGACCACGGGCCGCAGTATTCACGGCGACGGGATTGTGGCAACCGTGGACGAAGTGTTGGCATTCCAACTTGGGGTCGTTGCATGGGCGAGGCCGGTCCCCTAAAGTCGTCAGAGATGCGGCGCCGTTTGGCCGCAACTCCCTTTTCTTCTGGCTTCGTCTTCGCTTCCTCTTGGCCTACAGAAGCTATTGCCGCCCTCTTTCATCGAGGGCAGAGGGAGTGTCCATGCGCAAGTCGCGACCGATCGATGCCACGAAACAGGCCGCCCACCTGGAGCGAAAGCACCAGCTACTCAAGGTCCGTGTTCAAGAGCTCGATTCGCATCTCCACCTGAGCACGTCCGAGGGCGTAGAACTCAGGAAGCTGAAGAAGCAGAAGCTCGCGACCAAAGACGCTCTGCTAGGCCTCGCGGCCTGCTGAGTTCTCACTCGGCGGACGCGGCCGATTCGTTTTCGGCGCCGTCCACAGGCTCGCTCGAGCCCGAAGACTCGTCGGCCTCAGAAGGCCCGCCGGCCGTATTGGCTCGGTGAGTCGCTGTGTGAGGCGTCAACTCGTCGAGGGTGCGATCCATGATCGAGCGCTTCTCGGCCGAAAGGTGGGAGTTGGCGGCGTTGCCCGACTCTTCCCGCGCGAGGGCGAGGAAGTGCAGAGCGTCATCGCGCCGGCCGAGGCGGTACGCCGTCATCCCGCGCACATAGTAAAAACGCGCCCGATGTTCGTCGTCGAGGACGGCGACATCCGAGCCGATGTCCGCGAGCCAGACCTCGGCGTCGTCGTACTTGGCCTCCTCGTAGGCGTTCTCCGCCTGAATGAGGTCATTCGACAACGTCCCGCAGGCCCCGAGGAGGGCACCAGCGGCGAGGACCAGAATAAGGCGCGCGATTCTCATCCCCGGGAGAATAGCGGGGGCACCCCGCACGTTTCAAACCCTGGATACGACAACGCCGAGGACCATCAGGGATGGCGCTCGGCGCGTCGTGGACCTAGAATCTATGCCAGAGGTGGCGGTGTCCACCAAAGGGCAGCCCGGAGAGGCCTCTAAAAGCTCCCCGGACTACTCAGAGCTAAGAACAGAAAAAATCTAAGAGACGCTAAGAGACGAAGAAAGCGAAAGTAAGCAAGTAGACCAAGCGCGTCGAAAGCTAAGCAGATGTCTAAAAGAGGGCCGCGAAGTCAGGCGCCATGCGGGCAAGCAGTTCGACTGACGAGGGGCCCAAAAAAAATATCGGGCTAAGAAGCCAAGAGGGCGGGGCGACCCGCCTTCTTCGTTCCGTCTCATTAGCAACCTCGGTGCCAAAGTGGCAGGCGCATCACCGCCAGGCCGACAAACTGGCAAATATGCTGTGATTCCAAGCCATTACTAGAGGGTGCGTAACGCGCTTCGCAGCCGGGCCCTTTCGGGCAGCCAGACGAATCCATGACATTCGTGTCATGCAGGCCGATGCCCCCCGCATGAGCCGACCACCCCGACCCAGACCGACCTGTGTGTTGTCTCAGCGGGGCCGGGTCGCCGCGAGGCGCGCGATCAGGGCTGCGAGGCCGGCCTGGACCAGGAGCCAGGGCCCGACGAGCCAAGCCGGCAAGAGGGCCACGTGCACGGTCGGGACGAGGGCCTCGAGGGCCAGCCACGCTGCAAAGGCGATTCCGGTGCCTACGACGATAGGCGAGGCCCGGCGGACGCCCAGGAGGAGCGCCGCGACCCCGAAGGGCAGGAGGGCGCTGAGGGCGAAGGGGGCCAACCACGGGCCACCGAGGGACGCCAGGGCCCCGGGGACACCACCGGCGGCGAGGCCCTCGAGGGACAAGCCCGGGACCCAGTGCAGCGGGAGCAGCGAGAGGGCCCCGGCCACGACCGCCGCGATGGCCAGAGTGGGAGCCAGACCGGGGGCGAGGCCCGGGACGAGTGCGTTCCGCCGTCGAAGCCCGAAGATGAGCCCAAAGCCGAGCAAGACCGAGAGCGCCCCGCGCAGCCCCCCGAGGCCCTCGTGGCTCGCCCGGAGCGCGTCGTTCGCCTGGACGAGGCCGCTGGCGTAGCGCCTCGTATCGCCCTTGGACTTCGCGGTCTCGGTCAGGATGCGCTCGATGGCGTCGGGGTCGGTGATGCCTGAAGCCGACAGCAGCGCCGCGACTCCGGCGACGTGGGGGGTGGCCATGGAGGTGCCCTGGTAGGCGACGTAATCGTGGCGGTCGGGGGTCCGGACCATCGTATTTTGCAGGACCCCGTCCGGCATGCCGTCGCCGTTTTGGTCGACCCGCAGATCGCCGCCCGGGGCCACGATGTCGAGGCCTCGGCCGTAGGAGCTGTAGAAGGCGAGCTCTTCGTCGAAGCGCACGGCGCCGACGGCGATTACGTGGGGGTAGGCGCCGGGATATTCGACCCGGGACCGCGAGGCGTTGCCCGCCGCGGCGACGATGACGACGCCCTTTTCGTGGGCGTGCTCGATGGCGCGGCGGATGACCTGGGACGGCATGCCGCCGCCGAGGGACATGTTGATGACGTTGGCGCCGTTGTCGGCGGCGTAGCGGATGCCCGCCGCGAGGGAGCCCCACCCGCCGGAGCCCCGAGCGTCGAGGACCCGGACCGGCATGATGGAAGCTTCCGGTGCGACGCCGGCGACGCCGACCCCGTTGTTCGTCGATTGGGCGACGGTGCCGGCGACGTGGGTGCCGTGGCCGTGCTCGTCGTCGGGGCTGCCGTCCCGGTCGATGGCATCGAAGCCTTGCACGAAGCGCGTATTGGCGAGGTCCGGGACCTGGACGAAGCGGCCCTGGGTTCGGTAGAGCACGCCGGTGTCGAGGATCGCCACGACGGCGCCGCGGCCGCGGGTCCGGGCCCAGGCATCGGGCATCTGGATTTGGTCCAGGTGCCACTGGTGCTTGTAGTAGGGGTCGTTCGGGCGGAAGGGGCCCCGGGCTGGGGTCGCGTCCTGATCGTCGAGGGCCCCGGAAGTGCCTTCACTGAGCATGAACGCCTCGGCACCCTCGGGGAGCCCCCAGGTGCGTTCGATCTCTACGGCCTCGACCGATTCGTCATCCCGGAGGGCCCGGAGGATGTCCTGGAACTCGCTCTCGGGGGGCGTGAGGCGATAGAGCTGGGCCTCTTCGGAGAGCATCTCTCCGAGGGCGCCGGCGCCTCCGGGTGCCACGACATCCGATGGCCACCCGAACGGTGCGATGGCTCCCTGGAGCAGCGCGGCGATGCGTCCGCGAGTATCGCTGCCCGAGTCGTCGGCTAGGTCGACGAGGATGCGGCCCGTCGGAGCGTCCATGTGCAGGACGTCCGCCACGGGCTCCGAAGAATCCCCCTCGGGCAGGCGAACCGCGACGGAGGTCGCGAAGAGGCCAACGACGAGGCCGATGAGTAACAGGGGCAGCGCGCGGCGGGCTTTCTTCACTCGGTCAGTCCTCGGGGCTCGGGAGATATACGGAGGGCGGCAGGGGTGAGACCCGCCGGAAACGCCCTACTTGGGTAACCACGGGGACCGCAGACCGCAATTTAGCGGCGGCCAGGGCGGGAGAGTTCCAATGATTACGTGGGCACGGGGCTCTTGTGACGGCCGCCCGGAACGCCCGTCAATCCAGGGCGCTCCCGCGCTCCTCCGCCTCGTTCCGCGACTTCGAATCACGCGCTAGCGAAACTTGTCGTCGAGCTTGCGCAGCCGTTCTCGTTCTTCCCACGCCTCGCGAGCTCCTTGGTTGTCCTCCGCCCGTTGCACCTGCTGTTCGTGAGCCGCCTGCTTCTCGGCGGCCTGCCGCCTTCGAGGAGCATGCATTCGCTCGAGCGCCTCACGGTACGCAGCCCGGAAATCGCGGCGCTCTTCGGTGTCGTGACGGGCAAAGGCCTCTAGGTAGCCGTTCACCGCGCTCTCGATCGCGAGGAGCTCCTTCCTCGAATAGCTGCCCGGTGATCCGGTGTTGGACCGCACGAAGGCATGAAGCACCGCGATCCCGAAGAGCTCCAAACGCCTGCCTTCGTTGCTGTCGACGACGGCGATCGGATCGATGTAAGCGACATCTCCTCGCCCGAAGGGCCACAGACGATTGATTCGGGTCCACGTGATGAGCCCGGTCTCGGCGTCGATGTAGAGTCGCCGCTTGGTCTCCGTGAGGAAATGACTGCCCACGAAAAACGGGATGATGAGGAACCAGAGGAAGTAGCTCATGGGTTCGTTCGAATCGGGCGCGATGAGCGACGAAAAGAACGCGGTAGCCCCCAAGCACAGGAGCCGGACTGCATTGCCGCCGAGGTGCAGATTCCAGCGCGGGATGAGTGAGAAACTTCGGCTGGACCGGGCTCTCAGGTCGTCCGCGAGGCGCAACAGAGTTGGCCCGGCAAAGATGACCGCGGCGGCTGTAGCGATGAGCAAGTCTAGCGGCCTCATGACAGGTCCATCGTGTCCCTTTCGGACGGGTCGCGGCAGGCGAATGCTTCAGCAGAATGCGAACCGCCCCGGCTGGAGTCAACGCTGGACCAAACGAAACGCCCCTTCCGATACGGCGGGGAATACGTCCTCGGCAGATTGTGCGCATCGAGCGCCCTCGGTCGAGAGGTGACGGGATCATTACTGCCACCAATCGGATGGTCGTGACCTGCCCACATCTCTGCACCAGTTCATGTGCATACTGAGCCATGCATCGAACCTCGATGGTCTGCATATCCGTCGTCCTGCTCACGGCAGCGTGCGGAGACGATGACGGTGCGACCCCCGAAGCGCCTTCACCCGAGCGCCCATCGCTCCGAGCCGCGCCGGCGTCGGGACCATCGAATACACCGGCGGCACCGGCGATGCCCGGGCGTTGCCCCGGCGCGACCGCGCCCCCTAACCTCATCGGCGAGAGCTTCGACGTCTCGCTCACCGAGGGTACGTCCCTCTTCCCCGGTCCGTGCGCGGGCGGACGAGCAGGAGCGACCGTCTACCGCATCGAAGTCACTGAGCCGAGCGCCCTGATCGTGGCCACGGGTATCGGAGCCGGAGAGGGGGTCTTGCACGTCGCCAAAGGGGAATGTGGGCCGGGGCAGGAGACGCTGATCTGCGACTCGTTCACGGGGGACTTCACCCTGCGCTTCACCGACATGGTCGATCCCGGCGTCTACTTCGCATCGGTTGCGCCCGTTGGCACCCCCGAAGTCGGCTATGCGCCGTTGCGCATTCGGGTCGAGTCGAGGGCAGACCTGCTCGCACGCTGCGAAGCCGCTCCGAGGATCGTCCATGGAGCCACCATGCGCGGCACCATGTCCGGCGCCACCGACCGCTATCCGATCCCGTACTACCCGTACATGAATGGAACCGAACGGCTCTTTCGTCTCGACCTCGAAGGCTCTTCGCGGGTGAAGATCGAGGTAGCAGGACACGAGAGCAGCGCCCTGACCTGGGTCGATGAATGCCCAATGGACCGCCTGTCCAGTCGAGACACCGATCACTACGACGCGTCACAAGAGGACGAAGAGGACGTGGCGGAAAGACCGCCCGGCGACCGGGAGGAGTTCGCCTACACCACCCACCTCGGGGCGGGCACGCACTATCTCCTTCTCGACATGTACTCGGGGGTCGAGTTCACGATACGCAGCGAGATCGTGCCGACTCCCTGAGCGCCGGCGAGGTCCATCGCGTCGAGGGGGCGCTTAGGGCAGCTTAGGAGGAACCCGTTGAGCGCGTGGCCGCCGGACGGGATAGTCATCTCCATGAGATTCCTTCTTCTGGCCTCGTTGCTGCTCTCGTCATTCGGCTGCGGTGACGACGGGATGAGCCCCACCGACGGTGGGATGGACATGGGGGACACGGGGACCGGGACGGACGCGTCGACGCCGGTCGATGGAAGCACGCCGGATGGCTCGGTCACGGACGCCGGGGCCGACGCCTCGTCGGACGGGGGCGCTCCAGACGCCACCGTGGCCTGCACACCCTCGATGCCCGTGGCAGACGGGTTCTGCGAAGCGACCGGAACCGGCGCTTGCTACTACGTGGACCCCGCCCGGGGCGACGACGCGAATGCGGGCACCTTCGCCGCGCCCTTCCGAACCATGGCCAACCTGAACCGGGGCATCTACGCCAGGTACCGCGCGGCGGGGTGGCTCGAGCTCCAGGGCGGTGACTACGTCTACCTGCGGGGAGGCACCCACGAGGCGGTTTATCACCCGGGAGGAGACTCGGGCCCCGGGGACGGCGGGAACCACGTCATCTTCCTCGACCGACTGGCGACTGGAACCCCCGAGGCACCCATCACGATCAAGGGCTACCCGGGAGAGCGGGCCGTCATCGACCCGAACTATGGGGCCAACGGCATCACCCTCCTCGCGACCAACCACGTCCGCATTTCGGACCTGACCATCGAGCGAGCGATGGATCGCGGTATTCGCGTGGGGGGCGGTTCCGGCCTGCTCATCGAGCGCGTCGTCGTCCGGGACACCGACGGAAGCGCGCGGGGAAACATTGCGGGCATCGGGATGGCGGGCGCCAGCGATGTCGAGATTCGCCAGAGCGTGTTCATCGACAACTACGACCGGACGATCGCCATGGCCGGCGCACAGACGGAGAACAGCTGCAACATCGCGATGTTCTCTGGAGCCGGCTTCACCCACATCCATCACAACGCGTTCCTGCAGACCGGGACGGGGCACTTCTCGGGCTGCGGGTTCAAGTACAAGCACTCGTCCCACTCACAGACATCAAGCTTCGAGCTCGACCACAACTACTTCGAAAACCACTCATTCTTTGCGGTCGGGGTCGGGACCAACAACGCCCATGTGCATCACAACGTCGTGGTCGGTGCTCCGGTCGCCTTCATGTCGCGGGACTTCGGGGGCATCACCCATCAGGTCAACCAGCTCTTCGAATACAACACGGTCTACGACGCGCGCGCCATCATGGTGAACCCAGCCCTGCGCTGGACCGGCGAAAGAGGCGGGCCGTGGCCGGCCTTCGAGAACGTCGCGTTTCGAAACAACGTCGTCCATGACCGAACCGGGAGCCCGGATCAGGGGAGGCGCACCGTGCAAATCTCCACCTACGGCGACGACACGATCCACGACGTCTCCGCCGACAACACCGACTTTGCCTCCAACTGCTACTGGGCAGACAACGGCGTGGGCTTCGGCATCACCGAGGACGTGGACCCCTACCCCGCCGGTGGCCTCTTCGACCTCGCCGGGTGGCGGACGACCTACGGGTGGGATCTCGACTCGACCATCGAGGACCCCGGGTTTTCGGCGCCCCTCTCCGGTGACCTCACTCCGGCCGCCGGCGGCAGCTGCGCGAGCCGCGGCGCTTTCGCCGACGGGCACGCGCCGCCGACCTCGGTGGACGACGTCCTTGACTGCCTTTGAGCACCTCGGCGGGAAAGGACGAGGCCCCTCACCAGGGTGGTTCGGGCTGCTGCTCTTGGTCGTCGCCGTGACTCGACGCGTGAGACGCCCGTGGAACGAGAAGAGCGAGAAGAACGAACTCCAGAGTTCAGAGCCCCGACCCGGATTCTGGAATCGACCGAAAATCGCCTATGATGATCCCCGATGGGACGCTTCCTTGCGGCGATGATGCTCTGCGCTTCGCTCGCAGGCTGCGGCGACTCCGCGACCACCGATGGCGGAGTCGTCCGCGACGCGGGGCCCGATGGGCCGAGTCTCCCGGTGAACATTCCCTGGCTCGAACGCGGGGTGCCTGACCTAGCACTCACGCCGTGCCCGACCGGGTGGCGAGAGGTCGTCGACCCGGACGGGTTCACCATGTGCGACGCGTATCCCGAAGCCGGGCCCGCCGACTGCGGGTTCGGGGAGGCGCACTTCCCGGGGGAGCCGGATTGCCGACCGATCGGGCCGGCGTGTCCAACCGGCGAGTGGCCCGAGGGCCTGCCCAGCGACGAGAGCGTGGTCGTGTTCGTGCGCGCTGGCGCAACGGGTGGTGACGGCTCGCGCGCGATGCCATTCGGCGGAGTCGGCGAGGTGCCGTGGGGGTTGCGGGGGTTTGGCTGGACGGTCGCACTCGCGAAGGGCCGCTACGACGGAACGATACCGATGCGAGGGGGCGTGCGAGTCGTCGGTGCCTGCGCGGCCGAGACCGTGCTCACCAGCTCCGCCGCCGGGGCTCGGGCCGTGGTGGAGGTGAGCGGCGCCGGGCCCACGGCGACGCTCAGCGGCGTGGCTATCGTCGACGCTCCCTTTCGAGGCATCCACGTCTCTCGTGGGGCCTCCCTCGACGTCGCAGGAGTGCTGATCACGAACACCACCGAGGTCGGCCTCTTCGTCGATGACGACGGAAGCGTCGTCGAAGCAGCCGACTTGGTAGTAACAGAGACGCAGCCGCGCCCCGATGGCTACTTCGGTTATGGGATCAGCGTCGAGGGTGGCCCGCGCTTTTCGGGGACGCGCATCGTCCTCGTTGGCAACCACGACATCTCCCTCTTTGCGCAGTACGGCGGCGGCGTCGTCAGCGTCACCGACCTGGCGATCGTCGGAACGAAAGCCCGGGCCGCCGATGGAACGGGCGGGCGAGCCATCAACGTGCAGCACGACGCGACGCTTTCCGCGGAGAGGATCTGGCTCCGCAACAACCGCGACATGGCATTCCTGGTTGTGGACACTTCTGCGACGCTGACCGACGCCGTCATCTCCGACACACTGCCCTTCGAAAGCGACGGCACGGACGGTCGGTCAATCGGCGTCCAGGAGGGCGGCAGCCTCACGGCGACCCGGGTGGTGGTCTCAAGGAGCCACGATACGGGCATCTTCCTCGCCCACGCGGGGACGGAGGTGGTCTTGACCGACGTGGTCGTGCGTGACACCGCCGAGCAAGAAAGCGATGGGAAGTACGGGAGGGGCATCAACGTACAGGGCGGTTCACGGCTCAACGCGACGCGGGTGTTCGTCACCCGGAGCCACGATACGGGCGTGTTCGTGTCCGGCGGATCGACGGCGACTCTGACGGACGTAGCGGTGCACGACACCGAGGAGCAGCTCTCGGACGGCGAGGGCGGCTCGGGCGTGACCGCGCAATCCGGTGCCACCCTCGAGGCCACGCGTCTCTTGGTGAGGGCGAGCCGGGAGAATGGACTCATGTCTCTGCGCTCCGTCTTCGATGGCCGCGACGTCGTGGTCGAGGATACGCGGCGCTCTGCATGCGACTGTCCGGAGCAGTCTCTCGGCTACGGGGCGGCGGTCATCGGCGGCTCGATGACGCTCGATGGGTTTCGGATCAGCGGGAGCGCCATCTGCGGCCTCTTCGTCACCGACGAGGACGGCGAAAGCGGGGGACTGGACGTGAGGCGCGGCATCGTCGACCGCGCGGAAATCGGCGCGTGCGTACAGGTCGCTGACTACCGCCTCGAGCGACTGACGGACGAGGTCGTGTATCGGGACAACGGAACGAACCTCGATTCCACGCGACTGCCCGTTCCGGAGCCGGGCGAGGACTTGTTGCTCTGAGCCTCGTCTCCCGTCGGGGACATCGCACCCACGGAGTAGCGAAAGTTCGAACCGCCCCCCCCGGCGTCAGATCAAGATGAAGTCGTCTTCAGACAGCTCTTCGATCTCGCCGTCGGCGTCGGTGGCCATCACGATCTGCGTATCCATCAGGCGCTCGTCGCCGAGGTTTTCGACATACTCGCGGATGGGCTCGACGGCGGCGATGAGGCGCTGGAAGTACTCCCGGGCGAGGAGCATCACGGTCGCGTTGGTCGCGGCGGTCACAGAGGCAGTCGTCGGGGAATCGTTGAGAAGAGAGATCTCGCCGAAGACGTCCCCGGGCTTCAGCGTCGCGAGGAGCACCTTCTCGTCGCCGTCGACCTTCGAGACGTCCATCTCGCCGCTGAGCACGACGTAGAGGCCCTTGCCCGGCTCGCCCTCCTCGATGATGAGGGTCCCGGGGGCTACATCATGGGCCGAAAACCGTCGCATGAGGTCGAAGCGCTGGCGCCGGTCGAGGGGCCGGAAGAGCGCCGCCGTCGCGAGCAGATTGTTGAGCAATCGCTCCCGGGTGAACTTGTCGAGGGCCGAGGCGATGGTCGAGACCTCTTCCGCCGCCGCCGCGAGGGCCGCGCGGTCGAACTCGAAGAGGTCACAGTCGGTCACCGAAGTGACGGTGGCCGACCGGGGAAGAGCGCTCACCAACGCCATCTCGCCGAAGATCGAACCATCGTGGAGCGAGGCGAGGCGGTGCTCTTTGCCGTCGTCGTCGACCCGCGAGATGAGCACCGTGCCCCGGGCCAGGACGAAGAACGATTGCCCCACGTCACCTTGTTTGATGAGCACATCCCCGGGACGGGTCCGGACCAGCTTGAGGGCCTCGAGGACCCGCGCGAAGGCATCCTCGGGCAGCTCACTGAAGAGGGGGATCGGCGGCAGGTTCTCGGGATAGGCCGCGATGGCTTTGACGTCCGCGGCGAGCTCTTCGGCCACCGGGATGAGCTGTTCGATCGGCGGCGCCGCCGACATGTCGAGGCCCTCGGGCAGCTCGGCCGCAGGGTCCCCGGGGGAGATGCGCACCGACCGACCGAGCTTCTCGGAGCCGACGGCGTAGAGCTCGGCGAGGTCTGCCAGGAGTGCGATGAGCTGAGGCTCTAGCGCGGTGAGGATCTTGAGCGCCACCAGCGCCCGCCCCGGATAACCCGCGTGGGAGCAGTGGCGCGCCAGGGCCGTGTAGACGACCGCCGACCGCTGCACCTCGCCGAGGGCGAGGAGCGTATCGGCGACCCGGAGCCGGGCGTCGAGGTTGACGGGCTGGAGCCGCACCAACGCCGTGTAGGCATGGAGCGCAGCGTGGAAATCGTCCGCGAACAGCCGGGCGTCCGCATGGGCCTTCAAATCGCCGACGGTCTTCATGGGGGCACGATAAACGACGCGACGTGTTTCGGGGAAGGGCCGTCAGCTACGGAAATTCATCAGCGGCCCATGAAACGGGGCCACGACGAGAGCAGGACGACGAGGCAGACCCGGCCCGCGTCGTCTTCGGCGGTTCCGATGCCGACATCGGTGAAACGACGGCCCGCGAGGGTCATCAGATGCGACGGGCTCGCGAGGAGCGCGTCCATCGCAGCCCCGGGGGTGGCTCCACGGGCCACCGTCTCGCCGACCGCTCGGGCGACGATGCCCTCGCGCCGGAGCCTCTCCTCGGGGTCGACTCCCTCGCGATGATGAGAGATTTGCCCGCTCTCGCAGACGTCGGTCGCCTGGCGCTCGGCCTCGCCGGCGAGCAGCTGATTGTCCCGGAGGGGGGATGCTCCCCGGGCTCGGCGCAGATCGTAGAGACGCCGCTCGACATCCTCGCCGCCGGGGGCGGTGTCGAGGACGTCCTCGGGGCTGCCGTTGATCACCAACTCGGCGACGGGTCGGGGCCCGGTGGGACCGGTGGCGAGGAGTTGGAGGAGCCCCGGGCGATCGTCGAGTTCAGAAGGAAGCCGTACGCCCCGGGAAAGCGTCTGCCGAGTCACCGGCACGTGCACCACCTCGCCCTCCCCGAGGCGAACGACGACGACCGGGTCGCGGAAGCCCGACGCCAGGTTGCCTACGAGTCCCCGCGACGTGAGTTCGAGGGTCGCGGCGGAGACCGCGGTGAGCACGATGCGCCGCCCTTCGTCCTGGGCCTCGCCGCAGAGCAGCGGGGCGTCGGCTTCTTCGCGGCGCGCACGAACCCAGCTGCGCACCCGGCGCCGGTCGCGGTTGCTGCGGGGAGACACGGTGACGGCGCGGACGATGGGCGCCGTGGCCCCGGCTTCGCGGGCGACCTTCAGGAGCTGGGTCGGCGACGGAGCTTCGGGGTCGTCGAGGAGCTTCGCGGCCGCGCGGCTGAGGGCGTCGTCGAGCTCGCAGGGGGGAGCCTGGGCGTAGGTGAGGGCCGGGGCCGCCAAGAGGGTCAACAGGAGGGTCGACAAGACCAGGGCGGAGAGGAGGAACCGGGCGGGGACGAAGAGCAGCATGGGGCTAGACCCTACGGGAAGAGCGGCCAGGGTCCCCAGTTCTGGGCAAAATGGCGGCAACTCCCCGAGTGGGTACCCGGCCGCCTCAGTGATTCAGTTCGGGCGCACGACGTATCCGTCCTCGCAGGACCACGAGGAGGGGAGCGTCGTGAGCGCCGTGCAGCGCGTTTCCTCGACGATGGCAAACTCGTCTGGCGTCATCCCGAGTACGGCCAGACTCATCTCGGCACCGCTCACGTCGGCATCATTCAAAGCCGCGAAGCGCAGGTCCGCGTCGGTCAGGTTCGCGTCGGTCAGAGTCGAATGATTCATCACGGCGCCGTACAGCTCGGCGCCCGTCAGATCGGCGCCCCGGAGAGTCGCCGAGTCGAGGTTCACCTGGTGGAAACTGGCTCCGAACAAGATGGCATTGTCCAGGTTGACGTGGGCCAGTTGGGCACCAGACAGAGCGGCTTCGCTGAGATCCGCGAATGCCATGTTCGTGCCCCTGAGGTCGGCACCCCTGATGTCTGCGTGGTCCAGGCGCGCAGCCGTCAGATCCGTGCCCCTCACGTAGGTCGTTTGGAGATCGGCGTACCTCAAGTCGGCTCCACCGGTCAGGTCCACATCGAGGAACGTGGCAGACCTCAGGTTCGTGCGGGACAGATCGGCGCCCCGGAGATTCGTGCCGCTGAAGACCGCTCGATTCAGGTTGGCGCCTCGAAGGTCTGCACCCTCGAGGTTGGCGTTATCGAAGTGGACTCTCTCGAGGTGGGCGCCTTCGAGGAAACAGCCGGGGCAATCCCCGGTCTCCCGGAGGAGATTCAGCGATTCCTCCGTATCGGCGGGCTGACAGGCGTGGAAGTCGGCAGGGAACTCGACGCAGACGAGGTCGCCTTCGCAGTTGACGTCGTAGGCGCAGTCTCCCCCGAGCGCTGTTCCCCAGAGCTCCTTGTCGCCGTCAGGGTCGTCGACGGGAAGGCCGCCCGGCGCCTGCATCGCGCATCCGGCGAGGAGGAGGGTGAGTGCTGCCGAAAGGGTCGAGGCGATGTTCTTCGTGCGGGCCATGCCGTACCACTGCGCAACACGCATGCCAGGCTCGGCGGCCCGTATTTCAGGGGGATTTCGATGCCCCCGGCGCACTCGGCGCGCCGAGCGTCGAAAGACCCCACATCCGCCGCAACACCCCCGTGACAGGGCCCTCGGGCGGTGAAGGGGCCCTGCTTGACAGCACTACACGTACATGTACATATACATGCATGGCGACGAAGACGATCTCCATCGACATGGTGGCCTACAACCGACTTCGTGGCGCTCGATCCCGCCCCGAGGAGTCGTTTTCGCAGGTGATCCGGCGCGCACACTGGGCACCGCGGCAGTGCACGGGCACTGCGCTTCTGGCGCGTCTCGAAGCGGCGCCGCCGCTCTCCGAAGAGATCTTGGAGCGTCTCGAATCAGCCCAGGCGGAGGACACCGCGCCGGAGGACCCGTGGAACGAGTAGCGATGGACACCACGTTCCTGATCGACTTGCAGAACGAACGTCGTGGTCGCGGCAGAGCGCGGGGCGCCACGGACTTCCTGCGGAGTCACCCAGCGACGGAGTTTCTGCTGCCCATGGTGGCCCTCGGCAAATACCTGGAAGGCTTCGACGATCCGAGCAGCCCCCAAGCACAGGCTCTGGTCGAGGGACTCCAACTCCTTCCGGTGACACGCGCCGTGGCCACTCTCTATGCCCAGAGGGCACGCACCCTCCGCGGCAAAGGCCAACTGCCCGGCACCAACGACCTCTGGATTGCGTGCACCGCTTCCGAAGCCGGCTTGCCCATCGTGACGCGCAACACCGCGCACTTCCGGAGGGTCGAAGGCCTCGAGGTGGTGACCTACGAAGCGCCCTCCCCGGCCGATAACGGATAGCAACGCCGCTACCCCCTACGTTCTTGATCGTCGGCAGGGGTGGTAGCGGCCCGGCCACCCGCGCTACGAAAGTTTAGGGGCCTCAGGGACTTGCGCAGCTTTCGGTAGAGCCGGGCGGCTGAGTCCTTTCTGGCCGGCATGATCTCACCCATCAACAGCTGGTTGCCGAGTTGACGGGGAGGAAGAATCCTCACCCAATCCGCTCCAGGGTCCAGAACCATGTCATCTGCGAGCGTCCCCGTTGCCCCCGCCGCGCAGTAGAACAGTTCGGGCAGCGGCTCTCCCGGAGATATCGTTAGCTCCTGGTAGGCCGTTCCTACGGGACGGACAAACCGGTGATTGTCGTTGTGGTCAACCGAGGCCAACCAATCGACAAACTCGGTCACGGTCATGAAGAATTGGAGTGATCCCGAACTCACAGCCGCCCACCGGTGCGGCATCTCGCCCTGCACTTGGAGATGACGTCCCCGACGACGCCATCACTTCCCTCATAAGAAGCGAGAAGCGCTTTGGTGTCCATCCTGCGCGGAGAGTGACGGCGTGGTCGTTGCCGTGAGCGTTGGCATGGCCGTCGCCGTTCACGTTCCCGTCGCCGTTCACGTTCCCGTTCACGTTCACGTCGCCGTTCCCGTTCCCGTTCCCGTTCCCGTTCACGTTCACGTTGACTGGCCTCCGGGCTGCGCCCGGACGCGTCGACTAGTCTGTACCCGTGCAGCTCCACGGACTTCGACAGCGAAGCCAAGCACGGCTACAGCCGAGTTGCCCGTTCCCGTTCCCGAGGGCCGGCCCTGCGACTGCGCCAACGCCCCCCTACTGCGGCGGGTGGGCGCCCCGCTGGTCCTCGCGGTAGTGGCAGCTCTTGTACTTCTTGCCGCTGCCGCAATGACACGGGTCGTTGCGCCCGATCTTCGGCCGGTCGCGCTTCACCGTCTGAGGCCGGCTCGGCGGCGCGGCCTCCTGCTGCGGCGCCGCTCCGGGAGCCGCCCCCCCACCGCCGTCACCGCGGGCCGCTGCTCTACGCCGCTGCCGGCGGTTCTGCGCAGCAACCCCGCCGCCCCCGGCGGGGGCCTGGCCCGCCCGAGCCGGCTGGCCGGCAGCCTGCTTCTGGCCGCTCTCCGGGTGGCTCGTCCGCATGCCGCGGAGCCGTGCTTCGGCTGCGCTCTTGCGCTCCTGCTCGAGGCGCTCGACGTCCTCGGTCTTGACCCGGGC
>Ga0164313_10001237_pt1 | contig 22490 bp, 18 predicted proteins | sample GuaBasSedimGuay4_FD_113735 | JGI IMG/M metagenome (GOLD analysis project Ga0164313, IMG submission 113735) | Subseafloor sediment microbial communities from Guaymas Basin, Gulf of California, Mexico - Guay4, Core 4569-4, 0-3 cm | ecosystem: Environmental > Aquatic > Marine > Hydrothermal vents... | reverse complement strand
TGACCATGAAGTAAGCAGGACCGTCCGTCGTCGCCTGATCCACCGCTTTGATGGCCTCGCTCAGTGCCTGCCCTGTAGGGAGATTCCCATCGGTTTCGACCGTGAATGAAACAACAGCGGGCAGCCCGGCCTTCTGTGCGACCCGGACAACTCCGATGGCTTCGTCCGACTGCGTAAACGTTGTCGCGGTCACCATGTCGACGTTCGTCCCTGCCAACCAACCGATCTGCCGGGCATGGTAATCCTCCGCCTCGTGAGCGGCCATCTCCGAGTCCGAAGCATAAGCATCACCACGGGGTCCGATCAGGGCGTTCAACACAATCGGTTTCGGGTTGTCCTGAAATTCGTCACGGAGTCCCGCGATAAACGCAATCGAGTCCAGGTTGGCCTGCTTCAGCTCCTCTTCAGTGGCGCCGAGGTCACCTGCCCAGTGTCGGTGGGCCTTCCAGGTCTGGCTGTCAAGGATGAACCCCGCCCCGGACTCCCGCGCGAGTTTCAGGAAACTGCGGAAGTAATTCGAGAGTGCCTCCCGTCCCTCCTCGTCCGAGAGAAGTGTGTGTGCGGCAAATTCACGAATCTCGATACCGCGATTGAAGATCAGGTCGGTTTCGATACCGGCATCACAGAGAAATAACTCGCCGGAAAGTTGGGGTAGTGCGTTTCGAGTAATCGTCATTGTGGTGAATTGCTGATTGGATCTGAGAAGTCCCCTCCCCCGCGCTGACAGGCAGGTCAGAGTGAAGTCGCGATCTGAGTATGCGCTCCACGAGCGGATCAGGAGCAAGCGCCCGGACGGAACGACTTCATTGATTCAGTAGGGGTAGAAAGGGATAGGAAACAAGGAATCTACAGAAATGAGCGGATGGGATAAAGCAAAAACTCATCGTCCATCAGGAACATTTGGCCAGGTAGAAGGCCGATTGCGGTCAGAAACGCGCAATCAAAGCGGGAATCATCTGGATCCCGCCATCCGGTGAACCTAAGGTCCAATTTCGGTAGTGGACCGGTTTGAAACGACGAACCATCAACACCCACTTTCCCGCACCTTTCCATGACATCCACAGAATCACCCACCGAGAGCATCGCCCTGCTGATCGACGCGGATAACGCGCCGGCGGCCAAAATCGATTTCATCATTGCGGAGCTGGCCAGTTACGGCGTGGTCAATATCCGGCGTGCCTACGGCAATTGGAAGAAACCAGGGCTGATCAGTTGGGAAAAGGTCCTGCACGAATACGCCATCCAGCCCCTGCAGCACTTCGATATCACCAAGGGGAAAAATGCCACCGACATGGCGCTCTTGATCGACGCGATGGACATTCTTTACACCAAGAACGTCGATACCTTCTGCCTGGTCTCGTCCGACTGTGATTTTACGCCCCTGATTCTGCGTCTGCGGGCTGACGGCAAGCAGGTCATCGGCTTCGGCGGGCAGAAAACCCCATCACCTTTCGTCAACAGTTGCACCCGCTTCCTCTTTCTCGACGACGACGACAGGGTCAAGGCGGTGAGGAAAGACAAGGCGACCAGCGCCAACCAGCTGAAGCAGGATACCAAGTTGATGACGGTGCTGCGAAATGCGGTTGAGACGGCGGCGGATGAGGACGGCTGGGCGCGACTCGGACCGGTCGGTTCGCATATCTCGAACCAAGGTTCGTTCGATTCACGCAACTATGGTTTCAGCAAGCTGAGCGACCTCTTCTCTGCCATCGACCTCTTTGAAGTGGAAAAGAGCAAGAAGGCCAATGTCACTGTCTATTCCGTCCGCAATCGCAGGCGTTGACGATCGGAAAAAGAAACCAACCGAGCAAACAGGCCGTAGTGCACTACGTATTGTTTGCACCGGATGCAGGGAGCCCCCCCGAAGAGGAAGTCGGTTCAGGTAGGGCGGTTCCGCCGGGACCGCCGCAACGGTTCGCATACCAGAAGGTTTCTTCGAACTATGGGTTTCCGTTGGAATAGAGATCCGCAGTTAGAGGTGGCAATGTGGTGGTGGTGGCAGCCTATTGGAGGCGCCTTTCCATAGGCTGAGCGCTGTCCGATGAGCCTGCCTTCGACGGCGCGTCCGGCGGCCACGCTCTACCTTTTTCAAAACCCCGCGGACAGAACAAACCGTAGTTCACTACGTATTGTTTCCAGGGTCTGAGGAAGGTCAACTTTCAGTCGACGGCTTCCTCATTGGCTCGAACAATCAGTTACAAGCCGGGAACGTATTCAGTTTCCCCGGAACGAGCATATCCGCCATTTCAGCCGAGTCGTTTTGACCGATCGCCTTGCGCCGGGTCGGATTCCGGGTTCCTTTACGCTCCCGATCAGAGCGATATACCCGAAACCACAGATCTCATGCACCTCTTCTCCCACCTGCCTGCCCTCGTTTCAGTCCTGCTCGCCGCAACATGCGGTCTACGCGCCGAACCCCAAATCGAGCACCTCGATGTCGGTGACGTCATCCCCGCCGGTGAAGTGCGGACGGACACCGGCGAGACCGTTGCATTGATCGATCTCGTCATTGGGAAGCCGACCGTCCTCATCTTCTACCGGGGCGGCTGGTGTCCTTATTGCAACCGTCACCTGGCAGGGCTTGCTGAAGTAGCCCCTAATCTGGAGAAGGCCGGATTTCAACTCCTGGCAATCAGCCCGGACAGACCGGAAAAACTCCGAGCAAAGCCTGACCTCGGCAAACTTCCCTATACGCTCCTCTCCGACAGCAGCATGAGCTTGTGCCGGAGTTTCGGCATCGCCTCCAAGGTGGACGATGCGATGGTCGTGAAATACCGGGACAGCTACGGGATCGACCTTGAAGGTGATTCTGGAGAGACCCATCACCTGCTGCCCCACCCTGCGGTCTTCATCGTGGACGGCGATGGCACGATCCGCTTTGCGCACGTGGATCCCAACTACAAGGTGCGGCTCGATCCGGAAGTGATTCTGAAGAGCGCTCAGGCGGTGCTTGCGGTCGGCCCATGATTCCGTACAGAGAAACACAAGAAGCTTATGCCCTGAGAGACCGTCTCTCCGTCCCTCACCACCCGGTCAGATTCACTCCGGTTGAGTGTAACGAGTTGTTCCACCGACGAACTTGGTATAGGCATACTCGCCGCCCGGCATCGTGCGACTGTCGCGATCGACATTTATATACTTAACATCCAGCCGCAAGGGACCCTCGAGAACGTGCACCTGAACATATCCGGGAAGGGAATCCTTGATGTCGGAATCCGGGTAGGTGACGGATCCGGTATTGATCATGAGCGCGCCGTGATCCCCGAATTCGGAGAGTTTTTTCCGCTCGAAATGGTGGGTGGTGGCCGAAAGCATCAGGTCGCACTTATCGGCCACGAGGTTCTTTTCCTCCTTTGAAAGTTCGTTGATCCAGAACCCGCTGATCGAATGTGCGGCGGTAATGACGATGTCCTTTGGACCTTTCTCGATTTCCTTGAGCCGATCCGCGAGAAAGCGTTTGGAGACTTTCCTGAAGGAGAGCTTGTCATCCCTCGGATGGTCAGGGAAGTGCAACTGGATCAGGTGGACCGTGAATTCGCCGACCCGGATTCTGGCATAATAATCACAACCGGTCTCGCCCAACCGGACATTTGGCCGGTCATCCAGGCCGATATGTTCGAGAATCGGTTTTCCCATACCCCATGAGTCCTGGGATCCCCCGTAGAACTCGTTTTCGCCGTCGGCAACATTGGGGTAGAAATGTTCATGCCACCAGCGATCGTTCTCCAGAAAATCCAGGAAAGTATTGGGCCGATTGACTTTCAAGTGATCACCCAACCCGATGACAAACGCGTCACCGCTTTCCTCGATCCAAAGTTCCATCCTGGCAAACCGATCACTGTCCGTCGAGGAGAGGCCTTTATGGTCGCTCATAATCGCGAAACTGAAGGCCGCCTCCTGATCGAGGGCTGCGATTGCGGGATCGACCCCAATCGTTGCGAAGCCGGACCCACAAAATGTGTGGGCCACCAGAAATGCCGTGGGGATTCGGAGAATTTTGAGTGATCCAGATCTATCGGTCATCGTTTCAGGAGGCACCTTGAAAACTTGAATGTGGCAGCGTGAGGCATAAAGCGGGGATCGGCAAGGTGGGTGTGTCGGTGGCACCCCGATGCTGCTTGCCTTGTCGCTTCGATTCAACATCAATCACGCGCGACTCCAGGACGACTCGCCCCCCACTCCAACTTCCATGAACGACATTCTCCTGACGAATATTGAAACCATACCCGGTCGCCGGATGGTCGAGCACTACGGCCTGGTTTCCGGCAATACCATCCGCGCAAAAAACATCGGCCGCGATATCGGCGCCAGCCTCAAGAACCTGGTGGGAGGTGAGTTGAAAGCCTATACCGAGCTCATGCAGGAGTCGAGGCGTGAGGCGGTCGACCGGATGGTTGAGCAGGCGCGGACACTCGGCGCCAACGCCGTGGTCAATGTTCGTTTCTCCACTTCGTCCGTCACCCAGGGGGCGGCCGAGCTCTACGTCTATGGCACGGCGGTTCGTATTGAGTGATTCGTTACAGTGATGAACGCGGGCAATTCACAGGGCGATTCCGTCCACCTGGTCATTCTGATTTTCGCTTACGGACTTCCCTTCCTGCTCCTCTTTTGCGGAGGACTGATCGGCACAATCCTGGAGAGGCGCCACTTTGCCTCCATCCGCCGGCGCGAAGCCGCTACCGGCGATCTCCCCACCGTACCCACTCGGAGCCTCGACCCGGACCGGAAAGTGGCCGAGACCCGACTCGTGAGCGCCTCCGTCGTCGTCTCCCACGATTATCTCAAGCGTTTTCTCGCTCAGCTCCGCAAGATCTTCGGCGGGCGCCTCCGCAGCTACGAATCCCTCCTCGACCGGGCCCGTCGTGAAGCGATTCTGCGCCTCAAGGAACAGGTCCCCGAGGCATCGATCATCGTCAATCTTCGCCTCGAAACCGCGACGATCGGACGGACCCACGGCAAACAGGGACTCGGAGCGGTCGAGGTGTTGGCCTACGGGACGGCCGTGCGCTACACCTGAGGCGCGGGCAGCGGCGAGCGCCGCACGGAACAGTTTCGAAAAGTCGATGAAGTATGTTCGAAGGAACCTTGGAGAGACGGTTGAGGACCTGGCGGAACAGCCAGGAGAGGCGCGACCCACGGATCGCGGGTCATAGCGATCAGTCGAGCAACCCTTGTCAGAATGTACTCAATTCTTGTTCCGGAGACCTCATTCCTTGCGCCCTGACCCACTTGCAATCAGCATGGAACCCATGACTCCAGGAACTCATATGCAACAGATAAAGCACCCCCTTCATATGAAAATAACGAAGCAGATCCAGCCAGCCGGAACATTCCTCTTCATCTTTGGCGCAATGTTGCTTGCCGCCTGTTCGTCGGTTTCAGTCAAACCTGATGTGGAGATAGGTGACGACGGCCTGCTCAAAGCTCCGTCGATTGTTTACATTCGTCTTTTCGATACCACCACAGGCAAATGGGAAGGGGCAGTAGCCGGGGATACGGCGAGAGAGCGTATCGCCAAATCGCTTGGTGAGAACCTCGAAAGCAGGATCAGCGAACTCGTCAAAGCCAAGCTGATCGACGCCGAAACTCCGACTCCGTCCGATGGATGGCTCGTCACGGGAAAATTTGTTCGCGTAAATCCGGGTGGCAAGTGGACCCGCCTGTGGGTTGGCCTTGGTGCAGGTGGGTCAAAACTTGAAACAGAGGTGACCGTTTTCGATCTCACGGAGTCAACCACCGAACCGATCATGATATTCAAAACCACCGGCGGATCAAATATTGAAGGTGGTTCAGTAACCTTCAACGATGCAACCATCGATGACATTGACCGCACCGCACGCGAGATCCGGGACTATATGCAGGTGCAATACAGGAAGCTGAGTGGGCAGACGGAGTGAGCGCGCCGACCCGTCAAGCGCGCGACCGCGATGTTCTCTCTGATCCTGGACCGCGTCGTCGACCCCCTCTACCTGGGCCCCGCCGACTTTGCGGTCGTCCGGAGCGGTGATGCGGGTTCCGATTTCCGTTGGAACGAGGTTTCCGCGTTTCAATCGGGCCGGACGGCACGACGGCGAATGGATGGGAACCATGCACCGGGATGGTACGACGGATCAGCCGCTCGATGCTGACAAGATACGCTCGCTCCGATGAATCGCAGAACGAAATGGCGAGACCTTCCGCGCCGGCCCGGGCGGTCCGACCAATGCGGTGGACATAGGACTCCGGTTCATTTGGCAGCTCAAAATTGATGACGAGGCCGATACCCCGCACATCGATACCCCGTGCGGCAATATCCGTCGCGATCAGAATTCGGGTCTGTTTCTGCTTGAAACCCTCGAGGGCACGCTGACGGGCACCTTGGGACTTGCCCCCGTGGATGGCCGCGGAATCAATTCCATCCCTCCCCAGTTTCTTCACCAGGCGATCAGCTCCGTGCTTGGTCCGTGAGAAAACCAGGACCTGGTGATCCGCGTGCTCATCGAGGGTGTGAACCAGCAGGCGATGCTTGTCCTCCCTTTCAACGTGGCGGACCTGTTGATTGATTTTTTCTGCGGTCGAAGCGGCAGGGGTCACTTCAACCAGTTCGGGCGAGTCCATGAACGTCTCCGCCAGGCGGCGAATCGGCGCCGGCATGGTCGCCGAAAAGAGCATGGACTGTCTGGGTGCCGGCAACTGGGCGAGAATACGTTTGACGTCGGGAGCGAATCCCATGTCGAGCATCCGATCCGCCTCATCCAGAACAAAGATCTCAACCGCTTCGAACGAAAGGTGACCCTGCTCAAAGAGATCGAGCAAACGGCCGGGAGTGGCCACGACGACATCGACGCCCGCACGCAACCCCCGGACCTGCGGTTGCTGGCCGACGCCGCCATAGATCACCACGTGGCGCAGATCGGTATGCTGCCCGTAATAACTGAAGTTTTCCTCGACCTGGAGCGCGAGTTCACGGGTCGGAGTGAGCACCAATGCCCGAGGTGCGCCCCGAGTTCGCTGGCGGGTACGTTTCCCCAGCCTTTGGAGGATAGGAAGGGCGAAAGCAGCCGTCTTGCCGGTGCCGGTCTGGGCACACCCGATCAAGTCCCGGCCTTCCAGCAGGGTTGGTATTGCCCCGGCCTGGATCGGCGACGGATCGGTGTAACCACGCTGGTCAAGGGCGCGCAGAAGCGACCGGTTGAGTCCCAGCGAGGGAAAGGTAATCTTTGTATCTGTATTCATACTTTCTGACGGGGCGACTCGACCGAACGCAATGGCGTCAAGGTGGAGCGCATAACTCGGACTATTCGGGAGGCAATCGGTACTTATTTACCGACAACCCAGGCAGATCCCGAATTTCCTCTGATGAGTTTATAGGCCTCTGAACGGTCTCTCATCAACGAAACGCCCGAAGGAGGCCGTGGCGGCGATTCTGCCAGTTAGTTCGCCGTCGACCTGAAAGTCGGGACCGTTTCAGGCTGGCCGACCTCTGGCAAGCACCATTTTCGCTGTTTATATCAGGACTTGGAGGACGGAAGAGCCCGCCCGACTGCGCTCCGCCAGGATCAGACACGGGGATCGGAGAGCACGGAATATGTTGTCTGATGACAACGGTATCGCGCATGCTACCTGACCTACCGGCGGTCCTCAAACTGGATCTGCGTGATGCCATCCGGCTTCTTGCGCACTGCGACGATCCGGTTTCGCAGTTGTTCCGACAGTTTCTGCACGGTCTCGGCGTGCTCTGGACCGCCCGCCAGGTTGAGCATTTCGACCGGATCGGATTCGTGGTCGTATAGCTCGGTGCCTTCAGCGCCACTTTCACCCCATTCAGTGTAGCGATAACGTTCCGTACGCAGGCTGTAACCGTTGCGATATTGGGTCAGGGCGGAATCCCGCACCCTTGCGCTGGGATCATTCAAAACGGGCGCCAAACTGACCCCCGATACATAACCCGGTGCCTCCAATTCACACAATTCGGCCAGCGTGGGGTAGAAATCGACCATCTCGGCGAGGGCGTTCGTACTCTGCCCGGCGGCTTCCACACCCGGACCGGCGATTATCAACGGGATGCGGTCGGCGTTTTCGAAGAGCGTCGTTTTCTGCCAATGGCCGTGCTCTCCCATGTGATAGCCATGATCGGAGGTGAAAAGCACGATCGTGTTCTCGGCCAGCCCGGTCGCCTCAAGCGCATCCAGAATGCGCCCGACCTGGGCATCGGCGAAAGTGATCGATGCGTAATACGCCTGGATCGCCCGGCGAGCCAGCTCCTCCGGAAGATCAATCTGCTCCTTCCTGCGCTGCAGTGACTTCCGCGCCGATTCCGGAATCGTCTCGAAGTAACCTTCCGGCACCTGCGGCACCTTGATTTTCTCCAAAGGATACAGGTCGAAATACTCTTTCGGCGCAACGTAGGGCGTATGCGGACGGTACAGGCCAACCGCCAGGAAGAATGAACGCCCCGCCTTCGCAAACTTTTCCAACTGCTCGATCGCCTCGGTCGCACCAATGCCATCGGTCTGCTCCTCGTCGGTTCCATCCGCCGCCAACCAGCTCAAGGTTCCGCCGAAGTTTCCCGGTCGGAGTGAAAAGATGAGTGGTTCATCCTCCACATCCCGACCCCGGGGATTGAAAGTATGATTCCATGAATACGGATCGTCGTGCCCGCCTGTCCCGATGTGCCTGGGCACGTTGTAGTGGTAAATCTTTCCAATCCGCATGGCGAAATAGCCCGAGTCCCGAAACATCTGCGGAACTGTTTTCACATCCGGAACGTGCTCACGCACATAGACGCCGTTGTTATGAATCAGTGTCTGGTCCGGATACAATCCAGTCATGAACGATGCCCGGCTCGGTCCGCAGAGCGGATACTGGCAATAGGCATTTTCAAATCGCACGCCGCGCGCCGCCAGTCTGTCGATATTCGGCGACTGGACCAAGGGATCGCCATAGCTTCCGAGATCGCAGTTCAGATCGTCGCAGATCAGGAAGAGCACATTGGTTCTCGCCTTGGCGGCCAGCGCAGTGCCCGCCGCCCAAAGCGAGATCGTCAACAGAAAGAAAGAAATTCGATTCATGGGGTGGTCAGCTATTTGGTAAGGATTGGATTCTGGCACGAATCAATTCGGTCAAGGGATTTGCTCCGGACCAATGATCCAGCCGTTTCTTCAGGAGAATGAAATCGCTGAGGTCTTGACCGTCCACGCGTGCACTCACCCCGCGAGCCTGACCAAGATCAGCTTGCCAGTCCAGCGTGCCCGCAACTAAAATTCACCAGCGCCCACCTGATTCGAAATCTTTCTGAACGGACAGTCACTCATGCGAGCCGGATACCAGAAAATCAAGATTACCCCCACCGTCGGCACGCGGATGTCCGGTTTCGGCAGGCGGGATGAGTCCAGAGCCTCCGAGTCGATTCACGACGACCTCCACGCACGGATTCTCCACCTGGAGCACGATGGTGAGGAGGCGGTCATCATCGGATTCGACCTCCTCTTCTTCTCGCGGGCGAACGCAGCCTGGCTGAAGGACTCGATCGGCGGACTGCTCGACCTGAGGCCCCGGCAGATTCTTCTGAACACCTCTCACACGCACACCGGACCGTGTGTCGACCTCTGGCACATGAACAGGTTTCATCCCGCCGACACCGGGTATATGCAGACCCTGGTTCGCTCGATCTGCAACGGCGTGAGAACCGCCCGCGATCAGGCCCGTGCAGTTGAACTATGGGCGGGAACCGGCCAGAGCCGGCTTCCGGTCAGCCGACGAAAACCGGACGGTCGGGGCGGTATCGACTGGCTGCCGCATTTCGAAGGCGAAGTGTGTCGGAACCTCCCCGTCTGTCTGCTGAAGGATACGAACGGACAGCCGGTCTGCCTGCTCTATTCAATTTCCTGTCATCCTTCGATCGTTCACGATTGGTCCATCTCTGCGGACTATCCGGGTCCCGCCTGTGATGCGCTCGATGCCCATCTCGGCGTCGATTGCAGCCTTTTTCTGCAAGGTGCGGCCGGGGACTCCAAACCGTGCGTCATCGCCGAAGGAGAGATCGATGGACACCCCGGCATCAAGTCCTGGCGTTGCGGGGACTGGGACGACGTCGCCGAAGCCGGTCGGATCGTGGCGGACGAGGTGGTCCAGACAATCGATTCGGGGCTGGAGCCATGTTCCCCTTCCCTGTCGACCTCACTTTCTGAAGTTTTCTTCGATCTCGCACCACACCCCGGAGAAGCGATCCTGGAGGAGCGGACCCGGTCGGAAAATCCCGGACGAGTAGCCATCTCGCAACATATGCTGAGCCAGATCCGGATGGGACGCGATCTGGAGACCTCAGCCGGTATCCTGATTCAGGGCATTCGGCTGTCTGAGACCGTTCGGATGGTGGCGATCGAAGCGGAAATCGTGAGCGAACTCGGCAACAGGATCATCTCGGCATTTCCATCCGGTACGACGTTTGCGCTTGGGTACAGCAACGGCACCGGCCTCTACCTGCCCAGCGATCGCATGCTGACCGAAGGCGGCTATGAGGTTATCAGCCACCATGAGTACGGATACGCTTCGCCCCTCGCCCCCGGCATCGATGAAACCCTGTTGCAGGCAACCACCCTGATGCACGGAAACGGGTGACCTGATGCAAAATGCCCCTGACCTTGAAACCTTCATGAACCCGCCCTTTCGCATCGCCTTCCTTGGTATCGATCATCCCCATGGAGCGGGATGGCGAGAATCGCTGGCCAATTTCGGTGACGAGATCGAGATCACCGCCATCCTGCCAGGCTTCGGCGGAGGGACAACCAGCCTGGAAGAACGCCACGCAGGAGTCGACCGATTCGACAGTATCGACGAACTAATCGCCAGGGGCGAATTCGACGGTGCCATGATCTGTCTTCCAAACAACCAGGCCCCTGAGGCCGCCGCCAAACTCGCTCGCGCGGGAAAGCATGTCATGGTTGAAAAGCCCGCGGCCGGTTCGGCCGAAGACTTCCGGGCGGTGATTGATGCCGTGTCCAAATCGAAGGTCGCGTTTCAGACCGGATTCATGTGGCGCTATGATGAAGGCGCCAATCGTCTCAAGAACATGGTGGCCGACGGGCGCTTCGGGAAGATCATCAACGTCGAGATGACGTCCGTCACCAGCGATGTAAAACATCGCGGCCCGGATCACTATCTCTTCGATCGCGAAATCAGTACCGCCGGATACTTCAGTTGGCTGGCCTGCCACTATCTGGACCTCCTGCTCTATGTCACCGGGGAACAGATCGTGGGCGTCACCGCGCGTACCGGTGTTTTCGGTACCACACCCGTCGAGGTCGAGGACGGAGGTGTTGCCATTCTGGATATGTCAGGCGGCGGGATCGCCGTTTTTACCGGCGGTTACTGGCTGCCGCGCTGGACGGGTGAAGGTCACTGGACTGTTCGCGGTTCCGAGCGGTGGGTTCATTGGCACCCGGGTCGAAAGCTGGAAATCCACGGACCTCAACCTCAGTTCTTTGCGATGGAGGAAACTCTTGAACTGCCACCTGACGATACGCCCGGGTACGCCGGATCCCGCGGAGTGGATACAATCAGGGACTGGGTAAACGCGGCACGCACCGGCGCCCACTGCTGCCGCAATACTCCGCAATCGACCCAAGCGACCCTTCGATTGCTCGATACGATCTACAGATCCTCACAGGAGGGACGACGCATCGAGTGTGAAATCGGAGCCGGGCCCTGACGGTCGGTGGTCAGGCTGAGAGGATTCGGATCCATTGCGCTCGAGCAGTGAGAATTCGCGGTCGCGCAGGAGCACGACCCTCCATTACTCAACCTATTGTGGAGGGCTGTCCTCCCCGGCAGCCGCATTGCGCTTCATGAAACACCCGCGCTAGAGCAATGACTTGATACTCTTTTCGAACCGGTTCTGCGAAACGTAGCCGACGTGCCGCTCCACGATCTGGCCGTCACGGTTGATGACGAACGTTGTCGGGATCGATGCGATGCCTCCAAAGGCCTCGACGATCGTCGAGTCCCCCATGACCACCGGGTAATTGATCCCCTCCTTTGACACAAAAGGCGCGACCACTGCGGCCCCGCCCTCGTCGAGAGAAACCCCTACGACGACCAGGCCGGCCTCTCCGTAACGTTCCTGCAGTTCGATAAACCCCGGAATCTCCTTACGACACGGTGGACACCAGGTGGCCCAGAAGTCCAAAAGGACAACCTTGCCCTCAAAATCAGCCGATCGAACGGGGTGACCCTGAAGATCCGTCAATTCCCAAGAGGGCATGGCCGACAGGGATGACGAACCCGACTCGCTCTCATCTGAAGGCGACAGGCCGACCAGACTGGTGACAGCTGAGCACGCGGGGCAGGACCCCGAAATACCCGCAATCAGGACATAGGCAATGAGGCCGACACCGAGGATGAGGACCGTGGCGTGCCTTTTCAGGAAACTGACGAATGAAGCGTTCATAAATAAAGGTTTCTCAGGGCGTAATCTGCAGGGCTCAGAAAAGCAAGATCGTCAGATTCCGGCACACCTGGACAGAAGGTCGCATGGTTGAGACGACGGATTCCGCCCAACCGGTCCGGCTCCATCGAATCCGATTCCACCGGGATACTCATACGGCATGTGCATCACTACGGCTGAGAGCGACAATCCGCTCCAATTATTCCACACACGGGAAAGCCTCTATTTTTCCGCTCCGCAGGAGCACATCCTAGTGTCATCTGCTGCAAGCCCCGCAGACTGCGGCCTCGGGATAGACGGTCAATCGCTCGTAGTCGATCGACTGGTGACACCTGGCACAGACCCCAAAAGACCCGGCATCCATGCGTTCGAGCGCCTCACGCAGCCGGCGGATGCGCGCGTCGCGCCGCCGCTGCGCTTCGAGCGCCATCTCCTGCATCTGCATCGAATCCAACCGCGACAGACGTCCGATCGCATTGTCCGGAGCCACAGCGCCCGCCTCGCCCTTTGCCGCCTCGCTCTCGGTCTGCAGTCGGGCCAATTCATCACGGGCAATGATTTCGAGTTCAATCAACTGGTCGGTTGTCAGCATTCAGGGCACCTGGAATAATTCTAGCCTGTCAATCCCGGGATCGGATGGGTCGCTTCGCCGGACGACTCAGTGTGGCCTTTTCAGCCCGATGAACTTCAGGGACAAGGCCAGCGCCAGGGTGCCGATGGGAAGAATCAGGTCGGTCCATTCAAACGAGCCCTTGCTGGTCAGGCTGAGTTCAAGGAACTTCACGAACAGGATGACGATAACCAACTCCGCGAGTATGGACTTCAGCTCTGAGATATCCCGAATCACGACTCGACCGAGACCGGTCTCCTCGGTTGGCGCCTGCCCCAGGACGAAGAGATTGTAGATTCCGGATGCGAAAATCATCAACACGAGCGCAATCAGGAAGCTGTCGATTGCCTGGGCGATCAAAGCGATCGCGGTGTTGGAAAACACTGTGCTGCTGTCGGTCACGTCGAATCCGTCCGGCAGGAAAACGCTCCACGCCTTCGCTGTCTTCACCGCACCGATGAGAAACATCAGGATGGCGCCGATACCCGACGCCACCACGCCGACAATGCTGATGAAGCGGAATCTCCTGAACTGAACCGCGAGCGTTCTTGCATCCATGGGTTTAGGTGTAGAAATGTGTGACCCGACGTTCTGAAATCGACCCCGAGTGACTCGCTTTTCAATGGCGTCGACGCGCAAATGTCAAATCGACAAGGATCCCTCTTTCGATTCGGTAGGCAACCTCCGGGTGGCGGGATGATCCAGCGAACAACTTGGATCACAGGATTCAGTGACACACGAGCCAGCCCGAAGGCGAGCCCAGCCCGGGCGGCGGAAAAGGAGTCCGCGGGAGAATTCTCAAGGGCACTTTGATTAATTCGAGACAGTCAGCGCGGCAAGGATTTGGGCGTCGGGCAAGGCGGTCGGGCCAGCGGGCATACCGTGAGGTATGTCCCGGCCCGGACAACGCAGCCCCACGCCCAAACCCTTGCCGCCCTCCGGGTTTTGCAGAACTCCCAGGCCCGCGGCGTTGGTCGGATCGAGGATAGCCCTACGGGTCCCGCGGCCGCGGGATCGACACGACCGCCTTGCGGTTCCTGGTTTTCTGCAAAACGATGACAATCTCCAATTAATCAAGGTGCCCTTATAGTTGCATTCCGAAATCTGGAAGCCATCTGTATCTCCATGTCCCCCAAAGCCCACACCCTCGCAACTGCAGTCGGTATCTGCATCATCCTGAGGTCCGTCCTTCCGACGGCGGCCCGTGCCGATGTGGAAGCGACGATCGATCGGATCTATGGCGCGGCCACACTCTATGAGGACAAGAGCAACCCGACGATTCAGAAATTCGCCTTTACGGGTCGGTTCCAACTGGATGCCTACAATGTCGATGCCGACCAGGGTAACGACAACGGATGGGATATGCGTCGCTGGCGCATGGGCTTCAAGGGCGGAATGTTTCAAAATTTCGATTTCAAAATTGTAGGAGACTTCAATGATGACCCCGACGATTTCTACAAAAGACTGACTGATTGCTATCTTGGTTGGAAATCGGCATCGGGTGTCGTGCTCAAAGTCGGCAAGCAGTCGGTCGCGTTCACCCTCGATGGACATACTTCGTCCAATGACCTTTACACCACCGAACGAAGCACGATCGGCAACAATGTCTGGTTTCCCGAGGAATACATGACCGGGATCTCGCTCGACGGTGAACACGACAATTGGCGAACCGTTGCCGGTGTTTATTCGGCCGGAAGCGAAAACGGTGAATTCGGCCATTTTGATGGCTCGTGGTTCGCCCTGCTCTCACTCGCCTACGAATTCTCCCGAGTCCAGAGCCTGGACGAAGGGACGGTCATTCTTGATTTCGTCTATCAGGCTCCGGACATCGACAATACCTTTACCCGGCCAAACGAATACGTGGGCTCACTGAGTCTGATCCTGAAGAGGGGTCGCTGGGGTCTTCAGGGCAACATCAGCGGCACCCGAGGATACGGTTCCCAGGGCAACCTGTTCGGCTACCTGATCATGCCGCTGTTCGATATCACCGATAAACTCCAGGCGGCCGTTCAATACAGCACCCTCGACAGCAGTGACCCGCAGGGGATCCGGTTGGGTCGCTACGCCGATCGCGTGGTCACCGGTCGCGGAGACGACTACCGGCAGTTCTACGCCGGTCTGAACTACTACGTTGATGGTCACCGACTCAAACTCCAACTCGGCCTGGACTGGACCAGGATGGAGGATTCCACAGACAGCGGTGGCGATTACCGTGGACTGGGGGTCACCCTGGCCTTGCGGACCCATTGGTGAACCGCGAAGGACTTTTCTTGTGAACCTGTCCGGAACGTGCAGGTCTGTATGATCCATGCACTCAGACCCTCAATCACAGCGGCGCATCCGGTCCGGACTTTTCCTGGGCCTGATCCTGATTTGCGGCGTCGCGAGGGCAGATGAGGTCGTTACGAACTTTTCCGATGGCTTCGGACCATGGACACCCCTGCACACAGGCACCTGGGCAATCCAGTCGGAAGAAGGCAATCCGCTGGCCGCCCTGATTGAACCCGGCACCCAGCGTCCTCCGGTCCGCCGACCCACGGCCTACCTCTTTCTGCAGGGTCACGTGTGGCAGAATGTGACGTTTACCCTCCGGGCAATGACCCTGGAGCCGGACACGGTCACCAAACGGGATGTCGTACTGATTTTTGGGTATGTCGACGACGTCCACTACTACTACGCACACATCTCGGCCCTGACGGACGATACATTCCACAATATCATCATGAAGGTGGACGGCGACCAACGCAGTACGATCCACCGCGAGATCCTGCCGGAAGCACGTCTGACCGGCGGTTGGCATACGATCCGCGTGCAGCATCAACGCAGGGGTGAAATCAAGGTGTATGTCGATGATCTCGATAATCCGCTCATGACGGCCGACGATACCGATTATCCGGTCGGATCGGTCGCATTCGGTTCTTTCGACGACCGGGCATTGTTCGACGACGTCCTGGTGAGCGGAGAGTTGGTCGAACCGGACCCAATCGAAGTATCCTTCATGGTCGTGGCGGAAGAGGCCTCCTCGATGGAGTTCTTCGGCTCTGCCGGATTCACCTACCAAATCGAAAAGTCGCTCGACCTTCGGTTGTGGGAGCCCGTCGGCGAACCGCTCCACGGACAGGACGTTCCACTCACCAGACAGCTTGAATCCTCCACGGACGATGTTTCATTTTTCCGGGTGTTCACCAGATTCCCGGCGCTCTCCAGCAGCTGAAAAACTGGCGTCCAGTGGAGCTCCAAATAGGTAGGGCGCGTCGCCCCTGGCGCGACGTCTTCGACTCCCGCCACTCAGCGATCGAGGTAGTAAACTTCGAGCAGGACTTCGCCACCGATGCCGCCTTCGGGCAGAGTGACGTGGATGGTGAAGTTCCCGGGACTCGCCTGGAAGACCAATGCGGCGTCGGTCGAATCCATATCAAGTTGGAACGCGCCGGCGGCGGCGGCCGCATCAGCCACGCCAAGAGGATCGACCCCATCACCCCAATCGTCGTTTTCGTCCACGATCTCGTCGTCATGCCAGAGAAGCAGACGTGGATCGGATGCGGCGCCGGACAATCCGAAGGCTGCCAGACCCGGACCCACCGCGCGAATAAGCACCAGGCGATCTCGATCGCCTCGCACCACAAAACCGCCGACCATGGTTCCACCCGGCTCGATACGGCCGCGGTTCGAACTGTTGATCAGGGCGGATTGATCATTCTCCTGTTCTGCCGCATCGTACACCTCGACCAGGCGCTGGCCGAATCCGGTATTCAAGCCAGAGGCCATGGCTGTGTAGACGCCGGGTTCCAGGGTCAGAAATATCGCTGCGTCATCGCCGGCCGGGTCGAGCGGAAAAGCTCCGACTCGTTCGGCCGTTGCCGCGATGAGGTCGGCATCCGCTCGGTCCGTCCAGGCTCCACTTTCTTCCATGAGCAATTCACCGGAGTACACCTTGAGCAGCGGACTGGAGGTCACACCCTCGACCCCGAATGCTTCCAGTCCCGGACCGATGGCGCGAACCAGCACGTCTCTTGACTCCGATCCTTCGATGACAAAACCGGCAATCACCGGTGGCGCCTGCTCAGCATTCGAGGTTCGCACCGAAAGGTTGGCCAGCGGCGCAGGTTGGCGAGGATCCACTTCGATGATGGTGCCGCCCTCACCCAGAAACCAGTACGAGCCATCGACCTCGGAGCCACCATAGAGCGCGGCCCGGGTGATCGGGAGTCGCTCCCATTCGTAGCCATCCGTCGAGCCAAAGATTCCACCACCGGAACTGGTCGCAGAGGCCAGATACAGGCCGTCCGATCCGAGGATCGATGAGATCGCACCTCCGCTCGGAAGTCGAACGGATGTCCAGTCGATCAGATCCCTGGAAACATGGATCTTCCCTGAGACATCGCCTGCGATGTACAGACCAACTTCCCCGTACAGGCTCGTTATCTGGAAATCGTTGGCCAGGACGCGTTCCCACTGAACTCCGTCCTCGGATGAAAACACAGATCCAGTCGCGGTCGAACCCGCAGTCGCCTGCAACAACCAGCGATCACCGGCCCAAACAGGTTGCAGGGACGAGTCATGGAAATCAGGCAGGCCCTGCACCGGTTTCAGTTCCGCTGGAAGCGTCTCCGTTTTTGTCCAATTGATCCCATCCGTCGTAAAAAAGAGCCCATCGCCGCACAGCCCGTCATCACAATACCCACCACCCCACAGATAAACACGCTCGCCGACCATGTGGGTCTTGAAAAACTGCCCGACCCGCCCGACCTGCGTCGCCACCCAATGGATACCGTCACCGGAAGTGACCACCATGCCATCCGCACCTCCGGCGATCCACCGACCATGCAAGTGCGTTATCGAATAGAGAGTGGGCATCGCACCGGAATCCCGGTGGTCCCAGTTCAGGCCGTCACGAGAAGTGACCAGCGTACCTGAACGTCCGACTCCAACCCAGGTGCCGGCGGTCGAAACATCCATATCGTACCAATCGCCGGCAAAGCCATCGATCGTCCTGCGCTCCCAATTCGCTCCATCGCTCGAAAATGCGTAGGTGGCATCTGCCTCAATACTGATCCAGCCCCTGGGGGTATGCTTGAGCTGCGAGGACCAGGCCCGGCCCTCAAGCTCACTTGCCTGCCAGGACAGGGCATCGGCCGAGGTCAATACCTGACCGGTTACACGAGCGACATAGAGACCTTTGGCATAAGCAACGGAAACCGCCTTTGCATCCGGCTGAAGAACCGGGATTTCGACCCACCCGTCATCGATGTCGAAGCGATGGACCAGCATCATGCCATTATCCAGGCCGATGACGAGACGATCGGGACCCAGCGCCGCCGTCCGGGGCCACCGGGTGACCTGGAACGGGATTCGATCCCAGGCATCTCCGTCGATCGAGTGGTAAACGGCATTCCCGGTAAGTACCGCCCACCGGTCGTCCACTCGATCGAGGTCATGAATCAACTCACCCCCCCGACCAAGTCCTGCCGGCGTTCGCTCGGTCCATTGGACCCCGTCCGGCGAAGTAATAATGCCATGGGAACCGGTCAGAGTGAATTCGCCGCCCGTGTACAGAGCGTGCATGAAAGTGTCTTGAACGGGGGAATCAAGCGTCTCCCAGAGTGCCCCGTTGGCCGAATGGAGGATTATCCCGTTCTCACCGGCCACAACAAATGATTTCGGCCCGGCGACAACAGCTGACAGATGCTGACCGGTCGGCTGAGGATTGCGATGCCACCAATTGACCTCCTGGAGACGGTCACTGGCAAAACCCTCGGATGCGTTAAGGAAGAACCCGACAAAAACCGTCAGTCCGATTCGGGTCAGGATCCGGCCATAACGACCGGCGCGATCCGTGTTTTCCCTCGTTTTCACCCTTTTCTGATGCTTCCAGCCGGTCGGTATCGCAATGGGAATCCAGTCGAACGGGCCACATTCAGGGTTCCCCCGATGGGGTTGGTGGGCGACTGCCACTACGTGGCGTGACACGCATAAAGTGATGGGTATGACAATCGGCAGCGGAACTGTAGGAGAGGCTTTACGCCTCGATCCAACTGGCCATCGAGGGATAAACCCTCTCCTACCTTACCCATCACTTCATGCGTGATGGACTACTGGTGTCCTGTCTCACAAATGCGCTAGTACAATATGGGGCGTAAAAGGCCGTGTGAGGCATGAGATTACGACTGACCCCGAGGTCAGCCCTTCGAAGTGAGAGTCGCCGGATCTGATTTTGGTTGGATCGTCGCGGAGACCCGGTAGCCTGTCCGTGATTCGATGACCTGGGAAATCCTCTGTATCCTTGTTCTGCTGGTCGCCGCGCTTTTCAGTTTCGCGCTGGAAAAAATTCCACCTGACCTGACGGCACTGACCCTGCTGGCCGTGTTGATCGCCGCCGGTCTGTTGCCGATGGATCGGGCCCTGAACGTCTTCTCAAATCCGGCGCCAATTACCGTCGGGTGCATGTTCATACTCAGCGCAGCATTGGAGAAGTGCGGACTGATTGACCGACTGGCGGGCCTCTTCGAAGGACTGGTCAATCTGGCCTATGCCCGGTTCCTGTTCATCCTGATCCTGGTTGTCGCCCTGCTGTCGGCCTTCGTCAACAACACGCCGGTCGTGGTTATCTTCATGCCCGTGGTTCTGAGCCTCGCCCGCAAGCTCAAGTTACCAGCCTCCAAACTACTCATCCCCCTCTCCTACGCCTCGATTCTCGGCGGCATGTGCACCCTGGTCGGGACCAGCACCAATATCCTGGTCAGCGGCATCGCCGTACAACACGGAGTCGCACCTTTCGGCATGTTCGAGTTGGCCTGGGTGGGCCTGCCGGCACTTGCGGTCGGCGCTGTCTACCTCATCGTCATCGGGCCGAAAATACTGCCGGTCCGTGAGACCCTGACCTCAATTCTGACCGACGAGGAACGGCGGGAATACATCACCGAAGCATTTGTTCAGCGCGGTTCACCCGCCGTGGGGAAAACTCTGCCCCAAGCCAATATTCATCAAAAAAACGGGATACGGGTGATCGACGTGGCCCGTTTCGGGGTCTCGCTGCAATCCGAACTCGATAAACTCATCCTGCAGGAAGGCGACCGATTGATCCTTGCCTGTCGGCCGGCGGGTATGGCTCGAGCTCGAAAGATGGAAGGTTTCGATTTCATGGGCGAAGCCGGCCTTGGCCTCGAACAGATCACCGCGCACGAGGGCATGCTGGTCGAGGGTATGGTCGGACCAAACTCGACCCTGGCCGGTCACACCATCACCGAGATCAACTTCCGTCAGCGGTTCCAGATGATCGTGGTGGCGATTCATCGACGGGGCCGGAACGTCCGCGAAGGGATCGAATCCCTTCGTCTCGATTTTGGGGACACGCTCCTGATGCTCGGAACAGAGGGAATCATCAACCAACTACGCACCAGCGACGACATCCTCCTGATCGATCGCCCCCCGGTTCCGGCCGAAAGTCGTCAACACAAAGCACCCATTGTGCTCGCCACCCTCTGCGGTGTCATCGGAGCCGCTTCTTTCGGCATGGCACGCATCGAGTTTGCCGCATTCGTCGGCGTGGTCGTTCTGTTCCTCACTCAATGCCTTCGCCCGAAAGAAGGCTATCTGGCAGTTCAGTGGAATATCCTCTTCCTCATTTTTGCCATGCTGGGCATGGGTGCGGCCATGGAATACACCGGAACGTCAGCATTTCTCTCATCCGGCATCGTCAGCGTGGTCGATGAATTCGCAGCGGATGCCTACAAACCGTTGGTCATGTTGGCCTGCATCTACCTTTTGACCAACCTGCTCACCGAGATCCTCTCCAACAATGCGGCGGCGGTCATCATGGCCACCATAGCCGTCGGAACGGCCACCACTCTCGGAGTCGATCCCAAACCCTACTTCATTGCCGTGGCCATCGCCGCATCTGCCAGTTTCGCCACGCCGATCGGCTACCAGACCAATACCTACGTCTACGGTTTTGGAGGTTACCGATTCAGCGATTTCCTGAAGGTCGGCATCCCGCTGAACCTGCTTTGCTTCATCATCGCGATGATCGTGATCCCCTGGGTGTGGGGTTTCTGATCAAAAGCCGGTCGGGAAAATTCCTGGCGGCGGCACCTTCCGAAAGAAGCAATGACGTTTTGGGCCCCGCTCATCCCTCAAACCAGGCTCGTGGAATGAGGGCTGCCCGAAGCTCCATTTCAAACTGCGCGTCCCGTTCCTCCCTGGTGGAGGGGCTGCCACGGTAGACCCCGTCCTCGATTTCCGGATCCGGTGTCTTGAGATAAGTGACGATGGCGGTGCCCGAAGACAGGAAGGTGCACCCGAGATTGGTCAGCATACAGTCCCCCGCATCGATATCTCCGATCTTTCTCCAGGACTGTCCGCCATCGCTCGAACGGGCGGCGCTCAGGGGTGATCGTATACCGAGGTGATGATGATCGTGGATGTACTCGGAATCGTTCCAGAAAAGTATCAGATCGTCGGTACCCGGCAGACGGCGCAGGCAGGTACAGCTCTCCGGTGAACGCAGGCCGCTGGTCCGGGCTCGCGACCAGCTCGCACCCCCATCGGCGGACTCCGAGAGAAAGACAGCACCCAATTGATTGCGAATGCTCATCAGCAGGGATCCGTCCGCCCGTTCCGCAATCGACGGCTCCATGGCGCCGCGCATGGGAAGGCAGATCTTTTTCGCCGATGGAGTCCATGTCTGCCCGGCGTCGTCGCTGAAAAAGGTGCCGATCGATTCATTCTCATCAGGCACCCAGACCTCATCACAGCTCTGAATCGGCAATACCAGGCGACCCGAACTCAGCAGGACCAGGCTGGAGGCTCCTCCCTGGAGCCGGTATTCACCGGCATGCTCCCAAATGGGTGCCGGGTCGCCAAAGGATTTCCCTCCGTCGCGCGACCGATGCAGATACATGCTGGTATCACCCGCGGAATGATTACGGACGTATCCGAGCAATAGCTCGTCCTCCACCCGACACAGGTACGGACTCATGACATTGAGGTCGCCCGGTACGATGTCGGCCATCATGCGCTCGTTCGTCCAGTGGCGACCGCCGTCAACCGATTCGGCCAGGTAGATCTTGGCCGCGCCAAAATCCCCCCCACCCTCCGGTCCGTGCGAGTAGCTGTGATAGGCGACCAGAAGGGTGCCGTCATCCCGCTCGACCACCGATGCCGTGTCCGAACGAACGCGCTCACGGTCCGCCCCACGCACCACAATATGTTCAATCGTCGGATCAATGGCTGTTTGCATGTCCAGTTATCTTTTTTTTGCGGTTGGAAAGTCGAGCAAAGGGTAGGTGTGACAGGTTATTGGATACGAGTAACACCAATCTGCAACCACCGCCCTAAGGGGCCGTAACGAAATAAGTTATCAAAGATGCGCAGGATTTTCGGGGAGCAACAAGGCGGGTTCGGGCGAATAGTGCGGGCTATTTGAGCCGGAATCCAACACCGTTGCCCGCCGAAAAG
>Ga0164313_10001236_pt1 | contig 22493 bp, 22 predicted proteins | sample GuaBasSedimGuay4_FD_113735 | JGI IMG/M metagenome (GOLD analysis project Ga0164313, IMG submission 113735) | Subseafloor sediment microbial communities from Guaymas Basin, Gulf of California, Mexico - Guay4, Core 4569-4, 0-3 cm | ecosystem: Environmental > Aquatic > Marine > Hydrothermal vents... | reverse complement strand
TGTATGATGCTATTAAGCAATTATCTGAAGTAGATAGGGCCGTGATTCTTCTTTATTTGGAGGAAAAGTCATACCTGGAAATCGCCGATATTATTGGCACCAATCCTAACAATATTGGTGTACGCATAAAAAGAATTAAAGAACGATTAAAAAAAATATTAACTCAAAATAATAAGTAAATGGAAAAGTCAATCGAAACAATTTGGAAAGAAGGATTCTTGAAAAATGAGGCACTAGTAGCCCCAAAACTGAACGATTTGTACAATCAGAAATCAATACATATTGTAGATAAATTTAGACGGATGTACAAAATCAATATTACTGCAGTTTTAATATTTTCAATTATTGTACTGCCCCTTAGCTACTTTACGAATATGCCATATATGGGTATACCAATGTCTATTCTATTTAGTGTTGTTGTATTTTTTAGCATTAAATTCAAGAATAAATTAGATAGAATTGAAACAAGTAATAACAGCTATCTATATCTTAGCTCATTCAATAATTGGGTAAAAGAGATGGTTACTTTCAATACTAAAATGTCCAGATATCTATACCCCTTTGTTTTTCTATCTATGGTTATGGGTTTTTGGTTCGGGAGTTTTGGTGGAGATATTCCTGGAGAAGTTTTCGTTAATTCGTTGCTTGAAAATTATCCCAATATGTATTTGGTATTTGGCATACCATTACTAATGATTGCAGGAGCCATATTTATGATCACCATACTAGCTTTTTTTGGCGGGAGAATTGGTAATTGGGATATTAATTTAGTGTACGGTGGAATAATAAGAAAACTTGATCGCATGATGTCGGAAATGGAGGATTTAAGAGCATCAAGTTAAAAACAGGTGTAACAATCTAGATCTTAGACCACTAATCAGTAAAACAACAATTAGCCATGAACATAAATGAAGCATCTGACTTATTAAAAGACTTAGTAAGTCAGACCGATAGAAAATCTGAACTTAAAATTTACCATAACTTTATTGGCATTCTCACTGCCTTAAAAAACAGAGATCTAACACGAGAAGAAGCAAGGTCAATTGAAGAAGAGCTAGACCTTCTTAAGTTAAAAGAGTATCCTGAAAACAAGAAAAAGTATCTGAGACGAAAGCTTAATGAATTCAAGATATACCTTAAGGCCGAATTCTCATTGATCTCAGAAGGATATTATACTGGCATTGGTCTGGCTTTAGGAATGAGTTTTGGTGTAGCTATTGGAGCGAGTATATTTGGGCCATCATCAGGATCAGGCCTTGGAATCTCACTAGGCATGGTAGTAGGCCTGATAATAGGTCGTACTATGGACAGTAAGGCTGAGAAAGAGAATCGTGTTCTAAAGGTTAGCTGAATTACTTTCTATCCGTGCGCAAGATAAGGCCTCCATTCTTCATACTTAAAGCCACTAAAATCTCTTAGAAACATCAGGTATGAAGGCTTAAATGGTTGCTGGCTCAATGGCATTTCGGCCTCTTCAGGTGTTTCATCTCCTTTTCTGGTATTGCATGGCTTGCAGGCTGCAACCAGGTTCTTCCAACTCGATCCTCCCCCGCGTGACCTGGGCAATACATGGTCTATTGACAAATCTGTTTCACTGCCACAGTATTGACATGTATGCCCATCACGTTTAAAAATATTAAGCCGGGTTAATTCTACACCCCTATAAGGCACATTAATATATTGTTGTAAACGAACAACAGCCGGGATATGAAATTCATCATCAACCGTATGAAACTTATATCCATTAAATGGGGTAACCATCTCCACTTTCTTCATGAAGACAAGCACAAATGCCCGCTGTATTGAACAGACAGATATTGGTCTAAAATCCTGATTTAAAACTAATGCTCGCACGAAAATTCTATTAATCTAAAAAAATACGTTATCTAAGATTAATATACGTGCAAAAGACTATTTAATTATTCTTCTGATAGAGTTTATATTGTGCGTTTTCTCTCCTGAGTCTTTATTGATAATACCCTCATCCGTAATTTCATCTATGCGCACATAACCCGAGGCATGAATTATCCTACTGTTCTCAAGTAAGATACCCACATGATTAATTTTTGTTTTAGTTCCAAAAAAGCATAAATCACCAGGTTCGGCTTGCTCTAAAGATTCTACCTTACGACCCTGGTTGCATTGCATTGCAGAGTCTCGCTCCAGACGGTAACCACATACCTTAAAAACCATTTGCGTAAATCCAGAGCAATCAACACCAAAAGGGGTCTTACCTCCCCATAAATATGGTGCATTTAGATATTTAAAAGCCACTTGCTTTAAACGGTCAAATGGCCAAATTTCTCCTAAATTTTTAGATTCTCCATTAAAAGCAAACTGCTCTTCAACTTTAAATAATTCTACCGATGCAATTGGTAACACACTTCCAAGCAGGATAGGCAATGTGCGTTTTTTGAAAAGAATGGTTGTAGCCCTGTCCAAACAAACCTTATAATCAGCATTATTAATTTGCTCAAAATAAGCATCTGTAATCAGGTAATGTTGCTTTTTATCAATCCAACCCTCGTAGCCATCGTTATAGACTTTTATCCTTACCCACTTCCCTCTATTGCTCTCTTCAACAACACTATAATGATCACCAAAAAGCAATTGTGTCACCATCTCTGATGAGTCTAAAGGCTTGGTCCTCACAGGAACAACACTTAACCTACATACGCCTTTTTCATTGAGTATTGGCATAGTGCTAATCTAAATGTTTTAGTTCATGTTTCAAGTCTTTTTCCTTTATGGATTGTCTTTTATCGTATAATTTTTTTCCACGTGCTAAAGCTATTTCCAATTTAGCCAACCCACGGTCATTAGTAAATAATTTTATAGGCACTATAGAAAGGCCTTTCTCTTCTGATTTTTGTTTTAGCTTAGAGAGTTCTCGCTTATTCAAAAGGAGCTTTCGCTCGCGTGTTGGTTCATGGTTGAAATGTGTGCCTTGCTTGTAGGGACTAATGTGTATGTTTCTGGCAAATAACTCATCCTTAAAAAACAGACAGTAGCCATCTTGCAGGTTTATCTTCCCTTCACGTATGGATTTTATCTCTGTTCCTTTTAGCATAATACCGGCAACATACTTATCAATAAACTCATATTCATAAGAAGCCCGCTTATTGCGAATGTTAACTTTATTAGAAAACCTACTTCCCTTTTCTGCCATCTTTTTGAATATTGATAATCAAGTTTGCAAGTTTAGTCTTTTTAAGTATTTTTTGACCTGTTATTCCCCTGGCAATTACTCTTTCACCAACCTTAACTTCAAGACTACTGATAATTTCGTGCTCCTCTAAAGAGGTAATAACCGCTTCTATCAATAACTCCTCCCCTTCTAATGCCGGAGATAAGTGATTGATTTCCAGTTTCGTGCCAATTCCTTCTTCATCTTCATCAAGCATTTCAAGAACAAATAATCTCGATGCCCACTCCATTTCTCTGGCCAAAACAAATGTTGAACAAAAAGGATGCACTGTGCCGGTATCGAAGCTGGCGAGGTCTGCAGCGCCAATAATCTTAACATGTTGTTTTTTGTCGTTGATATTGAAAAGGTTTTTCATATTTAAGTTTGGAAAATCTAAATCAACGGCATTCTCGCCAAAGGTGCAATATCCAGGCCAACAAATTCTTTCGCAGCATATTTATAATGGCCGGCAATGGCAATCATTGCTGCATTATCGGTACAATATTCTAATGCCGGAAAATATGTCTGCCAATTATTGTTCTTAGCCATATCAGTAATGGCATCTCTTAATCCACTGTTGGCCGATACACCTCCGGCAATGGCTATATCGCTTAAATTATTTTCATTCGCAGCCAACTCAAGTTTTTCAATTAGCATCTCTATAATAGTCTTCTGAATACTGGCAGACAAATCTGCTATATTGTCTTTAATAAAACCGGCATCCTTCTTTATTTCTTGCCTTAAAAAATAGAGAATCGATGTTTTAATGCCACTAAAAGAATAGTCGTAGCCCGGTACTTTTGATTTCGAAAATTTAAACCGACTGCTGTCACCGATTTTTGCATACTTATCAATCAAGGGCCCTCCAGGATAATCAAGACCAAGTAGTTTGGCAGACTTATCAAATGCCTCACCGGCAGCATCATCCCTGGTCTCTCCTATCACCTTCATATCCAGAAAGTCTTTAACTAAAACAATTTGCGTGTGCCCTCCACTTACAGTCAGACATAAGAATGGGAATTTCGGCTTTGGTTCTTCTATAAAGTGCGACAATATGTGTGCTTGCATATGGTTCACCTCTATAAGCGGGATCTCCAGTCCAAGTGCCAGGGCCTTCGCAAATGATGTACCAACGATTAAAGCGCCAAGCAACCCGGGGCCACGAGTGAAAGCAATTGCTGACAGCTCTTCTTTCTTCGTATCTGCGTCTTTAAGTGCTTTGTCAATAACAGGTACAATATTTTGCTGATGAGCTCGCGAAGCAAGTTCAGGCACAACGCCACCAAACTCCTTATGCACATCTTGTGTAGCAATAACATTACTTAATACAACACCATCCTTAATTATGGCTGCCGATGTTTCATCACAAGAGGATTCTATAGCTAAAATTATAACGCTCATAAGCACAAATTGCACCGATATTAAATAATTTAGCAAAAATCGACAATTTGTTACCAATTTGAAGTTATATCTGTATAATCTCGAAAGATATTGAGAACTAAGAAGAGACATAAGTTTGCTAAGCTTTTAATATGGATTATTTCTATTATCCTATTTAACATTATCTCTCTGGCCATATTATTACAGGTTCCGGCAATACAGACCAGATTAGCTCAATATCTCTCCAGAGTACTCTCAGGAAAAACAGGCTTTAATATTACAGTTAATGAAGTTGATATTAAATGGGTCGACAGGTTTAGCCTCTACGGACTAAATATTACTGATGAGTACGATCATACGCTTCTTACTCTGGAATCATTGGATGTAAATTATAAATTAGGAACTGCGCTTAAGGAGCATATTCATCTCGATAAAGCCAACCTCAATGGCATGAAGATGTATGTTCACAAAGAAGCAAACGACACATTTAATATTTCTGTTCTCATCAATCGTATAAAAGCACTAAATAAAAAAGAAGGCAATAAATCTACTTTCGCCTTTAGTGTTGACGAAATAAATATCTATCAAAGTAGTTTTGATTTTTACAGAGATGATGAAGTAACTGATAAAAAAAGGTTTAATCCAAAGAAATTCAATCTGAGTGACATAGAAGCTCATTTACAATCGCTGGTGATTGTCTCTGATACTTTTAAAGTAGATATTGAAAGCTTGCAGGCTTTAGAAAACACGACCGGCAGCATAATCCATAATCTAAAAACAGACTATCTTATTTCTCCTCGCGCAATGAGGTTTGACTCACTATATGCGCATCTTGGAGAATCCAAAATCAATAATAACCTTGTCTTTAATTACTCAGGGTATAACGATTTAGGATTATTTACCGATAGCGTTGGCATAGAGGCAGAGCTTGATAAAGCCTTTATTACTTCAAAGGAATTAAGTCTGTTTAGCAATTATTTTGACAACATTAATGACAATTATGTTGTCTCAGGATCATTTCAAGGAGAAATCAATGACTTCAGAGTAAGAAGTTTCGATTTAAACCTTGGCCAGGGGAGCAATCTAGTCGGCTCCTTATATTTTTCAGGTCTGCCAAATATCGATGAGACCTTCATCGATATCAGTTTAAAAAACTCTACCATATACGAAAACGACATTGAACAATATGTTCCATCAGAAGGATTTAAGACCTACAACCGCTTTAAACAAGTACAGCTTAATGGTTCACTTACAGGATACATTGAAGATTTTGTGGCCTACGGTAACTTTAAAACTAACTTAGGCACAATCATCTCGGATATCAACCTCAAGATTGCTTCTAACCCTGCCCTTTCTTCATATAGTGGGAAAATTCAGTTAGATGATTTTGACCTAGGTAGCTATATTGACAATAAATATTTAGGGGAGATCACACTGGAAGGCAACCTTAAGGGAAAAGGTTTTGGGGTGACAACAGCCAATTTTTCATTTGATGGAGCTATAGATAGCCTTGAATTTAGGGGATATAAGTATTCTAACATTCAAACTTCCGGAAAATTTGAGCAAGAGTATTTCTCCGGCTCTCTCGATATCAATGACCCAAACCTTAAACTCCACACCCAAAACGAAATAGATTTAAGAAATAAGGCAAACAAAATCATAATTAGTGGTGAGCTGGAATACGCGCAACTAAGTAACCTGAATATTGTTGGTAACCACGCCATGTTTAAAACTAAAATTGAAGCTGATTTTGAAGGGTTCACATTAGACAGTCTCATTGGTCATGTATATCTGGAAGACTTCTACGCGGAGAATGGTGACCAAAAGTTGTTAATTGAAAGTCTCACACTTGTTTCAGAAAAAGAAAAAGGTATAAGAAATATAGAGTTTATTACCGATCGAGCTAATATTAAGGTATGGGGAGATTTTAATTTCACGACAGCCTACCGTGATTTGAGGTATCTTGGCAAAGAGTATTTACTATCATTAATTAATAACAAAGACTCAATTGCTAACTTCTATGCAAATCAAAAAAACATTAGGCTGGATGACGAATATTCTATTACAACAAAAATCAGGTTCAGTAATATCGATAGGTTTTTAAAGTTATTCGCACCTTCACTTAGCTTACATTCTAAGACAAATATTGACATCCAGTATAATCATAGCAGGGCAAGTACACTATCATTCCAGATACTAAATGATTCACTAAGCTATGATGGCAACACTTTTATTGATAATAATGTAAATATTGATGCCTCAAAGTTTCGTGGCAGGCCCGAAATTCTTGCAGCTGCTGATATCCAATCAACCAAGCAGATATTAAGAAATAATGCAATTCTAGATGACCTGATGATTAGTGCTATTTGGGATAATAAGAAAATTGATTTTAACTGGTATCACACCCAACTAAGCCTAAATAACACCAATGACCTCTATGGAGAAATATATTTCTACCGAGACTCTACACAAATCCATTTAAATAAATCTAATTTATCCCTGCTCGACAATGTCTGGACCATTCAGGATAATAATTTTATAACCATTGCAGATCAAAATATTAATATTCAAAACCTAAATATTTCCAGTGTAGAGCAGATGATAACTATTGCCGGCGTTGTTTCCCGTAATCCGGAGAAGACTTTGTCTATATCCGCCAATAATTTAGACATTGGCATTATCAACCCTCTAATTTCAAAGGACCTAAGTGGGCGTCTCAGTGGCGAATTTGCCATTTCAAACTTCTATGGCTCACCAACAATTGTAAGTAATTTTTATGTTGATGGCTTTGCCATAAATCAATTTCTAGTTGGCAATATTTTTAGTTCCAACGACTGGAATAACGATAATAAACTTTTTGACATTCAGCTAATTGTCAATCGTGAGGATTCTCCTATGATATTGCTGGATGGCATTTTCAACCCTTTCGACAGCCAAAATGCGTTAGACCTAAACGCTTCGTTTATGAATGCCCGTGTGGATGTTGCCGAGCCATTTATAGAAACCTTGTTTAGTGAATTGCAAGGAGGCATTACAGGCAATATGAGTATTACCGGACCTTTAAATTCCCCTAAAATTTCAGGAGAAGGATTAATTAGTAATGCCGGAATGAAGGTAAATTATTTAAACACCTTCTATAATGTTGAAGGTAAATGGGCCTTTGATAGTAGTGCTATCTATCTTAAAGAAATGATGATTACTGATATTAATGATAGCAAGGCTACGCTTAATGGAAGTTTTACACATCAGGATTTTAAAAATTTTCGTATAAACCTAAATGGCAGCATGCAAAGATTTCTGGTACTCAATACTACTGCTTCAGACAATGAATTATTCTATGGCACCGGCATAGCAACCGGCACACTAGCTATTACAGGACCTATAGAAGATATAACCATCAAAGCACAAGCTAAGACCGAGAGGGATACCAAGTTTTATATTCCTATTGGAGGATTGAGCTCTACGGAATTTGAAGATTATATTTCATTCGTTGATTTTAGCGATACGCTTTCGAGCCTGGCTATAGATGCTGAACAGAACGTGAAGGTAACAGGCCTGAATCTGGAATTTGATTTAGATATTACGGAAGAGGCTTATACGGAAATTATTTTCGATATTACTAGTGGTGACATTATTCGAGGTAGAGGGAATGGCCATTTAGGTTTAAAAATTGACACTAAAGGTGAATTCACTATGCTGGGTGCCTACGAATTTGTTAGTGGAGGCTATAATTTCACCATGTACAATATTGTTAATAAGGAGTTTACCATTCAGCCCCGAAGTAAAATTACCTGGACAGGTGATCCTTATGGAGGTATCATGGATATAGATGCCTCTTACAAAGTAATTACATCTCTTGAGCCACTGGTAGATACCGTCTACCGTGACATGCCGGATATTAAGAGAATGTATCCTGCAGAAGTTCTATTAGGGCTAAACGGGCCACTTCTAACCCCTGATATAGAGTTTAAAATTTTAATTGATGACTATCCTAAATCTAATGTTGATCTTGACACCCAAATAAAAGGCTTTCTTAATACCATTGCCGCAGACCAACAAGAGCTGAATCGCCAGGTGTTTAGCCTGCTTATTCTACGAAAATTTTCCCGGCAAAATTCTTTCTCCTCGTCGGCAACGATTGGCTCAAGTGTGTCTGAGTTTGTATCAAATCAGCTGAGTTACTGGATAAGCCAGGTAGATGATAACCTCACCATTGATATGGATCTGGGAGACCTTGATGTAGATGCCTTAAAAGCCTTTCAATTACGAGTATCCTATGAATTTTTAGAAGGAAAGCTCATTGTTACTCGTGACGGAGGGTTCACCAATCCTGATAATGTAGCCAGCGTAGGAAGTATTGCCGGTGACTGGACACTGGAATATCTTTTGTCTCAAGACGGAAAACTAAGAGTTAAACTTTTTAACAGAACAAATTATAATCAGCTCAACTCAGCAACAGGTAGTGCAAGTCAGGCACTAATTTCCGGAGGCTTTAGTTTAATATTTACCACCAGCTTTGACCATTTGAGCGAGCTATTTAACAGTAAAAAAAATAAGGGCCAAAAAGAAATCAATACAGAGCCTACTAGCTCGGCCATAAAGCCTGAAGAAATTCAGTATTAATTTCCTGAATAATGTTCAAAAAAGTGTAACTTCAAGCTATAAATTATATAGTCATGAATCTCTCCCAACTTATCAGCCAGGTGTCGAAAAATGTTAACGGCACCCACACCGCCTACGATGACAATAAATCATTTGTAATAATTCCTGTCCTTTCAAAAAGGTATCAATCCGTACTAGCAGAGTATGTTACTAAAGATGATATTAAGTTTATAGAAGTGAGCTCAAAGATTTGTGAAGAGAGCAGTATTCCTGACAAACTTTTTCACCTTGAAAAAAAGCTGACTTTTGCTAAGCTGGGAATAAGAGGTGGCTTCTTACAAGTGGTTTGTTATCTTGATGAGAATATGGACCATGCTCTAGCTACTTTAATAATTAATGAGATTGCTAATTTTGCTGACGAACAGGAGTTGCTGATAACCGGACAGGATATACATTAGAAGCTCGAAGACGGGAGACCGAAGGCCGTAGACGGAAGTTGACCATCTCTAAATAAGGTTAACTCTAAAAGCCTGTTATGCTGCCAAACTACTATTTTTTAGCAAATTATGCTTCATTTATGCCTCCTATCAGCAAATCATACCTTAAATAGCTCAGTTTAAGGAATATTTATATTTCTCTTCGGAGTTCACACTTCAGTCTTCGGACTTCTTTCCGTATTTTTGCATTGCAGACCGTCTTATCGCCATGAAGTGAGTTTATTCTACTTCATGGAGGAAAGTCCGGGCAACATAGAGCAACGCACTTCCTAACGGGAAGGCCATGAAGTGAAAGCTTGCTTTCTACTTCGTGGACAGACAGTGCCACAGAAAACAAACTACTCCCGACTTGTCGGGGGAAAAGGTGAAAAGGTGAGGTAAGAGCTCACCGCTCTGATGGTGACATTAGGGGCATGGTAAACCTTGCGTGTTGAAAGACCAAATAGGTTTCGTTGGTTGTAAAACAATGGGTGGCTCGCCCATGATCCCGATTTATCGGGGTGACGGAATGGGTAGGTTGATCGATCTCACCAGCAATGGCGGGACTAGATAAATGATAAGAGCTCCGCTTCGGCGGGGATACAGAACCCGGCTTATAGGTCTGCATTTTTTACTTATTTTTACGAAACATATAATCTTTCTAATTAATCTTTTTTTATAGTGGCCAAAATATTAATTGTTGATGATGAACAGAGCATACGCTTTGTACTTCGCGAAATCTTAGAAGACGAAAAATACCAGGTAGAAGATGCGGCAAACGGTCAGGAAGCGCTGGAGAAACTTCAAAAAGAAGCCTTTGACGTTGTGCTTAGCGATATAAAAATGCCTAAAATGGATGGCCTAACCCTCTTAGAAAAGGTACTTGAAGAGGGAATAGACACACAGTTTATTATGATTTCGGCGCACGGAACCATCGACACTGCACTCGAAGCAACCCGTAAGGGAGCGTTTGATTTTATAGAGAAGCCACCGGATCTAAACCGGGTATTGCTGGCTATAAGAAATGCCCTTGATAAAAAATCACTGGTTTCTGAAACTAAAGTCCTGCGCAAAAAGGTATCTAAAAAATATAATATCATTGGTGCATCAGATATTATCGAGGATGTGAAAACTACCATAGCTAAAGTTGCCCCCACTGATGCCAGGGTAATGATTACCGGTGGCAATGGCTCCGGAAAAGAGCTGGTAGCACGTTGGGTTCATGAACAAAGTCCTAGGGCTAAATCCCCATTTATTGAAGTTAACTGTGCCGCAATACCAAGTGAACTAATCGAAAGTGAACTTTTCGGTCATGAGAAGGGCTCATTTACATCCGCTATAAAGCAACGAATTGGCAAGTTCGAGCAAGCCAATGGCGGCACTCTCTTTCTCGATGAAATAGGTGATATGAGCGCCTCTGCTCAGGCTAAAGTTTTACGGGCATTGCAAGAAGGACGCATCACACGTGTGGGAGGTGATAAGGACATAAAAGTTGATGTTCGTGTTTTAGCTGCAACGAACAAAAACCTTAAAGAAGAAATTGATAGAGGAAGCTTTAGAGAAGATCTATACCACAGGCTGGCAGTAATCTTAATAAGGGTACCTGATCTGGCTGAGCGAAAAGACGACATCCCTCTTCTGGTAGATCATTTCCTTACAATGATAGCTTCTGAATATGGCAACAAACCAAAAAGCATTACTAGTGATGCTATAAAAGCTATGCAAAAGCTGCCGTGGACTGGTAACATCCGTGAATTACGCAATGTTGTTGAGAGACTGGTGATTTTAGGTGAAGAACCTATATCGGCAAAAGATGTTGAGAGTTACGCTGGCATGAAATAGGCTATCAGCTTACCAATAAATTGCAGCCTCGTAGATCCGAATTATCAAAACGGCCTAATACTTCAAATGTCCTGTCGAGATTTAGTCTGCCAAGGTCTTTGGTTTCGATAAAGGCACAGGAGTGTACATTGGCTAGATCAATAATATTTATACCGCCTGTTTTACCGGGAGGTAATATTGTATAAGGATCATTAATATCCCGTATAAAGATTTTCATTGAATCGGATTGCGGAAACTTTCCATATTTACCATAGGCCTGGGACAAGAGCTCTGTCATGCCATACTCTGAATATATATTACGTATGGCAAGCTTCGTCTCAAGCAGCTCGTATAATTCTTCCTTGACAATTTCTTCTCTTCTACCCTTCATCCCTCCTGTCTCAATAATTGTTACATGTTCTAAATTTAAATTATACTGAGTTGCTAAATCAAACAAAGCAAATGTTACCCCAAAAAGAATAACCTCTTCATCTTTACTGCCTTCAAGTAGGTTTATCAGATCTTCAATCTCATTTAAATAGAACCCGGAATTAGAAGACTTTGATTGCTCAATAAAGCTATTTACCATGCTTATCAAAGACGAGCCCTGGCGCTCAAGGTAGGATGGCAACAATGCGACAATAGTTTTCCCTAAAAGGGAACCAAAAGTGTTCTCAAAGAGTTGTTTAGCATGTAAATGATAAAATCCAACGTCTGAAATATGGTGTTTGCTGGTAACTAGGTTAGTGGTACCACTACTTTCAAACACTAATCGTGAATCCCATTCGTTGGTTTTTATAGTATGATACTTGAAAAATTCAATAGGCAGAAACGGAATTTGCTCAACGTTGGTAATACTTTCCGGTTCAATACTAAGAGAATCTAAGTATTCTTTATAAGTCCGATTATTACTGGCCTGATATTTGAATAATTGTATAGCATGGTTATCAAAACTGGATTCATTAATTTTGCTTAGAGAGTTTTGAAAACTTTTTAGGTTTGTCATGCGTTAATGCTAACGATTTAAGTGCCTAAGCAAAGATAGTAAAGTAAATGGGTGGGATTAAAACGTATTTGAAAGGAAGTGTTCTAATAGGGGTATTAGCTATCCTGCTTAGTTCCTGTTTTAATGCACCGGAATTCCCTAATGAGCCTGAGATCTCTTATAATAATATTGTCTTTAAGAAAGGTTCTACACAATTCGATCAGGATAGTCTAATCCTGACAATAAATTTTCAAGACGGTGATGGCGACCTTGGGCTAAGACCTGATGGTGCCGATACAAATGATCCTTACCACGACATTTGGTTCTTTACTAAATCTGATGGCAGTTTGGTAACCCTGGCAGACAGAAGCTTGCCCGGTTTTGACACCTTACTGCCTCCTTATGAATTTCCTTATACATGTATAAACTATAGTGAAATCGTTGAGGCCGATACTTTTTACACAGAAGCAAACGAGTTTCACAATAATATCTACGTTACCTTTTTTACAAAGAAAAACGGGGAATACAAGGAGTTTGATTTCCTGGAACTATTTGCGCCACAATGCAACTCTGTTACATTTAATGGCAGATTTCCGCTACTCAATGATCCGGATCGCGATCGCCCACTAGAAGGAAATCTTAAATATAAAATGAAATCGGCCCTTTGGGAGCTAACTTTCCGTCAGGATACAATGAAGCTAGATGTATATATCTATGATAGGGCTTTGAATAAAAGCAATATGATATCAACCCCCGATTTTGTGCTTAAGAATATAACCGAAGGCGGTTAGTAAATTCTGATTCACTAATAGATTTCCGGGAACCTTTCGGGATCTACCTCCTGCATCAGCTCATATATTTTATCAAATACAAGCTCGGCATTAGGCTTTGAGAAATAGTCTCCATCTGACCCATAGGCCGGCCTATGTTCCTTAGCTGCAATAGTAACCGGTTGTGAGTCTAGATAGAGATACCCTTCCTGTTCTTCAATTACTTTTTGCATCATATAGGCGGATGCCCCACCCGGGACGTCTTCATCAGCAAAAACAATGCGGTTGGTTTTTTTCAATGACTCTACAATCAGATGGTAACGATCAAATGGTAGTAAAGTTTGAGCATCAATAACCTCACATGAGATTCCCTCTACAGCTAATTGCTCAGCGGCATCCATTATTATGCGACACATTGAGCCATAGGTGACAATTGTTACATCTTCCCCTTCACGAATAATTTCCGGCACTCCTAAAGGCTCGGTTATCTCGCCAATATTATCAGGAAGTTTCTCTTTCAACCTGTACCCATTCAAACACTCTATCATTAGGGCTGAGTCATCTGACTTCAACATGGTATTATAGAATGCTGCCGCCTTGGTCATATTTCGTGGTACCAGCAAATATATTCCTCTAAGTGAGTTAATAATCATGCCCATAGGAGAGCCCGAATGCCAGACACCTTCTAATCTATGCCCCCTGGTACGAATAATTAGCGGTGCTTTTTGTCCACCTTTAGTACGATAATGTAAAGTAGCCAGATCGTCAGTCAGTGTAGGAAACGCATATACCAGATAATCAATATACTGAATCTCAGCAATTGGCCGTAAGCCTCGCATAGCCAGCCCTATGCCTTGCCCTATGATGGTCATTTCGCGTATACCCGTATCGGTAACTCTTATCTCGCCATATTTATCCTGCATGCCGGCAAATCCTTGGTTAACATCACCTATTTTACCAAGATCTTCACCAAAAGCCATCACCTTAGGATTGCGAGCAAATGCTTTATCAAAACAAGCCTGAACTACTTCCCTACCGTCAACTACACTGGATTCAGCAGTATATACAGGACTGACTCTTTCTACCAGGCTGGCTGCATTAATGGATTCACTGTGCATGTGTGAATCATACTCATCTGTAGTTTGTATGCTGAAATCTTCCAGCCACTTCTTTGCACTATCTCTGGCTGCTGAAGCCGTGCCTCTGGTAATTCTCAAGGCTTTTTTAATGGACCTAACTGCATCCATCTTTAATGGATTAATCGTTTTTTCAAGGTCCCACTTCAAGGCCAATAGTTCATTGTTCTCCTTTACCTTAAGTAAGCCATTGATTAGTTCTATGACAGCAGATGGCGCCTTTTTCATTTCTTCTTCGAATGATTTCCACGCCTTTACTTTTGCCTTGCGAGCAAAACCTATTGCCTCTTTTTCTATTGCAGTTAATTCTTCTTCACTGGCAATCCCTTCGTTAAGTATATATTCTTTAAACTTCAGGTTACAATCATTCTCCAATTCCCACGTCAACCGCTCTTTAGACTTATATCTTTCATGTGAGCCCGATGTTGAGTGGCCCTGTGGCTGAGTAAGCTCAACTACATGCACCAAAACAGGCACATGCTCTTCACGAGCTACTTTTTCAGCCTTTTCGTAGGCGGCTACCAGAGCAGGATAATCCCACCCGTTTACCTTAATAATTTCAAAGCCCTTTTCTTTAGCACTTCGTTTAAATCCGGCTAATGCTTTAGAGATACTTTGTTTGGTAGTATGATATTCTGCCGGAACTGAAATACCATATTCATCATCCCAAACAGATAAGATCATTGGTACCTGCAAAACACCGGCTGCATTTACTGCCTCAAAAAACATACCTTCTGAAGTTGATGCATTACCAATGGTACCAAACGCAATTTCATTGCCCTTAATTGATAAGTTCTTGAATTGATGGAGCTCTTTATTGTTTCTAAACACCTTCGAAGCATAAGCCAAGCCTACCAGGCGAGGCATTTGACCCGCCGTTGGTGAAATATCTGCACTGACGTTCTTACTTTCAGTAAGCGAGAGTGACATTCCATCAGCATCCAGCAATCGGGTACCAAAGTGGCCATTCATCATACGGCCAGCAGAAACAGGTTCTGCTTCTACACTTGTATGAGCAAACAATTGCGCAAAATATGCCTCTATTGTGAACTGCTCAATAGCCAACATAAAGGTTTGATCTCTGTAATAACCAGAACGAAAATCTCCGTTACGAAACACCTTGGCCATGGCAATTTGGGGCAGCTCTTTACCATCGCCAAATATGCCGAACTTGGCCTTCCCCATAAACACTTCTTTACGCCCTAAAAGGCTCGCTTCCCTACTGGCTACAACCAAAAAATAATCCTTTAATACTTCCTTTACTTCTTTTTTTGCCATATCCAGAACGGGTTGCTTTGTCATGGTGTCAGGGTTTTTATAGAAAAATACCATAGGGATCTTAATCCCGTAATTCGCCACGCAAAAGTACTAAATATAGGCTGCAAATGCAATGGCCACACTAGTTGAACGGCAACCGAATCAACTTAGTTCGGAGTAAAATATTTTTTAGTTGGTCAATATTTTAATTATTAATATTAATTAACTTATATACCTGATTACCTGATGTTTACCAAATTTAATTAAATTTAAAAACCTGATAAATGTCATCTAATATTACACCTCTTTTTACATCCATGTAGTGTATATTTGCAGGACGAACAAAAGATATAATAAAATGATAGTTGGTGTACCAAAAGAAATCAAAAATAACGAGAATCGAGTTGCTCTAACGCCCGCGGGAGCTACTGAATTAACAAAAAGAAGCCACGAAGTATATGTGCAAGCTACAGCCGGAATTGGCAGTGGCTTTGTTGATGAAGATTATATAAATGCCGGAGCCAAAATTCTTCCTACAATAGAAGATATATACGGAATTGCAGAAATGATCATGAAGGTGAAAGAGCCTATTGAGTCTGAGTATAATCTTATAAAGGAAAATCAGTTATTATTTACTTACTTCCATTTTGCTTCATATGAACCGTTAACAGATGCCATGATCAAGAATAAGTCTGTTTGTCTGGCTTATGAAACTGTTGAAAAGGAAGATCACAGCCTGCCACTACTAGTACCTATGTCGGAGGTAGCAGGAAGAATGGCAACACAGGAAGGTGCTAAATATCTTGAGAAGCCTTTAAAAGGTAAAGGCATATTACTTGGTGGCGTACCAGGTGTTAAGCCTGCTAAAGTTCTTGTATTAGGCGGTGGTGTTGTTGGAACTCAAGCGGCAAAAATGGCCGCCGGTTTAGGTTCTGATGTAATAATAATGGACTTAAGCCTGGACAGGCTACGTTATCTTGATGACATAATGCCGGCCAATGTGCGCACGGTAATGTCTAATGAGTATAATATACGTGAGTTTGTTAAAACTGCTGATCTAATTGTTGGCGCCGTCCTTATTCCGGGAGCAGTAGCACCTAAGCTTATCACCAGAGATATGCTTAAGACAATGCAGGCCGGTACTGTGCTGGTAGATGTTGCAGTAGACCAGGGAGGTTGCATAGAAACATGTAAACCTACAACACACGAAGATCCTACATTTATCATTGACGATATTATCCACTACTGTGTGGCTAATATGCCTGGTGCTGTACCTTATACCTCTACTATGGCGTTAACTAATGCAACCTTACCGTATGCATTACAGTTGGCAAATAAAGGTTGGGAAAAGGCTTGTACCGAAAACGAAGACCTAAAGAAAGGTCTGAACGTAATTAAAGGAGATGTAGTGTATAAAGCTGTTGCTGATGCATTTGGTCTTCCTTATACTGATATTGCAAAATATATTTAACCAAGTATATTTTATTATGCAAGGCCGGTACTTAATTGTATCGGCTTTTTTTATGCCTTGCATATTTCTTCAAAGCCCGGAATATTGCTTAGAAAAGTAACCTTAAGCGTAGCTGGGTCCAAATGCATGCAGCTATGCTCAATACCATTGCTTACAATAATGTAGGGTGCACTTAGGGTCTTATTATACATCATCGCCTGCTCCACTACTTTCTGATTTAGCTTGTGATTAGGTTCTTTGCATTCAACCAATACTAATGGGGATCCTTTTCGGTCGTAAACTATTATATCCGTTCTTTTTAGGAGCTTGTTATATTTCAATCCTTGCTCAACACCAATTAACGCTTTTACGTAGCCAAGGTGGTTGATTAAATAATTAACAAAATGTTGCCTAACCCATTCTTCAGGAGTTAGCACAATATACTTTTTACGGATGATGTCAAAGATGACAGTTTTACCTGCAGATTCTTTAATATTGAAGTCGAATACAGGCAGGCTTAATTTGTCCATTTGTTACAAATATGAAGCCGATAAAGTTAATTTGCATAAAAGGACTAAATTTTATTTAAAATCAATATTTAAATGGCCACAACACTTAAAACCAAGAAAGAAATTGTAGAAAATTGGTTGCCCAGATATACAGGCAGGGCACTGGAAGATTTTGGTGAATATATTCTACTGACTAATTTTCAAAACTACATTGATATTTTTGCTGAGAAGTATGGTGTTGAAGTTGTTGGCACTGATAAGTCCATGGCATCGGCTACGGCCAATAATATTACTATCATCAATTTTGGTATGGGCAGTGCAATGGCTGCCACTATAATGGATTTGTTGTTTTCTATCCACCCAAAGGCCGTGCTCTTTCTGGGCAAATGTGGTGGCCTCAAGAAAAAAACAGTGCTTGGGGACTTCATATTACCTATTGCTGCGATCCGGGGTGAAGGTACAAGTAATGATTACCTCCCGCCTGAAGTGCCTGCCTTGCCCTCTTTTAGATTACAAAGGGCTGTCTCATCGGTAATTAAATCCAGAGGAAGAGATTACTGGACCGGCGTAGTTTATACTACCAACCGCCGGGTATGGGAACACGACAAGAGTTTTAAGAAGAAGCTAAGAGTAGCCAGGGCTATTGGTATTGATATGGAAACTGCTACCCTATTTACTGTTGGCTTTAAAAATGAGATTCCAAGAGGGGCTATCTTGCTTGTAAGTGATAACCCTATGGTACCACACGGAGTTAAAACAGACGAAAGCGATAAATCAGTTACCTCAAAGTTTGTTGAAGACCATCTGGAAATAGGTATTGATTCGCTTATCGAACTTCGAGACTCAGGAGACTCTGTTAAGCATATGAAGTTTACTTAGCAGGCTCCTTTTCAAGCCCCAGCTTTGAGGACGAAACAGCTGCACGCGGTATCGTTATAAAAGCCAGAAGCCCCAGGCCAATAACGAAGAAAACTGTTAAAGCTAGTATACTATTGCGCATACTGCCAGTAATGTTTTCTATCAGGCCATATGAAAAAGTACCTACAACAATAGAAATATTAAAAGTTACATCATAAAAGCTAAAGTAACTGGCATGATCTGTTGTGTTAGCTGGAATCAATTTGGAGTAGGTGGCCCGAGAAAGTGCCTGTATTCCTCCCATAACCAGGCCAACAACACCTGCCAGCACATAAAACTCGTATTTAATAGTTACAATGTAAGCTGCCAGACAGATCAACATCCAAATTATTACCATTGATATTAATGAAAACTTATTCCCTCGGTAATCTGATAATTTAGCAAATGAATAAGACCCAAGTATGGCTACAATCTGAATTATTAATACGGTAAGGATTAATTCCCCTCCTTCCATTTTTAATTCTTTGTCAGCAAATAATGCTGCAAGATATATTACCGTTTGTACTCCAGTGTTATAAAAGAAAAAAGCTAACAAAAAGGTTTTAAGCGTAGGCAGCTCTTTCAGGCTTTGCCAAACCTTTTTTATCTCGTTATAGCCTTTAAACAAATATCCTTTAACCGGTTTCTTATTATATAGGTTTCCGGGTAAATAATAAAAACTATATTGTGCAAAACCTATCCACCACACGCCAACCAGTAAGAATGAAAACTTGGTGGCAAATACTGTAGATGATATCCCAAACCATCCTGGCTGTTTAATCATGGCTAAGTTTAATATCAGAAGCAATACACTTCCTACATAGCCATATGAAAACCCACGGGCACTAACTTTATCATATTGGTCATATGATGCGATCTCCGGCAAATATGAGTTATAGAACACCAGGCTGCCGGAGAATGAAATACTAGCGATTATGGCACTGATTATCCCAAATTCAATGTTGGGTCCGTCAAAGAAGAATAAGGCCATACATGCTGCGCCACCCATGTAGGTAAATATCTTCATAAAAGCTTTCTTTTTGCCACTCACATCAGCAATACCAGTAAGTAGTGGCAGCAGGATAGCAATTATTAAAAAAGAAAATGAAAGCGCATATGAATAGAGTACCGTGTTAACAATCTTGAAGCTAAAGAAATTAACTACATCAGATCCATCTACCGTAGTAACAGAATTATAGTAGATAGGAAAAATCGTAGAGGTTATAACGAGAGAATAAACAGAGTTAGCCCAGTCAAAAACACACCAGGCACGAATTGTTTTCTTGTCGTTTAATTTCATGGCATAAAAAAAGGTCTTTCAAAATATGAAAGACCTTTCAAGTTTACAAAAATTACTTTATTCATCCACCCTTTGTGGGGTAGAATACATCAGCTTACGTGCATTAGCTTTTCTAAGCTCCATTTGTACGTCTGATATCATTCCCATTTTTACATCTTCATCAACCTTAAAAGCAATAGTTATCTGATCTCTTTCAACCTCATCAAGTTTGGCTTTTTCTTTCTCCACCCACATGATAACATCTTTTACTTCAATGAAAACATCATTAGCCTGAATTTTTGGCTCACCACCAAACATAGAAATATTTTGTGGTCTCCCCATATACAGATAACTCACCAATGACTTTCTCTGAAGCTTACGCAATTCAGTAGCCCTGGGAATACGCTGTTGTACATTTATTGTTGTTTCTCTTAATACGGTAGTAACCATAAAGAAAAACAGCAACATAAATATAATATCAGGCAATGCCGAAGTTGGAATTTCCGGATCTGCTTTTTGTTTTTTCTTAAACTTACCCATTAGTTAGACTTATTAGGTTCTGCAATTGATATCTGCATAGGAAAATCTGCCCTAGCTAGATCATAAATACGTTTGTTATCAGGGTCACTCGTCTTAGAGGCTATTTCACGCCATTTCTTATTAGTAACTCCGGCTCGGGCTGCATACATATCATAATATGCGCCTTGTACTTCGTTATACACTTCTATAAACTTCTCGTAACTAGTACCACGGTTTGTCTTAATTGAAACAATAGCCTTTTGGGGACTATCGGATAATGACTTATTAACACCATTATTTAAAACAAACTCTTTCACCAGCTCTCTAATCTGCCTCGGATCATCCATTGGCTCATTTTCAACCATTAGCTTATCTGAAGAGTTAAGAAGAATCTTGAAAATATTTCTTTCCGGTATTTTTACATCCGTTTGTTCAACATCATCAGGATTAGGTGGTAGCTGAAGTGTAAGCCCTTTATCATTAGCTATTGTGGTTGTCACCAAAAAGAATATCAACAGCAAAAAGGCAATATCTGCCATTGAGCTGGAATTAATCGTAGCGGAACCTCTTTTACTTCTTGCCATAATCTATTTGAATGCTTTACTAAACTCTGTATACACAATACCAATTATCGCCACACCCATCAACAGGTAAACCATTGTGAGGGCTCCGCCAATCATCTTGGATAGACCTTCAGTCTCAACACCAGATTGAATAAACTTTGCTGTAAGTGCTGAATCTGACAGTGCATAACCAATGCCAAAAACAACAAGTATTGCAGCAACACCTATGCCTGATTTAACCAATGTTTTTGGTTCGCTCATGGCATTTATCAAAGGGAATACTACAGCAGTCACAACGCCTATTACAATAAGGATGTACGCTACAATTATTCCAATATTTACAATTATTTGTTCCATACTAAATGTAGGTTTAAGGTTTACTTAGACTCCTCGTGTTGAACTAATAAGTCAACAAAAGTAATAGAAGCATCTTCCATGCTATTTACCAATCCATCAATCTTTGATACCAGGTAGTTATAGAATACTTGTAAGATAACACCTACAATAAGACCCGCTACTGTTGTTAAAAGAGCTACTTTAATACCATTGGCCACAATCTGTGGAGAAATATCACCGGCAGCTTCAATAGCATCAAATGCGGCAATCATACCAATTACTGTTCCCATGAAACCAAGCATTGGTGCAAGTGAGATAAATAGAGAAACCCAAACAAGACCTTTTTCCAAACGTCCCATTTCAACAGAGCCATAGGCAATAATTGATTTTTCTACCATGTCAATACCTTCACCAATTCTCATTAACCCTTGCGTAAATATAGATGCTACAGGGCCTCGAGTATTTTTAGTTACTTCTTTAGCTGCGTCAACACCACCAGAGGCAAGTGCATCTTCAACATTTTGTAATAGTTTATTGGTGTTGGTTGTAGCCAGGTTAAGTGTAATGATACGCTCAATAGAAATAGCTAGACCAATGATGAGACACAGGAGTACAGCTCCCATAAACTCCCATCCACCTTCAATAAATTTTGTTTTCACCTGCTGGTGAAAAGTTTCATCTGATGGAGGTGCTTGAAGTGTTTGAGCAGGAGCAGCTTCAACTTCAGCTGGCTCTTCCGCCACTGGCTCTTCTACGACAGCCTCATCAACTACTTCAGTAGTATCGGCGGCTGTATCAGCCTCGTCCTGAGCAAGCGCATTTAAAGAAACACCAAAGGTCAACGACCCCATCAACATTAAGAAAGCAAATAATCGTTTCATAGTTTAAATATTAAAATAGGTAATTTTTGTAATTTATTAATTTATACGTTCAATTCATTTTTGCGGAGAGGAAGGGATTCGAACCCCCGGTACCCTTATGAGGCACACTCGCTTTCCAAGCGAGCACCTTAAACCGCTCGGCCACCTCTCCTTTGAGAGTTACCATAACTCAGCGCACAAATAAATTATAAATATACGCCTTATGCAAATATATACTTGAAATTAATGAAAGCATAAAGAATTAATTATGATCTCTGATCGTCATCTCACCAGAAATAGGTGTAATCAATTCTTGAATTGCATTATTATAAGATTCTCCTTTTCCTAAGACGAACATTAATTTTGTAATTGCTGCTTCTGTAGTAAGGTCATATCCATTGACCACACCATTCTCAAATAAATTTTCGCTTGCCTTATACTTGCCCTGAATTACTTCACCACCCAT
>Ga0164313_10001233_pt1 | contig 22514 bp, 13 predicted proteins | sample GuaBasSedimGuay4_FD_113735 | JGI IMG/M metagenome (GOLD analysis project Ga0164313, IMG submission 113735) | Subseafloor sediment microbial communities from Guaymas Basin, Gulf of California, Mexico - Guay4, Core 4569-4, 0-3 cm | ecosystem: Environmental > Aquatic > Marine > Hydrothermal vents... | reverse complement strand
GGCGTAGATCGAGTTGTTGAGCATCGCGGAGCAGTAGTTCAGGCGGTCGGTATAGGGCATCACCTGGGCCCAGGTGTGATCCTCGGATTCCTTTTCGAAACAGCGATGGATGTACCCGATCTCCGTACGGGCCTCGATGATGGTTTCGCCGTCGATCAGTACCTCGGCCCGTAAAGCTCCATGCATGGCGGGATGGCTTGGCCCCAGGTTCACCGTCAGAAGATCACTGGGATGGACTTCGTCGCCGGCTCCATCCAGTTCCGTGACAAGGTTGGTGGCGCGACGGGCGGCGGCATTGATATCCTGATCGGAAAAAAGGTGTTCAGGGTGCGAACACTCCTGCCCCTGCTCGATGGGATAATCCTTGCGCAGGGCATGACCCTCGAACTGGTGATGGCACAGGATGCGCCGCAGGTCCGGATGTCCGTCGAAAGGCACGCCAAGCAGATCGTAGACCTCGCGTTCATGCCAGTCCGCGCTGCGGTAGACACCGGTCGCGGTGGGCACCGGTTCATCCTCACCCGCGGCAACCTTGACGATGATCCGCTGGTTGTTTTTCCAGGACCGCAGGAGATAATTGACTTCGAAACGCTGGTCACGTTCCGGATAGTCGACCCCCACCACGTCGGAAAGCTGTTCACAGCCTTCGGCATCCCGCAGATGGGTCAAAACGTCGACGAGTTTGTCCTTGCCGACGGAGATGGTCTCGTCCCCCTGCGGGTTGGAGACCGCCTTGACATCACCGCTGAATTCCTGCTGCAGCCTTTCGACCAGCTTCTGACTCATGCTCTTCCATCCCTGCCGTGATATGCCGGGCCTGCCGCCCGCGCAACCGCGTCGTTAGAGGATTGTCCGGGGACTCACGTTTGGGCCTTGTCCGCATGCCGCACCGAAGCTGGAACCAGCCCCTCCTTCTCGACCTTTTCCTGGATCTGGGTAAGGGCGAACATGAGGTTTTCGGGCGTCGGAGGGCAACCGGCAACGTAGACATCCACCGGAATGATCCGGTCGGCACCCTGCAAAGTGCTGTAATTGTTATAGAACCCGCCGCTGCTGGCGCAGGCCCCCATGGCGATGACCCATTTGGGATCGGCCATCTGTTCGTAGATGGTCTTGAGAATGGGTGCCTGTTTATAGCTGATGGTGCCCGCGATGATCAAAAGGTCACTTTGCCGGGGTGAGAACCGAACCAGTTCGGCTCCGAAACGGCTGATGTCGTTGTAGGAGGACACCGTGCTCATGAACTCGATGGCGCAGCAGGCCACACCGAAGGGCAGCGGCCATAAGCTGTACTTACGACCCCAGTTGACCGCCTGCCGCAAACGGGTGGTGAGAAAATTACTGGGGCTTTCGAGGTCTATTGCCATTCGAGCCCACCTTTCTTCCAGATGTAGACGAAGCCGACCAAAAGAACGAGAACGAAGGCCCCCATTTCACCGAGAGCAAACAGGGCATGCCCCCCTTCGATCATCCCCTTGTAGAGGATGACCCAGGGGAAGAGAAATACGGCCTCCAGGTCGAAAAGCAGGAAAAACAGGGCAACCAGGAAAAAACGGACGAAAAATCGGATCTGGATGGTGCCCCTCACGGGGATGCCGCATTCGTAGGTGGAGTCCTTGATCAGGGTCGAACGCCTGGGCCCGAGCCAGAAACTAAGCCCCAGGAACAGACCCGCGAACCCCGCCGCAACGGAAACGACCATCAGGACAGGTATGAACTGTTCGAACATGAAAGCTCCCTGCTCGTGAACAACTCGTGAACAACGCCCGGCCGGCCATAAACTCCGGCCCCATCCCCTGAGACAAACAGGTGGGTCAAATCTGTTGCAAAAATAACAAACAGATTGACCGTGTCAATACACGATGACGCCAAACCCAAAATACACCCGCGGTCACATGGGTTGCGGATCAGCACAAGGTATGGGACTTTGGCTGAAACCACCTTTTCACGGTCCCTGGCCTGAATGCAATTATGGGAGATGCTGATGATCGTGTATCTGAACGGAAAATACGTGGATGCCGACAAGGCAGTCGTATCGGTGTGGGATGGGGGTTTCCTCTACGGTGACGGCGTTTACACGACCCTGCGCCTTTACGGAGGCGAGCCGCTGGATCTGCCGGCCCATTTCCAACGGCTGAGCAAACATGCCGCCGCCCTTGGCCTCCCCCAGCCGAATACGGAATTGGAGTTCGGGAAAATCGCCCGGCGCCTGGCCCGTGAAAACGGCCTGACTGAAACGGACGGGCGTATGCGCATCACCATCACTCGCGGCGGCGGGCCTGACATCCCTTTGCCCCTGTCGGATCTCGAGACCATCGAACCCACGGTTCTGGTCACCTTGACGTCAATCGGAAAAGAACATGACCGGTGGCGCAAGGAAGGCATTTCCGTGATAACGCTGGATGCCTCCTTCGCCCGGGGCAACTTTCCCGAATTGAAAACCCTCAACTCCCTGGCCACCATCCGCGCCCTGCGCCGGGCAACGGCTGCCGGCTGCAATGAAGCGATTCTCACCGACCCGTCGGGCTGCCTGTTGGAGGGCGCCATCAGCAACCTCTTTCTGGTATCTTCGGGCAACCTGCTGACTCCTGTTTGCACCGGAGGATTCCTGCCTGGCCGCACCAGGAAAAGGATCCTGGACATCGCCGCCAGGGAAGGTATAACGGTGCGGGAAAAACAATTGGACCGCCGGCATCTCGAGGCCGCCTGCGAGGTTTTCCTTGCTTCGAGCGTGAGGGAAGTCCTGCCGGTGATCAGCATCGACGGCCAAACCGTGGGCGATGGCGCGCCCGGTGAAATGACCCGCCGCATACAGGACATCTACAGGCGCGACATGCTCCGCGGCGGTTGATCACCCGCATCCGGCCAGACACAACAAGCCCGGCCATGTGAACATGACCGGGCTGAGAAACCAGCGGGTATTCCTGACGAAACCCTTTTAGAAATCGAAACTGGTATCCTGCACCTTAAAGGAGTTGAAGTCCTCGCTGTCCGATGCCGGAAGTTCGTTCTTGATCTCACGCGCGGGCGCGGGGGCTCCGGCCAGGGCGATGTCGTCCTTCATGGTGGCCAGGTCGGTGTAGGCATCGGCCGTGGCGATCAGTTCGGTGCTGGTCATCTCGCGCAAGGCGCAGATCTCGACATGAATGCCGCGCCGGCCAACGGCCTGCACCAGGGCCTTGAAGTCGCCGTCGCCGGTGCAGAGAATCACCGTGTCGAGTTTTTCCGACAGTTCCAGCACGTCGATGGCCATTTCCATATCCAGGGCCCCACGCACGTTCCGGCTGCTGCCTTCCATATCGTTGAAGGATTTGATCTCCTTGGTCACGACTGTAAACCCGTTCAATTTCAGGAAATTGATGAAATCAATTTTGCCCTCGGACTGGTTGCTTACAGCCGTGTAGAAATAGGAGCGCAGCAGACGCCGGCCGTCGGCCAGCTTGCGGCAGAGCTTGAGATAATCCAGGCGCATGTTCAAATGTTTGGCACTGTAATGGATGTTTTCCCCATCGATAAAAATGGCCACCCTGTCATTTGGATTATTCGTATACATACTAATCCTCACCTTGTTCGTTTAACTAGAGGGCCGGTCAGCCGGCCAGCTGGGCAAGTGACAGAAGGGATTCATTGTCCCGAAGGACAATCCCCCCTCCATGCTGCGCGAAAATATACTCATGGACCCCCGTATTGGCAATTTCTAATGCCCTTCATCCACTCTCGCTTCGGAACCAGCGAGATAAGCGACCCGGCCCCTGCCTGACCACTGCCGCAGTCCTGTGGAAATTCTTTGGGACCAGAGGGTTGCCAACCGGAAATAGGTCGGCATCACCAGCAGTGTCAACAGGGTGCTCGACGCCAACCCGCCACTGATAGCCCTGGCCATGGGGTAGTATTCGGCATCCCCCACGTGCGCGCCATGGAAAACAGCCAGGGGAAGCAGCCCGAGGATCGTTGTGCCCGCGGTCATAAGGATCGGCCTGAGGCGGTCGCCGCAACCCTGGACAATGGCATCGTCGAGGGACAGGCCGGCACGACGCCGCCCATTGATATGATCCACCAGCACAATTCCGTTATTCACCACGATGCCAATGAGGATCACCATCCCGATCATGGCCATCATGTTGAAAGGGGTACCGGTGGCCATCATCAGCCAGAAGACACCCAACGAAGCGAAAGGCACCGTGCCCATCACAACCATGGGGTACAGGATGGATTCGAAAAGACTGGCCATCACAAAAAAGACACAGGCAAGGGCCAACAGCATATTCATGCCCATCTCCCCCTGCTGCTGCTGGGCCCGGATGATCTCGCTGCCGAAATTCCAGCTGTAGCCGAAAGGCAGATCCATCCCGTCCATGATCGGCCGGATGGCGTTCAATGCATCATCGAGCTGGTCACCTTCCCAGGTGCCGGTGATCGTGATTCCGGTTCGCTGATCCCTTCGGAAAATGCGCTCGGGGCTTTTGCCGAACTCGAAGTCGGCGATCTGGTTGAGATGGATGGGCTGGCCGTCGACCGACCCCACCGTAAGCAGGGAAAGATTTTCGATGGACTCCCTGTCCTCCGGGAGCAGGGAGATCACCAGGTCGATTTCCTTTTCCCCCGTTTGCAACCGCGGCAACTGGACTCCTCGATAAGTGAGCCCCATGATCTGGGACACGGTGGCCGGCGAGATACCGAAGCGGCCGGCCTGGTCGGGATCGACACGGACCTGGATTTCGGACTTGCCGTCGTCACTGTCACTCTTCAGGTCGCCGATACCCTCGATCAGGCCCAACCGGCGTTTGGCCTCGGTCCCGAACTCATGGAGGAACTCGGTCTCTTCCCCGGAAATGGTCACGGCGAATGTCTTGGCCCCGGAATCCTGACCCTCATCACCACCGAAGCGATAATTGAGACCCGCCTGTACCGGGAGATTCTCACGGAGATCCTCGCGGACCTGGTGGAAATATTCGTCCGACACCACACCATCACGGAAGAAAAGAGTGACACCGCCGCCATCGGCAACGTAGTAGGAATAGATATCCCGCAGCACCAGTTCTTCGCGACGGCCTTCCAGGTAAGCCGTGGTCACAGCTACCATTTCCCTGGATGTGTACTTGTCCACAGGACCGGTAAAATCGAAGGAGATGTACAGGCTCTCCCGTCTAATGCCCTGGTCTCCCATGGTGTCGGGCTTGAAATTCGTGATCTTCATGGCGCCCACGGTGGCCACCAGGACCAGAGGAACGATTACCAGCGCGGTTGTGATGGGATGCCGCACCGCGGTCCAATGCAGGACCCTCAGGTAATGCTTCTTCAGCCAGACCAGCCAACGGGCGTCCTGTTCCAACACACCGGGCCGGGTCATCTTGACGGAAAGAGCAGGGATCACCGTCAGGCTCACCAGCAGGGAAAGGAGCAGGGTCACGCTGATGGTCACCCCCACTTCACCCAGCCAGACTCCCATCTCATCATCCTTGCTCAACACGATGGGGGCAAACACGATGACCGTCGTGAGGGTAGAGGCCACGATGGCCCGCCCCACTTCCTTTGTGCCCCGCACCGCCGCGGACAAAGGGCTGGCCCCGGCGTGCTGTCGCCTGTGGATCGATTCCAGGACCACCACGGCGTTGTCCACCAGCATGCCCACTCCGAGCATCAGCCCCATCATCGTCAATACGTTCAGGCTGCGGCCCGAAAGGTAGAGGAATATGCAGGTGCCCAGGATTGATATGGGGATGGCGATGGACACAACCAGGGTCATGCTCACCCGCCGCAGGAACAGATAGAGGATGGCGATGGCCAGGATGGATCCGAAAAGTCCACTCTGCATCAAACTGCGCAGGGAGTCGGTGATCTGGTCGGCCTGGTTGAAAAACGTAAAACTGTTGATGCCCTGAAGGGTGGGATCCTGATTGATCCTCTCGAGTTCTTTTTCGACGGCCCGGCACACTTCGACGGTGTTGTAACCCGAGGCCTTCTGGATCCAGAAAGCGATGGCGGGTTCCCGGTTCAGCACCCGGCCGTAACTCAGCGCCGGTGCCCCGTAGACGACTTCGGCAACGTCCTTCAGCCTCAATCCCCGGCTGTTGATGGGAAGTTCCTTCAGATCCTCCACACCCCGCAACCCGCTGACCGTTCGCAGGTCGTAGCGCATGCCCTGGTCGGTTACCCGGCCCACGGTCAACTCCACGTTGGCCGCCTCGAGTTCCGCGAACAGGTTGTTCACGTCGACGTTGTGTTCCATGATCTTGTCGAAGCGCAGGTATACCGAGGCCTGGGTCGGCAGAACCCCGTCGATATTGACACGCCCCACCCCGGGGATGCGCTGCAGGGGGCCGATGATCTTCTGATCGATCAGATCCCAGCTTTCCGACAGGTCCCGGCCCTTGGCCGATATCCTTCCCTCGATGATGGGAATGTCGTTGGTGTTGAAGGTCAGCATGAAGATCTGCGGGATGTCAGCGGGCAATTCGCCCCGGATCTGGTCGATCTTCTCCTTCACCTCCATACGCAACAGGTTGACGTCGCGACCCCATTCGAAGGTCACCCCGACCTGAACATCGTTGGCGTCGCTGTAGCTGAAGATCTGCTGCACACCGCCCAGGGTGGCCAGGACCTCTTCGATGGGACGTACGATCTCCCTCTCGTTTTCCGCAGGAATCCCGCCCTGATAGGGGATCCATACCGCGATGAAGGGAAACTCCACCCGGGGCAAAAAATCCAGGGGCACCTTCATGATGGAAACCGCGCCCAGAAGCACCACGGTTGTCAGGGCCATGGCCAGGGTGACGGGTCGGCGTAGGGAGAGGAAGGTCAGCCACATATCAGGCGTCTCCCAATCCTGGTTCGGTCCTCAGGACTGTACCTTGCCCATCGGATTCATGAGCTGCGTCGGACGCCAGGACCGGCCCCCTGCCGGACAGCAGGGTATAAATGACCGGAACGACAACCAGAGTCAACAGGGTGGCCAGCAGAAGGCCGCTGATGACCGTTACCGCCAGGGGAGCACGCAGTTCAGCGCCCTCACCCAGGCCAAGCGCCATGGGCGCCAGGCCCAGGACCGTTGTCGCGGTGGTCATGAGGATTGGCCGCAGCCGCTCCGAACCCGCGCGCATCACGGCGTCTCCCAGGGCCAGTCGGCCCTGACGCAGCTGGTTGATCCTGTCCACCAGGACGATGCCGTTGTTCACCACGATGCCCGCCAGCATGATGGCCCCGATGACCGCAATGACACTGATGCTCATTCCCCGCAGATAAAGTCCGTAGATGGCTCCGCTCATGGCCAGCGGAACGGTGAACATGATGATAAGTGGGTAGACGAATGATTCGAACTGGGCGGCCATGACGAGATACACCAGAAACACCGCCAGCAGGATGGCCAACTGCAGGGAGCGGAATGAGCTGGCCATTTCGTCGTTCTGCCCGCCCATCTCCACGGCCACGCCGGCGGGAAGGCTGAGGTCAGCCAGGCGGGCCCTGATGTCCTCGGTAACCGAACCAAGGTCCCGGCCCGAAAGGTTGGCCGAGACGATGGCTACCCGTTTGTTGGACAACCGGTGGATTTCCGACGGCCCGGTTACGATCTCCATGGTGGCGATGCTGCCCAGGGTGATGGGAACGCCATCCCGTTCGGTGATGATCAGGTCCTGGACAGCCGTCAGGGTATTGCGTTGGGAACCGGTGTTGAGGACACGGATATCCACGTGCCGCTCACGGTCCCGGAAGCGACTGGCAACTGTTCCGCGCACCTTGCCGCGCACGGTTTCGGAGACTTCCCCCAACCGGAGGCCGTAGCGGTTCAACTTGTCACGATCGAAGGACACCTGGACTTCCGGGGATCCCGGCACCATGCTCAGCCGGATATCCCGCAATCCCGGTACGTCCACCAGGCGCGCGCCAACCTCGTCGGCGGTCCGTTGCAGATCCGCCAGGTTGTAACCGTAGATATTCACTTCCACGGGAGCGCCGAAGGCCATCAGTGACTGCCGTCGCAGTTTCATCTGCAGGTCCGGATAGCGGCGAAGAACACCGCGAATATTTTCAAGGGCAACGGCTTCAGATTCGGCGGACGCGTCCATGAGGCGAACCTTCACTTCCGCGCGGTTTTCCTTCCTGCGCTGGGCCGAGGACTGTCCATCCCGGGACACCCCGACTTCACCGGCCACCATGTCGACGCCGGGTAATGCGGCCAATTCCTTTTCCAGTTGGCCTATGACCGAATCAGTCTTCCCCAGGGGTGTTCCTTCCGGCATTTCCAGGGCCAGCGTAAATTCGCCACGCGCCAGGGGCGGAACCAGTTCCGTACCCAGACGGGGCCACAATAATACGGCGCCGCCGGCCAGAATCCCGACCAGAAAAAGAACCAGGATCCGGTGGCGCAACGCACCGGCCAGGGTTCGCGAGTAGAGGGCCTGCAGAGATGGAAACGTCTTGGCAAAAGCCCAGGTCGCCGGCCACATGACCACCAAAGCCACCTTGCGCAGGCCGGCCATCAGGATCTGGAACAGGCGCATCCCCAGCATGGGCAGCCCGAGAGTGAGAAACAGACCCGCCAGTCCCAACCACCTCGCCACCCTGTTGCCCTGGCCAGCATGTACGGACCAGGATGCATACCAGCTTTTGCGGACAGGAGTTGAATCCGTGGCACCGTTTTTCCCGCCCTGGCCGAAGGCCGCGGCCATCGGAGTAAAGGTCAGGGCCACGAACAGGGACACCAGAAGCGAAAAGGTCACAGTCAGGGCCTGGTCGCGGAAAATCTGACCGGCAACCCCCACCACCACGAATACGATAGGTACGAATACAGCCAGGGTCGTCAGGGTCGAGGCGGTCACCGCGCCCGCGACTTCGCCGGCGCCACGCGCTGCGACCTCCGCGGGATCGGCGTCGTCAGGCGCCTCTTCGCGTCGGCGGTGAATGGACTCCAACACCACGATGGAGTTGTCAACCAACATACCCACACCCAGGGCCAGTCCACCGAGCGACATGATGTTCAGGGAAACGCCCCGGGTCAGCATCAGGATGAAGGTGGCCACGATGGAAATGGGAATGGCGATGCCGATGATGATCGTACTGCGGAAATCCCGCAGGAAAACGAACAGGACCAGGACGGCCAACACGCCGCCGATCATGGCGTTGTTGCGAACCTCTTTGATGGCCTGGGCAATGAACACCGATTGGTCGAACAGGATTTCCAGTTCCATGTTTTCAGGCAGATGCCCGCGCAACCGGTCAAGATGCGCGATGGTGGCCCGCGCCATCTCCACGATATTGGCGTCGCCTTCCTTGAAGACGGCGATCTCCACGCTCTCCCGTCCGTCCACATGCGTCACGGTGGTACGGTCCTTGTGGGTGCGGACCACGTCGGCCACTTCCCCCAGTCTGATGGGCTTTCCGTCTATATTGGCGATGGTCACGTTTTCAATGTCCGCCAGGTCTTCGAAACGGCTCACGGTGCGGACGATGTATTCAGCGTTGCGGTCGCGCAGGGAGCCACCGGAGGCGTTGATGTTTTCCTGCCGCAGGGTTTCAGTCACCACGCCGATCGGGATACCGAGTGCCGCCAGCCGCGCCTCGTCGACTTCGACCCGGATCTCCTCTTCCAGACCGCCGGACACCCTGGCAGCGGCCACGCCCGACAGGGCTTCGATTTCCTTCTTGAGGACGTCATCGGCAACGTTGCGCAACTGGACAAGGGTGGCACTTCCGGACAGACCGATGCGGACCACCGGATCCTGGGCCGGATCGTATTTCAGGAGCAGGGGAATGGTCGCTTCGGAGGGCAGGCGCACCAGATCGATCTTTTCCCTGACGTCCAGGGCCGCGTAATCCATGGCGGTGCCCCAGTTGAATTCCAGGGTGATCTGGGACAGGCCGGCCTGGCTGATGGAGTGGACACGCCGCAATCCAGGCACCACGCCTACGGACTCCTCGAGCGGACGGGTCACCAGGTTTTCAACATCCACCGGGGCGGTGCCGGGAAATTCGGTTTGGACCGTCAGACTGGGGTAGCGGATTTCCGGCAGGAGGCGCAAATCCAATCGCCCCAGAGCGGTAAGCCCGAACACGACGGCAGCCAGGGTTACCATCCACACAGTCACGGGATGGGTCACCGCGTAGCGGATCACATTCATCTGTTTACTCCGTAGTTGCCATGGCGGTTAGGTCGCCTGTTTCGGCGGCTGGATCATTTCCCTCGACGGGGGCCTGGCTGTATCCCACGGCATCACCGTTCAGCGCTTCTATGCGCGAACCGGTGCGCAGTCCGCCCTGTCCCATCGTCACCACGAAATCGCCCGCGAACAGTCCTTCTAGAATTTCGATATGGCTTTCATCGTACAACCCGGTTTCGATCTCGACCTTTCGCACGGTGTCGGCTTCGGCGACAAAAACACTGCGCAGGGCTCCGTCTTCAACCAGGGCCAGTTTGGGAATAGCCAGGGCTTCGTGGTGTTCGTCGGTGGTGATGCGAACTTTGACGAATCCGCCCACGCGGGCGCCCTCCACCGAATCATCCAGCAACAGGGTCAATCGAACCGTGCTGGTGGCGGGATCGACCACAGGTGAGATTCTCTCCACGGTCGCTTCCAGGGGAGTGTCCACCGCCTCGGGAGAAACCAGAACCCGCTGCCCCTCCGTAACCTTGCGGGCGATCGCTTCGGGCAGATGCACACGGACACGCAGCGGGGTGAAGTCCCCAAGGGTAAAAGCCGGGGTTCGGGCGGCGAGTTGCTGTCCGGAAACGATCATCCGCTCAGTGATGCGACCATCAAAGGATGCGCGGATCCGCGTGTCCTCCAGGTTGATTCCGGCCAGATCGCGTTCGGCCTGGGCCATGTGCCAGGCGGATTCCATATCATCGTATTCCTGTTGGCTGATAAGTTCTTCAACCAGCATCTCGCGGCTGCGGTCGACAAGACGCTTCTTGTCAGCCAGATTCAATTCGGCCTTGCGAAGCTGGATGATCTCGCGGTCGTTTTCCAGTTCAGCCAGTATCTGACCCTCGGTGACCCAGTCCCCTTCTTCCACCTTCAGGACGTGAACCCTGCCACGGGTGCGTGAAACCAGCTCCACCAACCGGTCGGCCTCGATAACCGAGGCAGCACGGTAATAAGAGGATATGCCCCGCCCTTCGACCAGACACAATTCCACCGGGATGGGTTTTTCCTCGGGTTCGGCGTCGGGATCATCTTTGTCCGTGTCAGATCCTTCGACAGCCGTGCTGTCGGCGAGGGCAACATCCGTTCCCTGACCCGGCACCAGCGGTAACAAACCGGTCTGCCACAAAACGGCGCCGCCTCCAAGCACGACAACCAGGGCCAACAGGATCAGGATGACTTTCTTTCCGGGCTTATTCATGGTCAGCTCCCCCAGGCAAGCTATTTGGTCATGTCGACGAAGTAGGGTGGCCTCAGGCTGGACACTTGTCCGATCCGGCCACCAGAATGGAAGACGCATCAGGGGCCACAAGGTTGCATCCTTGTCAAAATTTTGATCCATTATTGTGATTTCCACCACCATACGGTCCTGCAGGCTGGAATTCCGGAGCCGCCGAGGCTATTTTCAGGCTGACGAATCCATAACACCCGGTACTAAAAATGAGGTTTTTGCCATGAAGAAGCTCGTCGAATGCGTCCCCAATATCAGTGAGGGACGGGACCAGGGAATCATCGACGCGGTGACGGCGGTCGTCGGGGAAGTCGATGGAGTGCACCTGCTGGACGTGGATCCCGGAGCCGAAACCAACCGCACGGTGATCACTTTCATCGGTTCACCTGACGGTGTGGCCGAAGCCGCCTTCCGGGTCGTAAAACGCGCGGCCGAACTCATCGACATGAGCAGACATTCCGGCGCCCACCCACGGCATGGCGCCACGGACGTCTGTCCTTTCGTGCCGGTCAGCGGCGTGACCATGGACGAATGCGTTGCGATCGCCCAAAGCGTCGGTCGAAGGATCGGCGAAGAGTTGGAGATTCCCGTCTATCTGTATGAAGACGCCGCCGCCAGCAAATTCCGGCGAAACCTGGCTAACGTCCGCAAGGGTGAATACGAAGCCCTTGGCACCAAACTCGGTACCGAGGAATGGAAACCCGACTTCGGCCCCAACGTGTGGAACGATCGCGCGGCAAAGACGGGCGCGACCAACGTTTCGGCCCGTGGTTTCCTGGTGGCCTATAACGTCAACATCAATTCCATGAGCAAGAGCATCGCCCAGAACATCGCCCTGGACATCAAGGAAGCCGGCCGCGCCCAGCGTGACGCCGACGGCAAACTGGTCAAGGACGACAAGGGCAAAAACATCCTGGTGCCCGGACCCTACCGCCTGGAAGCCTGCAAGTCCGTGGGCTGGGTCATTCCCGAATACCATCGAGCCCAGGTCTCCATGAACCTGGTCAACACCGCCATCACCAAACCCCACCAGGCCTTCGACGCGTGCTGCAAATCAGCGAGGGACCGCGGCACGCGGGTCACCGGCAGTGAACTGGTCGGGCTGATCCCGGAAGCGGACATGATCGCCGCGGGTAAACACTATCTGCGGCAGGCCGGCCAATCGGCGGGCATCCCCCGCAAAATGGTCATCGAGACGGCCATCCAGAGCATGGGCCTTCGGGAACTGACCCCGTTCGACCCGGCCGAGAAGATCATCGAGTACCAGGCCGGCCTGAACGACGGCCCTCTGGTAAGGATGAGCAACCGCGAGTTTGTGGATGAACTTTCCAGTGACAGCCCCGCCCCCGGCGGCGGATCCGTGGCCGCCTTGTGCGCCGCCCAGGCCGGCGGCCTGGTGGCCATGGTCGCCAACCTGACGGTGGGCAAGAAGAAGTACGAGGCTGTCCAGGACCGGGTGAAGGCCATCGCCGAACAGGGCCAGGAACTGAAGGACTTTTTCCTGGACGCCATTGACGACGACACCAACGCCTTCAACGCGGTGATGGACAGCTTCGGGCTGCCGAAGACCACCCCGGAGCAGGCCAAAGCCCGCGATCTTACCATTGCCGAAGCGACCCGCGAGGCCACCCGGGTTCCCTTGTCTGTTCTCGAGAAGGTGCCGGCCTTGCTGGAACTGGCCGCCGAAGTAGGCAAAATCGGCAACGCCAACAGCCTCAGCGACGCCGGTGTGGCTGCCCTGTCCGGCATGGCCGGCGCCGAGGGCGCGTATTACAACGTGCTTATCAATCTGGATTCCCTGCGCGAACTTGATCAGGGCGCGGAACCGGATTTCCTCCAGACGACCCGGCAAAGGGCCACCATCGCCCTGGACTCCTGTGAAAAACTGTCTTCCGAAACACGTCGCACCATACGGGAAAAACTGGAATCCGTTCTGGATTCCTGATCCGCGGTGTGGTTAATTCAACTGGCTGCCGGCGGTCCTTAACCCTCCGCCGGCTGTCTTTTGCATGTGGGAACCGAAATAGACGGGAACCAAACCGAAAGGTCCGACCATGGCCCAGGCCTCACCTCCTGAGATAAAGAAGAGCCCCCTTCAGGAAATCATCCAACCCTTCATCGACCTGGCCCACGCGCCGCGGGCCCTGTGGGGAATAAATCTTGCCTACTTCCTCGAGGGATGGGTTTATTTCGGCATGCTGGGCTACCTGGCCATGCATTTTTCCGGTTACATTTTCAAGGGTGTACCCAACGCCGACGTCGAATCCCACCACATGGTTCTGGTCCTGACCGCGGGCATCACCATTTCGATGTTCTTCCTCGGTGGCATTGCCGACAAGAAGGGCGTCCGCACGACCCTCCTGTCCGCCTTCGTGTTCCTTCTGCTTGGACGAGTGATCTGGTCCTCCGCGCCTCTGTTCTTTCCCACCACCGGGCTGTGGTCACCCCTGCACCTGATGACCATGGTCGGAATGGTCGTGGTCGTCATCGGCTACGGCATGTACCAGCCTGCCGCGTATGCGGGGGTTCGCAAGTTCACCAGCGGCAAGACCGCAGCCATGGGTTACGCGATGCTATACGCCCTGATGAACCTGGGCGGCTGGTTGCCCTCGTTTTTCAGCCCGATCCGGCAATCCATCGGCATCACGGGATCCTACTGGGTCTACACGGGCCTGACTGCAGTGGCTCTGGTCGCCACCGCCTTGATCCTGACACCCAAGGTGGAACGGGACGCGATTGCCCGGGCCGAAAAGGAACGGGAAGCGGAAAAAGCCGCAGCTGGGGATGAAGCCGACAAGAAAAAGGAAATCGCTTCTGAAACCACCACCGAGGAGAAGACCAGCATTCCCCTCCACCTGACGATCACCCTTCTGCTGATCGCCGGCTCCGTATATTTCCTGCCCAGTCCGGTGGACTACATCATCTGGGCCGTTTTGGCAGTGGTTGTCCTGGCGGCCTTTATCGTACCTGCCTGGGGCACGCCCATCCGCCTGTGGCTGGCAAACCACCCCTTGGGCAACACCAAATTCTTCTTCTTCATCTTCGCCCTGATACCCGTACAAACCTTGTTTGCCTACAACTGGCTGATCCTGCCCCAGTACCTCGAACGGGCCTTCGAGGGAAGCTTCATCAGTGATCGTTTCGAGTTGTTCGCCAACCTCAATCCGTTGCTGATCTTCATCGCCGTACCCATCGTCACGGCCATGACCATGAAGAAGAAGGTCTACAACATGATGATCATTGGGACGTTCGTCATGGCTGCACCGGCCTTCCTGCTGGCTTTCGGAACAAACATCTACACGCTGTTGGGTTACCTGTTCATCATGACCATTGGTGAAGCCATGTGGCAGCCCCGCTTCCTCCAGTACGCCGCGGAAATCGCCCCCGAGGGCCGCACCGGAGCCTACATGGGCGTGGCGCAGTTCCCCTGGTTCCTGACCAAGGTCATCGTGCCCCTGTATTCCGGGCTCATGCTGCAGCGTTTCGTCCCGTCCGTGGGCGTGCGCAACCCCGAATCTATGTGGCTGGTATTTGCCCTCGTGGCCATGATCTCACCGGTCCTGCTGGTTGTGTTCAAGGGTTGGGTCGGTGATTTGAAGACGAAGTCCGACTGACAGGCCCGGATACACGAACCCCTCGCCGCTTAGGTTTCACATGCGCTGCGAGGGGTTCGTGTATCCGGGCCTGTCAGTCGGACTTCGTCTTCGAATTCAGGGGTGGGTCGAGAGGATGATTCTCCTGCAGATGGCCTTGTACCGCGCACGTGGTCTACGACAGTTTATTGACCGGACAACCTGCGGGGAAAATAATGTGGTGATTAAAAGGGGGAAGGCACCGAGCCTGAGAGGGGGATGCCTTGTAGGCGCGACGAGGCGCATGTGAAACCTAAGCAGCGTCGCGCCTACAAGGCATCCCCATCTCAGGCCCGGCGCTTCTTCCGTGATTTATCGTAGCCATAATATTTCTGGTCGTAGTAATAGGGTAGGACTTCGCCCAGATTATTGGCCACCACCCCCAGGATATTGGCCCCGGCGCTGCGGAGAATTTCCACGCCCCGCTTGCAGACATCCTTGGGAGTCTGCCCGGCCATCACCATGAACAGGCACCCATCGACCGCGTCGATGAAATGCAAGGGATCGCTGACCGGCACCACCGGTGGTGAATCCAGCAGGATGATGTCGTAGGTCTTGTGCATTTCCTCGACCAGGTGGCGAACCCGGTTCCCCCCGAAGAGTTTGCTGGGATGTCCGCCTGTCGTACCGGCGGGCATGAAATCGAGGTTCTTGATCCTGGTGGAACAGGCTGCCTCTTCAACCGACGATTCCCCATCGAGGAGATTGGCGAAACCCGGGGAAACCTTACTCTGGAATACGGTATGCTGGACGGGACGGCGGACATCGGCATCGAGCAACAGGATGCGGGCGGGCATGTGGTAGGCCAACACCAGGGCGAAGTGCAGGGAAAAAAGGCTCTTCCCTTCCCCACGTTCGGCGCTGGTGATCATCAGGGACCGCTTGCGGTCGAGGTCGAGTTGACGACCCACCTGGATCATGATCCGGCGCAGTTCGATGGCCATCGGGGATTCGATGTCGAACAGGTTGCCGACTCCGCCTTTTTTTGTTTTCTCCATTGCCATATCAACCCTTTTCAACAACCGGCCGCGCCGGGTTCGGTAACCGGCCTAGCTGAGCCGGGGATAAATCACCAGGAATCCCACCGCGCCGAGGGCAAGAATCACCAGGACGATGACAGACCACCGCAGAATGCGAATCTTTTTCGTCTTTTCGAAATGATCGTCCTGAATTGTCGGGAGAGTGCCGATCACCTTCAACCCGAGGGTCCGTTCGATCTGCTCGACGGTCGTGAAGGAACGGTCCATGAAGATGGCCAGCACGACCAGCCCGAGGCCGATCCCCAGCGAGAGGATGGCGCCCAGGGCCATGAGTTTCATCTTGTCCGGCTCGACGGGAGTGCGGCTCAGATGGGGCCTCTGGCGTACCTTGATCTGCATGCCGATCTCCGAGAGACTGGCTTCCAGGTTCATGGTCTGCGAGGTGATCTCCCCCTGGATGGTTTGGACCATACCCCTGGCGCGGTCGACTTCATCCTGCAGCTCGGCGATCCGCGCGGACTGGCCGGGACGGCGGGTGCGGAAGACCCGGAACTCGTTGATCTTTACCGCAAGCAGGTCTATCACACGTTTCTTGCCGGCCCGGAACAGGGAAAAGTAGATGTACTGGCTGACCTGGTACCGCTCCCTGGTGGCCAGATTCGGCATGTTCAGGGCGACCAGATCCACGATTCGGTTGTCCAGCCGGGTTCGAAGAAGGCCCTGCCTGGTTGCCAGGGCTTCAGCGTCCCTGTCCCCCTCTTCATATAGCTGGAACTTCAGGCCCAGGTCCTCCATCTCGGAAATGGTGGCCCGAATGGTGGGATCGTTGTAATAGGAGGATGTGCTGGGAGTGGATCCGAGGATCCCGCGCACGATCCGGCCGTTTTCCGCCAGTTCGGTGGCATCCTGCCCATCGTACCTGATCTTGAGCTCGGCCAGGTTGTCTTCCCCGACACTCAGGTTGCCCGCATTGATGGGGTTGTCCACAAGGGCTGCGGATGCCTCGTTGGTCTGGAAATCGAGTAAGGCCTTTTCAGCAGCTCCCAGATCGGTCTGGTAGATATCCAACTGCCGTTCGAGAAATTCACGCGTGGAAGTGCTGGCCACCATCTGGGAAGCCCGGTATTCCTCCACGAAACGATCCACGACGTAAGTTGCTAATTTATTTGCGGTTACAGGATCAGGGTCCCGCACCTCGATACGGAACAGGCGATCCCCGTCCCTCTTGATCTTGACCATGGACCGCAGACGGCTCATGGCACGCCGCACGCTTTTGCCTTCCGACATGGCCAGGGCCACGGAATCGGGGACGGACTCCCGCAGGGCATCGTGAAGACCCAATTCCAGGACTATTAGTTCCAGGAACTCGGGCGAGGTCAGCAGCATGTTCATTTCATGGTAAGCCACCGCATCGATGTTGCGGGCGCGACCGTAACGCCGCGAGGGGTCCTGCAGCAGGCTGCTGTTCATCTTGTTGAATTTTATCTGCAGCTGGCCGGAGGATTGGTAAATGGGTGTCATGGTCCTGATGACGACCACAGCCATGGACAGGCAAAGGATAAAGGGGATAAAAAACAGCAGTTTGCGACGCCAGAAGGCGCGCAGCAGCGACATGGGGTCGAAACCTGACCCGGATGACTGGGATTCGTCCTGGAATGGATCCATCGAGTGTGTATCTCCTTGCGGCGTCATTCGCGCCGGGTAAACAATTTCCTGCTCTATTTATTCGTCCGGGAATCCCGACATTAAAGAAGGAATTGGGACCGAAGCACGGTCATGGAACCCTGCACAGGTCTCCCCCATCCTGTCATCAACCAATTTCCGATCGCCTGGTTCCAGGGAAAATCCTCTGGAACCACCCCCGATCGGCCTTGTTCAGCGCACCTCGATCCAGAATGGCATCATGGCCACAGGGCGGCCATCCATCAATTCCACCGCCGCGAGGGTCCCGTCTTCGCGCAGGGCTTCAAAGAGCATTGAGACGGGAAGTTGCGCTGCCGCCGGAGTGCCTGTCCCGCCAATATCAGTCAGCGAACCCAGCAGGAGGGATATTCCGCCGCCCTCACGCAGGGATTTTATGATCATCCGTTCCAGTAAGGAAAGCTCCCCGCCGAAAGTCCGGAGGGTGACCTTTTCAGAAGGATCGATCCCCAGCATCCACTTGGCGGAATCCAGGGAACGGTGCAGCCCCCCCAGCCCGTCAACCAGACCACGGTCGAATCCCTGCCGGCCCGTCCAGACCCGGCCCTGGGCCACTTCGTGAACGGCGTCCCGGCTCATCCCGCGGCCGGCAGCCACCTTGGCCAGGAAACGTTCGTAGAATTCATCCAGCTGTGTCTGGAAAAGGACGCGCTGGTCCGGGGTGAAGCCGCCTTCGTCACTGAACAACATCGCATTGGCCCCGCGCGTGATGAATTCACGATTCACACCGATCTTCTCATACATCCCGCTGCGGTCCATCTTGCCGGCATAGACACCGATGGAACCGGTCAGGGTTCCCGGATCAGCAAATATCGAATCGCCAAGGCAGGCCACGTAATAGCCTCCGCTGGCGGCCAGCCCGCTCATGGAAACGATGACGGGTTTGGTTTCCTTGACCTTCTGGATCTCCCGCCAGATGAGGTCGCTGGCCAGGGCGCTGCCTCCGGGGCTGTCCACGCGCAGAATGACCGCATCGACATCTTCGTCTTCGCCCACGGACCGCAACTGCTCGACCACGGTTTCACTGCCGGCCAGTTTACCCTGGAAATTGTCGAAGCGGCTGGGCCCCGGCATGATGACACCTGTGATGAATACAACGGCCACTTCGTATTCAGTATGAGACCGTTTGGGGCGGTCCAGGCTGAAATCCTCCAGATAGGTCATTTCCTCTTCGGGGAAATTCTCGTCCATCATTTCATCGTAATACATGGCAGTGTCGGCAAGGCCTGCTGCAACCGCGTCCATGGCGGGAAACATGCCCCTGTCGATCCAGGCGACGACGACTTCGCGCTCGACACCACGGGATTCCGCCAGCATATCCAGCAGGGCTTCGTAGCGGTCGTCCACGATGGAGGTGATCATTTCCCGGTTGGCGTCCGAGGCGGAAGTGCGGGTCATGCGTTCAGGCGCGCTTTTGTAGGCGCCGACGTGGACGAAGTCCGCTTTCATCCCCAGTTTTTCGAGGGTGTCGCGCATGAAGGCCATCTCGGCACTGAGGCCCAGGACCATCAGGGTGGCTTCGGGCGAAAGCACGATCCGGTCCGCCGTGGAAGCCAGGGCGTAATCCCGGGTGCCGCCTCCATCCATGTAGGCAACCACCGGTTTGCCATGGTCCTTGAAGTTCTGGATTGCCCCGCGGATTTCCTCCACTTTGGCCCAGTCGATGGCGGCTCCACGCATATCGAGCATCATGCCGGTGATACGGTCATCTTCCGCGGCGCGGTACAGCGAGAACAGGATCTCGGGCATGGTCATTTCCCCGCCGCTGCGAACCTGGCCCCAGAAGGAGTCATCCCTTTCTTCGGGATAGTTTCCTCCCACCTCCCAGACCAATACGCCCCCGTCGATGGCCACGCTCTGCTCCAGATTGGACATCGTGTACCAGAGCATACCGAAGCCCCCGCCGAACAGGACGGCCACGATAATGAAAACGATCCAGAATTTCTTCATTTTCCTTGTTCCTTTTCGCGGCAGAAGGCCGCCAGGGCACGAGCGGCGCGATCAATCTTACGGAAGACCGGAATGCCCGCTTTTTCGATGATTCGACACATGGGGTCGTATAGCTCTCCAGAATCGACCACCACCACCGCAGGTTTAGCCGAACCGTTGATAATGTCAACCATCAGGGAAGGTTGGGAGCCCGGTCCGAGGATGTTTTCCCGGTGAACACCGGACGGGTCGGCCGGCAGGTTGTCCAGCGCCGGGGTTACCGGCACCGATGAGAGGATGGCCGCATCCACGTTGTCGCACTCGAGGATAGCCCTGCAACTGGATGTAAAGGCTTCAGTTCCAGTCATCGGAGTGCAGTCGATGGGATTGGTGCGATGGGCGAAACCAGGCAAGGTCTCATCAAGTTTGGCCTGGGTTTCCGCATCGAATGTCGCCAATTCGAGTCCGTCGAGCTGGTCCATTACCGTGGAACACTCGAACCCGGCGTTGCTGATGATTCCAGTCCGATTGCCGGCTGCCGGCCTCCCGGCAAGCAGGGTGAAGGTCTTCAGCAGGTCCTCGAACTCGTCGAGGGATTCGGCCACCGTAACCCCGGCGCTCTCCAGACAAGCACGGGCAACGGCGTAGTCGCCCGCCAGGGATGCCGTATGACTGGCGGCGGCGCGGGCGCCGAGGGCGGTCTTGCCTGCCTTGTAGATTATCACACGTTTGCCCAGACTACGGGCCCGACGGGCCTGGTTAAGGAATTTGGCCCCGTCCCCCGGCCGGAATCCCTCCACGTAACACGCCACCACATCGATGGCGCCCTCACCGTTGAAGTGTTCGAGAAAATCCCCCATCGTCAGGTCCATCTGGTTGCCAAAACTGATACTGGCAGCGGGTTGGATGATCCCGTCGTAGTTACTGGCAAAGGTCACCAGATAGGCCCCGGACTGGCTGACAACGGCCAGGTTCTTTCCGGCGCCGGGCCGGAAAGGAAGCTTGTACGAAGGGAGGAAAAAGGTGTTGTAGTTATCCCGGCTGACGATGCCCAGGCAATTCCCGCCAACCATTACGGGCCCACCTTCGGGCCGGGTGTGTCCTTGTGCCAGGACATCCTCGATGGCAAGGGCAAGGGAAGTCTCGCCCGTCTCGGCAAATCCGCCCGGTATCAGGATAATCGATTCGGCGCGGTCGTTTTCAACCAGACCGGTGATGGCTTCCAGGGCTCCCTGGGCCGGAATGGAGATAACGGCCAGATCGCATTTTTCTGGAAGCTGATCCACCGAAGGGAAACAGGGCACTCCGTCGATTTCCTTTTCCCGATGATGCACGACGTACAACCGGGCCGGGTCTATACCATCGGACTTAAGCAGGTTCGACAGGATGATCCGACCTGGATTGGCCCCCTTCGCACTGACCCCCATCACGACTGCGCTGCGTGGTTTCAACAGCGACTGGATCCGGCTGGCCGGCCGCTTGCCGCGGGTCCATTTGCGCCGTGATACAAGTCCGACTCCATCCAGGGCCACCAACCGGTTACCCGATGGAACTGCGGGATTGATCTCCAACTCCTCGATGGTCCATGGGGAAGAACCGGCCGGCCCACAGTGCAGGCCCAATTCCGCTAGTCCCATGACGATGGCGACCATATCTTCAACCGGGAAGGGGCCTTGTTCGTAAAGCCTTGAAGGAGAACACAGGATCTTTAGAAGCGGGTGGCCCAAAATCGCGTCGCGCACTGTTTCAGGAACCAGGTTTTCGGCGGGAAATATGACGGTGCTGCTGCCGGTATGGCCATACCATTCGGTCAAGGTGCCGCCGACTCCAAGGACGACACATGGTCCGAAGGCGGGATCCTGTTTGAGACTGAGGAGGACTTCCTGGCCAGGGCGGTTGGCCTGGTGCGGAATAAACGCGCCGGCCAGGAATCCCTCGACCGGCAGGGGCCCGTCTCTTTGGCCAAGGGCCTTTTTCAGTTCGCCGGTTTTTTCCCGCAGGTAATCCACAGGGTCGGGAACATTCTCGAAATCCAGGACCCTGACCCCGCCGATTTCAGTTTTATGAAGGATATCCCTGCCAACGACTTTAAGAAGGAGCCTGTTTTTCCCGGCCACCAACCCGGCTCCGTCCTGCAGCCACTGGTCATAGGCCGAAGGATCGGCATCGAGGGAAACGAAACTGGCCGGACACCGCCCGATCCCGAGCAGGTCGCAAATCCCATAGACTTCAATTTCGTTGAGCCGTATCCCCTTCTCCTCATTATCCGGCAAGGACCGGGCGCCCAGGATACCTTTCAGATAATCATCGATCCGGGCCATATCACCCACGTCCACCCTCCTTGTTTCAGACCGCCGTTTCCATTGTCAGGCAAAGATAGATTCATGCCCACGGCAACCCAACAAAAAAAAGGCCTCCAACCGTATGGCTGGAGGCCTCGAAGAATCCGGCGGTTTCCTACTCTCCCACAAGGGCAACCCTGCAGTACCATCGGCGCAACATGGTTTCACTACTGTGTTCGGAATGGGAACAGGTGGGACCCACGCGCTATCGCCGCCGAAAAACTAAGCCGGACGGCACCTGGCCGTCGGCGTTGTCCTTGGACAACTGAATATGGAGAGTAGTTTGAGATTCATTCACATGCCATGCTCCGTTTCAACCCCCGGATAAATCCGGAAGGGAAAAAAGGAGATGATTAAGCCGCACGGCTTATTAGTACCGCTCGGCTGAACACATCACTGTGCTTACACCTGCGGCCTATCAACGAGGTCGTCTTCCTCGAGCCTTCAGGGGACTTGCGTCCCGGGAGATCTTATCTCAGGAGGGGCTTCACGCTTATATGCTTTCAGCGTTTATCCCTGCCGTACGTAGCTACCCAGCGATGCCTCTGGCGAGACAACTG
>Ga0164313_10001232_pt1 | contig 22517 bp, 22 predicted proteins | sample GuaBasSedimGuay4_FD_113735 | JGI IMG/M metagenome (GOLD analysis project Ga0164313, IMG submission 113735) | Subseafloor sediment microbial communities from Guaymas Basin, Gulf of California, Mexico - Guay4, Core 4569-4, 0-3 cm | ecosystem: Environmental > Aquatic > Marine > Hydrothermal vents... | reverse complement strand
GGTGATATTTTTAAACAGATAGCCAAATTAAGTAATAATTATACCCCACCTGAAGAGGCATGTAACACGTTTAGAGCATTATATGCTAAATTGGATGAGTTCGAACAAGATCTCCATCTCCATATTCATTTAGAAAATAATATCTTGTTTCCTAAAACTATTCAATTAGAACAAAAATTACGATAGAATCTCAAAAATTGAAGTTTATCATGAATATACTTTTAATATCGGTATATAATATTGTTTCATAAAATGAAAGGAGAAGCTCCATATTACAAAGCATCAGGCAAAGAAATTGAGGTCTTTGAACATTCTTATATAAATAAAATTCCTTTTCTATTAAAAGGTCCAACGGGAACCGGTAAATCACGTTTTATCGAATTTATGTCTTATAAATTAGATAAAAAATTAATTACCATTTCTTGTCATGAAGAAACTTCTTCAACTGATTTGATAGGCAGATTTATTATTAAAGGGGCGGAAACCGTTTGGGTTGATGGCCCCTTAATTACTTCTGTTAAAGAAGGAGCAATAATTTATTTAGACGAAATTGCCGAAGCACGACCTGATGTAATTGTTGCCATACATTCTCTTACCGATCACAGGAGGGTATTGTTCATTGATAAATTAGGGGAGACCATTAAAGCACATAAAGATTTTATGTTAGTGGCTTCTTTTAATCCAGGATACCAAAGAGGGTTCAAAGAATTAAAACCTTCTACAAGGCAACGCTTTGTAGCCATGTCATTTGACTATCCGGATCCAAAAATTGAAGCAGAGATCTTGGTCAATGAAACAGATATAGAACCAGACATTGCAAAAAAATTAGTAAACATTGCAACTAAAATCAGAAACTTAACAGAATTAGGATTAACCGAAACCGTTTCTACCCGATTGTTAGTAGATGCTGCAAAATTAATTCATAGTGGACTGCCAAAACGACTTTCTGTACAAGTTGCTGTGGTTGAACCCTTATCTGACGACCGAGAAATTACAGTAGCCCTTAAAGATCTGTGTGATTTAATGATATAGCTGGAATGGACAATTGTACCTAATAGTACTGAAGAAGACACCCAGGATACAGGACTAAACCAAGAACTGAAAACTATATGTTCGAGCCGGATGAATATATCTTTACAAAACTCGCTTACTACTTTAAACGTCGTAAAAAAAGAAAGCAAGAGAGCATTACCAATGCTGTAAGTTTAGCCGATATAAAATCTAGATTATCCATATTTTCAAGGGCAATAACAGGCCAATCCATTGAAATTTACGACGCACAACGAGAAGGTGGGTATAAAAACAATAACTTCTTTCTGCCCAATAAATTTGCTGAATTCCCAACAGTTGAAGAAAACATATCTTTCTATTTGTTCAGAGTCTTGTATTTATCGGTACAAAAGAACTTAGATCTGAACTGGAATGATAAAGAAATAGAGAATGACGCCAAGGTATCACAAGAGAAAGCGGCAGAGTATGCCCCACAGGTTTTAAGTGTATTGTTCGATCAATTTCCAATAACCCAAGAGTATCACAAAAAATTCATTCAATTATACAAAGACAAAGCAAAGGGCGACCATCCGGTAGATTTCACATTTATATATGGAAAATGGATGCATAACAGTCCTGAAGAAAAGTCAGAGGATAAATTAAAAAACTTCACTGACAAGGTGAAAAATATTCAAGAAGAACAGCAAAAAACTATTCTAAAAGCAAATGCAGTGGAGGAAATAATATCGGTTCAGATCGATGAAAAACAATTAGAAGAAGCTGTTTTACAACATCAATTTGAGAAAGTAGAAACAGCCGAAGAATTTGGTGGTAACTGGAAGGATCTGGATGGTGATGATGATCTGGATGATCATTCTAACGCCTTGGATGAAATGAATATGAAACATACTGTACGGGTTGATGACACTGCTCATTCTATATATCAGGCTGATTTTATTGAAAATACCACGGTTTCAGAAAGTGCCGAAATAGATAATACGGGATATCATATTTTGTATGATGAATGGGACTATAGCAAGCGGACTTACAAAGAAAATTTCTGTAAAGTTTATCCGAAAACATTATTAAAAACAAATATTCCCTATTATAAGAAAACCCTTTCAGAAAATAATTCTACCCTGGTAGGTTTGCGAAAAATGTTAACCACAGTTAACAACAAATATCAACAACAACGAAGACAAACACAGGGAGAAGAATTTGATATTGATGCGATTACTGATCTTTTTGTTGATGTAAATTCGGGACATACACCTTCTGATAAAATATATCTTTCTAAAAGAAAAATAGAAAAAGATCTCTCCATCCTGCTATTATTAGACATCAGCTTGTCAAGCGATGGCTATGCCGCTGGAAACAGAGTAATTGATGTAGAGAAACAAGTTTCAATTTTATTTGGTGAGATCCTCAATGAATTCAATATCGATTTTTCAATAGATTGTTTTTATTCTAAAACCAGAAATCATTCCACTTATTTAACCATTAAAGATTTTGATGAACCTTGGGACAGGGCAAAATTTAAAGTCGGTACAGTAGAGCCCAATGGTTATACCAGAATTGGAGCTGCATTACGTCATTCAGGAGCAATGCTGGATAAAAGAGGCACCAAAAACAAATGGGTGATCTTAATCTCGGATGGTAAGCCAAATGACTATGACAGATATGAGGGTAAATATGGGATAAATGATGTAAAACAAGCTTTAAGGGAACTAAATCAGCGTCAAATAAATTCCTATGCTTTGGCTATAGAGGCCGAAGCCAGGTACTATTTACCACAAATGTTCGGACAAAATCACTATCAAATATTAACTACACCTGGTGAATTATTGCAAGCACTGGTAAAATTATATGAAAAAATTAAACATCAATCTTGAGAGTTTTCCATTCTAAACAAACTTTAATGAAAGAAACCAAAATAGACTACAAAAGCATCTACTACCCGCCTGGCGGAATATTGATGTGGATATTGATCACTTTAGAATTGATCACATTTGGAATTGCGCTAATAGCTCTGGTGGCATACAGTAAAGAAGACCCGGAATTATACCACCGATCACGCTTAATGTTAAATACAACTTTTGGAGCGATCAACACTGTATTTTTATTGGTAAGTGGATTTTTTATGGCAACCACGGTTCATCTATTCAAACAACAAAAATTTGACAAATCATTATTTTACCTGAAGTTAACAATGCTTGGGGGGTTTTTATTTTTGGGACTAAAGTCAATTGAATATTACGAAAAACTGAATATGGGATTCATATTAGATTACAATACATTTTTTTCATTTTACTGGTTATTGACAGGTTTTCATGTAATTCATGTTTTAGTAGGCTTGGTGATATTGTTCTTTTTCTATTTTTCGCTTCGAAAAAAAAATACAAAGCCAAAATTAGAAGATGTAGAGGCCAGTGCAGCTTTTTGGCATATGTGTGATCTTATCTGGCTTTTACTCTTTCCTGTAATTTATTTAATTCTGTGAATTATGAGAAATAAAGATTTTTACACACTAATATTATTGATCCTGTTAACTATTATAACAGCCATTATTTCAGTCAATTACAATAATTTTAAAGTTGTTACTATAATAATACTAGGTTTAAGCGGGATTAAATTTTTAGCAGTTTCGTTTCAGTTTATGGAGTTAAAAAAGGCAAATTCATTTTGGAAGATTTTAATCTCAATATTATTGTTTGTTATAATTGGAATTATTTCAATTATACTTTAAATTTTAAAACCATTTTCTCACTAAATCTGGTTTAAAATCATAACTTTAAAACTTCATTTTTAAAGAATCAATATTATGTATATCGGCGATCATTTACCACTACCCACTTATGTTCCTTCTCCAAATCGTTATGACAAAATGCAATTTAGAAGATGTGGGGAAAGCGGTATCCTCTTACCCTTAATTTCATTAGGATTATGGCATAATTTTGGTGATGCCGACAATTTTAATAAAGCTCGAACAATCATAAGAACGGCCTTTGACCTCGGAATTACACATTTTGATCTGGCTAATAACTATGGGCCACCTTTTGGTTCTGCAGAAGAGAATTTTGGTCGTATTTTAAAAAAGGATTTTAAGGCTTATCGCAACGAATTGATCATTTCATCAAAGGCGGGTTGGGACATGTGGAATGGCCCTTACGGAAATTTTGGTTCTAGAAAATATTTAATAGCAAGTTGTGATGAAAGCCTGTTAAGAATGGGATTGGATTATGTTGATATTTTTTATCACCATCGACCGGACCCTGATACTCCTCTAGAAGAAACAATGGGGGCTCTAGATCATTTAGTTCGTCAGGGCAAAGCATTATACATTGGAATATCGCAATACAGTCCGGAAGAGACCGCCAAAGCATCAAAAATTTTAAAGGACCTGGGTACACCTTGTTTAATTCATCAACCACGGTATAGTATGTTAGACAGATGGGTTGAAAATGGCTTATTAAAGGTTTTATCAAATGAAGGCATTGGGGCAATTGCATTTTCGCCTTTGGAACAAGGGATCCTAACGAATAAGTACTTAAAAGGGGTACCGGAAGGTTCCAGGGCAAGTAGTGATATCAGCTATTTAACCAGCGATCAAATAACACCTGAGGTACTAGACAAAGTGAGCAAGCTGAATGAAATAGCCCTTAACAGAGGGCAAAGTCTGGCTCAGATGTCAATAGCATGGATACTTAGAAATCCTGAAATTACAACCGTACTTGTTGGTGTGAGCAGACCAGAACAGTTATTGGACAATGTTGAAAGCTTAGAAAATTTAGATTTTTCCACGAATGAGTTAGATAGAATTGAATCGATACTAAAAGGTGAATTATGAAAAAATAACTGTTTTATGTTCAATAACGTAATAATACTACTTAAATGCTAAAAACTACGTTTAGACAATTAGCTGTCCGATTACTTTTTGTTTCTTTTTTATTTCTCCCACAAATTGTGCTAAGCCAAGATAAAAGCATTACACTGGAGGTCGATTTTTCTATTAACGATAATTCTATCCATGCAAAAACAGTTGGGAATAATTTAAAATACAAAAACACCTCCCCTTTTGTTATGCTTAGCGGCTATACAGATGACATAAGTTTCAATGATGCAGTATATTATAGATTGAAATTGGATAATTCCTGGAGTAGCTGGAATACATTTCCCAGGCCTCATGAAGGGAATGATCTGGACCGGTTTGTTTTAGGTGAAATTTTCATTGAACATGCATTTGAAGGTATTCAGTTTAAAACAGATAATCCGACGGAAACAAAGTTCATATTTAGGTTATTCTTTCCTGATTTTACCAAAAATATAATGGCAGGAAAAATAAACAAAAAAGAAAACAAGCGGGTTTTTCGCAATTGTATACAACCCACTTATCTCGGACGAAATGATTGGTGTCCAGCGGGTGATTGCCCTAAAAGTGCTTCACCTTCTACAATAAATCCAACACATATTGTTATTCATCATTCTGCGGGACAAACCAGTAGTTCGGACTATGCGGCGGTTGTCAGAGCATATTGGGACTTTCATGTGAACTCAAGAGGTTGGTCGGATATTGGCTACAATTGGTTAGTTGATCCAAACGGAGTACTGTACGAAGGAAGAGGTGACCGAATTAGAGGAGCTCATTCTCCCTGTATGAATGCTGTTGCAACAGGTATTTGTTTTATTGGTGATTATGAAAGTTTTCAACCATCAGAAGCTGGTCTTAAAACTTTAAATGACTTTATTGCCTGGGATACTACAGATAAAGAAATTGATATAATGACCAATAGCTATGTAAGTGGTTTAGGTATAATGGATCATCTAACTGGTCACAAGGATGGCAAAATCAATTTTCCTTCATCCAATTGTTCTTCAACGCTATGCCCGGGAAATAATTTGCACAGCAGAATAAACACTATTAAAAGTAATGTAGCAATGTATTCTTGTTATATTTCCAATGCGAACACACCAAAAACACCAACTTCATTCAGTGTGATTCGCAAGGGAATCACTTCGGTCGAAATTAAAATTAAATCCGTAGCTGATGCTTCGAATTATGCCGTTTATAAAAGTACTGACAACATTAATTATCAAAAAATTGAAGAATCATCTTCAATAATTTTTACGATCAATAATTTAACACAAGGCAAAGTAACTTATTTTAAAGTCGAAGCTATAAATGATTATGGAAGTTCAGAAAAATCATCAGCCCTTGCTACTATTTCCAGTCAATATATTTCGGATATACTTATTGTTGACGGAATTGAAAGGCGTAGATTTGATGCTATATCTCAATACGACTACCCTTTAACTAAATTAGGACACACTTTTTCATCCGCTACCAATGATGCAATTCAAGATGGAACCGTAAACTTAGATGATTTTAAATTCGTTGTTTGGATGTTAATCGATGAAAGTTCGGCAGACGATACTTTTAACCTAACAGAACAGAATATAGTAAAAAACTACATAGATAACGGAGGTGTATTTATAGTATCGGGCGATGAAATTGGATGGGATCTGGTTCATTTAGGAAATAGTGCGGATAAATCTTTTTATGAAACTTATTTAAAAGCCGAGTACATTGCAGATATTCCTACACCAAACAACAAAAAAGTAAGAGACATTAACAATGTAATCTATAAATTAGATGATGGTTCACATGGTACATTTAATTCTGATTATCCCGACCTTATTAAAACTAAAAACGGTTCTATAAAATCATTTACTTATGATGGTGTAATTGAATCAAATGGAATAGCCGGCGTAAGTTATCAAACAACCACTGGTGGCGTTGAATATTTAGGTTTTTCCATAGAGTTAGTCTATGATGACATTGAAAGGGAAAATTTACTGGGATATATATTGCAGAAGTACAGTAGTTTATTAGCGATCAATAATAATTTCATCAATAAAAATATAGTTTTATATCCAAATCCTGCATCGGGCACATTAAAAATCTCAAATCCAAAATCAATTCAAATAAAAACTATTGAAATATTTAATATTTATGGACAGAAATTAAATGTCACCCATACTAATAAGACCTTGAATATTGAAAACTTAAAAAATGGTTTATATTTTATTACGATTGAGGACGAAAATGGCTATCAAGGAACATTTAAAATAATAAAAAAATAGAAATACTTAATCTGCTGGCATTTCAAATTGGTAAAGAAAATCTTTAAACTGCCATTAAAAGGTGAAGTTCAGATAGGCACTTCCCTTATCTTTGGCTATTTTTCCCTAATCAACCTATTATTAAACATTGTAATTTAGAACATAAATAGAATTATTAAGATTAAAATAGTATATTATTTTGCTAATATGGTAGGAGTTTAGGGTAGAATAAACTACTATTTTTGTAAATTAATTTTAATCAAAATATTATAAAAATGTCAGTATCAAAAAAGTATTTAAAATCAAAACCAATTTGCAAAGTTACTTTTGAATTGCAAGACCTCGATGCGGAGCGTGTGAACGTTGTAGGAAATTTTAATGGGTGGGATATAAACGCTTCTCCTTTAAAAAAATTTAAAAATGGAAAGTACAAAGCTACTCTGGATTTAGAGAGCAATAATAGTTATGAATACAGATATGTAGCCGATGGTGCCTATATTAACGATTCTGAAGCAGATCGCTATGAATGGAATGAGTATGCCGGAGCTGAAAATTGTGTATTGGAATTATAATCAAGGTTGTATAAAGTATTATTGGGCATCATTATGAAAATGATGCCTTTTTTTATGATTTTTATCTCATTTTCGAAATAACAAGCTAAGTTAATTTCAAATTGAGTGATATTATTGTATTTTTGATAGTCATAATTATAAAACATAAACCATGAAAAACATTACATTCTTTTTAACACTTGCATTAATTGTATTTGTCGGGGCCAATGCACATGCGCAGGAGACCGTTCCCAAAGAAGTTTTATTAACAACCTTAAACAGCGTTAATAGCCTCAAATTATCGAACTTAAAAACCACTGAGTTAATGGATTATAATAAAGGTTATGTAGATAAAGTTTATGATATTACGGAAAGTGATAAATCTGATAAAGATAAAAAATCTGCTTTGCAAACCTTAGGTAATGATACAGAAAAAGATCTGATCGATCTACTTGGAAAGAAAGAGTACAAAAAATATGTGAAGTTAATGGAAGAGCAATTGGAACCGCTTTCCAAAAAGACCAAGCTTTTTAAATACTTATACTAATACATTAAGTCACCCAAATTAGATTGACAAGATTTACAATCAGGCATCAAACCACAAATTAAACTTTTGTGGTTTTTTTGATTCACAAATTTATTTGTAAAAATAATTCCTCACTGAAAAAGGTCCAGCTCCAAATACAAAATAAATACACAATAAAAACAAAACCAGTGCGGCTAGTTCAAATGATTGACCCCCCATCATTAATTCAGATGGCGTATAAACAAAAAATGTAGCACTGAACAAAATTGGTATTTGCATAAAGGCTGCCAAACGTGTAAAAAATCCAATCGCCAGTAAGGCTCCACCAATCAAATGTGTAATACCGATCAATGCGATCCACACAAATTTTTCTCTTTCCACACCCAATTCCAGAATTGATTCGGGGTTTGCCACAATCATCCAACCTCTAATAAATAAGGCGATACCCAAGAAGATTCTTATTAGGCCGTATCCTATTTCATCTTTTTTGTCCAGTGATGTGGTGAAATCTACTATTTTGTTCATGATCAAAAATGGTTTAACTATTAATAATCCAAATCTACAAAAAATCTACAAAGTTCCAAATAGATACTCGATAATCAACAAATCTATTGAGTTGAATATTGAGGGAAGTAAGATGCTCATCAAAATTAGCGCACATTTTTGAGCAGAATATTCAATATTGCAATGGCCGATTCACTGATCTTTGTCCCCGGGCCAAAAACACCTGACACTCCTGCCTTGAACAAAAAATCGTAATCCTGTGGAGGAATAACCCCACCGGCAATAACTAAAATATCACCTCTGCCATAATTATTAAGTTCATCAATTACATGTGGCACCAAGGTTTTATGTCCGGCTGCCAAAGAGGAAACACCTAAAACATGTACATCATTTTCAACTGCCTGCTTAGCAACTTCTTGCGGAGTTTGAAACAAGGGTCCAACATCAACATCAAAACCTAAATCCGCAAAACTCGTCGCTACAACTTTTGCTCCTCTATCATGTCCGTCCTGACCCATTTTTGCGATCATTATTCTTGGGCGACGTCCATCCATTATTGCAAATCGATCAGACAGTTCTAAAGCCTTTTGAAAGTCACTATCGTTTTTAATTTCTTTACTGTACACTCCGGTGATTGTATTAATTTGGGCTCTATATCTTCCAAAGACTTTCTCTAAAGCTTCTGATATTTCGCCTAGGGTTGCTCTTTCTCGTGCCGCTTCTACCGTCAAATCTAATAAATTTCCATCACCTGTCCTGGCAGAGTTCGCTATTTTATTCAGTGATTTCTTTACATTATTATCTTTTCGATTCTCTCTCACTTCTTTCAATCGAGCAATTTGTGCAGCACGTACAGCCTCATTATCAACCTCCAGGATAGCAAGAGGTTCCTCTTCCCTGATCCGAAATTTATTCACCCCTACAATAATATCTTCATTTCCATCTATTCTGGCCTGTTTCCTTGCCGCTGCCTCTTCAATTCGCATTTTAGGAATTCCCTTTTCTATAGCTTTCGTCATACCTCCATGCTCCTCTATTTCATCAATAAGAGCCCATGCATTGTTAGCAATATCATTGGTTAATTTCTCAAGTTCCTTACTCCCCGCCCAAGGATCAACTGTTTTTGTAATTCCGGTTTCTTCCTGTAAATAAATTTGTGTATTTCTTGCTATTCCTGCAGAAAAATCTGTTGGTAAAGCGATAGCCTCATCCAAAGCATTTGTATGCAAGGACTGAGTACCTCCCAGTGCTGCTGCCATTCCTTCAATGGCAGTTCTCGCAACATTATTAAAAGGGTCCTGTGCAGTTAAACTCCACCCACTGGTTTGGCAATGTGCTCTCAAAGCAAGTGATTTTGAGTTTTTTGGTTCAAATTTTTTAACAATCTTAGACCATAACATTCTCCCTGCCCTCATCTTGGCAATTTCTGTAAAATGATTCATTCCAATTGCCCAGAAAAATGACAATCTAGGTGCAAAATCGTCAATATTCATTCCGGCATTAATGCCTGTTCTAATATACTCTAATCCATCTGCCAGTGTATAAGCCAATTCAATTTCGGGTGTTGCACCGGCTTCGTGCATATGATAACCTGAAATTGATATACTATTGTACTTTGGCATCTTTGCCGTTGTATATTTAAATATGTCAGCAATAATTCTCATAGAGGCATCAGGAGGATAGATATACGTATTCCTCACCATAAACTCCTTTAAAATATCATTTTGTATCGTCCCTGAAAGATGCTCCGGCGCTATCCCCTGTTCTTCAGCGGCAACAATAAAAAATGCCAATATCGGCAATACAGCACCATTCATAGTCATAGATACAGACATCTTATCTAATGGAATATGGTCAAATAATATCTTCATATCCTCTACCGAATCAATTGCCACACCTGCCTTACCCACATCACCCTGGACACGCTCGTGATCAGAGTCATAGCCTCTGTGTGTGGCCAGATCAAAAGCAACAGACAGACCTTTTTGACCTGCAGCCAAATTTCTGCGATAAAAAGAATTACTCTCTTCGGCTGTAGAAAAACCTGCGTATTGTCTTATGGTCCATGGCCTGAGAACATACATCGTGGAATATGGCCCTCTCAAATATGGTGGTATTCCGGCAACAAAATTCTCATGGCCAAAAGATTCATGACCTGAGTCCTTACGTCTGATCTTTAGCTTAAGATCTTGGATGTTTTTTCTAGACATAATCTAATTTTCAATTCTCTTCACTCTTTAGACGTTCCTTTTCCATATTTTCCGCCAAACGTTTCCAAATAACCGGTTCGATAACTGTTTCCTTTTTTTGGGTTTTTACAAATGGATATAAGGCAATTGATTCTTTCATTTTATCATTTTGGTTTTTGTATTTATTCGCTCCTACCAGAATCAATGAACCAATGTCAAATTGCTCTTGCTCCTTCTCAGCACTTTCTGCAATTTTCCTTTGAATTGTTCCATCAAAAAGCTGTTTCACAAAACCTCCGCTTTTTTCTATACTCTTGAACAGTTCCATCGCTTTTTCAGCAATCTCATAGGTCATTTCCTCAATATAATAAGATCCATTTGCCAGAGAAGCGTTCTTCAGATTACTTTCTTCTTTTAAAATTATTAACTGATTCCTCGCTATTCTTTCACCAAATTCATTTTTCTTATGAAAAATTGTATCGTAGGCCACATTACTAATTGCATTTGCCCCTCCCAATATAGCGCTCATACATTCTGTTGTTGTCCTCAACATATTGTTATTATAATCATACAGACTCTTATTTCTTAAACCGGGTTCCACAAAAATATTTGTTTCAATTTCCATATCATACTTACCTAATAATAAGTCCCATAAATGTCTGACTGCCCTTAGTTTGGCGATCTCCAAAAAATAATTAGACCCAACAGAAAAACTGAAATTGATTTTTGAACCTGAAGATTTGCCGTAATAATTCAAATACTCATTGGCATGCGCCAGAGCATACGCTACTTGCTGAATAATATTCGCACCTGAATTTTGATAATGTGTAGCATCAATACCCAAAATGGAAATATCCCTCTCTTCCATTCTCAATATGTTTTTTATGATTTGATGATCCTCATTTTGGTCTTTATACCAATTTCCTGTTTTAATTAAATTTCCAATAATATCCAGATTTAGAAACAAGTTCAATCCTTTATTTTCTTTAAATAAACGAAAAATAAATTTTTCGTCTAAAAAATGCAATTGAAAATAGATATCCAAGCTATCATCAGATGCACCAGAAATAAGATCTTGGAATAACTGATCAATTTCAAACGGTTGTATAGCGATAAATCTAATTGTATTAGCCCCACGATTTAATGCTTCTTTCGCCAAGTTATTGGCTTTTTCTTCGTCATTTACAAAAATAGTTTGGCAAATTTTATAACTAGAAGGTGTATTTGGAATTGTAATTCGCTTAAAATTATCACCATGATAAAAAGGGCTTATACTAATTCCTTCATTGAGATGAGTGATCAAGGTCTCATTATAGTCCCTGCCATTCAAATCTACCTGGATCTTTTGTTTCCACGCCTTGGATGTAACAGGAGGAAAATCATTGAATAAATAATCGTCCATGATCTATAAGGGTATTTATAAGGTGTTAGTTATTATTTGATTTTTGAGTTGAATCGTACTCAATAAGGTAAATATCCTCATTTTCTCTTTTCATTTTATACTGTTCTCTGGCATATTTTTCCAGAGAGTCCTGGTTGTTCAAATTACTTATGACGTTACTATCTGTTTCTATTTGCCTTTTGTAGTAAGAATTTGCATCTTCCAATTTGTCAATTTCCTGATCCAATTCTCTGTGATTGAGATATGAATTTTCATCAAAAAAAAGCATCCAGATTATGAATAAAAATAGGATAATAAAATATTTATTACTTATGAATTTAAATACTCTATTCTGTCTAAACTGCTTAAATGTCATTTTTTAACTTCTCGTTAATTACCGTTCTCACAATGTCTACGCCTACTGTATTGTACCGGTCGTTCGGTATAATTAAATCCGCAAAATTTTTAGTCGGCTCTATGAACTCCTGGTGCATTGGCTTGAGCGTATTCTGATATCTCTCTAAAACTTCATCCAGATTTCTACCTCTTTCCTGCATATCTCTTCTCAGCCTTCTAATCAACCTTTCATCGGAATCTGCATGAACAAAAACTTTTATATCGATCAAATCACGAACTTCCTTGTTAGTATAAATTAAAATTCCCTCAACAATAAGTACTTTTTTCGGGTAGGTTTTTAGTGTTTCATTGATTCTATTATGTGTTTCAAAGGAATAGATAGGTTGTTCTATTGCTTCTCCCTGTTTTAATTTTTTTATATGATCTATTAACAACTGAAAATCGATGGCATTAGGATGGTCAAAATTGATCTCACATCTCTCTGCAAAAGTCAGGTCATCCGTTCTGTTGTAATAAGAATCTTGGGATATAATTGTTACCTCATTCTTTGGAAGTTCATTAATTATTTGATTTACTACTGTAGTTTTTCCACTACCCGTTCCACCCGCTATTCCCAATATTAGCATTTCATATATTTTACAAATTGAACAATATAGTACGGTAAAAGTCAATTGATGTCAAAACTATAAAAAATCAATTTGAAAATACCCTGAAAATGATTATTTTCACAAATCGAAAATAATTTATTTTTTAAATCATATTCCAATTTATCCTAAATATTAAATATAATGTCAAAAAATTATTTTAAAAATTTTCCAAACGAGGATGGTTTCTTTAACGAATACGGAGGAGCTTTTATTCCTCCTCATTTAGAAACTGAAATGAAAAAAATAAATGATGCCTATTTTTCAATAAGCAAGTCTCATAAATTTATTGCTGAGTTGAGAAATATTCGAAAACATTTTCAAGGAAGACCCACTCCGGTCTTTCACTGCAATCGTCTATCAGATAAATACGGAGGTCAGATCTACTTGAAACGGGAAGATTTAAATCATACGGGAGCTCACAAACTGAATCATTGTATGGGTGAAGCACTGTTGGCAAAGTATATGGGAAAAAAGAAATTAATTGCCGAAACAGGAGCTGGTCAACATGGGGTTGCCCTAGCTACTGCAGCCGCGTATTTTGGATTGGAATGTGAGATTCACATGGGGGAAGTTGATATTGCAAAGGAGCATCCTAATGTACAAAGGATGAAAATTTTAGGAGCTACTGTAATTCCCGTGAGTCATGGATTAAAAACCTTAAAGGAAGCTGTGGACAGTGCATTTGAAACATATTTAAAAGATCCTGAAACTACTATATACTGCATTGGATCAGTTGTTGGTCCCCATCCATTTCCTATGATGGTACGTGATTTTCAGCGTGTTGTAGGAATTGAGGCAAAGGATCAGTTTTTTGAAATGACCGGTGAACTCCCTGATAATGTTATAGCATGTGTAGGTGGTGGAAGTAATGCCATGGGAATATTTTCAGCTTTTCTGGAACATGAGGAATGTAATCTTTTTGGTATTGAACCAGCCGGAAAATCGTTCAAAACCGGTGAACATGCAGCAACGATGACATTTGGAAAACCAGGAGTTATCCACGGTTTTAAATGCTATACTTTACAAGATGATGAAGGAAATCCGGCACCTGTACATTCAATTGCCAGCGGATTGGACTATCCCGGCGTTGGCCCGGAACACAGTATGCTAAAAGATCTGAAAAAAGTTACTTACGATAGCATCACAGATGCGGAATGTATTGATGCCTTTTATGAATTGAGTAGATTAGAAGGAATTATTCCCGCTTTGGAAAGTGCTCATGCGGTTGCTTATGCGTTTAAACTGGCTCAAAAGAACCCTAGGCAATCCATTCTGGTAAATTTAAGCGGAAGAGGAGATAAGGATCTGGACTATGTAGTAGATACTTTTGGATTACCTGATTAAAATATATTTAATTTTAATACCTACACTTGAAGATGAAAAATATATTCTCAAATATTAAGGGCGATACCTTTGGAGGTGTCACTGCTGGAATAGTAGCATTACCTCTCGCCTTAGCTTTTGGTGTATCCTCCGGTTTAGGGCCTACTGCTGGTTTATATGGGGCCATTTTCTTAGGCTTTTTTGGAGCTTTTTTTGGCGGAACGAATACGCAGATATCGGGACCAACTGCTCCCTTAACAGCAATTAGCATGGTATTAATCGCGGGTATTGTGCAGGTCAATAATGGAGATCTGAGTCGCGCTTTACCACTCATTCTTACCGTTTTTTTACTGGCCGGTCTTTTTCAGATACTACTGGGTATTATCGGTTTGGGAAAATATATTAAGTATATTCCATATCCGGTAGTTTCCGGATTTATGACAGCAATTGGTGTTATCATCATTATTACGCAAATGCTACCAGTTTTGGGGTATTATGTGGGAGATGATCATGAATTTATAGAGAAATTCAAACCTCATGCTGAGGAACTAATCATTAGTAATATTTTAGAAGATGAAGTAAAAGAGGGCATTTTAGTTTTGGAGGATTTTAAAGAGACTATTAAAAGAGCGGAATCTATAACCAATGAAGAGATTTTGAATGAGGCAAGAACGCTGGCCAGCTCAGAAACATCAGGTGTTGTTGGTGCAATTAAAAGTCTTCCCAGGGCACTTAAGAACATTAACTATTTGGAATTGATCTTAGCACTGTCAACAATTATTATTATATACGGGTTTAAGAAAATAACAACAAAAATTCCCAGCACTTTAGTAGCGCTTTTGGTAGTGTCTACCATTGCAATTGTTGCCAATCTGGATTATCGCCCGATTGAAGAGATACCGGGTGGATTTCCTATTCCAAATTTAGAGATGTTTTCAACTTTTAGTCTTTCAGCTATTTCACCATACATTTTCACAGCTTTAACACTCGCATTTTTGGGAGTTATTGATTCTTTATTGACGTCTGTAGTTGCAGATAATATGACCAAAACCAGTCATAATTCCAACAAAGAACTGATAGGACAGGGAATAGGAAATAGCATTGCCGCAATTTTTGGTGGCTTACCCGGTGCAGGTGCAACGATCCGAACAGTGGTAAATATCAATGCCGGAGGTAAAACTAAACTTTCAGGTATGGTAGCTGGTGTTTTTTTGTTGGTCGTTTTACTGGCTTTGGGACCGGTGGCATCAAAAATCCCGGCTGCGGTATTGGCCGGTATTTTGATAACTGTAGGAATTGGGGTGATGGATTATAAAGGATTAAAAGCAATACCGTACATACCTAAAGCTGAGGTTATTATAATGATTACAGTACTCTTACTCTCAACTTTTTGGAATCTTGTTTATGCGGTGGGTCTGGGACTTGTAATAGCTTCTTTAGTATTTATGAAAAAAATGGGGGATGTAACTGCAGACATGTCTGATGTCAAGAGTTTAAAAGAGGAAAAAGCCTGGGATGATGAAAAAGATTTCCCGGAAGACTTAAAAGAAAAAGTTTTTATAAAACACATTAAAGGCCCTCTATTCTTTGGCTCAACAAGTCATTTCCAAGTTCTTTCCAAACAAGTACCCAACAACGCCAGTTATGCAATAGTCAGAATGGAAAAAGTACCTTATATTGATCAATCCGGATTGTATGCTATTGAAGAAGCACTACTTTATTTGGAACAAAAAAATATTCATGTGTTGATTGTGGATCTACAAAATCAACCTATGTATCTGTTGCAATCTATTGATATAGTGCCGGATTTAATTCCTGAAGAGCATCTTTTTAAAACCTTTAATGACTGCACGGATTGGATCAAGAATCATGTGTGAACCTTCCTTAATTATTACTATAATATTTTCTCAATCAGAAAATATCGCTCTTTAGAAAATGATGAAAATCATTATTTAAGTTGATCAATATCATTTCATAATAACCCGGTAAATCCTACCTTAATCTTGTTACCGATTTAATAAATAATATTATGAAAAATATAATAATTTTAGTTATCTGCTTTATTATTCATTCGTTTGTTTATGCACAAATAATAACAGATATAGATGATTTTTCACCATTTTATGAAGATCTTTCTGCTATAAAAAAAGGTGATCAATGGGCCTTTATCAATAATAAAGGAATTAAAGTAATAGATTTTAGAGATGATTTGGTTTCCAGCAAAACCAAAGAAGTTTCTATTGGTTATCCCATTTTTGAAGATGGAAGGTGTTTAATTAGAAAATTAAATAGCGGAACATATTATTATGGCTATATCGACAAAAATGGTAAGCAAATAATAGCCCCTCAATATTTAAATGCCACAAATTTTAAAAATGGCTATGCCATAGTTATAACTCTTGAAAAAGAGGTTATTGGATTCAATGAATCACTGGGTAAGGATGTAGTTTCTTATACTTTAAAAGAGTACATTATTGATAGGTCTGGAAAAACTATAAAAAATTTAGATAATGCCAGAAATTATGTCAAATCAAAATATAAATCTAAAAACATACCTAGTTTTTATTCAAAATTTGTAGGGCCGCATTTAATTGCTGTACAGACAACAGATGCCCAAAAATATAATATTTATGAGTTTTAAAATAAAAAAGAAAATATCATGGCACTAAATTTCAATCATTTTGCATCAGAAGCTAATTTATTTCTCAAAGAGTACACAAATAAATTAAATATAGATGGGGATATAGACAAAGGAGGGCGAATACTATCTTCCATTTTACATGGATTAAGAGAAGTGATCTCAACGGAGGAATCCTTGCAATTAATTGCTCAATTTCCCATGTTTTTAAAAGCGGTATATGTTAATAGGTGGTCATCACATCAAAAGAAGAGAATAAAAAATATGACCGAATTTATTGATTTGATCAGACAATTTGATGGAACAACCTCAATATATGATTTTGAATCTGACGAAATCGCAGAAAATCATATTATTACAACATTTTTTATGTTGCGTAAATATGTTTCACTAGGAGAATTGGAAGATATTAGAACCGAACTTCCTAAAGAACTTAAATCTATGATATATCATAATGTAATGTTTTAATGAACATTTAATGAACTGCCACCGCTAGGCAGGCATACCAAGGGGATTAAATGGAGTTTGCATAAAAACAGAAACAGGAAGCCTAAACTTCCTGTTCCCTGAAGAGATCAAGTCTATTCTTATTAACTCTCAAATAATCTTTTATATCACCCTATTTTCAGAATAATACTAAAACCATGATCAAAGCAATAATGATATCTCAATCCTCCAAAATCTTAACTGTTCTGCAACAATTCAGATCAATTCTAAAGTAGAAACAGGAAGCCGAAACCTCCTGTTTCCTGAAGAGATTAATCTGTCCTCTACTAGATCAAATAATTTTTCATATCATCTTATTGCTAAAATTCATACTAAAATTATAATCAATTATATAATGACATCTTAAACCCTCCGCATCTCAACTGTTCTGCAACAATTAAGACTTATATATTTGAAGTTATGTAATTAAATCAATGAACAAACTATTACTTGTTTTTTTAATGGTACAAATATATACTTCATTTACTAACTAAACAATGATGCAGATCAGTCAAAACTATGATTGTCATCACTATTGTTATTGATCTTTCTTTTTCTCTTCTTTACGCTTTTCTTTTTCAAGTTTTTTAAAATATTTCTTCAATAGAAAGCTATGTTTTAAAGCTTCAAGGTCTTCATTTAAAAGAACGCTTCCTTCCTTTAGATTCTCCATCGTTTCATCAATATTATTTACTAGTGTAGTATCGTTAATGATATAATTTAGTGCTCCTTCACCATTTTTAACATCTAAAACCACATCATTTAAATTAGTAATTACTGTGTTGATCTCACCACTTGATTTTTCTAAATTGCTTATAATGGCTTTAACCTTAATTGCATAGATAGAATCACTTAATAATACCGCTGCCATACTGTTTTCATAATTAACCGATGATATTATAGTATTCAATTCTTCAATTGTTTTAGAAGTGCTTAAACTGGCTGTTTTTATATTTCTTATACTCTGTTTCAGATCTGAGGCCATAACAGAATCATTTATTAATAAGCCCAAAGTGCCTTTACCCTTGTTAATAGCTTCAGTTATTTTTAACAGATCAACAGTTAACAACGACGCATTTTCATTGGTCTTGTTTAAAGTAGCGAGCATCTCATTAGTTGATATTTTACTATAAGATGCAATAGTATCACCAGATACTAATGGAGATGATGCCGTTTTGCTTGGAATAATATTGATAATCATACTTCCTACCAAACCATCAGAACCAATAGTTGCGATAGCATTTTTTTTAATATGTTTCAATATTTTATCTTCAATGATCATATCAATGCAAATGGTTGTGTCATTGATCATAACAATATTTTTTACAGTTCCAACATTGATCCCGGAATAACGCACATTATTACCTAATTGCAAGCCACTTACATTATTAAACACGGCACTTACTCTAAAGGTCCTTCCAAAAATATTCTGTTTACTTCCAATAAAATAAATTGCTACAATTAAAATTAGCGTACTGATAATAACAAATAACCCGAGGTTGAATTTTTGTACATTTGTTTTTTCCATAACTTTTTTATTTAAAAAATGCTTGAATTTTTTTATCTTTTGAAGAAGATATTTCTTTAAAAGTACCTTCCGCGTAATTTATTCCATCAATTAATAATATCATCCTATTTGCAATAACTCTGGCACAATCAACATCATGAGTAATAATAAGCGATGATGCTCCATATATTTTCTGAATATTTCTCATTAATTCAATGATCTCTTTCGCCGTAATTGGATCAAGTCCGGTAGTAGGTTCATCGTAAATTATGATTTTTGGATGGAGAATTATAGCCCTTGCAAGAGCGACTCTTCGTTGCATTCCACCAGATAATTCACTAGGCATTAAATCAATAGCCTCTGTCAGGCCTACACTTTTTAATGCTTCATATACTAATTTTTCTGCTTCATCAGAGTCTTTTATGCGCCTGCGTAATGGAAATTTTAAATTCTCTCTCACCGTCATGGAGTCATACAATGCGCTTCCTTGAAAAAGAAAACCGATCTCGGTTCGCAAACTATTTAATTCATCCTGATCCAGTTCATTAATATTTTTATTCATGATTTCAATGTCTCCATGATCCGGTTGCATTAAACCTACCAAGCATTTTATCATTACAGATTTTCCAGAACCGGATCTACCCATGATCACTAGATTTTCTCCCTCACACAATGCCATTGAAAATCCATTCAAAACATGGTTATCATCAAAGCTTTTTCTCAGGTCTTTGATTTTTATTATTGGAACTATGTCATTTATTTTTTTCATCATTAAATTTCATAGAAAATATCAGTTACAAAAACAGCTATAAAATCAATTATAAAAACTAACATGGAGGTATAGACTACCGCAGTGTTAGAAGCCTCCCCAACCCCTACCGTACCTTTTTTACAATAGAATCCCTTATAGCTCCCTACTAATCCAATAACAAAGCCAAAGAAAAATGATTTCACTATTGCAGGAACCAAATCCGAAAATTCTAACGCATTAAAAACCTTGTTAAAATAAAGCTGGAACGAAACATCTCCCTTAATATTTTCAATTATAGCGGAACCAAATAAAGAAATTGCATCTCCAAAAATAATGAGCAATGGCACCATCATTGTAGTAGCTAAAATACGTGTAACCACCAAATATTTAAATGGGTTCGTGCCCGATACTTCCATTGCATCGATCTGCTCCGTCACTCTCATAGAACCGAGCTCGGCTCCAATTCCAGAACTAATTCGACCTACACAGATAAGCGCAATTATTACAGGCCCAATTTCTCTTACCATTGAAATACTCACCATAGAAGGTATCCATGATTCTGCACCAAATTCCATTAGAGTTGGTCTCGATTGAATGGTAAAAACCAGCCCTAAAATAAATCCTGTAACACCAACCAACAATAGAGAACGATTACCTATATAATAACATTGACGAAGCAGTTCCTTATACTCAAAAGGTCTTGAAAATAACTCTCTAAAAAACCGGCCTGCAAAATAGGATAACTCTCCTATTTCAACGAAAAAGGTCTTAATTTTATTGGTTATTTGAAATAATTCTATCATCTCTTTGATTAATTAAGAACGATTCAAAAATTCCACTAAATAATTATAATTTGATACTTACCTAAAGATAAGGAAAATTTTACATTTTATAAAAATTAGGAAAGGTTTTTGCTTATATTTAGTAGAACTGAATGATCAAATAAGAACAAGTTGATTGAGATTAGCTACTAAAGTTTGAAATTACTAATTATACAACATGTACTATGAAAAGCAGTTTTTCTTTAATCATTATATCATTGATAATTATATTGATCCATCAGATTCAGGTATTTCTTTATCTCCTTAATGTATTTATTTATCACTGAGGCCTCAGTAGCTTGCATAGCCCTCAAGGCATTCACCTTGGCTCGGACATTGGCTCGATAAGTTTTATAATAGGTGAAGAGACATTCTTCCTGACGGGTTTTCATACAAGGAAAAAATTCAAAATAAGTTTTCATGAATTGCTTGCTTAGGTCCACTCGTTTAAAAGCTTCCAAATCCATACAAAAAAAAGCAACCTCATTGAGCACATCTATTTGACGAAAAGCATCATTAAACTCAATACAATCAAAAATAATCGGGTCTTTATAGAGAAAAATATTTTTTGAGTGCAAATCGCCATGTACATCCCGCCAAAAGCCTGCCTTGATTCTATTTTTAATGAATTCTTCATTTTGGTCTAAAAAATTATCGCTGTTTCTAACATTTTTTTCAATAAGTTCAGAATAGCCATTCGCCAAATTTATTTTAATCCAGTCTATAACACTTAAAATATCATTGAATTCATTTTTTGCCCGGGTTTTATTAAAAGGGGTTAAAATAATATCGGCACCTTGATGGAAATCGGCAATTTTTTTTGCAAGCACATTAATTTGAATTTTACTTACCCCTTTTTTTTGCAGCAAATGATTCATCTGTTTTGCTATTTGCAATCTCTTCATTCTAACTGCATAATCAATAATTTTGCCTTTTCCCTCACCAATATACAGATTGTCGTCCACGCGTTTTATCGGAAGCACATCTAAATAAATATCTGATATTCTTCTATTTAATATCAATTCCCTTTCACAATAAAATTTCCGTTTGCTCAGTGAAGAAAAATTCAGAAAAGAATAATGCATCCTCTTTTTTATCTTGAAGGTAAATTTTTTGCTCAGGATTACCCATGAGATATGCGTTTCTATTAGCTTACCATTAAGAAGATTTCCTTTGTAGGCACCATGCTTAACCAGCCTGTTGATTTGATATTTATCCATGACCCGCTCGAATGTAATTAAGTGCCACATCTATCATATCTTTAATATTTTCTTGAGTTGAATCAATTATAAGGTGATCCATTTCCAGTGGTTGAAAAGCTTTTTTCATATGAACGTGAACCGAATAATCTGCATCGCTATACTTTCTTTTTAATCTTAAACGATCTAAAACAACTTGCTGATCCGCCCTAACTTCTATAAACAAAATTCTCTCATCATATGCATGTGCAGTACTAATGAATTCATTACGAATACTTTCTTTGTAAAAAGTAGCATCTAAAACGATATCCTCTCCTAGCTGAATACATTTCTTCATTTCTTTCATCATTACCTCGTAAACCATCTTTTTTTCCTCTATGGAATATTCTATGACTTCAAATAATTGTTTTCGGATCACATCACTACTAACATAACTCGCCTCCATGTTTCCTGCAAGCCTGGAAGCAAAATAGCTTTTGCCAGATCCCGGTAGTCCAAATACGATGATGATCATTATAATTCTTTTT
>Ga0164313_10001231_pt1 | contig 22519 bp, 19 predicted proteins | sample GuaBasSedimGuay4_FD_113735 | JGI IMG/M metagenome (GOLD analysis project Ga0164313, IMG submission 113735) | Subseafloor sediment microbial communities from Guaymas Basin, Gulf of California, Mexico - Guay4, Core 4569-4, 0-3 cm | ecosystem: Environmental > Aquatic > Marine > Hydrothermal vents... | reverse complement strand
CAGAAGGTTCCGTTCACCTCAGGGATCCTCGTCGGCATCGGCGAGACCAACGCCGAAGTCGTGGACAGCCTGATGGCCCTGGCCGAACTCCAACGAGAGGGCGGACACATCCAGGAGTTCATAGTCCAGAATTTTCGAGCAAAGGCGAATACGAGGATGCGCCACGCTCCGGAGCCTGAGATCCCCTACTTCGTGCGTGTGGTGGCCCTGGCGAGGGTCATCCTCGGCGCCGAGGCCAATATCCAGGTGCCGCCGAACCTGACGGACGACTTCTCTGTGTACCTCGATGCAGGCATCAACGATTGGGGCGGGGTGAGCCCCGTGACCATCGATTGGGTGAACCCCGAGGCACCGTGGCCGAACCTCGATCGGCTCGAAGCGGTGACGGTCACAGCTGGCTTCGAGTTGGAGCCCCGGCTGCCGGTATATCCCGGGTATCTCTCGGACACCTGGATCGACCCTGGTCTATTGCCAGCCGCCGTCGGGCGAGCGACGGATGACGGGTACGCTGACATTCCCAACATGACCCGGACACCATGACTACCGTCACGTTCCTCCAGCTCCGCCCCGTCACCTCAGTCAGTGATATTTGGGCGTCCACACGCAGGCGGGAAGGCACCCTCGTTGTCGAGGTTCACAACCCAAGCCTCTCCGATATCGAACAGGCCCAGCGCGGAGGGCTCCTCGTGGCGAGCGGCACCGCGGAATTGAACGCTCCCGCCTATGTCGTGATCCCCAACGAGACCGACGAGCTTGTGAAGCGCTCCATCAGCGGCTGGCGGATCACCGTCGTGGACACCGGTGATCGGACGGCCGTTGCCGAATCGTTGGCATTCTCACGCGCAGCGTTCCTCCGGACTGCAAGAAGCACGGTCGAAGCTGCGGTCGAACTCGTGACGATCCCGGGGGCGCACGCCGTTTCGGTGTCTGTGTTCGTCGACACGGTTGATGAAGGTGTGGACGCTGTGCGAGGCGGCGCCCGTGACCTCCTCCTACGCGGTTGGAACACCGAGAGCATTGGCGAATTGCGGGACGCGCTTGGAATCGCCAGCCTTGTCGAACGTACGGCCTTCCCCGTCGGCGTTCCCTACGACGATGTCGCACGAGAGCTTGAGCCAGGTGCACTGAGTGCCTATTTGAACCAGATCGACGGCTCAGGAAGAGCGAGGCCAAGAGGGGAGTGGGCGCCGGGCAAGGACATGGATACTCCCCAGTCAGAAACGAGAATTTCGACAGCGTGGCGCGACGCTGCATGGATTGAGAACGAGCGTGCCACGCTCGGTGATGCCTCGGAACTGATCAAGCCCATTCTGGAGCGATCGCTCAACGGTGTCCCGCCGACGAGAGACGAGGTGGAGACGCTGTTCGGCGCGTTCGGGGCCGATGTCGAGGTCATCGCCGATGTTGCGGACCAACTCAGAGAAGCCAGCGTTGGTGATGATGTGACGTTCATCGTCAACCGGAACATCAACTACACGAACCAGTGCTATTTCAAGTGTGGCTTCTGTGCGTTCAGCAAGGGTCCGCGGTCGCTTGACCTGCGCGAGGTCCCGTACCTCATGAGCATCGATGACGTTGTCGGGCGCTCACAAGAGGCATGGAACCTGGGAGCTTCTGAGGTCTGCCTCCAGGGCGGTATCCATCCCGACTTCACCGGCGAGTTCTACATAGATCTTGTCACCGCGATCAAGGACCAGATCCCCGATTTGCACATCCACGGGTTCACGCCACTTGAGGTGTGGCAGGGTGCAGAGACCCTGGGCGTCAGCGTGCGCGAACTCCTCATCAGGTTGAAAGAAGCAGGACTCGGGACGCTCCCTGGCACTGCAGCTGAGATTCTCGACGACGATGTCCGCCTGACGCTGTGCCCAGACAAGATACGCACCAGCCAATGGTCAGAGGTGATGGTCACCGCACATGAGGTTGGACTGCAGACGACTTCGACGATCATGTTCGGGCATGTCGATGGGCCGGCGTCGTGGGCGAACCACATCGAGGTTCTCCGTCAGATTCAGTTGCGCACAGGGGGGTTCACCGAGTTCGTGCCGTTGCCGTTCGTCCATATGGGTTCGCCCATCTGGTTGCGGGGCCAGTCGCGTCCAGGGCCGACGTGGGATGAGGTCATACTCATGCACGCCGTGTCACGGATCGCTTTCGATGGACTGATCGACAACATCCAGGCGTCGTGGGTGAAACTCGGCCTCGGTGGCGCAGAGGCGTTGTTGCGATCAGGCTGCAATGACATGGGGGGAACCCTCATGGACGAGTCCATCTCCCGTGCCGCAGGCGCATCGCACGGAACAGAGGTCTCGGCTGCTGACTTCCGCGATGTCATCTCAGACCTCGACCGCAACCCCGTCCGCCGCTCCACCACCTACACCCCCATCGAAATCGGCCTGACCATCGAATAGGGCTTTGGCGTACAGGAGTTGCGTATACGCAACTGAGCTACGCCAAAGTCGAAGCTGGCTGCAGGTACGATGGTTCCATGACCACATCAGCACCGTATGGAACCTGGAAGTCACCTATCTCAGCGGCGGACACCGTTGCGGGGACCGTTCGATTCTCCGACATCCAGTACGACGGCGGAACGCTGTACTGGCTTGAAGGGAGACCTACCGAGGGTGGCCGCTCGGTTCTGGTGCGTCGACGGGCGAATGGCGTCATCGACGAGCCACTCGGCGACGATGTGAACGTCCGCACCATGGTCCACGAATACGGGGGAGGGGCGTATCTCGCACACTCCGGAATGTTGGTGCACTCCGATTTCGGCAACCAGCGGCTACACCGGCTCGGGACCGAGGCTGCGGTGACATCTGAACCCGAGCGAGAGAGATCTGTTAGGTATGCCGATGCGACCGGACTCGATGATGGTTCGATCGTTTGCGTGCGCGAGACACATCCTGGGATCGGCGAGGCTGTCAATCAGCTTGTAGGAATCGATAGAAACGGTGTCGAGTCGGTGATCGCTACGGGGGCGGACTTCTACGCATCGCCGAGCGTGTCGCTAGACGGGGACGCGATCGCCTGGGTCGAGTGGGACCATCCGAACATGCCGTGGGACGACACTCGTCTTGTCGTTGCGTCACTTGTCGATCCTTCGGATGCTGAGGTGGTAGCGGGCGGCCCTGGAGAATCGGTCCTCCAACCAACATGGGACAAGGATGGCTCGCTCGTCTTCATCTCTGATCGCACGGGTTGGTGGAACTTGTATCGACTCATTGGTGACACCGTGACATCCATCACATCACGAGACGCCGACTTTGCCAGTCCCGCATGGCTTTTCGGGGAGCGCTCCTACGGACTGCTCCATGATGGGCGTATCGTCGTGACCTTCTGGGAAGATGGAAGGCACTACCTCGCCATCGTCGACACCGACGGTGCGCTCACCGTGATCGACGACTCCTACTCTCAATACCGGTATCTCGTCACGGACGGGCAAGACCGGGCCTGGTTCGTCGGATCCCGGTCGGATCGTCCGACAGCGATAGTCGAATACGAGCTCAGTTCCGGCTCGTCCGCTGCGGTCGTGTCGAACGTTTCCGTTGTCGACGATGGATACGTTACGGGTCCAGAGCTGATCACATTTCCTACGACGTTGGACGAATCGGCCCATGCCGTGTTCTACCCACCTCGGAACCAGCAGTTCCAAGGTCCGGACGGAGAGCTCCCCCCGTTGCTCGTGCACATTCATGGTGGCCCAACGTCACATGTGGCTCCCAAATACGACGCGGGTGTTCTGTTCTGGACTACCAGGGGCTTCGGTGTCGTCGATGTCAACTACCGCGGCTCGACAGGTTTCGGAAGAGAGTATCGCCAGAAGCTCACCGGCGAATGGGGCGTTCTCGACGTTGAGGATGCTGTGGCTGCGGCGCGGTTCCTCGCGGAAAGGGGCGATGTCGATGGGAGACGGCTTGCGATCAGTGGCGGCAGTGCTGGTGGCTACACGACCCTCGCAGCCCTGGCGTTCAAGGACACGTTCGCGGCCGGTGTTTCATACTTCGGTGTTGCGGACATAGAGGTGTTGGCTCAGGACACCCACAAGTTCGAGTCGCGGTACGTGAGTGGTTTGGTGGGGTCTGACCCCGAGATGTGGCGATCGCGGTCGCCCCTCTATTCGGCTGACCAGATCTCGGTTCCAGTCGCGCTGTTCCAGGGCCTTGATGACACCGTGGTACCTCCGAACCAAGCAACGATGATCGCTGAGGCGCTCAAGCGCAGCGGTGTGCCCTATCTCCACGTTGAATACAAGGGTGAGGGACACGGGTTCCGAAGATCGGAGAACATCATCAGCACTCTCGAGACCGAGCTTGCGTTCTACGGTGCCGTCTTCGGTTTCAAGCCTGCTGGAGAACTGCCAGCTGTGGATATTCAACGGGTGACGGATGACGGATGACTCCGTCCGAGTACCAAGTACCAAGTACCAAGTACTCTTCCCCCCATGGCCTCGAGACAATCCACCGCAGATGTGCACACTGCTCTTCTCGATGCCGCTCGTGACCTGATCGCGGAGATCGGATACTCGGAAATGTCGCACGCCGACATCACCGCAACCGTCGGGATCGGGCGAACGACCTTCTACGAACACTTCGCATCCAAAGAGGACGTACTTGTCGAGTTGGTTCGCAGAGACCTGCCCCCGAAGACGGATGAGATCATTGCGTTTGTCGATGGTGGCCTGCCGCCCGATGAGAGGCTCGCCGCTCTTGCGCGGGGCATGGTGAGATACGTCGGTACGGATCACATCGGACTCATTCTTCACACCGAGGTGCCACATCTGAGCCCCGATGCCCAACGTTCGATCGCAGAGGCCCACCAAGGGCTCACGTCAGAGTTCGCGGGCGTCTACAGGGAAGGGCTCATGACTGGCGTGTTCCGAGACATACCTCCGCGGTTCGCAGGCAGGATGATGGAGCAGATCATCATGGCGGGTGGGAAGGCGGTCATGGAGTCGGGGAACCCCGGATCTGACGTCGATAGGATCGCGAACGACACTGCAGAACTCCTCGTCGCAGCGTTCAGTACGCACGCCAGCTGACCATGCAGATCAACATCGTCACCATCTTCCCCGAATACTTCGACTCACCGCTGAAGGTTTCGCTTGTTGGCAAAGCGATCGCAGACGGTTCTATCGAGGTGAGCATCCATGATCTGAGGGAGCACGGCAAGGGTGTGCACAGACAGGTCGATGATGCTCCGTACGGCGGGGGAGCGGGAATGGTGATGATGGTGGAACCCCTGGCAAAGGCACTTGGACCACTTGCCGACACCCACAGAGTGTTCTTCACTCCCGCCGGCGCTTCGCTCACTCAGTCGACTCTGGACAGGCTCGCCACGATGGACAGTGTCACATTCGTTTGCGGGAGGTATGAGGGCATCGATGAACGCGTCGTTGAGCACCTCATTGATGAGGAGATCTCTCTCGGTGACTTTGTTCTCCTCGGGGGAGAGGTCGCCGCGGCTGCTGTGATCGAGGGGATCGCCAGACTCCTGCCTGGAGTCGTGGGGAATCCGATCTCGATAGATCACGAGAGTTTCCGTGGTGATGAACTCGAGGAGCCGCAGTACACGAGGCCCGCCGAGTTCAACGGGTGGAGCGTGCCCGATGTGCTGCTCTCGGGAAACCACGGGGCGATCGATGATTGGAGAGCCCAGCAGAGGAAGAAACGGACCTACGAACGTAGGCCAGATCTCAACATCGGTCCCAGCAACGACAGTTAGATGACGTTCGCGAGTACAATCCATCGCCTACAACCTCACCGTTTTATTTCGGAGGACCCCGTGAACACGATCGAAGAGATCGAGGCTGCGCAGCTGCGCGAAGATATCCCTGACTTTGGTCCGGGAGATACAGTACGCGTCCATGTGCGCGTTGTCGAAGGAAACCGCGAACGCGTGCAGATGTTCGAGGGCGTCGTTATCGGTCGGAAGGGTGGAAGCGGGGCTCGCTCCACGTTCACCGTCCGCAAGATCAGCTTCGGTGTCGGCGTTGAGCGCATCTTCCCGCTGCACGCGCCGATCATCCAGGAGATCGAGGTCCTGCGCCGCGGTGACGTTCGCCGTGCCAAGTTGTACTACCTGCGTGACCGTGTGGGCAAGGCAACGAGGATCAAGGAGAAGCGCGACTGAGCGCCCCTGCCATCCTGCAGACTCCATACGAGCCGGCCTGTCCAAAGGCCGGCTCGTTGCGTTGGGGCATCAATGGCTGAAAAGAACAGTGCCCAGTTGCTTGCCGATGTCGATCCAGTGTTCGCGAGGCTCCTCGATGTAAACGGAGAGCCCCCGATGTGGCGGCGCCCCCCATCGTTCGGAACGCTCGTCAGGCTCGTGCTCGAACAACAGGTCTCGTTGGCTTCGGCACAGGCAGCATATCTGCGACTCGTCGACCGGATCGGGGAGCCGAGTCCGGGGCCGTTCCTGACATTGGGTGACGAAAGCCTCAAGTCGATTGGGTTCTCTCGGCAGAAGACACGCTATGTACGGGGCATAGCGGCCCGGCTTCTTGACGGCACGCTCGATCTCAAGCGAGTCGGTTCCTCGGGAGACGCCGGGCGGGCTGAGCTGCTCTCCGTTACGGGGATAGGACCATGGACAGCGGCGTGCTACTTCCTCTTCGTGGTCGGCGAAGACGACATATGGCCTTCGGGTGATCGCGCCCTCTACGTGTCCATGGCGCGGAACCTTTCTCTCGACTGTGTGCCAGATGCGACTGTCGCCGATTCGATTGCCAGCGCGTGGTGTCCTCATCGATCCACGGCAGCACGAATGCTGTGGCACGACTATCTCGGAGGGCGGGCATACATCGAACAAGAGGACGCCGGATTTGATGATGAAACGGGTATGGTTTCCGAGTGACACACGACCAGGACATCGAATACTCGGACGCGCCCGAGATGCCAGAAGGTCACGAGAGCGCGCCGAGCACAGATACATCGAAGAAGAAACAGCTGCCCTTCTGGATCGAGCTGCCGATGCTCATCGGTATCGCCCTGATCGTTGCGGTTGTCATAAAGACTTTCCTGTTCCAGGCCTTCTACATCCCCTCATCATCTATGGAGGACACCCTCCAGATCAACGACAGGGTCTTCGTGAGCAAGATCAGCTACACGATCGGCGATATCGAGCACAGCGATGTGATCGTATTCGACGACCCGCGCGGGGGGTTCGAGCAACCCGAAGAGGGTGCGCTCGACAGCATGACGCGGAACTTGCTCGAGTCGATCGGGCTTGCAGCCCCGCAGTCTGAGTTCATCAAGAGGGTCATAGGTCTGCCAGGCGACACGGTTGAGGCGAAAGATGGTGAACTCCTTGTCAACGGTGTGATCCAGGTTGAGCCGTACCGCAAACAACCGGACAAGGCCATACCCGACTTCGGCCCTGTTCTCGTTCCTCAAGGCGAGCTGTTCGTGATGGGCGACAACCGGTTCGCGAGCCAGGATTCCCGCTACTTCGGCACGATCCCTATAGATACGGTCGTTGGACACGCCTTCGCGATCATCTGGCCACCGAGCCACTGGACAGGGCTGTAAGAGTTCCTGTCACTGGTTCAGGGTACGTTGTTCGGATGGCTCTTCGACACGAGATCGGAACACTTGGCGAGTCCCTGGCCGAACGTTTCCTCGTTGAGCGCGGGTACAAGCTGATCGAACGCAATGCGCGGGTGGCGGGTGACGAACTCGACCTCATCGTGGCGCACGGGTCGACGATCGTTGCGGTCGAGGTCAAGACGACGTCCAATGGTGCGGACCCGTTCGAAGCTGTCGACGACGACAAGATGTTTCGCATCCGGAGGGCAGCAGACGCCTACAGGCTTCGCGTCGACAGGATTGATGTCATAGCGGTCACGATCACCGATGCAGGGGCATCGATCCACTGGGTCCAGGCTATGGGATCGTAGGGATCTCGATGCCTCAGCTCGTTAGCAGGGGAGCGATCGTGCGTTGTACAAGAGCATCGATGTAGGTGTCATCGATGTGGTCGTGGTAGAGCAGTCGCCTGAAGTACAGCGGGCCGATGAGCATGTCAGCGACCAGGCCTGGATCCGTTCGGGACATCAGTGACCCATCCGCGATGCCGTTGGTGATGACGGTTTGCAGCATCATGGGTCCGAACTGAGTCATCCTTTCGAGGGCTGCGAATACATCTTCATCCCACTCTGCCAGGCCGATCATCGCTGCGAGTGTCCTGCCGCCGTCGCCGTTGAGTGCGCTCGCGAATGTCGACAGCGTGGCAGCGATCCGATCGACGAGTGGGAGGTCGGGGTCACCGGGTACGGGAACGATGTCCGCGTTCGAACGGAGCAGGTCGACCAGTATCGCGGCTCGGTCCGGCCAGTGGCGATAGACCGTAGCGCGAGCAACGCCCGCGCTCTGAGCCACCTTCAGATGCGTGACTGCTTCTGCTCCGTGGTTTGCGAGGAGATCCTGAGCAGCTTCGAGCATCAGGTTCTGTGTGCGTTGTGCCTGGGGATTCATGATGCTTCCGCTCGTGGCTGTTCATTACTCTCTTCACGATGATACAATATGTCCCAAGTAAGCCACAGTGTCTCACAGTCAAGGTATCTCATGCTTGTTCGTCTTGGTAGGTTCGCCTCTTCACATCCCTGGCGATTCATCTCCGCATGGTTACTGACAGTAGCCATGCTCGTTGGTTTGCTGCTCACCGTTGGACCAGCCTTCACCGACAACATCACAGCTCCTGCCTCTGAGAGCAGCGAGGGCCTGGAAATCCTCACCACCAATTTCCCGAGCGCGGGTGGTGATCAGGGAACCATCGTCTTTCGAGCCGAACAGGGCGTCGCAGATCCTGCCGTCCAGGCATCGATGTCAGAACTCTTCGAGGCAACGAAGCAGATCGAGGGTGTTGTCAACGTCATCAGCCCGTACTCGCCAATGGGAGGTGCCCAGATCTCGTCCGAGGGGGACGACGCAGGGAAGATCGCATACGCTCAGCTGATCCTGGAGGCAGGAACCACCACCGCGGAGGGAGCAAAGATCGGCGAAGGAATCGCCGCGCTGGCACCGGAGATGGATGGCCTCGAAACAGCGCTTGGCGGCGACATGTTCCGTGAGCGCGAGCCCCCGAACTCTGAGATGCTGGGTCTTGCTTTCGCGATCTTCGTACTCATCGCAGCATTTGGCTCAGTGGTCGCAATGGGCGTGCCGATCGCGACCGCTCTCGCCGGGGTCGGCGTTGGCGTACTCCTCACAGCACTCCTCAGCAATCTGATCATGATGCCGGACTTCGCGGCTACGATCGGCATCATGATCGGACTCGGCGTCGGCATCGACTACGCCCTGTTCATCGTGACCCGTTACAAGGAGTACCTGGATCAGGGATACTCGGTCGTCGATGCAACCGCAGCGGCGCTCAACACGGCCGGACGCGCCGTCCTGATCGCAGGTGTCACGGTCGTCGTCTCGCTTCTGGGCATGCTTCTCATGGGAATCACGTTCGTCACCGGTCTCGCTATTGCGGCGTCAACGACCGTTCTGGTCACGATGGTGGCGTCCGTCACGCTTGTCCCCGCTCTCATAGGACTGGCGGGACATCGTATTCAGGAGACGCGCCGCAGTGGGCTGTTGGCTTCGGCGTTGGTAGCGCTTGCCATGATCGGTATAGCGCTCGACATCCCGATATTGCGGTTGTCTCTCATTCTGGCGATCATCGTCGTTATCGCCGGACGGTTCTGGGCTCCGCTCCAGAAGCTCGTCAAGATCTCATCTGACAAGCCGATGGACGAGACGTTCTTCTACCGGTGGAGTCGGTATGTACAGCGCAGGGCATGGGCGATTGCTGTAGCGGCCACGGTATTCCTCGTGATCCTCGCCATCCCGGTTCTCTCCATCCAGCTCGGATTCGCCGATGCAAGCAACGACCCGGAAGGGACGACAACGAAGGAAGCTTCAGATCTCCTTACCGAGGGTTTCGGACCAGGAGCAAACGGTCCGTTGATCGTTATCACCGAACTTCCCGAGGGAGCGAGCGTCCAGGCACTTCAGACCGTGGGCAACCCGTTCGAACAAGTGGATGGAATCGCCCAGGTGAATGGCCCCATCCCCAACGATCCACAACAGCCGACCGCGGTCCTCTGGCAGATCACACCAGAAACAGCACCGCAGGATGAGGCGACAAGCGAGCTCGTTCACCATCTACGTGACGACGTCATCCCGCAGATCGACGAAAAGTTGGGGACCGAGCTGAAAGTCACCGGTCCGGTCGCGGCGAATATCGACTTCTCGGACTACCTGGCCCAGCGGATCTGGTTCTTCTACGGAGCTGTGCTGCTCCTGTCATTCCTGTTCCTGATGGTGGTGTTCCGCTCGATACTCGTTCCGGCGACCGCCGTGGTGATGAACCTGCTCGCTATCAGCGCGGCATACGGCATCGTTGTAGCGGTATTCCAATGGGGATGGGGCGGTGACCTGGTCGGCATCGCGCCCGGACCGATCGAGCCCTTCATCCCGATGATGCTGTTCGCCATCGTGTTCGGACTCTCTATGGACTACGGGGTATTCCTCTTGACCCGGGTGCGGGAGGAGTACGACAAGACAGGCAGCAACAGCGAAGCCGTCGCCGACGGGTTGGCTGCTACCGCTCGGGTCATCTCTGCAGCAGCCCTCATCATGGTCTTCGTGTTCGGCAGCTTCATGCTCGAGGATCTGAGGACGATCAAGATCCTCGGTCTCGGGCTTGCCGTTGCTGTTGCTATCGACGCGACGGTCGTGCGGATGCTCCTGGTGCCCGCCACGATGAAGTTGCTTGGCGACAAGAACTGGTGGATTCCGAAGTGGCTTGACCGCATCCTTCCCAATCTTGTGGTTGAACCCGAAATGGGAGAGACGGCTGACAGCCATCAGCCGTCAGCCGTCAGCCATCAGCCAGAAGTGGAAATCTCGTAGCACGGGTCGTCTCGCCGCATCGTTCTTGCGCTGAGCGGAACGCGGAAAGCGGATACCAGATACCAGATACCGGGCACATCTTCTTTCTGGCAGCGAGCCTGCGAGCGATCTGGTATCCGGAGTCTGGTGTCTGTCCTGCTCGTTACACTCGCTGACCCCGGATGAGTGACCACGTAAGCGAGCGGTGAACAGCGTGTCCAGCGACAAGATCGTCATCAAAGGCGCCCGAGAGCACAACCTACAGGACATCGACCTCGAACTTCCTCGCGGTCAACTCATCGTGTTCACCGGGCTGTCGGGATCGGGGAAGTCATCTCTTGCCTTCGACACGATCTATGCGGAGGGCCAGCGCAGGTACGTCGAATCGCTATCCGCCTATGCGCGGCAGTTTCTCGGTCAGATGGACAAGCCTGATGTCGACTTTATCGAGGGTCTCTCACCCGCGATCTCGATCGACCAAAAGACTGCAAGCCGCAACCCGCGTTCGACCGTTGGAACGGTTACTGAGATCCATGATTATCTCCGGTTGCTCTATGCCCGCATCGGCGTTCCACACTGTCCCAATGATGGCAGCGCTGTCTCACGCCAGACACCCCAGCAGATCGTGGATCGGATACTTGAACTCCCCGACGGCACGCGATTCCAGGTGCTCGCCCCGGTCGTACAGGGGCGAAAGGGCGAGTACGACAGCCTTGTCAAGGATCTTCTGAAGGCAGGGTTCTCCCGAGCCCGTATCGATGGTGAAGCCAAAGACCTGACCGATGATCTCGACCTCGCCAGATATGAGCAGCACACGATCGAGGTCGTCGTGGATCGTCTCGTTCGCAGGGACGGCATCGAGCGTCGTCTGACGGACTCGGTCGAGACAGCCCTCGGGCTTGCCGAAGGCTCCGCCGTCGTGGACATCGAGGATGGCCCGACATTGACGTTTTCACAGGCCTTTGCATGTCTTGAATGCGGACTCTCATTCGAGGAGTTGCAGCCCAGGAACTTCTCCTTCAACAGCCCCTACGGTGCGTGCAACGGGTGTTCTGGGATCGGAACCCGCTACCAGGTCGATGCGAGCCTTGTGGTGCCCCAGGAGGACATGACGCTCGCAGAGGGTGCCATCGCTCCCTGGCGAGGTCGTCACCGCATGACCTATTACCAACGGCTGATCCGGGCCGTTGCCAAAGCTCACGACGTCGATACGGAGGTGCCCTGGAAGGACCTTTCTGAGTCCGACAAGGACCTCTTCCTCCTCGGAGGCAGGGATGGGTCATACACGATCCGGTACGAGAACCGGTTCGGCAGACAACGCTCATACGACGCGACCTACGAAGGTGTGATGAACTGGGTCGAACGGCGCTATCGCGACTCGGAATCTGATAGTGCCAGGGCAAGCTATCAGCAGTACATGCGCGAGACACCATGTGCGAGTTGTGATGGTGGGCGACTCAATCCGGTCACGCTTGCTGTGACCATCGCCGATGCCAACATCGCCGAGGTTTCTCACATGAGCCTCGGAGACACGCTCGAGTTCCTTATAACAATCGAACTCCAGAATCGGGATGCAACGATCGCTGAGCCCGTGGTCAAGGAGATCTCCGAACGGCTCCGATTCCTCGTCTCTGTCGGTCTCGACTACCTGACTCTCGCACGATCGGCCGCGACGCTGGCTGGCGGCGAGGCCCAGCGTATCCGACTGGCAACCCAGATTGGATCCGGCCTCGTCGGAGTCTTGTACATCCTGGATGAACCCTCGATCGGCCTGCACCAGAGGGACAATCAGCGTCTCATCGAAACGTTGCTCAGGCTACGAGACCTTGGCAACACCCTGATCGTTGTTGAACACGATGAAGAGACGATCAGGATCGCCGATCACGTCGTCGATATCGGGCCTGGCGCCGGTGAACACGGTGGCAAGATCGTCGTTCAAGGCACAGTCGAGGAGGTCGTCGCGGCTGAAAGCTCGATCACAGGCAAATACCTGTCGGGGGAGCGACGTATCCCGGTTCCGGACACACGGCGACAGGGACGGGATGAGTCGATAACCGTTGTTGGAGCGAGCGAGAACAACCTGAAGAGCATCGATGTGTCATTCCCCCTCGGCAAGTTCACCGCGGTGACAGGGGTCTCGGGCAGCGGCAAATCGTCGCTCGTCCAGCAGATCCTCAACAAGGCACTTCGAGCCCACCTCCACGGCTCCAGGTCCCTGCCGGGGCGTCATCGCCGGGTCGAAGGCCTCGAACACATCGACAAGGTGATCAACATCGACCAATCGCCGATCGGGAGGACGCCCCGGTCGAACCCTGTCACCTACACCAAGGTGTTCGATGCGATCAGGCAACTGTTCGCAGCGACCCCGGACGCGAGGATGCGCGGGTACAAGCCGGGACGATTCTCTTTCAACGTCGCCGGAGGACGTTGTGAGAACTGCAAGGGCGACGGGACACTCAAGATCGAGATGCACTTCCTTCCCGATGTGTACGTTCCGTGTGATGTCTGCGGCGGGTTGCGCTACAACAGGGACACGCTCGACGTCAAGTTCAAAGGCCATTCCATTGCCGATGTCCTTGACATGTCCATCGAGGAAGCACTCGGATTTTTCGAACACCAGCCACGGATCGCCCGTGTGCTTGGCACGCTCTATGACGTGGGTCTCGGATACGTACGGCTCGGTCAACCAGCACCGACCCTGTCGGGGGGTGAGGCGCAGCGCGTCAAACTCGCGGCCGAACTCGGTAAACGGTCGACGGGCCGGACCCTCTACATCCTCGACGAGCCGACGACGGGCCTGCATTTCGAGGACATCAAGAAGCTTCTCGGTGTGTTGCAGCGCCTCGTCGATGGCGGCAACACCGTCATCGTGATCGAACACAACCTCGACGTCGTCAAGTCTGTCGACTGGGTCATCGATCTTGGGCCTGAGGGTGGCGATGGTGGCGGATACATCGTTGCTGAGGGGACTCCTGAGGAGATCGTCGAGATTTCTGAGAGTTACACGGGCAAGTTCCTGCGTGAGGTGCTGTGACGATGGGGACCTGGGACGATCTTGCGGACTGGTGGACCGCTGAGGTGCAGGACGACCCCGCATATGAGGGAGATGTCCACCCGATCTTGACCGAGTTACTCGAGGGAACCGCGGGTCGGACGATCGACCTTGGCTGTGGTGAGGGACAGGGCATGCGGCTTGTTGGCGGAGAAGTGTTTGGTACGGATTTGTCGACTTCGCTCCTCATGCGCGCCCGTGACACAGCGCCTGTTGTGCTCGCTGTTCTTCCGGACCTCACGTGGATCAAGGATGCCGCGCTCAAGCGAGCCTTCAGCGTCTATCTCGTGGATCTCATCTCCGACCATGAGACCTTCTTTGCGGAGACGGCGCGGATCGTCAAGCCTGGCGGCCATCTCGCGGTGGTTATCAACCATCCCGTGTTCACGGCTCCTGGCTCGGCCCCATTCATCGATGAGGACGGCCAGGTCCTGTGGCGATGGGGAACGTACTTCGAACCAGGGTCGTCAAGAGAGCCAGCTGGGGACGGAGAAGTCGAGTTCTTCCACCGTCCTGTTGCTGACCTGCTCACGGCCGCTGCCAGCGCTGGGTGGGCGCTCGAGACGATGATCGAGAAGGGCTTGAGCGAAGAAACCATCGCTCGAATCCCCGGATACATCGGCCAGGAGCACGTCCCCCGCCTCGCAGGCTTCAGGTGGAGAAAGGGCTGACCGTCCCCCTTTCAAGGGGGACTGCAGAGCGACGGAGTCGCGATGCAGGGGGATAACGCGCAGCCCATGGACCTTGTACCGGAGTAGGTGCCGCACCGCGGATCCCCCTCGCTCGTCGCAGGGCTCCTCACTGGTCCCCCTTGAAAGGGGGACGTACCAGTTACCATCTTCTCATGCTCACCCGGCCTGCTCCTGCGACCATCCCCGACGGTCCCGGGGTGTACATCTTCCGGGACCGTGACGGTCGTGCGATCTATGTCGGGAAGGCGAAATCGCTCAGGAAGCGAACAGCGAATTACTTCAGCAGAGACCTGATGCCGCGAACGCGGGCCATGGTCGACCTTGCTGACGACCTGGAATGGATCGTCACTGATTCCGAGGTCGCTGCACTCATGCTCGAGTTCTCGTTGATACACGAACTCCAACCACAGTTCAACGTTCGACTCAAAGACGACAAGAGCTTTCCGTATCTTGCGATCACGTCCTCCGAGGAGTGGCCTCGGGCCAGAGTGATGCGCGGGAAGAAGCGCAAGGGCGTGGACTACTACGGCCCGTACGCGCGCGCCTACGCGATCCGCCAGACCCTCGACAACCTCTTGCGGTCATTTCCGATCCGCACCTGTACCAACGCGAAGTTCCGTAGACACGAGACCACGGGAAAACCGTGTCTGTTGTTTCACATTGAGAAGTGCGCAGGCCCGTGCGTTGGCGAGGTCACCCATGAGCGGTACCAGGAGTACGTCGACGGGCTTGCAGCCTTCGTGAGCGGAGAGAGCGCCGAACTCATATCCAACATCGAAGCCGAGATGCGTCTGGCGGCAGAGCGCCAGGAGTTCGAGCAGGCGGCACGCCTGCGCGATAGGGTCACCGCGATGAGGCTTGCCCTCGAGCGACAGGAGCTTGTGACCGAAACGAGGGAGGACTTCGACGTTCTAGCGTTCGACGAAGACGACCTTGAATTCGTCCTCGTCGTGTTCAATATCCGCAAGGGTCGGGTCACAGGACGCAGGACGATGATCGTTGACAGGGTCGAAGACATCGACCGGGCGGAATTCATAGGACGGATGATCGGTGAGCTGTACGCACAGGAGACTCCACCGAAACAGGTGCTCGTGCCCCTGCTTCCGCCTGATATTGAACTGTGGAAACAATGGCTGGCCATTCAACGGGGATCGAATGTTTCGCTGAGGGTCCCCAAGCGCGGCGCGAAGCGGTCGATCATGGAGACAGCCGAGGCGAACTCAAGTACCGAGTTCGCACGCCACAGGCTCAAGAGACACTCAGACCACAACGCTCGGGCGCGCGCTCTGCGCAGTCTCCAGGAGTCGCTCGACCTTCCGACCTCCCCTCTCCGTATCGAGTGCTACGACATCTCCACGATCCAGGGACGCTTCACCGTTGCATCGATGGTCGTCTTTGAGGACGGGCTTCCAAAGAAACCCCACTACAGGCGTTTCAAGATCAAGACGATCGAAGGTCAGGACGACTTCGCCTCGATGGAGGAGGTCATCCGGCGGAGGTTCACGGCGTACCTCGCTGAACAAGAACTCCCTGCAGAGGAACGCGGAGGCTTTTCGTACCCTCCTGGCCTCGTCGTCATCGACGGTGGCAAGGGCCAGTTGGGTCGTGCTGCGATGGTGCTCAAAGAGCTTGGTTTGGACATTCCCGTCGTGGGCCTCGCCAAGAAACTCGAGGAGGTGTTCGTTCCCGGGGAGTCGGATCCGATCATCATTCCCAGGGGGGAGGAGTCGCTCTACCTTCTCCAGCGAGTCAGGGATGAGGCGCACCGATTCGCGATTACCTATCACCGAACACTGCGAGACCGTTCTATGGTCGGATCCGTGCTGGACGATGTTGAAGGAGTCGGTCCCGTCAGAAGGAAGGCGTTGCTAGCCCGTTTCGGTTCCGTGAAGAAGATGCGCAGCGCGCAGATCGGCGAGCTTGCGGACGTAGTTCCCGATAAGGTTGCACAAGCGCTCTATCAGTCCCTTCACAAGGTGTAACAGAACCATGCCGAATACGAACGATCAAGCCCATGTTGCCATCATCACCGGGTTGTCGGGTGCGGGGAGATCCCAGGCAGCGAACGTCTTCGAGGACATCGGATACTTCGTTGTGGACAATCTTCCAACCGACCTGATCGCCGATCTCGTGCGATCGGTCGGCGCTGTTGAAGGGAGTCGGTCCCAGGTTGCTGTCGTTGCTGATACTCGGGCAGGTATGGATGCGATCAACCTTGATGCCGCCCTTCGAGAGCTTCACAGGGACGGGATCCGCACGAGTGTGCTCTTTCTCAATGCTGACGACCGTGTTCTTGCACGAAGGTTCGAGGAGACGAGGCGGCCCCATCCTGTCAGGGCGACGTCGCTTCAGGAATCGATCGATGCTGAACGCTACGCCTTCGAGGACGTGAGAGCGATGTCCGATATCGTCATCGACACGACGGACTTCAATGTTCATCAGCTCAGAGATGCGGTCAGGAGCGCGTTCGCTCACGAATCGGAACCGGCATCGATGCGAGTGGATGTGATGTCGTTCGGGTACAAACGCGGGATGCCCAGGGTCGCCGACCTGATGTTCGATGTCCGCTTCCTGCCAAATCCCCACTGGATACCCGACCTGCGACCACAGACCGGACTGGATGACGCGGTACGGGACTACGTGTTCTCCCACGCCGAGGCCGAGGAGTTCCTGGACAGGGTCACAGGCATGCTCGAGTTCTTGATTCCGCTGTACGAGGCTGAGGGCAAGTCGTATCTCACGATAGCGATCGGGTGCACTGGGGGGAGGCACCGAAGCGTCGCACTCACAGAGGCGATCGCTGCGCGGCTCGCTGATGGCGATGTTGCGACGGTCACACATCACAGAGACCTCGATCGATGACCCCAAGCAGCGGTCTTGAACCAGCGACCGTGATGCAGGAGACTGACATCGGTCGCCGTGGGCCGTATGTGGTCGCGATCGGTGGCGGACACGGCCTCTCGAACGTTCTTTCTGCTGCTCTCAGCTACGCCTCGCGGGTCGATGCGATCGTGACCGTTTCAGATGATGGAGGTTCGAGCGGAAGGCTCGCACCCCATCTCGACATCCCACCTCCGGGGGACATTCGCAAGTGCCTTGTCGCCCTGACCCCGGTCGATTCGACGTGGCGTCAGCTCTTTGAATATCGATTCACTGGAGCCGACGTTGCCGGGCATTCGCTCGGGAACCTGATCCTTGCCGGCTTGTCCGATATCGAGGGATCGTTCGAGGTCGCACTGATGCGCGCCGAACGGCTCCTCGGTACCTCGGGCTCCGTGATCCCCGCATCCCAACAGCACCTCGTGCTGATAGCCGAAAGTGGCGGTGATGTCCTCACCGGCCAGGTGAACGTAGCTGCCTATCGCGGTCGCATCGATTCCATCTACGTCAGCCCTCCAACGGCCGCAGCAACGCCGAGGGCGATCCTGGCGATCGAAGGAGCTGATCAGATCATTCTGGGCCCAGGCAGCCTCATGACCTCGACCATCGCAGCGATGCGAGTTCCTGGTATCACCGAGGCGATCAACCGTTCCCAGGCTCAACTTGTGTACGTCGCCAACCTGATCACCCAGGATGGTGAAACGCTCGGAATGGATGGCATCGACCACCTTGACGCCTTGCTGCGTTTGACGGGAGTGCGTCCGCCCGGTGCTATCCTTGCGAACGACACAGAAATAGGCACCGCACCACCTCTCCAGGGCGTTCAGTTCGACCCGGACATCACCGCAACATACGGGGCAGACCTCGTCACGACTGACGTGGTCGATACCGAGGCGGAATGGCCGAGCCACGACCAGGCGAAATTGGCGGATGCATTGCACACAATATCGGACAAGAGATTCAGGAGCGAACAATGAAAGTTGCCATCAACGGATTCGGAAGAATCGGACGGAACTACTACCGTGCCGCAAAGGGTGCGAACCTCGGGGCAGACCTTCGCTCAGCCGCCCTCCACGTTGACCTCTCGAACCTTGCATCGATCGGCGAAGCATTTCAGTCCCTGGCGAAGTCCGTACGAGGCATTGACATCGTTGCGATCAACGATCTCGGCGACGTCAACGCGAACGCGAACCTCCTGCGGTACGACACAGCTCAGGGCCCCTATCCGGGCACGATCGAGGTTGTCGATGGAGATATGGTTGTCGACGGCGACACGGTCAAGGTGTTCTCCGAGCGTGACCCAGCGAACCTCCCCTGGGGTGACCTCGGTGTGGATGTGGTCATCGAGGCAACCGGCGTGTTCCGCAACCGAGAAGCTGCAGCACAGCACCTTGCAGCCGGTGCGAAGTACGTCATTGTGACCGCCCCGATGTCGGACGCGGATGTGAGCATCGTTCTCGGAGTCAACGACGACATGCTCGACCCCGCCAAGGACAAGGTCATCTCTAACGCGTCCTGCACGACCAACTGCCTTGCACCCATGGCGAAGATACTCAACGATGAGTTCGTCATTGAGGACGGCATGTTCACGACGGTGCACGCGTACACGAACGACCAGTCGGTGAACGACGTGCTCCACTCGGATCCCAGGCGCGCCAGGGCCGCAGCTCAGAACATCATCCCGACCGGCACGGGTGCTGCCACAGCGATCGGCAAGGTTCTGCCTGCGCTCGATGGCAAACTCCAGGCCAAGGCGCTACGTGTTCCCGTTATCGATGGGTCGATCACCGATCTCGTTGTCAACGTCGGCCGCAACACCACGGTCGAAGAAGTCAACGCAGCCTTCAAGGCCGCTGCTGACGGGCCGCTCCAGGGCATCATGCAGTACACCGAAGACCCGATCGTGTCATCGGACATAATCGGCAACCCGCACTCAGTCATCATCGATGCGACTCTCACCATGGTTCAGGGGCAACTCGTCAAGACCTTCGGTTGGTACGACAACGAGTGGGGCTACTCCTGCCGTCTTGTTGACCTGACACGTCGTCTTGACTGATCTCTCCGTACCGGGGCTTGACTCGGCGGACATCGAGGGACGTACCGTTGTCATACGGGCAGACCTCAACGTGCCTATCAACGATGGCGTCGTTGGCGACACGTTCCGGATCAGCGCGAGTCTGCCGACAATCAACGAAGTTCGCGAGCGGGCTGCGAGAGTGATCGTTGCGAGCCACCTGGGAAGACCTGATGGATACGATGCGACGCTCTCCATGGGGCCGGTCGCGGCCGCCCTCGGTGAGCTCGGAGGGTTCGAAACGGTTCTTGCCCCCGGTGTCTATGGCCCCGATGTTGAGGCTTTCATTGCTGACGCGCCCCGGGGCGCCGTCGTGGTCCTCGAGAACACCCGATTCGAATCAGGCGAGACCAAGAATGATCCCACGATCGCAGATGGGTTGGCAGCGCTTGGAGATGTCTTCGTGGACGATGCTTTTGGCACCGCACACAGAGCGCATGCCTCGAACGTGGGCATTGCCGAACGTCTGCCTTCGGTAGCGGGCAAGTTGCTCGAAGCAGAGATCCTGGCATTCGATCGGCTCCTCGAAGGCAAGGAACGGCCCTATGTGGTGGTGATGGGTGGAGCGAAGATCTCGGGCAAGCTCAAGGTCATCGAGCACCTCCTGCCCAAGGTCGATCTCATGCTGATCGGTGGAGGGATGTGTTTCACTCTGTTACACGCTGAGGGATACTCCATCGGAGACTCACTGTTGGAGGAGTCGATGGTTGACACGGTCAAGAAGCTCCTCAGATCTCGGGATGGAGACAAGATCGTCCTACCGCGAGATATCGTGGTAGCCGACCGATTCGCGCCTGATGCACAGGCCGAGACAGTCTCCGTGTCCGATATCCCGAAGAATGGTATCGGTATGGACATCGGCCCCGAGACCATAGCGCAGTTCTCAGAGGCGATTGAGGCAGCCGAGGCTGTGTTCTGGAATGGGCCGATGGGTGTCTTCGAGTGGGAGGCATTCCGGCGGGGAACACAGGGGATCGCCGAGGCAATGGCTGCAAGCCAGGGATACACCGTCATAGGCGGCGGAGATTCAGTAGCAGCCATCAGGATGTTGAACATGCAGAATGAGGTATCGCACGTGTCGAGCGGAGGCGGAGCTGGCCTCGAGATGCTTGAAGGTGCCTCGCTGCCAGGGATCACGGTACTCGAGAGGGAGAAGAACGATGCGTAAAAAACTGATGGCAGGGAACTGGAAGATGAACGGGACCCATTTGGAGGCAATCCAGTGGATCCAGAAGCTGAGCTATCGCCTCGACATCGCGGACTACGACCGCATTGACGTGCTCGTGTGCCCGCCCTTCACAGCGCTCCGTTCATCCCAGACCGTTATCGAGACTGACCACCTCCAGATCCGCTTGGGCGCCCAGAACGTTGATTCGCACGACAAGGGTGCGTACACCGGTGAGATCGCCCCGTTCATGCTTTCGTCGCTGAGTGTTTCGTATGTCATCGTCGGACACTCCGAGCGACGCCAGATGTTCGGGGAGACCAACGAGATCGTCAACCAGAAGGCGAAGGCCGTGCTCGAGGCTGGCATGACGCCCATCGTCTGCGTCGGTGAAACCGAGGAAGAGCGGGATGCAGGAAGGGCCGAAGAGGTCGTTGGCGGCCAGGTGACAGCCAGTCTTGTAGGCCTCGATCCCGAGGTCGTCGCTTCCATGGTCGTTGCATATGAACCGATATGGGCGATCGGAACCGGGCGCACGGCAACGGCGGACGATGCGGGCGCCATGTGTTCGTTCGTCCGGTCGACAGTTGCTTCGTTTGCAGGTGGCGCTTCCGAGGACATGCGCGTCCTCTACGGCGGCTCGGTTAATCCGGGCAACGTCGCCGGGCTCATGGCCAAAAAGGACATCGACGGCGGCCTTGTCGGCGGAGCATCCCTCGACCCGGACACCTTTGCATCCGTGATCAGATACTGGGTGTGAAGAGTCTGGCGTCCCCCTTTCAAGGGGGACAGCAGAGGAGCCCTGCGACGATGCAGGGGGATCCAATGAGCGGAGCAAGCTTTCGGGGCTGCGCGTTATCCCCCTGGCTCGCGAGCTCGCCAGTCCCCCTTGAAAGGGGGACGCATGTATCCTAAGCCCATGACTTACTCGCTTATTCTGCTCCGCCACGGTGAAAGCACATGGAACCTCGAGAACATCTTCACGGGGTGGACAGATGTCGGTTTGTCAGACCGGGGATTGTCCGAAGCGGTTGAGGCCGGAGCCATGATGGACGACGCAGGCATTGAGATCGACGTTGTTCACACATCGCTGTTGACGAGGGCGATCATGACAGCAGACCTGACGCTTGATGCAATGGATGCCGCCTGGATCCCGGTTCGGCGACACTGGCGCCTCAACGAACGTCACTACGGGGCGCTGCAGGGCCTGAACAAGAAGGAGACGACCGAGCGCTACGGGAAGGAACAGGTTCACGAATGGAGGAGGTCGTACACGACACGGCCCCCAGCCCTCGAAGACTCTGACCCGCGGTTCCCGTCCCACGACCGCAGATACGCAGATCTCGCCCCCGAACAGCTCCCGGTGGCAGAGTGTCTCAAAGACGTGGTCGATCGGATGCTGCCGTATTGGTATGACGACATCGTGCCTGATCTACGCGATAACAAAACCGTCCTCGTGGCGGCTCACGGCAACTCCCTACGCGCCCTTGTCAAACACCTCGATGGAATCTCAGACGAAGAGATATCGAGCCTGAACATCCCAACGGGAATCCCGTTGCGGTACGAACTCGATGACGATCTCAACGTGATCTCCAGTGAGTACCTCGGTGATTCCGACGCGGCGGCCGCGGCTGCCGCGAAGGTCGCAGCCCAGGCGGGGTAGCGAAGGTCGCTCGCGGGCTCGCTTCCAGAAGTCAGATCGCTCGCGGGCTCGCTTCCAGAAGTCAGATCGCTCGCGGGCTCGCTTCCAGAAGTCAGATCGCTCGCGGGCTCGCT
>Ga0164313_10001230_pt1 | contig 22527 bp, 22 predicted proteins | sample GuaBasSedimGuay4_FD_113735 | JGI IMG/M metagenome (GOLD analysis project Ga0164313, IMG submission 113735) | Subseafloor sediment microbial communities from Guaymas Basin, Gulf of California, Mexico - Guay4, Core 4569-4, 0-3 cm | ecosystem: Environmental > Aquatic > Marine > Hydrothermal vents... | reverse complement strand
TGCTCCAATATTGCGCAATTGGCTAATCAAATCGCTATTGAACTAGACCGTGATCATATTGCGGAAATGTCCTGCATAGCGGGAGTAGGGGGCGGTGTAAAGTCTTTGGTAAAGAAAGCAAAGTCCGGACGCAAGATAATTTCGTTTGATGGCTGCCATTTGCATTGCGTGAAAAATTGCCTTTCAAAACACGATATCGAATCCACCTATCATTACACGCTCACGGATTATGGTATCAAGAAAAAATATCACATGGACTTTTCGCCTGCGGATGTGCGTGATATTAAGGGGCGGGTGATCGACGATATTAATAAAGGCAAACTCGCCTGATACATCTAAACCTGCCCCTGGTCAGGGGCTATTAAGAGTTAGTTACCTAAGTCCGACAGACTGCCTCGCCGATGTCATGGCTAGATAACGGATCAGGCTTTTTATCACCAGGTAACGGTTTAAAAACTTTAAATCACTAACTCCGATAAGATGGGTCTTTTTGGTCAAGCAGTCGGACCACTGCCTCCCAGGCCATATTTACGTGGATATGGGGTGGTTTTCCTGGAGATAAACCCATCTTCGCCATCGTCTCAATCGCATCCTGGCGGGGGGTCACAATCTCCCTGCCAGATGCCAATACATCGACCTGGACCTTACAGGCGTTTTCGACGGTATAGAGATAATAAAAAGCCTCGGCTACGCTACGGCCGACAGCCAGTAGGCCGTGGTTTTGCATAATCATTATCCACTTGTCGGCAAGGTCTTCACCCAGTTTCCGGCATTCTTCATCGTTGTTCACGGCAACACCATATTCGTGATAACAAAGCATATCGCGAATCTCGTTGGCCTGTTGGGTTAAGGGTAACAACCCACATTTCATACAGGATACCGCCATACCGGCACGGGTGTGGCTATGCAGGGCGACCTGCACATCCGGGCGTGTTTTCAGCACGGCGCTGTGAATCGAGTGGCCGGCTTCGTTATAGGGGTAATCACCCTCGATTACATTGCCGTCAAAATCCACCTTGATCAAGTTGCTAGCGGTGATTTCATGAAACAGGAGACCGTAAGGATTGATGATGTACTGGTTTGGATTACCCGGCGCTCGTGCGCTCAGGTGCGTGAATATTGAATCGGTCCAGCCATAATGAACAAACGCGCGGTAGCAGGCCGCCAGCTCAATTCGTAATAGCCATTCCTCTTCACTGAAACGTGATGATTTGGGTATCGGTGTTGGCGTATTCATATTTAATCCCAGGTATTGCAGTTGATGTTTTCCGTCGTCGTGTCCGGTGTCAGTCTGTCAGCTTTCAATTACAACTATTCTGAAGGCGCTGCCACAACAGATCAAGTCTTGCATCGAGGCAACCTGTCTATTTGACAAGTTCGCCGGCCTAAGATTCAGTCGCGCCACGACGAGCTTTCGGCCCGGGCCGCGTTTTCGATATTACTGGTCAAGTTGCCTGACGATGGCACACTAGCGCGTTCAATTGGTTGATTCGACATCCCTGATGCTGAGTGAAACCAGTGAAAGCAGTTCGAACATCATCACCATCGCAACTTGAGAGGTAATCTTGTTGGGATTGTCCTTGGTCGGCATCAGGCAGGCGACATCACCGCCAATCACATTCAGTCCTTTCAAACCCTGAAGTATTTTAGTTGCCTGGCGAATCGACATGCCCTCGAAGCCTGGCTCAAGGTTTGACACACCCGGGGCGATGGCCGAGTCCAGGCAATCGAGATCAAAGGTGATGTAAACAGGCGTGTCGCCAACCCGTTCACGGATGATTTCGATAGTCTTTTCAATTCCCAGGTCTTCTATCTTCTCCATCGTCAGCATTTGATAACCAAGCGACTTACTGGTGTTGCCTACTACCTTTCCGTGGATGATGCTCGACGGGTGCCCGCGCATGCCCAGTTGTATGCTGCGCGATGAATCAACCGCTTCCTCCCGCACCGTATAGGCGGCCCAGTGTGCCGCGGATCTTTCCACGCCAAGCCAGTGTGGCATATTTTCATAGCTATCGGTGTGGGCATCAAAATGAATCATCGCACATGGCTTACCCTCGGATAAGCGGCTGCCGGAACCGGCAATTGCCTTCAGAATCGGGCCGGTGATCGAGTGGTCGCCGCCAACGGAAACCGGTCGCGTGCCAACCGCATCCAGGCGTTTGTAGAAGGCTTCGATGTGGTGCATGCATGCTTCATTGTTCATCGATTCCGGTAACGGAACATCGCCGAGGTCGTGGATGCGGCTCTCTTCAAATGGTGCAAAATTATGAACTCCATGGGCGCGTCGATAATACCCCGAGACATCCCGCACGGCGCGTGGGCCCAGATGCTGGTCGCGCTCTGTCGAGCCATTACCGGCGCTGTGCGGCACACCGACAAGCGCGATATCGCAGTCGGCCGGATCCTCTTTCCAGGGACAGCGGAAGAAGGTCGGAACGCCCCACCAGTACCAGCTCTCCGATTCTTTTTTCGCGGTTTCAAATTCGGCATTATCCATTTTGGTCTCCTTCAGGTCAGGAACAGGACTATATCTTTTAACACCGGAAAATGCAGTAATGGCACAGGCCATTTTTTCGATTATGGCTCCGGGCAGCACCGGCGGCAAAGAGATGTATAGTGTGCAGTGTGATGAAGCGTTCGTATTTGTGCTGGAAGGCAGCGTCACTATATCAATCGAGGACGAAGAAACGGTGTTAGAGAGAAAAGCTAAAATTTATCCCGGAATCTGTCGAAATATTCCTGATAATCTAAAGAGAGCCACACACTATGCAACTCGATGACCGGGATTTGAAAATTCTTTCAATCCTGCAAAATGAAGGGCGGATTACAAAAACTGAACTTGCCCAGCGGGTCAATCTTTCGCCGACACCTTGCTGGGAACGATTGAAGAAACTTGAGGATGCCGGGGTGATTGAGGGTTATGGAGCCCGGGTATCACTGACAAAACTGGGGCCTTTTTCAGTCATTTTCATGGAAGCTGAGATCAGCAGTCATCAGGCGAAGGATTTCGAGCGCTTTGAAAAAGCGATGCAGGACATTCCTGAGATCGTAGAGTGCTGGGCCGTCGGCGGGGGCATTGATTATCTGGTTAAATTTTTCTGCAAGGATGTGGATTCTTACCAACGCCTGGTCGACGAAATTTTACAGGCTGACATCGGTTTGAGACGCTACTCTACTTACGTAGTGACCAAGCCGGTAAAAAATACTCCTACCCCACCAATTGCTCTACTTTCAGATGAAGTTGTTTCTGGCAAGAAGTGAGTTTCTCTGATTCCCTCGTTAAATAAAGAGAAATCCTCGGAAATCACCCTGTAATTCAAAAGCACTTTCTATCCCAAAAAACCTATCATCACTTCTAACGCAGTCCCTGTTTTTTTAGAGGTGAATATGAATAACGTTGCTATAAAAACTAACCGTGATGTCAATTTGGACCGTCTCGCAGACCCACGCCTGCTTAAGCAGTTCGCCTACATTAATGGAGAATGGCGAAATGCGGGTTCGGGCAACACCATCAGTGTTAACAATCCATCTGACGGCGAATGGATCGCCGATGTTCCTGCCCTGTCAGCAGAGGAAAGTACAGAAGCGGTTAACGCCGCAAACAGGGCTTTCCCCGCCTGGAGCGCATTGTTACCACAGCAGCGTGCTGAAATCCTCTATCGCTGGTTCAGGTTGATCTGCGAACAAAAAGAAGATCTCGCGTTGTTGATGACCCTGGAACAGGGGAAACCAATATCCGAATCGCGTGGTGAAATCGATTATGGTGCTGCGTTCATTGAATTCTTTTCCGAGCAAGCCAAGCGTCCGGACATTATGAGTGTCACCTCACACCTGCCAAATGCCGAAGTGGAAGTGTGGCTGGAACCGGTCGGTGTAGCGGCGCTGGTTACACCCTGGAATTTTCCAAACGCAATGATCACGCGTAAAGCGGCGGCGGCACTTGCGGTAGGATGCACTGTGGTTATCCATCCATCGAAGGAAACGCCATTGTCGGCCCTGGCCCTGGCTGAACTCGCCGAGCGGGCGGGATTCCCCGCCGGAGTGTTTAACGTCGTTACCGGAGAGCCTGCCGAAATTGTCGGTCAATGGACCAGCGATACCCGTGTTCGCGCGTTGTCGTTTACCGGTTCAACAGAAATCGGGCGTTTACTCTATGCGCAATGCGCCCCGACCATCAAACGGTTGAGCCTGGAGCTTGGTGGGCACGCACCGTTTTTAGTCTTCGCCGATGCAGATATGGATAAGGCTGTGGATGAGGCGATCAAAGCCAAGTTCGCCACCTCGGGCCAGGACTGCCTGGGTGCAAATCGGTTCTACATCGAACGATCTGTCTATGATGAGTTCTGCACGAAATTTACCGCAAAAACTAAAGCACTATCAGTCGGGCGCGGTATTGATGACCCGGATATCGGCCCTCTTATGAATGTCGGCGCGATCGAAAAGCAACAGGATCACGTTCGAGACGCCATTGAAAAAGGCGCCAGGGTTCTTTGTGGTGGAGAGCTTCTCGATCTCGGGGATCTGTACTTTGCCCCAACCGTTCTTATCGACGTACCTAATGAAGCAAAGATCATGTCCGAAGAAACATTCGGCCCCGTTGCTGCAATCACTGCTTTTGATGATGAAAAGGAAGTCGTGCGACGTGCCAACGATACCGAATACGGATTAATGGCGTATCTGCACAGCAGAGATCCCTCTCGTATTTATCGGCTAAGCCGTGCCCTGGAATTCGGCATGATCGGTGTCAACCGCACCAGGGTGACCGGTGCGCCAGTCCCTTTCGGCGGCATGAAACAATCAGGCCTGGGGCGAGAAGGCTCGCGCAGCGGAATAGAAGCATTCTCAAATATCAAATATGTCTGTCGCGACTGGGCCTGGTCCACAGAATTACAGGAGACAAACCAATGTTAAATAACGATCAACTCGCCCAGTGGGACCGAGAGAATTTTTTTCACCCATCCACTCATTTGGCACAATTTGCCCGGGGTGATGTTCCGAGCCGTATTATTACCGGGGGCGAGGGTGTTTACATCACGGACCGTGACGGCAACAAATTACTTGACGCGTTTGCCGGGCTTTATTGCGTCAACGTCGGTTATGGCAGGCAGGAAGTTGCCGAGGCGATCGCCGAACAGGCCCGGGAACTCGCCTATTACCACGCCTATGTCGGGCATGGGACGGAAATCTCGATTACGTTAGCCAAAATGATTCTTGATCGTGCGCCAGAAAACATGAGCAAGGTCTATTTCGGTCTTTCCGGATCGGATGCCAACGAGACCAACATCAAGCTGGTGTGGTATTACAATAATGTGCTCGGCCGGCCGCAGAAAAAGAAAATCATCTCACGTTGGCGCGGTTACCACGGCTCCGGGCTGATGACCGGATCCCTGACCGGGCTTGAACTGTTTCACAAGAAATTTGATCTGCCATTATCACAGGTCATTCATACCGAAGCGCCTTATTATTATCGCCGCGATGATTTATCCTTGAGCGAAGAGGAATTCTCCGCCCATTGTGCGAAAAAGCTAGAACAATTAATCCTGTCCGAGGGTCCAGAAACTATTGCTGCCTTTATTGGCGAACCTGTGCTCGGCACCGGCGGGCTGGTGCCGCCGCCCGCCGGTTACTGGTCATCCATTCAGGCGGTATTGAAGAAGTATGACATCCTTTTGATCGCTGATGAGGTTGTCACCGGCTTTGGTCGTCTCGGCTCCATGTTCGGGTCCGATCACTACGGCATCGAAGCCGATATCATTACCCTGGCCAAGGGACTGACATCTGCTTATGCCCCACTTTCTGCCTCTATCGTTTCAGACAAAGTCTGGAAGGTACTGGAACAGGGTACCGATGAATTTGGTGCTATCGGACACGGATGGACTTATTCTGCACATCCCATTTGCGCTGCGGCAGGGGTTGCTAATCTGAAACTTGTCGACAGTCTGAGTCTGATATCCAACGCTGGTGAGACTGGTTCCTACTTTAAGAAATCAATGGTTGAGGCGGTTGGTGATCATCCCAATGTCGGTGATATCAGGGGCGAGGGTTTGTTAGTAGCCGTGGAACTGGTGGCAGACAAGGATACGCGGACCTTCTACGATCCGACCCTGACCATGGGAGCCAGGGTTGCAGCAGCGCTTCTCAAGCGTGGTGTCATCGCCCGCGCCATGCCGCAAGGGGATATTATCGGTTTCGCCCCGCCGCTTTGCCTGACTTCTGATGAAGCCGATATCGTCGTTGCCGCGATGAAAGAGGCGATAGAAGAAGTGTGCTAACGAAGCAGTGATTTCCGCCCTTGGCGGATATTCGAAGGTACTTTTAATTAATCCTAATAAACTATTAGCAAAGGAATATTCAAACATGCTTATTGGCACACCCAAAGAAATAAAAAATCACGAGTATCGTGTCGGTCTGACCCCTGAAAGTGTCGCCGAACTGGTCGCTCATGGTCATAATGTCCTGGTCGAAACCATGGCCGGGAGTGGTATCGGGGCAATGGACGAAGCCTACCGGGCGGCTGGCGCAGAGATCGCCGGCACCGCGGCGGAAGTCTTCGCATCCGCAGACATGATTGTCAAGGTCAAGGAACCACTGTCAGTCGAACGAAAGATGCTGCGTGAAGGGCAAATTCTCTACACCTACCTGCATCTCGCCCCGGACCCCGAGCAGACAAAGGATCTGGTGGATTCCGGCGCAGTATGCATTGCCTACGAAACGGTTACCGACAATAGCGGTGGCTTGCCGCTTCTCAAGCCGATGAGTCAGGTTGCCGGACGTATGTCTGTGCAAGCCGGGGCAGGGGCGCTTGAAAAGGCACAGGGCGGGCGTGGTGTCTTACTAGGTGGAGTACCGGGCGTTGCCCCGGGGAAAGTGGTTGTAATCGGCGGCGGCGTGGTTGGCTTTAACGCGGCGCAGATGGCCGTTGGTTTACATGCGGATGTAACCATTTTAGACCGCAATCCAGATGTGCTAGAGCGCCTCGAACACCATTTCGAAGCCTCGGCAAAGGTTATCTATTCCACCCAGTCAGCCCTCAATATGCTGGTCTCAGACGCGGACCTGGTGATAGGGGCGATACTAATCCCGGGTGCCGCCGCACCCAAGCTGGTTACCCGTGAAATGCTCTCCTCGATGCAGGAAGGTTCGGTGATCGTCGATGTCGCGATTGACCAGGGTGGTTGTTTTGAAACTTCGAAGGCGACTACCCATGCTGATCCAACTTATGTGGTTGACGGCGTGGTTCATTACTGTGTTGCCAATATGCCGGGAGGCGTTGCGCGTACCTCGACTTATGCATTGAACAACGTGACGCTCCAACACGCTATTGCCCTCGCTGACAAGGGGTGGAAACAGGCGCTTCGGGACAATGACCATCTAATGGCCGGCCTGAATGTGTGCAACGGCCAAATTACCTACGAGGCTGTCGCCGATGATCTGGGATACGACTACGTGCCGGCGAGTGACATGCTGACCGCATAAGGTGATTCTGTATATGCCTTCGGACGAACTCGTTCCACGGGCGAATGGGGTCAATACAACATGGTCTACGCCTATGGAGAGCGAAATGTGGGCCTGAAAGCCGGGGAATTAGCGCTGCGCTTGTTGATGCACCTGCTTCCCGATGATCTGCAGGAACAAGTGGATTACGATTTCGATAAGGATTTCAACTGGATCGACGAAATGATGGCATTCATACCACGTCCCGGGGGGGTACTATCATCTTAAAAGTTAAGTAAATCTTGCTGGAGGTAGTTCTTATGGTAAGGAATACCAGGATGATGGGCACGCTGTATGGATTATGATTTTCAAGTTCCTGCATCCATGCTCGGATTATTTCTTCGCGGGGTTGCCCAACAGTCGCTTGAATTCCCGTACCAGCGGCCTGTCATGTTGTCGCGCGGGTGAAATTAGGCTGAATTGCGAGGTATACGAATGTGTGTCAAATAGAAGTGGTTTCATTTCGTTTCGACTTACCCATCTTTCCGCAAAATGAGTGGGTAAATAGCCAATCAAATCACCGCTTAGTATTAGAATGGCAACACCTTCAACATGGTAAGACACTGCTGCCTGTCGGCATTGCGGAAGTTTTTCCTTCTCCATTTTCGCCATATAACCTCGAACTATATAGTCCATACCTTCCAGGTCTTTATCTTTCACATCGAAGGATTCCTTTTGGAACAACGGATGTGTGTAACCACAATAGAGGCTCTGTTCTTCGAAAAAAAGCGGATCATAATTTAAGCTTGGCGATGACTGATAAAAAGATCCGATCCCCAGGTCGTAGCGACCAGATAAAACGGTTTGTTCAAGTTCGACTGGCGCCTGTATATCAAGACGAATTGTAATGTCTTCGCCAAGTTGTCGAAATGAGCTGATCACTTTCGATAACTCAACTTCTGGATTGGTGATAATGTTGTCGACGATTGCCAGGCGCAATTCGCCACTCAAGGGTCTCTGTCTGAAGTCGACTTTAGATTGGAAGTCGTGCAACTCGGCAAATATTTGTTGTATTTCGTCATAGACGATTTGCCCTTGCTCAGTAAGGCGAAATCCTTTGCGCCCGCGTTCGCACAGTCTTGCTCCCAGGCGATCTTCAAGTGCAGAAATCTGAACGCTTATAGCCGATGTGCTCGTATTCAAAACAATCTGAGCCAGTGTAAAGCCTCCACATTCCACAATTGTTTTAAATATGCGCAGTTGCTTAAGGTCGACGTTGAAGATCGGTAGTGATTGAGCAGGCATGACTTTCGATTTTCATAAAGTGAAGTTTACTTATTATATATTTATGTAAGTATAAGTCGAATGTTATGGTCTTTGTTTCGGGCAAGTAAAATCAACAAATTAAGCATATGAAGGAACAATCAATGACCGATTCAGACAACCAATTTGTGCCAGTTGACAGTTCGTTAGTACCACGATATGGCGGCATACCCACCTTCATGCGCCTGCCGTTTATCACCGATCCGTCGCTTGTAGATATCGCCCTGATCGGTGTGCCCTGGGATGGCGGTACAACCAATCGAGCGGGTGCCCGCCACGGCCCACGCGAAATCAGAAATATGTCTAGTTTCATTCGGCGCATTAACCCGTCCAATCGTATCAATCCCTTCGAGTTATGTAAGATTGCCGACCTGGGAGACACCGGAGTCAATCCCATCGATATCATGGAGTCCATGGACATCATCGAAAACTTCTTTAACGGTGTTCATGCCGCCGGAACCATTCCATTGAGTGCTGGCGGAGATCACTTGATGACACTGCCGGTGATGCGAGCCATTGCCAAAGACGGACCTGTCGGCATGGTCCACTTCGATGCTCACAACGACACCAGCGACGACTATTTTGGCGGTCATAAATACACCCATGGTACGCCATTCCGTCGCGCCGTCGAAGAAGGCCTGCTCGACCCGAAACGCACTGTACAGATTGGTATTCGCGGTACCATGTACTCGGAAGATGACTGGCAATATTCGTATGATTCGGGGATGCGGGTGATCACTATTGACGAGTATTTTGACATGGGTGTCGATGCCGTTATCAAAGAAGCGCGGAATGTTGTCGGTGACGGCCCGACCTACGTGAGCTTCGATGTAGACGGCCTCGATCCAGTCTATGCACCGGGTACCGGGACACCGGAAATCGGGGGTTATTCAACCTACGAGGCGCAGAAGATGATCCGTGGTCTAAGGGGCCTAAATCTTATCGGCGGAGATGTGGTTGAGGTCTCACCGCCCTTCGATCAGTCCGGCAATACGGCTCTGGTCGGAGCAAACCTGATGTATGAAATTCTCTGTGTTTTAGCAGATGCTCTGGTAGCTCGGCGTTAGAAATTGTTTTAGGTTCTGAGGTCGAAGGTTGCCGGAAGTCAACTTTAGATTCGATATCTTGCAACGCGGCAAATATTTTGTTGTGTCTCCTCATAAACAATTTGTCCTGGCCCGATGAGCGAAATCATTTTCGACCACGTTCTACAGTCCCCATAAACATATACTGTCACTTGATGTCGACGATGGTGGCAGGTTTTAATCTAGCCAAAATAACTTATGATTAATCTAAAGTATAATTTCATTATTATATATTTATTGAAACATAAGTCGGGTGTTATGCTCGTTTTCTAATCCGAAATGCTGTATCGACTTAGTAGGATAAAACGACATGAGAAATGTGGAACTGAAAGCGCTGCCCCAGCCTGGAGAACAAATTCGACGAGCGGCTGATGCTGTGGCTAGCGGTAGTGAGGACGTGATTGTCGTCGAGGACTTACATAAATCATTCGGCTCGATCGAAGTTTTAAAGGGCATCTCTCTCAGGGCCAGCAATCATGATGTAATTTCGATCCTGGGATCGAGTGGATCAGGTAAAAGCACCTTCCTTCGATGTATCAATCTTCTAGAAACACCAAGCTCCGGAAAAGTTTTTGTCCATGGCGAATTGATTCGCATGCGTGAAATTGGGGGTGGTCTTGAGGCGGAAGATATCAAACAGGTTCAAAAAATCCGCTCACGACTGGCGATGGTTTTCCAGAGCTTTAATCTCTGGTCGCATATGACTGTTCTGGAGAATGTGATTGAAGCACCGATCCACGTGTTGAAGAAGTCGAAGGCCGAGGCGATTGCACTGGCTGAACAAATGCTTCAACGGGTCGGGCTTTACGATCGCAAGGATTACTACCCATCCCATTTATCCGGTGGTCAACAGCAACGCGCCGCCATCGCCCGTGCCTTAGCCATGGAACCGGAAGTCATGCTGTTTGATGAACCGACGTCGGCGCTCGACCCGGAGCTGGTGGGCGAAGTATTAAGCATTATGCGCGGTTTGGCCGAAGAGGGGCGCACCATGCTGGTAGTGACCCATGAAATGGGATTCGCGCGGGAAGTTTCCGATCAGGTGATGTTTCTGCACCAGGGGCAGGTCGAAGAATATGGCCCGCCAGATCAGGTTTTTGATTCGCCTAAATCTGATCGTTTCAAACAATTCCTTTCGGGGACGCTGGATTAGAACCGTTCACTATTCATCAAAATAACCGTGGTTAAGTGAACAGAATACAACTTATAAATCAGGAGGAATAAGATGAAAAAAATTAACTTAGTACTTGTTGCAATCAGTGTTATGACCGCGAGTTTTATCCTGCCTGTCAAGGCAGCGGACGTTCTCAGGGTTGCCACTGAAGGTGCCTACCCGCCATTCAACTGGACTGATGAAAATGGCAATATCAAGGGCTTTGATACTGACATAACCTTTGCTTTGTGCGAGAGAATTGGGCGTGAATGTGTGCTTGTTGCACAAGATTGGGACGGTATGATCCCGGGCTTGCTGGCCAAGAAATATGATCTTATTATTGCATCCATGTCGATCACAGCAGACCGTAAGAAGAAAGTCGATTTCACTGGAAAATATTACCAGACACCAACAAAGATGATTGCACGTAAGGGCGCAAATATTGACGTTTCCGTAGCTGGGCTTGCAGGAGTATCTATTGGTACACAACGCGCAACGACTCAGGCATGTTATGTGGAAAAATTTCATTCCAACGCCGACATTAAACTCTATGCCGTTGAAAGTGATGGTTACAATGATCTCTTGAATGGACGTGTTGATGTATATGTCGCTGACAGCATTCAACTTCAGGAAGGTTTTTTGAGAACCAAAGCCGGTCAGGATTTTGAATTTATTGGTCCCGATTTGAATGATGTGGCGTGCCTGGGTGAAGGCACGGGTATTGCCTTGCGCAAGGGTAATGAAGAGCTTCGAGATGCCTTGAGCCAGGCGATCCTGGATATGCGTGCGGATGGTTCGTATATGGAGATCAATAACAGGACTTTCTCTATGGATATCTACGGTCCGGAAATTAAATAAAGCTTCGCTTATTGGGGTAGCAGGATTGTGATTGAATACAACGACAATCTTGTCGCCCCATATCCGCTTACCGAAGATTTCCCGAGTATCTAAATTGTGAAAAGGCCTGAAAAATGGATAGTGTAATCGCCTACATGCCATCAATCATGAAAGGTACCGGGATAACCATCCTGGTTTCTATTGCTTCAGTCTTGATTGCTGTCTTTTTCGGGTTGTTGGGAGCATGGGGGAAACTAAGCAACTCAAGAGCGGCCAATCGGACTGCAAACGCCTATACCACGCTTATTCGCGGTGTCCCCGATCTGGTCCTCATGCTATTGATTTTTTATGGTGGCCAGCAGCTTCTCAATGACCTTGGCGATGCCACTGGCCTTTGGGGGTATGTGGAGATCAATCACTTCACCGCCGGCGTGGGCACCATCGGCTTTATCTTCGGCGCCTATATGACCGAAACATTCAGAGGGGCATATCTTGCGATCCCAGGCGGCCAGATCGAGGCGGGTGTGGCTTGCGGCATGGGCAGAGTTTCGTTGATGCTTAGAATTATCTGGCCACAGCTGGTTCGTTATGCATTGCCGAGTTTCAGCAACAACTGGCTTGTTTTACTCAAGACAACCGCATTGGTATCGGTACTTGGCCTGCATGAACTGGTCTATGAATCGATGACCGCTGGTCGCTCGACGCGCGAGTTATTTCCGTTTCTGTTCGTAGCCCTGGCTATCTACCTGGTTTTAACCACAATTTCGAACCTGGGGTTACGCTGGCTTGATCGTAAATACAGCGACGGTTTAAGGAGGGCCTGAACATGGCTGAAGCAGAAAAATTTAACCATTGGGAAGCGATCCAGCAATTCAGCGAAAACGTATCACCGATTGATTTTTATCTGATATTCGAAAACTGGCGCTTGTTTCTGGACGGTGCCTGGCATACCGTTGTTCTGGTTAGTCTGTCGCTATTAATAGCTGGCATGATTGCTATCCCACTCGCGGTATGCCAGGTTAATCGCGTGCCAATTCTCGCCCGGGTTGTCGGGGCTTACACCTATTTTTTCCGGGGAACGCCGCTACTGCTTCAACTTTATCTGATTTACTACGGGTTTAGTGAAATAGATTTTATTCGAAATGGATTTCTGTGGGTGGTATTCAAAGATGCCTGGTGGTGCACGCTGATCGCATTTACAATTAACTCCGCGGCCTATACGACAGAGATCCTGCGTGGGGCCTTCGAGCAGGTGCCCCGTGGCGAAGTTGAGGCAGCCAGTGCAAGCGGCATGTCGACCTGGAAAAAATATTCACGAATCATTGTTCCCAGCGGACTTCGACGCGCACTCCCGGCCTACTCAAACGAAGTGATATTCATGATTCATGGCAGTGTCGTGGCGAGCACCGTGACCATCATCGATATTCTAGGTGCGGGACGAATATTGAACGGTAAGTATTATCTGGCATACGAAGGCTTCATCGCCGCGGCGGTGCTTTATATGATTATCGTTTTCTTTGTCACACGCGGTTTTAACTTCTGGGAAAAACAGTGGTTCGCTCATCTACGTCCCAGAGAAACCTGATTTGTGATTTCTATAACCCAGAATCGCACTTCAATATTAATGGAAAGGTAATATGTCTGGTCATCGAAACTATCTTGAGATAAATGTTTCTGCTCTTGAGCACAACCTCAAGGCTATAAAATCGATGATTGCCGGTGATTGTCAATTCATGGCAATCGTCAAGGGAAATGCCTGGGGGGCAGGAACTATTGAATGTGCAAGATCCTTTGTAAATTCCGGTGCGGACTGGATCGGGGTAACCACAGTTGAGGATGCCGCTCTTGTAAGGCAGGAGTTTGACATACCCATTCTGATCATATGCGAACCGCCGAGAGGAGCAATTCCTAATGCTGTCAGTTTGAATATAGGCATTACCGTATATTCCATAGAGACTGCCCGCCTTATTTCCAAAGCAGCTACAGAGCAGGGGTGTAATGCAAGTATCCATATCAAGATCAACACAGGCCTTAACCGGGTGGGGATCCCTCCTGAAAATGCAGTTTCTTTTTTCAACGAGATAGCGCAGCTTGAAAACTTGAAAGTCACAGGTCTTTTTAGTCATTTTGCCAGTGCTGACGATTTGCATTCAAATGAGCAAGCCTGCAGAGAGTTGGCATATATAAAAACACGCAGAGAATTAGGCCTTTTCAAACAGGCTGTTTATGAAATTAAAAACCAGTTCAATTGGTCCGGTATAATTCACATGGCCAATACCGGAGCAACGTTGTTCCTTCCGGAAAGCCATCTTGATATGGTCAGAGTCAGTACCGGTTTAATGGGCCTTTGCATCAATGATCCCATTGCAGCCGTTGTAGACCTCAAGCAGGTCTATAGTTGGAAAACTGAAATTAGCCATTTAATCAATGTTCATAAAGGCGAAGGGGTTGGATATTCCAGTTCATACAAATGCCCGGCAGATACAACAATCGCAACTTTATCGATAGGTTGGGGTGATGGATTTTCCAGAGCATTTCTGAATGGTGGCCATGTCCTGATCCGTGGATCGTTTTATCCGATTCTCACCATGAGTATGGATATGACAACTATAGATCTGGGAGAAAAAAGAGATGATATGGTGATTGGTGAAGAGGTCATCATCTTTGGCGAGCAGCTGGGCAAAATTCTGGAGCCTATGGCACAGGGGGAACGTGTTGGCATGGGGAGCGATGCAATGCTGACTGTTATCAGTGAAAGAGTCCCAAGAGTATATGTTTAACCCGCATTTCTCACCAGGCAATTACCGGGGGCAATCATCTAATTCCAAATAAATAATCCGGGCTATAGACAGTAATAAAGCTTTCGCAGACGGCCGGATGGTCTTCGTGCCACGCAACTCCCCAACGTTCACACTGTTCCTGAAAATACTCCCGGTGCGCATTACTCCAGTTCTCATGACTTGGAATCAAACCGCCTTCCGGTCCCTCTGAAGCAGCGAATGCAGGGCCAACCTGGTTGAATGGCACGATATTAATCGCAATAATTTTAATCACACAAATCGGGGTGCTGTCAGTTTTGACAACGACCCAGTAATCACCAACGCTGCGCATTGGAATATTATCTTTTTCAAACTGCATGGCCTGGTGGCAGGTTCCCCGTTTCAGGCTCTTTACCGCCAATTCGGCAATGCCATCGATAATATCAAGTTCTTCTACGTCCGTATTTTCATAGTGTTCACAAAATGGAAGGGCGCAATAGTGTGTATCCTCACCAATTTCGAGGAAAGCACAGGCTTTTTTCCAAAATGCTTCTATTTCAGGACTCTTAGGAATGACAATCATTTTACTTCTTCTCCATTTCAGAATTGATTTTATTGAATATGCCTTATCATTGGCCCCGATTATCAGGAGGCTAGTACGCCGCCGTCCGCCATGATCACCGAGCCGATCATATAACTCGCCCCCTCGGATGCGGCGAACCAGACCACCTCGGCAATTTCTTCCGGTTTCCCGAGCCGTTTCAATGCGGTCGCCGAGAATGACTGTTCATCATTATCCTCGGGAACCTCTCCCAGGGTTGGAAGCAGCAAACCGGTATCGACAGGTCCGGGACAAACAACATTGATGCGTATACCGTTTCGAGCTTCTTCGACCGCGAGCGCACGAGTGAACTGAACCACCGCCCCCTTGGAGGCGCAGTAGATGGTACATCCCTCGGCTGACTTGAAAGCCAGTTCTGAGGCAATATTGACTATGACCCCAGAACCGCGCTTACGCATCCCGGGCAGGACCTGCCGGCAACACAGGTAGACACTTTTTACATTGGTATCGAAGATGGTGTACCAGTCATCTTCACTGGTTTCCGTCAGGGATAGTGGCCAGCGACCCATGGTTCCGGCATTATTGACAAGAGTATCGACGGCGCCATGCTTTTCCTCGATCCGATCGAATAAATCCGTTACCGAAGTCTCATTGCGGAGATCGCATGAATAAGAAATAGCCTTGCCGCCCTCGGTTGTAATCTTCTTTACCGTCTCGGTCGATTCATTGATATCAACAGCAATGACCAGATGTCCGTCTCGACAGGCTCGCAGCGCAATAGCCTGGCCTATGCCCGATGCGGCACCTGTTACAACCACGTTTTTTTTCATTTGATTCTCCCTTGCTGAAACTCGGCTTTCAGGAAGGTGTTGGGATTTGGCAGACAGATATTAGTCTTTCTATTAAACCCATCTGTATAAATGATCGCGAATAATAATATCCCAGGCAAAGTGTTATTTATATAACCGCTAAGGGTGAGTGTTGCTGCGGTACGCAACGAGTTATGGGGTTAGGTCGTTAGACTTCAGTCGAATCGCAATCGCTAGTGATCTGACTTAGCAAGATAAGCTTCCAGCGGATCAACGTATATCGAGCCCTCGCTCTGGCTTGCGAGGGTTTTCAGAAATAGCGAAAACAGCTCAGACTGTGACTGGAGATCGAGCTTCTTATAAATATGACGGCGGTGAGCCTTCACCGTCTCGCCGGATATATCCAGCTTCAGTGCGGCAGATTTAGAGGAGTGTCCCTTGAGGATCAATTGCACGATATCGCATTCGCGGTCGGTCAGTTGCGAGCGGCCAAAATTCTGAAAGCTGGCCGTCAGCTTCTGGTGAAGGTTGATATGTTCCGGTGAGCCTTGTTGTTGGTTGGTCGGTATAGCCCAGTGACATTGCATCATAGACAGTACCCAGGGCTCGATGCTGCGGAAGCGCTTCATTTCAGCAGCACTAAAGCGACGCCTACAGCCTATGTTGATGACGACAGTACCGACACCCTCGATGGGCTGCAGGTAGTTGATATCATCCTTAAGACCGGTGTAGGCAAAGTGTCGTTTGAAAAACTCCGAGCGATAAAAATCGGCTGGTGTGACCTCTTTTAACGAGTAGAGCCCGGCGCTCGGTTGTTGCGTGGCTAGTTGATAGAGGGGGTCCAGTAGATAAATGCCGTCAAGGTAATATCTCGTCTTCCCCTTCTTTTCCACAAGTCCCGGGATGCTCTCTTCGTAGACCAGTTTCGGCATGCTATTGGCAGGGAAGACCATGATCATCGTGGAGTCATAGGTAAAGCCGCGATGGAATACCTCCATCAAAGCACGGGGGAAGTTGTCCTGATGAAGTTGTTCGGTGGCTTTACCCATAGCATGGTACAAACCACGGGAAGCGAGTTTGATGGTGCTCATCGGTGCATGGGACTCGAGTGTGTTATGTGGCGGTTTTTACATGGTAAAAGCTCACCACTGTAATATCCATAAAAAACTCGACCAGCGCTTCAGCGTCCACTCACCCTTAGCGGTTATATAAATAACACTTTGCCTGGGATATTCTTTCTTCACGATCTAATCACTGATAGAGGCAACAGGTATGAGTTATCCAGATTGGGAACAGGTTAAGGCCGACGCTTTCGATGGGTCCTTCCTCACCAGAAAAGACCTGCCGATGATAAACGCCGAGACACCAACCTTTATGGCGCGCCCATTGGCAAAGTCTGCTGAAGACTTGCAGGGTGCCGATGTGGTGATTATTGGTTCGTCTTATGTGGCCGGGTCCGAAGAGTATGCCGGCGTCGCTCGCTCGGACTGGATGGCCGCTGCGAAACGGGTTCGACAGCAATCCAACCGCTATCTGTCCGGTTATATCCAGGAATTTGACCTGGATGTATTTGAACATCTGAAAGTCGTCGACTACGGTGATGCGCCAGTGCCGCTGTCATGCCTGCAAAAACTCACGCCGGAGAATATTCTCGAGGCACAGGCCGAGGTGGAAAGTAAGGTCAATGACGCTCTCGCCGCGGGTGCGATCCCGATTGTGATCGGACAGAATTCCCCCTGCTCCTCTTTCGCTATCGCCAAACCGATATCCGAGGCAACCGCAGGCAAGGTTGGCATGGTCAGCCTCGATACCCATTGGGATTCGGAACCGGTCGACGATTTAACCGGTGATCCGAGGATTGCCGGCAGTGCCAACTGGAAGCTCAAAACTTATGAGTTTCTAAAAAACTTTGATCCTAAAAATCTGGTGGAAATCGGCGAACGCGGCATGCTCGAAGACAAGAACACGATTCGGAATTACCTGAAGCAAGGCGCCAATTTTTATCCCATGTGGAGAATTCGCCGCGAGCTCGGCATAGAAGGTTTGTGCGAGGAGATGTCTCACGCCTACGAAGGAACCGACGCGGTATACGCTCATTTTGATATGGACGTGCTTGGCGGCGCGGGTCCGGCGCCGGGGGATATCCTCGGTGAACTGGCGGAACCCATGGGTATGACTGATTACGAGGTATTGCGCATAGCCAACGAACTCGGTCGTCGAGGTCTGACTGGCCTGTCTTTCATTTGCATCCCTCCAGGTTCAAACGTGGTCTATCGCCTGATCGTCTACGTCGTTATGTTTTTGATGGCCGGCCTGGTGCAGGGAGGCAACAAGTCACTCAAGTAACCATGATGAGGAAAGTTGGATGAGATCTGATTTTGATTACCACAGGCCCGATTCCGTCGAGAGCGCTGTGCGGATGAAGTGCGAGCTGGGCAGCGAGTCCCGTTTCTGGGCCGGAGGAACGGATCTTGTACTCCAATGGAAGAGTCAGAAAATCAAACCGTTGCACTGCATCGATGTTACTGCGATTGCCGGGCTCGGGTACATCGAGAATGACGGCAGTCTGCTGCGTATTGGCGGCTTGACCAGCCTGTCGGAGTTAGAACGAGCCGATCGCCAGGATCCGTACCTGAAAACGCTGGCCGAGGTGGCGTGCCTGATGTGCACGGTACAGACCAGAACAATAGCCACTATCGCCGGCAACCTCTGCAACGCCTCACCGGCTGGGGATCTATTTCCCACCCTGATAGCGATGGATGCTTACCTCAAGGTGGTTGGTGAAGCAGGTGGCCGCGAACTGCCCGTTGAAGTCTTGATGATTAGCCCGGGTAAAACCAGCCTGCATCACAGTGAGCTGGTGACTGAAATTTGTATCCCAACGCCTTCGCAGGCGAGGGCCAGTAGCTACCGGCGTATCGATCGTACCGTGGTTGATATAGCCCTGGTCAGTGCCGCGGGTGCGATCAGGCTCGACAGCAATAATGTGGTCGAGAGTGCAATCATTGCAATGGGTGCGGTCGCTCCCACGGTAATTCGCTCGGCCCGGGCCGAGGCATTATTAACCGGTACAGCCTTATCCGCACTAAATGGTGAATTTTTACAACGTGTTGGCGACGCGGCTGCAACAGACGCAACCCCGATCACCGATGTGCGCGCCAGTGCCGAGTATCGCAGCGCGATGATCAAGGTGCTGGTGCGACGTGTTCTGGAAGACATTTCAGACTCACTATTGGGAGAGTCCGAATGACCAAACTCACTGTCAATAATAAGAAGTACGAGGTCTCGGGTTCTTCAGCCCGAACCCTGGCCAGTGTTTTACGCAATGATCTGGGCCTGACCGGCACTAAAGTTTCCTGCGCCGAGGGAGAATGTGGCTCATGCACGGTTCTGCTGGATGGCCAGCCGGTGACCTCATGTCTTGTCCTCGTCGATCAGGCTGAGGGTCGGAAAATCGAGACCATCGAGAGCCTGGGCAGACCGGATCAACTGCATCCGATTCAGCAGGCTTTTATCGATGAACAGGGGTTCCAGTGCGGCGCCTGTACACCGGGATTCATTATCGCCGCAAAAGCCTTCCTCGCAGAAAATCCGAATCCAACCGAAGACGAGGCGTCAATCGCGATGAGCGGGAACATCTGCCGCTGTGGCGCGCATCCTTATATTGTTCGGGCTGTTTTAAACGCTGCCGAAAAAATGCGGGGGTTATGACATGGGTATGAAAGAAAAATTATCTATCGTTGGCAAGGGCGTACCCGTCAAGGATGCTGCCAGTAAGGTAACAGGGTCGTTACGCTATGCGGTGGATATGGGTATACATCGTATGGCCTTTGGAAAAATTCTTCGCAGCCCGCACCCGCATGCACGCGTCAAGTCGATCGATACCAGCAGGGCCGAAGCCTTGCCGGGTGTTATCACCGTGCTTACTCATCATGATACGCCCCGTAATAACTGGGAAGCCGCGTGGTTTAACTATCGTGGCAATGTGCTTGATGGTATCGCCCGCTTTGTCGGTGATGAGGTCGCCGCCGTCGCCGCCGAAAGCGAGGATATTGCTGAGCGGGCGCTCGAATTGATCGATATCAACTGGGAGATCCTGCCGCATGTATTTGATATAGAGGAAGCCGCTAAACCGGATGCCCCGCAGATCCGTGAAGAAGGCAATGTTCGACCGCCTTTCCTGGTGGAATGGGGCGATATAAGCCAGGGTGAAGCGGAATCGGACTTTGTCGTTGACTGTGATATCAAATTCCCATCCCAGCAATACGCACCGCTGGGGCGAAACGCCAGTATTGCCGAATGGGACAATGACAAGGTAACCCTGTGGACCTCTTCACAAACGCCTTCGGAAGTTAAAGACGGTGTTCATGAGGCGCTCGATATACCCCAGAGTAAAATCAGGGTTCAGGCACTGCCCTGCGGTAGCTCATTCGGTATCTGGTGGAGCAACAACTTTATGATGGTAACGGTTTTGCTCGCCAGAAAAGCGGGACGCGCGGTCAAAATTGAACTCAATAATGAAGAATGCATGGCCACGGTTAAACGTCGTCATGAAGAGCGCGCACGCGGGCGTATGGGCTGTACAAAGGATGGCAAGCTGACCTTCCTTGATATGAATCACATGATCGACAACGGTGCCTATGGTTTCAAGGATGATGTCGGTTATGCCAGCCTGGAGTTGTGGAACGGAATTGGCAATGCCAGATGCCAGATCACTGGCGTCAATACTAACCGTGTCACTGCCGGCTGTTTTCGTGGTGTCGGCGACTGTACCATGAGCGTCGCATTAGAGCGCATGGCCGACCAGCTTGCGGAAAAAGCCGGGCTTGACCCAATCCAGTTCCGCACGAAAAACCAGATCAGCGCGGGTGACGAATTTAACTCGATGAAGCAGTATGCAGAAGAGTTGAGGCAGGAAATGAACGGTGATCCACTCGATTTTGTAGCACCGGAATTACACCACAAATGGCCAAAACTGTTCCATCTTTCCAGCGGCTCAAGCCTGCCGATGTTGGACGATGGGGCCGCGAGGTTTCGCTGGAATGAAAAATTTAAAGGCTGGGGTATACCGTCTTCCATCCAGGGCGCAAAACACCGCGCCGTGGGTGTCGGTACCGGCAGCCATACCTGTGGCGTGGAGACCGAGGGTAACTCTTCCGCGGTCGTGCGCCTGAACCCAGATGGCAGCGCCAGGGTATTTGTCAGTGCCGGCCGTCAGGGCCAGGGTAGCGAAACCACACAGGCCCAGGTTGCGGCGGAAGCGCTTGGCCTGTCACTGGATATGGTTGAAGCTGAATTGGGTGACACCGATTCGGCGCCCTGGGGACATGGATCTATCGCCAGTAACACCATGTATCGGGCCGGTTGGGCAACCCGCGAGGCCGCTCTCGATGCCCGTCAACAGGTTCTGGAACTGGCAGCACGCGATTGTTTTGACGGTATCGATCCTGAATCCCTCGATATTGTCGAGGGAGTTGTTGGACTTAAGGATAACCCGGCTTCTGGAAAGACAGTGACCATAAGCGAGGTCCTGAATCTATTCCGCTCCGATGCAATGGGGCAAATGTCATCGATTACCGGGCGTAACAAAGACCCGATGCCGCCCACACTGGCCTATTCTCGCCAGTTCGCCACGCATTTCGTCGAAGTGGAAGTAGATACGGAGACTGGCCAGATTAAAATTCTGGATTACCTGGCATTGCAGGACAGCGGCACCGTGGTGAACCCGCAGATCCTGAAAAACCAGGTCATCGGCGGCGCCATTTGCGGCCTCGGATATGCCCTCTATGAGGAATTGAAGCTTAGTCCGGAAACCGGTGAAGCCCTGAACGCCAATTTGCTCGATTACAAGCTACTGCGTACGGCTGATTTTCCCGCGCATGCAGAGGTTGTTTTCCATGAATCCTATGACCCCGTTGGCCCCTATGGTGCGCGCGGGGCAGGGGAATCGCCGATGGCCGCGGCTATCCCGGCCGTGGTACAGGCTGTTTATAACGCGACGGGTGTCTGGGTCGATATGCCCATGTCACCGGAAAATGTTATGCGTGCGCTGGGAAAGGTTTAACCCGCATATTGCCGGGAGTGTTGAGTGATGACAGTAACTGACAGTAGAGGCACCAACGGCACTTACTTAAGCCCAGATCAGCCGTCATTGCGAGGAGCGCAGCGACGAAGCAATCTTCATACAACTGGCTCCGGCCTGGGAGATTGCTTCGCTGCGCTCGCAATGACACGATTAAGTAAGTGCCAATGAGTACAGGCAAATTGAATAGTCCCCCTCATTTATCCGACTATGTCGATCGTGAGCGGCTTTGGAATCGCCACATGGAGTTGGGCAAGATTGGCGCCACTGAATCTGGTGGTGTAAACCGGCAGGCGTTGACCGGTTTAGACAGCCAGGCCCGTAAACTTGTGATGGCGTGGGCCGTAACACTCGGTGCGGAGCCCAGAATGGATGCGATTGGCAATCTATTTTTGCGGTTCCCCGGTACTAATTCCGAGCTGGCGCCGATTTCGACCGGGTCACATCTCGATACCCAGCCTGGCGGCGGCATGTTCGATG
>Ga0164313_10001229_pt1 | contig 22531 bp, 15 predicted proteins | sample GuaBasSedimGuay4_FD_113735 | JGI IMG/M metagenome (GOLD analysis project Ga0164313, IMG submission 113735) | Subseafloor sediment microbial communities from Guaymas Basin, Gulf of California, Mexico - Guay4, Core 4569-4, 0-3 cm | ecosystem: Environmental > Aquatic > Marine > Hydrothermal vents... | reverse complement strand
CCACACCCTTGACAAAGCGCATGTACTCGGGAATGAGCTCCTTGCAGTCTGCCATGATAAAGACGCGCTTGGAATAAAGATTCACGCCGTGTTTGCGGTCCACGTTGAAGAGGTCGAAGGGGGCCTGGGAGGGGATATATAAAAGGGCGCTGTATTCGGTGGTCCCTTCCATCTTGAAGTGCAGCCGTTCCATGGGGTCTTCCCAATCGTGGCTGATATGTTTGTAAAACTCGTTGTACTCCTGGTCTGAAATGTCCTTTTTGTCCCTGGCCCAGATGGCTTTCATGGAGTTGAGGGTTTCTTCCTTGGTCACCCGGATGGTTTTATTCTTTTCCGGCCCGATGGGCTTACCGTCCTGGTCCAGTATCTGGTCCTCTTTGACGGGCTTGCCCTCGGCGTCGAGCACCGGTTCCTCGCGTTCGACATCCATGACAATGGGATAGGAGATAAAATCGGAATGTCGTTTGATGATGTCGCGGATGGTCCACTCTTCAGCGAAGTCTTTTTCTCCCTCTTCCTTTTCGCGCAGTTTGAGGATGACCGTGGTACCCCTGCCTTCTTTTTCGGTATCTTCGATGGCGTATTCACCATCCCCTTGGGACCACCACTTCACGGCGGTATCGGACCCGGCTGCCCGGGTGATCAAAGTAACCTCATCCGCCACGATGAAGGCGCTGTAGAAACCTACGCCGAACTGTCCAATCAATTCGGGAGTGAAGGCACTCTCTTTTTTTGATTTTTCAAGGACTTCCAAAAAGGCGGTAGTTCCGCTTTTGGCTATGGTGCCGATATTTTCCATGATTTCGTCATGGGTCATGCCGGTGCCGTTATCGGCAATTTCAATGGTGCGATTATCGCTGTCCACGGTAATTTTGATCTTGAATTCGCCGTCTCCATCAAGAATATCAGGATCGGTCTGGGCCTTGAACCTGAGACGGTCGATGGCATCGGACGCGTTTGAAATCAATTCTCTCAGGAAAATGTCCTGGTTGGAATAGAGAGAGTTGATGATAAGCTTTAATAGCTGCTGAACTTCGGTTTTGAACTGATACGTCTGCTTTGCTGTGCCCATGGTTGCTGTTTCCTCCTTGCATCGATTATCCACAGTCATTCTCGCGGAAGTTTCATATATCCGTACTGCTTGTCGGTTATGGATAAAATAGTCGCTCGTTATCGAATGTCAAGATATAAGATAATACATTGTAATCAAAAGATTAATAGTTCTATTCAGATGCAGGTTTGAAAACGGCGTCGGTATTCCAGGTGGTCAGGGGCCGAATTGTGTTTATCTTAATGGATAGACGCATTTTCGAATGGCCCCTATGCAAAAATTAAGCAGGGGGTGTATCCCTGCACATTTGCCCGGTGATCTGTTTTGTGCTAAGTTCATTAGAAACAGCTGTTCGGTTTTTCGGTGTAATTGGCGGATCAGACAGGGATTTCATGAATCAAGTAATTTGAACGGGGAGCAGAAAATTGGAACAGGTTAAAGGATACCTGGAAGTGACAGACAGGGGATTCGGGTTTTTACGGGCCATCGAACACAATTTCGTGCCCAACCCTGAAGATGTATACGTCCATCAAGGATTGATTAACGAATATCGCCTGCCGGAAGGAGGGTTGATTCAGGGTGACGCGGTTCCGGGCGATGCCAGAAGCGGCAACCTGAAGCTGACGTCCGTCGATACCATCAACAGCGTCCCCTGGGAAACGTTTATTTCCTATGCGCGCCTGCAGGAACGAATCAGCATAAACCCCCTGGAAAAACTGGTGATTACCCAGGCTGACGATGACCTCACGGGTCGGGCCATTGACATGATCGCACCGGTGGGCAAAGGGCAGCGCGGCCTCATCATTGCCCCTCCCAAAGCGGGAAAGACCACCATCCTGAGGCATATGGCCAATTCCATTTCAATGAACCACCCGGACGTGGATATTTTCGTGCTGCTTGTGGATGAACGGCCCGAAGAGGTGACGGACTTCAAAAGAGGCCTCAAAGATGCCCATGTCCTTTTCTCTTCGGCCGATCAGGATATTGCCCAACACATGCGTATGACCCGTCTGGCCATGCACACAGCCATTTTGTGTACTGAATCCGGCCGGGATGCAGTTGTATTCATTGATTCACTGACACGCATGTCCCGGGCCTTCAATTCTCATACGGATAGCCACGGCCGGACCATGACCGGCGGTCTCGGTGCCAATGCACTTCAGATTCCCCGCAAGATTTTCGGTGCAGCCCGCAATGTCGAAGATGGCGGTTCGCTGAGTATTTTCGCCACCATCCTGGTGGAGACGGGCAGTCGCATGGACGATATTATTTTCCAGGAATTCAAGGGCACGGGCAATACGGACCTCGTTCTCAGCCGAAAGTGCGCGGAACAGAGAATCTGGCCGGCCATCAACGTCAATGCGTCGGGGACCCGCAAGGAAGAGCTGTTGATGGATGCGGAAAAGCATCGCGAAATCATAAAAATCAGAAGAGGCCTTGCGCATTTGAACGAGACGCAGGCCATGGCGGCGCTGCTGGATTATTTTCAGGAGGATATGTAAAAATAGGAGATACAACCCCGTGACCACCACACCCGATAAAGTCATCTATTCCATGATCCGGGTCAGCAAGTATTATGACAAAAAAGCTGTATTGAAGGATATCTCGCTGTCGTACTTTCATGGTGCCAAAATCGGCGTCCTGGGATTGAACGGCTCCGGCAAGTCCTCTCTGTTGCGCATTCTGGCCGGCGTGGATACGCAGTTCAACGGAGAGACCATCTTGTCCAAGAGTTACAGCGTTGGGTATCTTGAGCAGGAACCGCTGGTGGACGTGGACAAAAGCGTACGCGAGGTGGTGGAGGAGGGCGCCCAGGAGACAGTAGACCTTCTCAAGGAGTTCGAGGAGATCAACAACCGTTTCGCCGAGCCCATGGATGACGAGGCTATGGACAGGCTGATTCAGCGCCAGGGGGAAGTTCAGGAAAAGCTGGATGACCTGGATGCGTGGGACCTTGATTCCCAGTTGGAGATGGCCATGGACGCCCTGCGTTGTCCCCCCGGGGAAACCCGGGTCCAGGTATTGTCCGGCGGCGAGAAGCGGCGCGTGGCCTTATGCCGCTTATTGCTGCAGAAGCCCGACATACTGTTGCTGGACGAACCCACCAACCACCTGGATGCGGAAAGCGTCGCCTGGCTGGAACACCACCTGAAGTCGTACACGGGAACAGTCATTGCCGTAACCCACGACCGCTATTTTCTCGACAATGTCGCCGGGTGGATTCTCGAGTTGGACCGGGGGCACGGCATTCCCTGGAAGGGCAACTACTCTTCCTGGCTGGAGCAGAAAACGGAGCGCCTGCGCCGGGAGGAAAAATCCCAGAGCGCCCGGTGTAAAACCCTGGAGCGGGAGCTGGAGTGGATACGGATGGCGCCCAAAGGCCGTCACGCAAAAAGTCAGGCCCGCGTGAATGCCTATGAAAAATTGATGGCCCAGGAAACACAAACGCAGGACAAGGCCCTGGAACTCTATATTCCGCCAGGCCCGCGCCTTGGGGATGTGGTGATCGAGGCCGATGATGTCACCAAGGGGTTCGCTGACCGCCTGCTGGTGGAAAAGATGCGTTTTCATCTGCCTCCCGGTGCCATCGTAGGTGTCATCGGCCCCAACGGTGCCGGCAAAACCACGCTTTTCAGAATGGTGACCGGGCAGGATAAACCGGACAGCGGCATTTTTCGGATTGGTGAAACCGTAAAGCTGGCTTATGTGGACCAGGGCCGTGATCTGAGTCCGGAAAAGAGCATCTGGGAAGAGATCAGCGGCGGCCAGGAACAGATGGACCTGGGCGGAAGGCTCGTCAACTCACGTGCTTACGTGGCGCGTTTCAACTTTTCAGGCTCCGAGCAGCAGCGCAGGGTGGGTGATCTGTCCGGCGGACAGCGTAACAGGGTTCACCTGGCCAAGATGTTAAAAGAGGGTGCCAATGTACTGCTTTTGGATGAGCCCACCAACGACCTGGATGTCAATACGCTGAGGGCCCTGGAAGAAGCCCTGGAGAATTTTGGCGGGTGTGCGGTTGTGATCAGCCACGATCGCTGGTTTCTGGATCGTATCGTCACCCATATTCTGGCCTTCGAGGGCGACAGCCGGGTCGCTTTTTTCAACGGCAACTGGACGCAGTACGAGGCGGACCGTAAGAAACGCCTGGGAGCGGACGCCGAAACACCGCACCGGATCCGGTACCGCCGGCTGACACGCACTTAACCTTCGACCTTAAAATCAGTGAGACATAATCAATGATCGCAGCATACGAGGGTATTCATATATTATTTCGACCGACAACATGTACGGCCATGTAGCGCAGGGATTTATCTCTGCCAAAGCTGGTTGCGAGGCAACCTCTTTAAATTTGCTGAGGCAAATTGCGGGGAACCCCCTGCGCCGTATCCCCGGTATTAGATAAATATATAAAATGGAGGTGTCATTGTGCAAAACGGAGAAAAGCAGAAACAAATACTGGTACTGTTAGGAAGTCCCCGAAAAAAAGGCAACAGCACCACGCTTGCCCAACAGATCACTAAGGGCGCGGAATCTGCAGGCGCGAAGGTGGAAACGATCTATTTGAATGGACTGAATATCAAACCCTGTCAGGGATGTTATGCCTGCAAGAAGAAAGACAGCAAGGGCTGTGTCGTGGATGACGACATGCAGTCCCTTTATCCGAAGATGATAGCGTCAGATGCATGGGTCATTGCCACTCCAGTGTATTGGTTCAACATGACGGCCCAGACCAAAATATTCATGGACCGCTGTTTCGGCCTGTTCGATGCGAGTTTTACCGTGAATCCCCTGTACAAAAAGAAAATCGCCATCGCCATGAGCTATGGGGACAGCGACCCGTTCAATTCGGGCTGTGTAAATGCTTTGCACAGTTTTCAGGACGCCTTTCGCTATGTAGGCGCCAAGATTGTCGGTATGGTTTACGGCAGTGCCGAGGAACCGGGTGAGATCGCGTCCAATACTGAACTGTTGGAGCAGGCCGAGGCCTTGGGAAAGAAACTGGCCCGCAGTTGAAACGGCCACAAAGGTAGAAGTTAAGAAGGTGAGAGCGATAGAAGGTTGGAAAGCGGGGAACAGGCACTATCTGCCCTGAATGCTGCTTGCATTGACACAATGAAACACGCGGGCTGTTTCTTCCGGCCTTTCCATCTGGGGGCAATGCCCCATTTCTTTCATTATGACTGTTTTTGAGTTTGATATTCCCTTTTCAAGAATTTTACTCGATCGTCTGTTCTTCGATGGAACCGGGCGCCGGGTTGGGACTGGTTTGGGCGGCTTCCGGCTGATTTTCAGGTTGGACCGGTTTGGGTTGAACTGCGGGAGCGGTCGCCTGGGCTTTTTTCTGGCGATCGATCTGTTGTTGCAGGGCCTGGATCTTTTTTTCCATAGACCTGGCAGCTTCCAATATTTCCTGCCGAAAACTGATCTCTTTCAATTTCAGGGCCAGCGCCAGTTCATTTTTATCTATCTTGGTGGCGGATACACTTGAGATGTCACTTTGAAGCCCACTCAGTTTTTCAGACAGCTGGCTAAAGGCCTCAGCCATCTCTCCCAGCTGTTTTGCCAGGGCATTGTCTTCGGTTTTCAATTCCTGGTCCGCCGTTCGGAAAGCGTCTAATTCATTTTGCAGGTGTTCCGGAATAGTGGCGTATTGCGCATTGAGCGACGCCACCACTCGTGTCAGTTCATCGCGTTCGATCTTAGAGGTTTCCAAATTCTTTATGGATTGCTGGGCTTTTTTAAGCCGTGTCTGCAGGAATACGGTATTTTTTTCCAAAACGGGCAACTTCTTGGTCTGGATATCTTTCAGCTTTGCCTGTTCCAGGGAAAGGGATGAGAATTTGGATTCCAGCTCCTTGGACAGTTTCTGCACGCCGATGGTACCGGTGCTCTGGGTGTGGCTGACCCTGTCTTTGATATCGAGATAGGAAATAATGGTAATAATACCGATCATGCAGGGGATGAGGATGGTGAACAGCATGACCCGCTGACTTAATTTTTCGATCTTCAGTTCCTGAAGCTCGGCCTGCATGCCAACATCATTTTCCTGATCATCCTGCCCTATCTGAAACGTACCCGGTGTGTGATCTTCTTGCATACCTAACTCCATTCATAAACGACCGGCAACGCCGGGGAAATTTGTTTAGGTGTTATCATTATAATAAAAGATTTGTATATCTTCGAGTTTAACATGAACGTTGCCGGTAGTTTATGAATGGAGTTAGAAAAAAGAATTTTGACATTATTTAATACAAATTGATTCTTCTAATCCACTCATAGGGCAGTCATCAGAATTATGATTTTATTTACGCGAACTCTATTCTATCAGAGATTTTTCTAATAAATTCAAATGAGAGATGAAATTTTAAATAATGTCAAAATTCTTTACTATAATCAGTGAGTTTTAGCAGAACTCGCAGTTGAGTTCTGCTAAAGCTCACTGATTATTCCCATTCTATAGTACTGGGCGGTTTGGAACTGATATCGTAGACAACCCGATTGACGCCCCTGACTTCGTTGATAATTCTGTTTGAAATTTTACCCAGAAGATTGTGCGGCAGCCGGGCCCAGTCAGCGGTCATGGCATCGCGGCTGGTAACCGCGCGAATGGCTACGATATTTTCATAGGTCCGCGAATCGCCCATGATACCGACGCTCTTGATAGGCAGGAGCACCGCGAATGACTGCCACAGTTTTCGGTAATACCCGCCTTTTCTGATCTCTTCGAGAAGGACAGCATCTACTTCCCGCAGGATAGCAAGCCTCGCCCGGGTGATTTTTCCTATGATCCTGATGGCCAGCCCCGGTCCGGGAAAGGGTTGGCGCCAGATCAGATCCTCCGGTAGTCCGATCTCACTCCCGAGAGCTCTGACTTCGTCTTTGAACAGGAATCGCAATGGTTCCACAAGCTTCAGTTTCATCTTTTTAGGCAGTCCGCCCACGTTGTGATGAGATTTGATAACGGATGTGGGTCCGCCGAAAGCCGATACGGATTCAATGACATCGGGATATAGGGTGCCCTGACCCAGAAACTCGGCCCCTTTTATTTTTTTGGCTTCTGTTTCGAAAACATCCATGAAGACTTTGCCAATAATCTTTCTTTTCTTTTCAGGATCCGTGACACCGTTAAGGGGTTTTAGAAACTTGTTCACGGCACTGACAAACCTGATATTCATTTTCAGGTGCTGCTTCAGGATCTTTTTCAGTTGTATTGCTTCATCCTTTCTGAGTAGACCGTTGTCCACAAATATGCAGGTAAGATTTTTTCCCACGGCTTTGTGAATCAACAGGGCGGCAACCGATGAATCCACGCCGCCGCTCAGTCCCAGTACAACCTTTTTGTCGCCTACCAGGCTTTTGATGTCGGAAATTGTTTCCCTGGCAAATGATTTCATGGTCCAGGACCGTTTGCAGCCGCAGACATCGAAGAGAAAATTGCGGAGCATGGTTTTTCCCTTCAGCGTGTGTTCCACCTCAGGGTGGAACTGAAGTCCGTAGATTTTGCGTTTGGTATTTGCGGTTGCCGCAATTTTTGTGTTTTGGGTGGAGGCGGTAAGCGTGAAGCCCCGGGGCAGTTTGGTTATACTGTCACCATGGCTCATCCAGGTCTGCGTGGTCTGACTGACCTTTTTAAAAAGGCCGGTGCGGCTTCTGGTTTTCAGTTCGGCAAAACCGTATTCGCGTTTGGTGGCTATTTTTACCGTTCCGCCAAGGGCGGCCACCATGAACTGCATTCCATAACAAATACCGAGAATGGGGATGTTAAGGTCAAAAACGGCTTTGTCGATTTTCGGGCTGCCCTTTTCATAAATGCTGGATGGCCCACCGGATAAAATGATGCCTTCAGGTTTGAGTCTGCGGATTTCCGCCATGCTGATGCCGGGCGATTCGATCTGGCAGTAGACACGGCATTCACGCACCCGGCGGGCGATGAGTTGATTGAATTGTGACCCGAAATCGATGATTAATATCATGACCCACTCCCACCTGAATTGAGCATTAAAACTTTATAAAATTTAGTTTGTCTTATAATTATAACGGATTAGCATTTCTAACAGGGTGTAATCAATTTGCGAAAACTAGGTGAATATGTTAGAGACGGCTAAAAAAGTCAAGAATTATCATTTTGCATCAGGGTTTTCAGGCATCACCGACCGGACCTGCGACTGAGAGGTTGCACGGAAACTGGTTGATTCTGTTGACATCCCCGTGGTATTGGCGGGTGGAATGTTGCGTTGAGGTATATTAAACAGAATATGATAATCTGCGGCGAAGCTGCATACTAAAAAATTGTAAAACTATTTCCGGATTTGAGCGATTGTCGAGGTTGCTGCAGCTGCAAGGAAGATGCTGTTTCGCTATTCTTAAAATTTGAAACGCTCAATTTAGGAAATTTTTAGAGGGGGGGTAGATATGCTGGATAGTGGCGACCTGAGAAAAGGACTGAAGCTGCAATTTGAAGGAGATCCCTACGTAATCGTCCAGTTTGAATTTGTAAAGCCCGGCAAGGGGCAGGCCCTGTACAAATGCAAACTTAAAAATATGATCACCGGGGCACAATTCGATAGAACCTTCCGGTCCGGAGAAAAATTCAACGAGGCCGACCTTGAAGAACACCAGATGGAGTACCTCTATTATGACGGTGAGAGCTACTGCTTCATGAACACATCCAATTATGAGCAGGAGTTTCTCAATGCGGATGGTGTTGGCGATGCAAAGGAACTGTTAAAAGAAAATACGGTTTTGGACATGCTTTTTTTCGAGGGGCGACCCATCGGCCTCACCCTGCCCAATTTTGTCGAATTGGAAATTACGCATACAGATCCCTGGGCTAAAGGGGACACCGCTTCAGGGGACTCCAAACCGGCAACGGTTGAGACTGGCTATGAACTCCAGGTTCCAACGTTTGTGGAAGAGGGTGAACGCATCAAAATCGATACGCGTACCGGTCAGTATGTGGAGCGGGTAAAACGATAGACATTTGGCCTGCGGCCGTTATCAGCGCTATCGCGCGTTATTACGCTTCGCTGTTATTTATAGTGGCGATCAGGCAACAAATTACGCCAAAGGCTAATTACACGCAGAGCGTAAATTACGTCCGAAGGACAAATGACGCCGCAGGCGTCACCCCTCATATTCCTGATAAATCACGTGGCCGCAGGATTTGCAGTGCGAGGCGTCCCTGTCGTGGTATCGCAGGCCGCACTGTCCACAGATGGTGTCCGTTTTTGCGGACATCTGAACCCATTCCCGCACGATACGACTGGCCTGCCATGGAATCAGAATAATTCCTGATAAAATCATCAGTATGGTCACCCACCTGCCGCCCTGGGTCAGCGGTACAATATCCCCGAATCCGACGGTGGTCAATGCGGCTACGGTAAAATAGAAGGCATCCCCGAAGTTGAGCACCTGTGGATTGGTCTGGTGCTCCATCTGGTAAAACAAGCCCGACGACACAAAGAAAATGATCATAATGGTTAACATCAGCCGCAGAACGTTTAAAAAATGGATACTGAAGCTGCCGAAGAAAAAAACGGGATTCGTAGTGAAACGCAGGAATCTGAAAATACGGAACACCCTGAAGCTGCGTATGATTATAAAGAAACCGATACCGACAGTAATGCCGAGCCAATTGGAAATGATCAGAACCAGAGCCGGAAGAATCGCTAAAAGGTCGATAATGCTGTAAATGTCGACCAGCTGGCGTAGCCGGTTCCTTGAACCGTACAGCCTGGCAGCGTACTCTACAATGAAAAACAGGATGATAACGACCTCGGTTTTCCATAAAACCACACGGGCCGCTTCAGAGGTGACATAAGTTTCGGCAATGAAAATACCGCAGATGAGCAGGTTCAAAAGGACGATAACAATGTCGATGAGTTTGCCGGTGACCGTTTCGCAGTCGATAAGATAAAAACGGATGGTGGCTCTGAAAGATTTATGCGATGTGTTGTCTGTCATAGCATTAATCAGAAGATGAGGGCTCGCTTTCGTGCCTTCCTACTTGTTCCGGGGAGTCCATTTCCTTGACGGTATAGCGGATGATGCGGTTGCCGTCCTTTTCTTTGACCGTAATCACATAGCGTCCCAGCGTGATTTCCTCGTTCTCCGCAGGGATTTTTTCGATGGCATCCAGAATATATCCCGAAAAAGTGTCATAGGTGGCCGAATCGGGTATTTCCATGCCGAGCTCGTCATTGACGTCGTCGATATCTGTTTTACCCAGGATCATCCAGGTTTTAGGTTTCAACCGTACGATGTGGGGCTCTTCTTTATCGGTCTCGTCGACGATTTCGCCCACAAGTTCTTCCAGCGCATCCTCGAGGGTGATAAGGCCGGCAACGCCGCCATGCTCGTCGATAACGATAGCGATGTGTGTTTTGGTTTTTTTGAACTGTTGAAGCAGGTTGTCCAGTTTTTTGTTTTCCGGTACGACATACGGTTTTTTCATTATCTGGGCGATATCGATGTTTTTATCGCCGCTGGCCAGGTGCCTGAACAGATCTTTGATGTTCAGCACCCCGATGACATCGTCGATATCATGGTGGATGACCGGAATGCGTGAAAAGCCGGAATCGATGATTGTCTCGATTTTGAGCTCTTCGGTGATGTCGATGACAAACATATCTGCACGGGGGGTCATGATTTCGGAGGCATTGGTGTCGTCGAACTCGAAAATATTGTGAATCAGTTCCTTTTCCTCTTCCTTGATCTCACCCTCTTCTTCAACCACTTCCACAAATGTCATCAACTCCTCTTCGGTTACCGCCTGGGGTTTTCGGATTCGGCCGGTCAACCAGGGGATAAAATTCAGAAACTTGATGATCGGGTAAAACAGTAAAGAGAGCCAGTAAACCGGATAGATGGCAATTCTTGCAATCAGGACGTTGTTGCGCGTCGCAATAGATTTAGGAAATACTTCACCGAAAACCAGGATCAGGAAGGTCATGCCACCGGTGGCAATACTGATGGCGAAATTGGGAAACGACTCCATGGCAATGGATGTGGCCAGCGCGGCGGCGGCCACGTTGACGAGGTTATTGCCGATGAGAATCGTTGTCAGGAGCGTATGCGGGTCACTCTTCATACGCCTGATCAGCCTGTAGGTTCCGGTACCATTTTTGGCCAGGTGGATTGCCTTGGTTTTACTGATGGAAAAAAGCGATGTCTCTGCGGAAGAGAAAAAACCGGACAAGATGACTAAAACGAGCAGTACGAAAATCTGGTCGGTCATGATGGTTTTTTACCTGGGGTTGACGTGAAAACGCGGTCGTCGTCTAAAGGAGAAATTAAGTGTACAACCGGTTTATGAATCGGGGTTGATCTTGATAAATAAGGTTCTTCCAAGATATGCCACTTCCTCTTGAAAAGGAAAAATAAATATAGCTTAAGTGCACGCTGTTTGTTAATAATTATTCATGGACCATTTAGGGGCTGTTTATAGTGAAGTATAGCATATTTTTATAAATTTCAAGTCAATAACCTAAATTAGGGTCTGGTTTTGGGCGGCATACAATTTTAAAAGGGTGTTTTGGGGCAGGCGAATGGAGGAACAGGCAGGGGTAAAAGGGTACATTCGGGCCCTGAAAGCATCCAAACGGCTCGGGGGACAGGTGGTGTTTCACAAGGTCCTTCCCGCAGTGGCCCCGCAGTGGTCAGCGCCTGTTGAAGACTGGCCGGAAAAATTGACCCGTGCCCTGCATGCCGGCGGTATTGAAAAACTGTATTGTCACCAGGCGCAAGCCATCGACCTGGCAAGGTCGGGACAGCATGTCGTGGTGGCAACGCCGACCGCTTCCGGAAAGACGCTGGTGTATAACCTGACGTTTCTGGAACAATTTCTTGCCGATCCGGACGCGAAAGCCCTCTATCTATTTCCCCTGAAAGCACTGGCTCAGGATCAGCTTTTAAACTTTAACAAAACCGCTTCATTTTTGAGCGGCCGCAAACCTTCGGCGGCCATCTACGACGGGGATACCCCGGCCCCGCACCGCAAGCGGATTCGGGAACAGCCGCCCAACGTGATCATGACCAACCCCGAAATGCTGAATCTTTCTTTCCTGCCGCACCATAGGACGTGGGCCGCATTTTTTTCCGGGTTGCGTATGGTTGTGGTCGACGAGGTCCACACGTATCGAGGGGTGATGGGCTCCCACATGGCCCAGGTTTTTAAAAGACTGCAGCGGATTTGCAGGTTTTACGGAGCGCAGCCTACCTATATTTTCAATTCAGCCACGGTGGCCAACCCTTCCGAGCTGGCCGAACAGTTGACGGGCCTACCGGTGAAAACCATTCTTAAAAGTAGCCATCCCAAGGGGAAACGCCACACCGTATTCATCGACCCCCTGGAAGGACCGGCCCAGACGGCCATACTGCTCCTGAAATCCGCCCTGGCGCGAGGACTGCGGACCATTGTCTACACCCAGTCCCGGAAGCTGGCAGAACTGATCGCCATCTGGGCAGGCAACAGCGCCGGAGAGTATGCGGATCGCATCAGTGCCTACCGGGCGGGCTTCCTTCCTCAGGAACGGCGTGAGATCGAGGCCAAGCTGAACAGTGGAGAACTTTTAGCCGTCATATCCACCAGCGCTCTTGAGCTGGGCATTGACATTGGCGATCTGGACCTGTGTTTCCTGGTGGGGTATCCAGGGACTATCGTAGCCACGCTCCAGCGGGGGGGGCGGGTAGGCCGCAGCGGTCAGGAGTCGGGGATGGTTATGATTGCCGGTGAGGATGCCCTGGATCAGTACTTTATGCGCAACCCGGAGGAGCTGTTTAGACGTGAACCGGAAGCGGCGGTAATCAACCCGGACAATCCCGGTATCATGGCCCAGCACCTTGTGTGTGCGGCGGCGGAATTGCCCTTGAAGCGGGCGGAGCCGCTCATGAGGAGGGACACTGTCACCGCTGCCGTCGACCAGCTGGAAAAAGAGGGACAACTGCTCAAAAGTGCCGATGGCGACGTGTGGTTTTCAAAATTCAAGTCTCCCCAGCGTCATATCGATTTAAGGGGATCGGGCAGCCGGTTTCAGATCGTGACCACTCAGGATGGTGATCACAGAGGCGAAATCGACGGGATCAGAGCCTTTAAGGAAACCCACCCCGGGGCCATATACCTGCACAGGGGGGATACCTATCTGGTGGATGAACTCGACCTGGAGACCCGAACAGTCCGGGTGACGCCGGCGGAAGTCGACTATTACACGCGGGTGAGGGCGCACAAGCACACGGAGATCATTGATACCTGGCAGGAGAAGCTGGTTTGGGGTACGACAGTGTCCGTGGGCAGACTCAAGGTGACGGAGCAGGTTACCGGTTATGAGCGCTGGCGCATTCGAACCCACAAAAAAATTGACCGCATACTCCTGGATTTGCCCGAACAGACCTTTGAAACCGAAGGGATGTGGTTCAAAATTCCACTGCGCGTTCAACATGCAACCGAAGCGGCGTATCTGCACTTCATGGGGGGCATACACGCCATCGAGCATGCGGCTATCGGTATGTTCCCGCTGCTGGTCATGGCAGATCGAAATGACCTGGGCGGCATTTCCATCCCCCTCCACCCGCAGATCAGCCGTGCGGCCGTCTTTATTTACGACGGTGTTCCCGGTGGGGCGGGTTTGAGCAGGCAGGCATTTTCGCGTGCGCGATCCCTTTTGACGGTTACCCTCAAAGCTATTCAGGGCTGCCCCTGTAATAACGGCTGTCCGTCTTGTGTGCATTCACCAAAATGCGGATCGGGGAATCGGCCCATCGACAAGGCAGCCGCAAAGTATATTCTGGAACGCATCCGGGAACATGGTATGCGTCAAATCCAGGATACATCAGCCGGCGTGGAAATTATTCGGCCTGAGAACGTGCGGGAGCGTGTCGCCCCGGAAGTAGACAGGGCTGCAGAACCCGTGACGCAGACCAGGATCAGTCCTTCCCGCCCGTCTGCGGTGTCCGCTATGGCGAAAAAAGGAAAATCAGGGGGCCGATTGAGAAAACGGCGGGAAGCCCGCAAGCGGAAGCGTGTAATCAGTGAACTCGAAACTATTGAACTGCCGTCGATGCCGGTTGAAAAGAGTGTCCGGCGCTACGGTGTTCTTGATCTGGAAACCCAGCGTTCCGCCCAGGAGGTGGGCGGCTGGCACCGGGCCGATCGCATGCGGATCAGCTGCGGCGTTTTGTACGATTCCGTCGAAGACCGCTATTTCGATTATCTGGAAGATCAACTTCCCGAATTATTTGAACACCTGCAGACATTGGACTGCATTATCGGTTTCAACATCAAGCGTTTTGACTACAAGGTCCTGTCCGGATACACTGATTTTGATTTTCTAAGCCTGCCCACCCTTGACATCCTGGAGGAGGTTCACAATCATCTGGGTTACAGGCTGTCGCTGGACCATCTCTCGCAGGTGACGCTGGGTGCCCGGAAAAGTGCCGACGGGCTGCAGGCTTTGCGGTGGTGGAAACAGGGGCGCATGCGGGAACTTTTAGAATACTGCGGGCAGGATGTTAAACTCACCTGGGAGATTTTCCTGTTCGGCAGGGACAAGGGTTACCTGCTGTTCAAGAACAAGGCCGGCAACACGGTTCGGGTGCCGGTGGACTTTGGCAGCTTTTAGCTGGGTTAGCTCGTGGCTGTTGGCGGGAAACTATGGGTTGTAGACACGAATTTATGAAAATTTATAAAAAAAAGATCGCTTTTATTTTACAACAGCTGATAAAAGTTAGATGTTGATGGTCTTGAGACCACAGTTTAGGTCGATTCCTGGCTGATGCTTTAGATCACGAATAAATATAACCGGTCAGCCCGGCAAACAACAAATTATCGGTAGAGACTACGTAAAACGTAACTGACATAAAACTTAAAACGATTAAAAAAGCGAGCCGCACTATGAAACAAAACTGGAAAGACAAGCTGGTGATGCCGGAAGATGTTTTGCAATACATCAAACCGGGCATGAACATTTTTATCGGCAGCGGCGCCGCCGAACCGCGGACGCTCGTGAAGCGCCTGATTGAGTCAGGCCTTTCGGATGCCAACGATCTGGAACTGATCCAACTGACCAGCCACAGTGATTTTATTTCCTTGAAGAATCTCGACTATCGCAAGTACAGGCTGAAAACTTTTTTTTCAACCTGGGTGTCCAGCGAAGCCGTGGTTACCGGCAGTGTTGACCTGATACCGGCCCGGATTTCCCAGCTTCCCAGGATTATAAAATCCAACCGAATCCCCATAGACGTCGCTTTTATTCAGATCACGCCGCCGGATGAGGCGGGCTACTGCAGCCTGGGGGTGGCCGTGGATATCGCCAGGGAGGCCATGGAGCAGGCGGATCTGGTGGTGGGGGAGATCAACCCGGACATTCCCTTTACTTTCGGGGATACCATCGTGTCCATATCCGATTTCAACCTCCTGGTCGAATCCACCGAACCGCCGACCTACTTTAAACGCAGACCGGCTCGGAAGGTCATTGATCAGGTTGCGGCCAATATCGCCCAGGTGATCAAGGACGGGGATTGTATCAGCGTAATGACCGGGCCCCTGTTCGAAGCCCTGGGCCGCCACCTCGTCCACAAACGGCACCTGGGAATCCACACTTCCTATTTCACCGATGCTTTAATGGATCTTGTGAAAAGCGGTGCCGTGACCAATTATCGTAAGCTCCTGTACCGGGGAAAATCGGTGGCGTCATACGCCCTGGGCACGCCAGCCTTAATGCGATGGCTGAACCGCAATCCGCTGGTCGAATTTCAGAGTGTCGAACAGGTCTTCGACCCCATCCAGATCGGCCGCATTCCCAACTTTGTCGTGGTTGAAGAGGCACGCAAGGTGGACCTTTTGGGGCGCATGGCCTTTTCAATGGGGAAAAACGATATTACCTCAGGGCCCAGCAAGTCGATGGATCTCTTTACGGGTGCGGATATTTCCAAAGGGGGCCGGACGGTCATCGGCTTGTCCAGTCGTAACGTCAAAGGCGCTCCCAACATCGTACTGATGCTGCGCGATCTGCGCAATCAGTTTCACATGCGCGAGTCCATCGATGCCGTGGTAACGGAATATGGTATCGCCAACCTCAAATGGCGCACCATCCGGGAGCGTGCCCAGGCCCTGATCGACATCGCCCATCCGGATGACAGACAGAAACTGGTGGAAGATGCCAAGGCAAGGCATATACTTTTCAGCGATCAGATTTTTTTGGCGGACAGCGCCCGGCTGTATCCCATGGCGGTAGCCACCGAACACGAGATGAGCAACGGACTCCAGGTGCGTTACAGGCCCATCAAACCCTCCGACGAAGATGCCATGCGGCGCTTTTTTTACCGGTTTTCAAAAAAATCGGTGTACAGCCGGTTTTTCTTTCCCATATCAACCATGCCGCACGACAAAATGCAGGCCTATGTCAATATCGATTACCGTGATGAAATGTCCCTGGTCGCCCTGATCAATGAGCCCGGCCAGGAGATCATCATTGCTGAGGCCAGATATGCCAGCGATACGGGGAGCGGCTTCGGTGACCTTGGTTTTTTTGTGGATGAAAAATACCAGGGCGTGGGGATTGCACAGTATCTCTACAGTATGCTGATACGTCTGGCCAAAGAGCGCGGACTGAAAGGTTTTACAGCCGAAGTGCTGCAGGATAACAAGGGCATGATAAAGGTATTCGAAAACGGCGGTCTGCCGGTTGAGGCGCTGCTCAAAGACGGCGTGTACAACCTGAAGATACCCTTTTCCCATCCGGAGTCATAAATTGTCAACCCGGTCTTTAGACGAACCAAAGACAATGGTTTCAACTTCTGCCATGATTTTATCTGTTATCCATCTTACGGGGTACTTGGCGAAAAAAAGGGGATCTATAAAATAATCAAACTGCTTATCACTTTATAAAATCATAAAAATATGAACTTGAAACCACCATTTTTCTCGAGTTCTTATGAGGATGTCCATGAATTTTAAGCAAGAAAAAATAGGCTCTCATGCAAAGTCAGATGATAATAAAGAAATACTTAGTCTCTCATCAGAGAAAAAATCCATGTATAAAGAAAGCGGTATCAGCCGTCTACCGCAGCGATACGTCATTAAAAATTCAAGCGACACCAGAATTCTAACCTGTCTCGATGCGCCAGATATTGCGGTTCAAGTTGAAGCCGGATTGACAGTCTCCGCATCAGCAGCCCTCAAATCACCTGCGGGCACAATATATCTTGACGGCGTCGCCCAGAGCGAGCCTTTCATGGATCATGAAAAGCAAATTTATAACTTTGACCACCATGAAGGTTGTTTACGGCCGTTTACGCTTTCAACCTGTGAACAGGTCCTATTGATGATCCTTAAGGGCCTGGATTTGCGTAGCCGGGAATGGAGCGTATTTGCGAACGAGCCAGATTTGGACACGATCCTATCAATCTGGCTCCTTTTAAACCATCAGCGGATTCAGCAAAAAGATTCTGGCCACCGGAAGTTTTTATATGCCTTGGTTCGGCACGAGGGTATTATTGATTCTCACGGATTAGAGATGACCGAATTTAGCGGGCTGCCGACGGAACTATTAATAAAAACAAAAAAAGTGATCGACTATTTGCGGGCCGAGGAAATTGATCTAAAAAAGAAAGCGATATGGGAGGAAAAAGACAGTCTGGAACTCACGGCGATGATTTTGCACAAAATTGACCGAATCATTTACAGGGCGAATGATTTTGCCGATTTTAAAGAAATAAGAGAACTGGCACGGGTTGACTTGGGAACTAGTCGGATAGCCGTCATCGTCGAAGCCGATCAGGGTATTTACGAGCTTGAGCCTTATCTGCACAAGGTTTATGGCGAAAAGCTCGGACTGGCAGCCCTTAAAACAGGAGAAGGCAAGTATACCCTGCGCCGCCTGAACCCTTTTATGCCGGGTGATTTGGATAACGTTTATCCAATATTAAACTATATTGACCCTGCCGTCGGATATCGAACAAACAGCCCTCAATGGGGCGGTTCGGGTGACATCGGGGGCTCTCCGCGAGGAATTGCTACCAAACTGAGTGATGACGAAATTGCACAAGCCTGCCGTGACGCCTTTCAGCATCCGAGAAAACCCGAATATTTGACCCATTTTTTTTATTCCCTGGTGGCCGTATGTGCAATAATTGGGGTTGCTGCAATAAGCAATTTTTACCTGTCCTCCAGCCCCTGGCTCAGTAATCTGGCCGCAGCCGGCCTGATTTCAAAGACCTATTTTTCTTTTTTTGTCGCAATGGTTTTATTTACAGCAGCAGGCATTTTTCTGATATCAGGAACGCAGTTGTCGCGATTTGGAATTGGAATCCCCCGCGGAAATGTTTGGTGGGTTTTCCTACCGGTAATTATCCTGACGGCAATGGCCAAGGGAGTTTATTTTCCTGATTCTGTCTTTCGTTTTCTGAATCTCAATGAAAGTGTAATATATGTTTTTATCACCATTCCTTTGGCAACAGAGCTGCTGTTTCGCGGGTTGGCCCATGGTATTTTAGTAAAAGGCACAACTGTGCAAAGCTACAACAGCCGATGGTTTTTTTCCTATCCCGTGATTATATCTGCAATTTTATATGCAGCTTTTATCACTAGTTTCCTATTCCTTCCAGAAATCTTTAAAGGAACATTCCAGGCACAAACAATGGCCGAAACCGCTTTTGCTGCATTTTCATTTGGACTCGTCAATGGCGTTGTCAGAGAACGAAGTCACAGCATTTTTCCGGCCATTGTTTTTCACCTAATTGCCTTTTTGGCAATAGCATTGTTCCTTATCTAAAGTCTACGTCCCCTATATTTTAACATGACGTCTTTGTTAGTCGCGGAAAAAATGCAGCCCTATTGGTATCTCTTGAAAAGATTACTAAACTAAGCCTTAGAAATTGAACCAAGCCGAAAATCGAAGATTTCATCATGCTTTACGAGTCTTTGTAGTTTGCGATTAACAGAGGTTTTTATAGACTATATTTGTAGAGACAGGTAAAAGTCAAAAAGTCTTAATCCGGAGAGAGCAGGTATCTGTAGTAGATTTCTGTGAACGAATTACACAATCGTAAAAATTTAATTGCACCACAATATGTTGTATGGCACGATTATAGGAAAAGATAATGACTTCTGGCATAAGTCTTCTTATTTCAATAGATGGAAAAATTTCCATCTAATAATAATGTTCAAAACTGATATATGATGAAAACAGAAAATTTAGGAAATTCAAAATTATTAAACCTAATTTTCAAGCCAGCTGGCTTTCTTATGGGGAGTAGGCTTAGAAAGTGGCTCATGAACCCTATAAAAACGCTTCAAATTGCCGATGTCCAACCTTCTCAAAATATTTTAGAGGTTGGTTGCGGTACGGGTTTTTTCACAATACCAGCAGCAAAAATGATTGGTGATAAAGGAAACTTGATTGCGATGGATGCTTCATCCGGATTTCTCAAAGTGGTCACCAAGAAAGTGAAAAACACAAACTTAAATAATGTTAGTATTGTCCAAAGAGATGCTTTGAATACAGGTTTAGAAACTGCAAGCATTGATAAGGTACTTTTATTTGGTGTGATTCCTTTCCCTCTGCTCCCTTTAGATAAGCTTTTACCTGAGATGCATCGAGTTCTAAAACCAGATGCGACTATGGCTGTTTGGCTTTTCCCACCCATGGTACACGCCTGGGTACCAAAAGCGATACTTCAGTCAAATCTGTTTGATCACATAAATAGTCAAAAATGCGTTTATAATTACAAAAAAATATAATGAAAGCATAACGTGGCCATCAAGACTGGCCGCTATCGCGGTCGCTTATGGCTGGCGTGATCGCGATTCCATATATCTCCTACAAAAACAAGATTATCAGACACCTGAAAAATTACCGATGTGCGATTATTATCACCACCGGCCAATTCTTGCATTCATAGGCCCCTTCGTGGTACGCTGGGCTTATCCAAATGGCATCGGCAATAAATCAAATAATTCCAATGGTTAAGATGGTCCATATATCAAGATCGATTGATAGTAGATTCATGAAAACATTCTATTAACAGTGCTTAAATTCCTTACCGTTGACCGTTTCCTTTAATACCGAATTAGGCAATTATTGCTATTTTGTATTAAACTGCATATAATAAATTGAAATCCAATGATTTTTTGATTACCGCAAACCAAGATTATTATTTTAGGATCTAACATGGCTGACAAACGAAGCGACCAAAAACGTAGAATCATTTCTGATAGAAGAAAAGGTGGCACTTCTTCATACAATGGTCCAGAAAAAAGAGGTATTAGATACCGGAGAAGTGACGATGACAGGAGGAAAAAAGGACAAAAAATTGAAAACAGTATTAAAATCGGTAAGACGCCTTGAAAATATTTAGCTCATTTACTTAAACTGGTAATTTCCTCAATTTGTTGCAATGTCAATGTTGTTGGTATTTGTGACAACCTTCAACGCCGAATATTACCACAATTATAATCCTATAGGGTAAAAACCGTATACTCTAAATTAGGCAATAAAAAAAACCTAATATTCTAACCGAAGGAGGTTACATGTTTAAGCAAGGCAAAAAAGCCAAAACTGACCTTAAATTAGATGTCGAAAATGATTCAACAACAGATTCCACAGCGGTTTCTAAAAAGACTGTTGGCGGGAAAGAACTTTCACACGGTTCAATCAATTCATCAAATAGTGAAAAGACGACTATTGGCGAAAAAATTATTGTTGAAGGCATCATTCGGGGTGCAGGAAATTTAATAATTGAAGGGGTGATGAAAGGTGATGTCGAACTAGAAAAGCATAATTTTGAGGTGGGTCCTAAAGGACGGGTTGAGGGTGAAATACGCGCTAATGATGTAGTAATCAGCGGTCTTTTGCATGGCAAAGTTAAGGCTCAAGGAAAGGTGGAAATCACTAAAGATGCCGACTTCTATGGTTCAATCAAAGCGGACAGTATATCAATAGAAGATGGGGCTTTTTTCAAGGGCGAAATTGAATTGGGTCTGAAACCGCATAAGAAAAATGATCTTGTGGATAAGCAAATCAACAAAACCGGGTCTAAAGGGGAACACGTATCTATCATTCCACCGGTTGAAGCAAGCAAGGGAAAGTGATTTTTGGACACAAATTTCGATAGATCATCAGCTAATACTTATTCTAATTCCGATTCCATCGCATATACAAGTAAAACACTCCAACTGATCGCCAATACATTTGGGCAACAGCGTAATGCTTTGGTTCTTGATGTGGGGATAGTTTGCAACGAAAATATTAATTTTTTCGCCCGGCAAGTGCGAAAGCTTTACGTATGTGATATTTTCACACGCCTCGATCAGGATCGACGTAAAGGAATGGAAACAAAATGTGTTTGGCGCCACTTAGATTATACACCAAATAGTTTTGACGCAATCAACCTTTGGAATCTTGTAGAACATATCGATGACAGTGAAGCAAAAAAACTGACGGAAATTTGCCGGATTATGCTCAAACGAGATGGCCTTTTATTTATCACTGATTTTGAGAAAAAAACCGTTTCACATGAGGTAAGTTCTTTTGTTATCGGTAATAACTTTCGGCTATCGTTGCGCCCACAAACCAACCTCCATCTTCCGTGGTATTATCGCCATAATAGAGCCTTGATATCATTATTTACACCTTTTTCTGTAGTTAAAAGCTTTCGCTATCGCAACGGGATTCGGGAATTCTTATTCCAACAGGAGTGATTTTGAACTGCCCATCAGAGGAACCGCAACAAAACCGTTGATACCTCCAATTATCGGTAATCGACGAATAGGTGGCTTTCTACAATTTGGGACAGAATTAATAAACTAAGAAGATTAGAATAACTTACTTAGCTGGTTGAAAATTTCCTTCCGATAATATATATATCATTAATTGACTTTAGAAATTATGATTTGATTATTAAGTATTACCGCTTATAGGTTATCGAAGTGACTATTTTTTTTAAATGGTTTGACGAATATTCAATTGGTGTACCCGAAATAGACCAGCAACATCAACATATGTTTCAATTAGCAAATGAAATACAGTACTCAACACCTGCTGAGGCAAAAAAGTATGCTGAAAAACTACACAATTACACAAAGTATCACTTCGGTGTTGAAGAAAGTTACTTTTCGGAAATTAATTCTCCCATATTAATTGAACACTTAAACTTCCATAACAAATTGCTCGAAGAATTGATTTCTATTATAAACGAGGGATTATCAACTCATGAAAATCTGGAACACCTGAAAAGTTTCTATCTGAAATGGCTTGTAGATCATATACTTTATCAAGACAGGAAAGTAATTAGATACCACCGACAGTGATATTTTAAAAATCAGCTTCAAAGAAGATCTATATTACCAAAAATATTTAGCTCGACCAGGCAATAAAGTTCCCCCATTTTTCCTTTGATACCTCCAACTAGTCACCACTATGTGACAATTACAGATAACATCATAGCACATCACCACTATCGATAATTTTAGCCAGGTTGTATTTT
>Ga0164313_10001228_pt1 | contig 22536 bp, 24 predicted proteins | sample GuaBasSedimGuay4_FD_113735 | JGI IMG/M metagenome (GOLD analysis project Ga0164313, IMG submission 113735) | Subseafloor sediment microbial communities from Guaymas Basin, Gulf of California, Mexico - Guay4, Core 4569-4, 0-3 cm | ecosystem: Environmental > Aquatic > Marine > Hydrothermal vents... | reverse complement strand
CTTACATCATCGTACTCTAGCACTGATTTTCTTTGATCGAAGTTTGAACCTTCAAGCTTCTTCTGCGCTGATGTAATTGACTTAGTAACTGACTTAGATTGTATAGGTGCTTTGTCTAATGATTTAAGTCACTTATGTAGTCTCTCAGCCATTCCAGCTCTTACTAGTATTTCATCTTCAAGTGAAATAAAGAACTGTGAGCTCCCTATATCACCTTGACGACCTGATCTCCCTCTAAGCTGGTTGTCAACTCTTCTTGATTCGTTTCTTTCAGTACCGATAACAAAAAGTCCACCTAGTTCTTCTACACCTTCACCAAGTTTGATGTCGGTTCCACGTCCAGCCATGTTAGTTGATATTGTTATAGCTCCAAGTTGTCCTGCTGCTTTAATGATGTCTGCTTCTGCTGAATTATTCTTCGCATTAAGAACTTTATGAGAGATATTCTTCTCAATCAAAATATTAGATAGTATTTCTGAGTCCTGAACTGATCTAGTACCAACTAATATAGGTTGGTTAGTCTCATGTATTTTTAAGATAAGTTCGATTACAGCATTGTTCTTAGCTTCTTGTGATCTAAAAATAATGTCTGGTAAATCTTTTCTGTTCAATTCAACATTAGTAGGTATTGAAAGTACTCTCATATTATAAATCTTAAGAAACTCTTCTTCTTCTGAATGTGCTGTTCCTGACATTCCAGAAAGTTTTTTGAACATTCTGAAAAGGTTTTGATATGTTACCTGAGCGATGATTTTTGTTTCTGGTTTGATAGCAAGTTTTTCTTTTGCTTCAATTGCTTGATTTAATCCTTCTGACAAAGTTCTTCCAGGTAGTAATCTACCTGTGAACGTATCTATAAGAACTACTTCTCCATCTTTTGTAGTGTAGTCAATATCATAAGTGAATACATGGTTTGCTTGTAGTGCATTGTGAATCCTATGAACAGTGATTGAGTTTTGGAATGAATACAGATTAGTAATCCCATAAAACTCTTCTGCCTTTTTGACTCCTGCCGTAAGAAGGAAAGCAGATCTTTTTTCTTTATCCGTTTCATAGTCAGATTCATCAAGACTCTGAACAAACTGATTTGATTTTGTATATTCTTCAGAAGTGGCATCCTGATTACCAGCGATAATAAGTGGTGTCCTAGCTTCATCAATAAGTATCGAGTCAACTTCATCGACTATTGCATAGTCGAAAGACTTAAGAACCTTTTGAGAAATAGTTCTTGCCATGTTGTCTCTAAGGAAATCAAAACCTATTTCAGCATTAGTTGAGTAAACAACATCTTTTGCATATTCAGCTTTCTTTTCTTCTGGTTTCATTTTTGCAACAACTGAACCAGTAGTTAGTCCAAGTTTATTGAAAACTTTACCTGTATTGAAAGCATCACGTTGTGAAAGATATTCATTAACAGTTATTATGTTTACCGCATTACCTGAAAGTGAATTTAGATATGCAGGAAGGATAGCGGTCAAAGTTTTACCTTCACCCGTTTTCATCTCAGCAACATCACCTTGGTGAAGTGAGAATGCTCCCATTACTTGAACTTTGTATAAAGTAATTCCATAAGTTGAGTGGATAGCAGTCATCGCTACAGCAAAAGCATCTAAAAGAATATCCTCAAGTGAGTTCTTTTTATCTTTAATAGATTTTTTGAATTCAAGTGTTTTTTCTTTTAGTTGATCATCTGTATATGTTTTATATTTAGTATCAAATAGTTCTAAGACCTTTTCAGCAATTAACTCACTACGTCTTAGAAATGTATAGTTCTTAAAAACTACTTCTGTTGTATTTGATTTTTCTTTTTTCTTAAACATGTCTTATCCTATAATCCTCAAGGTAAATTCAATATGAATATAAAGAAGAATCCTAGTATTGCCGCAAATAGAAATGTTAGCAATACAAGTAGTGCAGTTCCTTGTGCGGTGCTTCTACTGTCCTTCTTCATGATCTTTGAAAAGTCAAGTGATTGCAATACAAAAGCAGACAACACAAACGTTAGTCCAAAGATCATTAGCATTGCTCATGCTGGTGTAGTTATTACAAACATTATTTACTTTCTCCTAGTATTAAATTATAGTATTCAACACTATCATTTAATACTTTTATTTCTTCTGGTGTTGTAGCACTAGATAAAAGTTCTTTGGCACTTTTAAGTGCCTCAGTAATTTCTGATTTGTTACTATCCTTTTCAAATAGTTTTGTTGTTAAGATAGTAACTCCATTGGGAGAAACCTTAAGAACACCATCACCAACGAAAGCATCATACTTATTTGGTCCTTCGACTGTAAAGTGACAAGCTCTGATGTTAGAGATGATTGGAACGTGTTCGGCAAGTATTCCTATAAACCCATTTTCTATTCTTATAGTCAAAAGCTCAGCATCTGTATCTAATGCTGTTCCTTGTGCTGTAATGATTTTAAGGTTGAATAATTTTGCCATGCTATTCCTATTTAACTTCTTCTATTTTTCCTTTGAATAGGAATTTATCTTCTGAGACTTCGTCCATGTCTCCTGAAAGAATTTTCTTAAATCCTTCAACAGTATCTTTGATTGGCACGAATGAACCTTTAAGTCCTGAGAATACCTCAGCGACGTGGAAAGGTTGTGTAAGGAAGTTTCTAATTCTTCTTGCCCTTGCAACAGTTTTCTTATCGTCTTCTGATAGTTCTTCCATTCCAAGGATAGCAATGATATCTTGAAGTTCTTTATACCTTTGTAGTGTTTCAATAACTTGGTTAGCTACTTTGTAATGTTCTTCTCCAACGATTGATGGATCTAATATTACAGAGTTTGATTCAAGTGGATCAACAGCTGGGTAAAGACCTAGTGAGGCAATGTCTCTTGAAAGAACTATCGATGCATCTAAGTGAGTGAATGTGTTTGCGGGTGCAGGATCAGTTAAATCATCTGCTGGTACATAAACTGCTTGAACAGAAGTTATTGAACCTTTATGAGTAGATGTTATTCTCTCTTGCATTTTTCCCATTTCATTAGCTAGTGTTGGTTGGTAACCTACAGCAGAAGGGATTCTACCTAGTAAGGCAGACACTTCTGAACCAGCTTGTGTGAATCTGAAAATATTATCAATGAAGAACAGAACATCTTGTCCAGCTTCATCTCTGAAGTACTCAGCCATAGTTAGACCTGTAAGAGCAACTCTCATTCTAGCTCCTGGTGATTCATTCATTTGTCCGAATGATAGTGCAGTTTTTTCTAGTACACCGGATTCTTTCATCTCGTGATACAAGTCATTACCTTCTCTTGTTCTTTCACCAACACCAGCGAATACAGATATTCCACCGTGTTCTTGAGCGATGTTGTTAATTAGTTCAGTGATAAGAACTGTCTTACCAACTCCAGCACCACCGAATAGACCAACTTTTCCACCTTTTGAGAACGGAAGAATTAAGTCAAGAACTTTAATTCCTGTTTCAAAAACATTAGTTGATGTAACTTGTTCAGAATATGAAGGAGCTTCTCTATGGATTGATGCAGTAAGTTCAGGTTTGAATTCTTCTCCGCCATCAATTGGATCACCAAGAACATTAAACATTCTCCCTAGTGTTTGAGGACCAACTGGAACCATGATAGGTTTTCCTGTGTCAAGGACGTCTTGCCCTCTGACCAATCCATCAGTTGAACCCATAGATATACATCTAACAGTTTCATCTCCGATTGTAGCTGATACTTCAAGTACAAGCTTTTCTCCATTTAAATCAAGAGTTAAAGCATTTAAGATATTAGGTAGTTTTACTCCCCTAAATCTTACGTCCACTACTGGTCCTGATATTTTAATTATTTTTCCTATGTTATTTATTTTTGTTTCCATTATTTTAATGCCTCTGTTCCTCCGACAATTTCGGAGATTTCTTGTGTAATTTTTGCTTGTCTTTGTTTATTGTATTGAACATTTAAATCGTTCATTATTTCTTCACCATTTGTTGTGGCGTTTTCCATTGCAACTCTTCTTGCTGAATGTTCTGATACTTCAGATTCTTTTATCAACCCATTAAGTGATGCTGATAAATACAACGGAAGCATACTCAATAGTATGTTGTTTGCTGATGGTTCGAAATCAATATTTGTTATTGTTTCCAAATTATCATCTTCTGAGATTGTTACTGGTAGCAGTATCTTGATTGTTGCTTTGAAATCAATTTGTGACTCATATTTTGTATAGACAGATTTAATTTCTGTGTCTTCAAAATATGCTTTCATTAACCTCATAGATATCTCATCTTGAGTGCCTACTTCCTTAGCTTGCGCAAGAGAATAGTGTGTGTGTTCAATATTTCTTGCTCCTAGTGAAGAATGCAATTTCTTACCAATAGCAATCACTTCGTCTCCAGGTTTCTTTTCTCTTAAGAATTCTTTTACTATGTTTGAATTGAATCCACCTGCTAGACCAATGTCTGACGATATAAGAAGTCACAATGTTTTGTTATATGTTTTTTCTTTAATCGTTGTTTGATTTTCAATTACAGTTTTTATAATTGACATTGTCTCGAATAAGAATGGTTTAAACTCTTGATTCAACAATAAAGCTTTTCTAGATTTTGACGTAGAAATCATCTCCATAGCTGACGTAGTCTTATGGATTGATTTTACTGATTTTTGTTTTTCTTTTAGTTGCTTAATTGTTGGCATGTTCTATTTAAATTTTTTGATTAGTATATCAAGTACTTTTTGAAGTTCTTTTTCAACTTTTTCATTCATCTCTTCTTCATCTACAAGTGTTTGAATGATTTTTATTAGTTTGGCATCCGTTTCGAATGCTGCAACTAGATATTCTTTGAAGTCTGATATTTTTTTAATATCAAGATCTTTCAGGAGCTTATTATCCATTATGTATAGTAATACAGCTTGTTGCCCTATTGAGTATGGAGAGTATTGTTTTTGTTTTAATAACTCCATTATTACTTGACCATTATCAATGATTGCTTTTGTATTAGCATCTAGGTCTGATGAGAATTCAGCGAAAGCTTTCATCTCATTGTAGTTTGCAAGTCCAAGTTTAAGTGAACCAGATAATTTTTTGATTAATTTTGTTTGTGCGGCTGAACCAACTCTTGATACTGAAAGTCCAGGATCTACAGCTGGTCTTTGTCCAGCGTTGAACATATCAGTCATTAAGAACATTTGTCCATCAGTGATTGATATTACGTTTGTTGGTATGTATGCTGAAATATCTCCAGCTTGAGTTTCGACGATAGGAAGAGCTGTTATTGATCCTCCACCATTTTCATCATTTAACTTACATGCTCTCTCAAGTAATCTTGAGTGCAGGTAGAATACGTCTCCAGGGTAAGCTTCACGACCGGGTGGTCTTCTTAATAGAAGTGACACTGTTCTGTATGCTACAGCATGTTTTGAAAGATCATCAAAGATGATTAATACATCTTCTCCGTTTTCAAGTCATCCTTCTGCTATTGCCATTCCAGCATATGGTGCTATGAATTGAATAGCATCTGCTGATGAAGCATTTGCTTCAACAATAGTTGTATATTCCATTGCTCCATGTTCTTTAAGCTTTTCAACTGTTGTAGCAAGAGAAGAATTCTTTTGTCCAATTGATACGTATACACATTTAACATTCTTACCTTTTTGGTTAATGATTGTGTCTATACCAATAGCTGTTTTACCAGTTTTTCTATCTCCAATGATAAGTTCTCTTTGACCTTTACCAATTGGAATCATAGAATCGATTGCAAGGATTCCAGTCTGCACAGGTTGATGAACAGATTTTCTTGTCATGATACCTGGGGCAGTTCTTTCTAATTTCATAGTTGCGCTAGTTTTAATTTCTCCAGCTCCATCAACTGCTACACCAAGTGGGTCAACTATTCTACCAAGTAGTTCGTCTCCCACAGGTACTTCTACAATCTTCCCAGTTCTTTTAACAACATCATTTTCTTTGATGTGTGAATAAGAACCTAGAAGAATTGCTCCGACATAGTCTTCCTCAAGATTTAGAACCATAGCTAGAAGTCCACCAGGGAATTCTAACATCTCACCAGAAGCTACGTTTGAAAGTCCTGAAATTGTTGCAATTCCATCTTGTACCGTTAGCACATTTCCTTCTTCTGATATTTTTGTTTTTGATTCAAAGTTTTTGATTCTTTGTTTTAAGATATTACTTAAATTTTCTACTTTACTCATTGTTGGTTCCTTCTTTTAATTCTTTTGATAGTTCTTGTATTTGAGACCTAATTGTTTTGTCTCATGTTTTGCCGTCTAGGTTAACTTTGACTCCGGCTATTAATTCCTTGTTGATGAAGTTTTTTAAATGAACTTTCTTTTTCAAGATTGTTTCAAACTTATCTTCCATCTTCTTAATAGTCTCGGGTTCTAAGCCGTATGTTGATCACACTTCTCCTGAAACAATATTGTTGTCTTCATTGAACAATTCAATGAAAGCTTTTGCTATTGAGGTTAACTTTCTTATCTGCTTATCTTCTATTAATAGAAATACAAGATTGATGTAGTGTTTGTTTTCTATCTTGTTGAAATCTGCAAATAATTCTTTCTTCTCTTCAAGAGAGACGTTTGGTGATGATAGATATTCATTTAGACCTGTCAAATTCGCAAACAATTCGATAATTGTTTTCGAGATTAACAGATATTGCTCTGTTAGTTTTTCTTCTAAACCAATGTCATAAAGCGCGGTCGCGTATGAATGTTCTATATTTTCCATATTATTCTAATTCGTTGATGAATTCATCAATCATTTTTTTATTTTTATCTGTATCCATGTTTTCATTAATGATTTTTGATGCAGCAAGAATTGCTAAATCAGATACGTGTTTTTCAACCTCAAGTTTTGAAATTTCTTTTTCACGTTCAATAATGTCCATAGATTCATCCATTATTTGTTTTGCTTTGAATTTAGATTCAATTATTGAATCTGTCATTTGTTTTGAAGCAATAGTTTTTGATTCTGAAATTAATTTTGAACCTTCAACTTGTGCTTTTTGAAATTCTTTCGTAGCTTTAGTCATAGAGATTGCTGCTTCAACATTTGCTTTTTCAGCTGCGTTGATGTTTGATTCAATATGATCTTTTCTTTTTTGGATGTAATTTGTTATCGGGAAATACCCATAGTATGTAAATACTATAGTCATAATTAATAATGTAATTGCTGTTCCTATCGCTACATAGAATGTAGGTCAATAGTTTACCGATTCAGCAAGAATTGTTATATCTAAATTAATCATTTTTTTAGTTTCTTTGTATTATGCTACAAAGATTAGCATGATAGCAATAACGAATGCGTATAGCGCTGCTGATTCAGCAATAGCTGCTCCAACAATCATCATTGATCTAATTTTACTTTCAGCTTCAGGGTTTCTAGCTACAGCTTCTGCTGCTTTACCAGCTGCATAACCTTGACCAATACCTGCACCGATTCCAGCTGTCATAGCTATTCCGGCTCCTAGGTATGCGAATCCTTTAGATGCTCACTCAGCGTCTGAAATATCTTCAAATGCTCCGATTAGAGAACCTGTTTCAACTGCATACATGAATGTCATGATTGCTGCTATTGCTGCGAATGCTAGCAATACAACTCTCAATATTGTTTGTTTTTTAATTGTCATTTTGTTTGTTTCTTTCTTTTTTTTCTTTTTTTTAAACTTGGCTCGCTGTCTCACGACATGGAAGCAATATTATTTTTTTGTAAGTTTGGACGATTCTTTTTTATCCAACTTCTTTTTTTGTTTTCCTTTTTTTCTTTCCTGATTAAGGTACTTGTCGCCAAGTTCCATTCTTCAGTAAATTGTTGTTAGTACAACAAATACAAATGCTTGAATTGTCATGAAGAATATATCGATCATGTTCGTTGCTCACTTAATGAAGAAGTTGAACGCTGGCCAAATTGCTGCAAAGTCAGTTCTACCTACACCTTCTAAAATTATTGTCATTAAGTTGAATAGAACAGCAGTTGCAACTGTTGCTCCAAACAATCTCATTGAAATTGAAAGCAATGGAGAGATTTGAGTGAAGATTTCGATTGGGTTTTTATATTTCTCTTTACCAAATCTTAATAGTCCTCTAGTTGCAATACCAACTACATAGATACCGATGAAGGTAATAAATCCTAGTGTGATTGCAAATATCGGTTGTGTTGCTGCCGGCATTCAACCGAAGAACGACATAAATGAGGTTGCTAGAATGAAAAAGAATAATACAAATAAGTATGGATATGCCTTTTTCATTCTACTACCTGTTAACGAGTCAATAAACGATGAGAACCCAGATCAAGTTTCTGTAACCAACAGCTGAGAAGTTGTTGGTGGTTTTTTAGGATCTGCTTTTCTCATTACTATATTAATGAATAAAACTAATAGCATTAATATTATGAAACTCATGATGATTGTTCAAAATTGCGGAGGTAAAACAGGTTCATTCGAAAATGAAGATATGTTAGAAAGTCCGTGTGAAATTTTGTTTATTGTCATAGTGTTAATTACTTACTTCAAAATTTAAGTGATAGTAAGCTAGAGATTAGAGGAATTGTATAGGCTGATATTATAAAAAATAAATTAACAGGACCTAAGAAGGCCATTGTTTTATCAACTGTAGATGTGTCTATCGAAGGCAAGTTTATTACATACAATGGTATTAAAAATACCATAAGGAATATACCCGCTTTCAATAGCGAAGCCATGAAGCCAAGAAATTTTGGCAAGACTTGATGTTTCAAATTAAAATTTGTATGCAGCAAGGTTAATAAAATAGAAGTTCATACTCCTATCAACCCAAAGAGAGCACCATATAAATATTGTGTGCCTCAAGCGATTGAACTTAATGCTGCAATTAGGAATAATACAGATACTACAAGGTTGACTGTAAGTCAAACCTTGATGTCATTGTTTTCCTTTATCTTATTTTGTCCCAAAAAGCCTATCTCCTGCATCTCCAAGACCAGGGATAATGTAGCTGTTTTCGTCAAGTCTCTCATCGATAGTCGCAACGTATATTGTTACTTCTGGATGAGCAGCTTCTATTTTTGATAACGCTTCAGGTGTTGCAACTATTGCTGCGAAAGTAATGTTTTCAAAACCTGCTTCCTTTAGGATGTCAATCGCTTTGATTGCAGATCCTCCTGTAGCGATCATAGGATCAAGAATAATGTTCATTGATTCATTAGAATCTTTTGGTTGTTTGAACAAGTATTGCACTGGTTCTAGTGTTTCTTCATCTCTGAATAGACCAACATGTCCAACTCTTGTGTTTGGATGGAGCTTTAAGAATCCAGGTACCATTCCTTGACCTGCTCTTAGAATTGGGAAAATATTTACTTTACCAAGTATTGTCTTACCAGTCGTTGTTGCAAGTGGTGTTTCAATCACGATGTCTGTAGTTTCAATATTTTTGAATACTTCATATGCTATCAGTTCAGATAGTTCGTTGACGTACTCTCTAAACTCTTTCATATTAGTATTTTTGTTTCTAATGTGTGTTAATTTGTGTTGCACCAATGGGTGGTTCACTATTTTTGTATTTTTATTCATTTGTAGCTCCTATGTGTATTGATTTAACAATTGTCTTTGCTTTTGTTGCTGAGTAATCCAAATCATCGTTTTTAAGGATGTTTTCTATTTCAACAGCTAATCTTATTATATCTTGTGAAGCATACCCTTGAGTGGTTATTGTTGGAAAACCTATTCTGATTCCAGAAGTAATGAAAGGTCTTTCTTCTTCATTTGGTACCATATTTCTATTTACAACTATATTAGCCTCTAATAGTAGTTGTTCTGCTCTTAAACCGGTAATTCCGAAAGATTTCTTAGTATTAAGTGTGAAATAGTGGATATCAGTTCCATTAGTCACTACACTATGTCCATTATCGATAAAATAGTTGGACATAATTAATGAATTACTATTAACCTTGATAATGTATTCCTTGAATGAGGGTTGTAATGCTTCACCGAAACCTACTGCTTTACCTAGGATATTATTCATAAGTGGTCCTCCTTGTGTTTGGGGGAATACGGAACTATTGATCTTGTTGATTAGTTCTTCATCATTGGTTAGAATTATTCCTCCTCTTGCTGACCTTAATGTCTTATGAGAGGTAGAAGTAACAATATGAGCATGTGGGAATGGATTCATATGTTCTCCTGTGACTATTTGACCAGCTATATGTGCAACATCTGCCATTAATCAAGCACCTACTTCATCAGCAATCTTTCTAAACTCAGATCATTCTATTTTTCTAGAATAAGATGATGCTCCACAAATGATTAATTTTGGTTTTTCCTTTAAAGCTATTTGTCTAATTTCATCAAAATTCAATAGATGTGTTTCGTTATTTACTCCATATTGAACAACATTGTATAGTTTTGAAATTACGGATGCTGAATGTCCATGTGTAAGGTGTCCGCCTTCAGGTAAAGACATCCCCATTATTTTATCTCCAGGTTCAATTAAAGCATTGTATGCTGCAAGATTTGCTTGTGTACCAGAGTGTGGTTGTACGTTTGCAAATTTACATCCAAATAATTTTGTGATTCTATCTATTGCAAGTTGTTCAGCTGCATCAGCATTTTCACAACCACCATAATATCTTTTACCCGGATAGCCTTCTGCGTACTTATTAGTAAAAATAGAACCAACAGCTTCGAGAACATCATTGGAAACAATGTTTTCAGAAGCTATTAGTTGTATTTGATTTGTTTGTCTTTCTGTTTCGTTTTTAAGTATTTGAAAAGCAGCCTTATCAGTCATTATGCTTTTCCATGCCTTATAATATCGAATCCACCAGATGTTAAATCTATCATTAAAGATGATTCTGGATTTCTAATTGAAGTTTTTGGTCTTTTTAACATAGGAACATAAATTTCGTTTTCAAATTCTTTGATTATTTCTCTTCTTGTGTTCAAAGCTTTGTTTCCACTTAGGTTTGCAGAAGATGCAAACATAGGTCCATGTTCCTCTAAAAACTCAACTAGTTGTTTAGCGTCCTTTGTTGAAGGTATTCTGACACCAACTGTTTTTTGTTCAAACATTTCTTTTCCAAGATCTGATGTTTTAACTATTATAGTTGCATGACCCGGAAGGTTAGCTGATATTAGCGATAAGTGTTGATTGCTCAGCTTTAGGTATGGAGTTGCTTGCTCTACTGATGCAAACATAACTGAAATAAACTTATTTGGTGGCGAATTCTTGATTTCGTTGATATATTGCTTGTTTCTTTCTCCGATTGGATAGAAAATACCATAGACTGTGTCTGTGGGCAATGCGATTGGTTTTTTGTTTTTAAATGATTCCATTAGTATGGAGTTATTAATTTTAAACATGTCTTCTAAATTATATGTGATTATTGCTTTGCAACGTCTTATTTCACTATTAGGTATCTTTTGAAGCCGCTAAGATCGTTTTCAAACCTATAATCAGCTGAGATTGATACTAAAAATGGTGTTAGCTTCTCTCATGTGTTGAATCCACATTCGAAATATAAGCTTCCGCCCTCTTTAATATATTTGTCTTTATTTATTATCAAATATTTATAGAATTTCAGTCCATCATCATTTGTGTATAAACCAACTGAAGGTTGGTTTTTTCTTACTCACCCAGTGACATTTGAATCTCCCTTTGTTATGTAGGGCGGATTTGAAACAATGAAGTCAAATTTTGCAGCAGGTTCTCATTCAAAAATATCTTTCGTATGAAAGTCAGTATCAATTTTATTGATTGAGGCATTTTCTTTTGCTGAGTCAATTGCTTTTGATGAAACATCAATTCCAAGCATCTTAATTTCAGGTTTCGATTTTTGTATAGCCAATGCTATTGCTCCCGAACCAGTTCCAACTTCTAATCCTCTTCCAGATATTTCTGTTCTTAGAACTTGATCGACTAATCCTTCTGAATCATATTGTGGAATGAATACTTTTTTAGAAAAGATAATCTTTACATTATAAAAATGTTTATAACCAACCAACATTGTTATGTCTTTACCTTTGTAGATTCATTTAACAAACTTCTGGATTCTTCTTTGTTCTTTACGTGTTAACATTAATGTTTCTTTTTGAGAAAGAAGTTCTGATTTTGAAATGTCAAAAAACAAGCAAATCGCTTTATTGTATATTTGTAATTCTTGACCTTCTAGTCTTTCTATAAATTTTATATATTCCATATTTACCTTATTCATTTTCGAATGAATTCAATGATTTTACAATCTCATCTAAATCACCAGTCATAATTCTATCAAGTTTTTTGATAGTCAACCCAATCCTATGATCAGTAACTCTGTTTTGTGGGTAGTTGTATGTTCTGATTTTTTCAGATCTTTCACCTGTACCAACAGCAAGCTTTCTTTGTTGATTGAAATCCTTCATTTTTGTTTGTTGTTGTAAATCGAACACTCTTGATCTAAGTATTGTCATTGCTAAGTCTCTATTATGGTGTTGAGATCTACCTTCTTGTGACTGAGCTACTATTCCAGACGGTAAGTGAGTTATACGTACAGCTGAATCGGTTTTGTTAGCATGTTGTCCACCTTTACCACCAGATCTATAAGTATCAATTCTGATGTCAGTTGGGCTAATTGCGATGTCTTCTTCTTCTAATTCAGGGAAAGTGGCAACAGTGGCTGTAGAAGTATGTACTCTACCAGCTGTTTCAGTTGCAGGTACTCTTTGAACTCTATGAACACCTGATTCAAATTTGAAAAGACCGTATGCGCCTATTCCTCTAATAATCATATTTAGATGTTTGAATCCATTGTGTGCAGTTTCTTCCGCATCAAGGATTTCTATTTTTAGATTTTGAGATTCTGCATACTTTGTATACATTGTGTAAAGATCTCCAACAAAAATATTAGCTTCATCTCCGCCAGCAGCTCCCTTGATTTCAAATACACAATCATTTGCATCCATTGGATCTCTATCAATTAGTAATTCAGTGATGTCTTCTTCAAGTTTTGAAAGTGCTTTTTCACTTTCTTTTTGTTGAGTTTTAAATTCAGAAATCATTTCAGAATCAGTTTCAGATGAAATTATTTCTTTTAGTTCTGAAATATCATTTACTAATTGTTCGTATTTTGCAAAGGCATCATTTTTATCAGAAAGAAGAGATTGTTCTTTTTGTAGTTTTGCTATTTTCTTAAAATCAGACGAAGTATCAATTGTTACAAGTTGTTGTTGTATTTCATCGTATCTTTTTTTAGATGTGTTCAGCTTATTGAAAGCTTTTTCATTTAACATTATTTATAACACCTTTCACATACTGGTAAGTACTCCACATGTCCATCTTGTTTATCAACTTGGATTTTATCCGAATTTGTAGGAGCAGTGTTTCCATCTATTAGTTTCTGTGAGTATTGAGCTGTTCTTCCACACTTTTCACATATTGAAGTCATAACTATTTTATAAGTTGAAAGTTCGTAAATTTCTTTAAAACTTTCGATCGGTGAAGAGTCAAAGTATTTATCAAGTCCAACAACAAAAACATCAATTTGTTTTTGTTTCAGTTCTTTGATTACCATTGATAGATCTTTGTCCATGAATTGGTATTCATCAATTAGTATAACTCTAGTTTTTTCATCAATAAGATTTAAAATTTCTTTTGATGTTTCAACATTTATAGCTGGTAAAGTCTTTCCAGACCTACTAAAAATGTCCTTAGACCTAGTATCTAGCATAGGTTTAAAGACTTTAATTTCTTCGGGAGCAAAAAGTGCTGAACGTTTGTTAAACTGATGTATTAATTCGTCAGTTTTTCCAGCATACATTGGTCCATATATAAATGTTACGAATCCGTTACTCTTTGTCATCTGCTGTATTAGTTGATGTTGGCGCAGTTTTTGGTTTTGAATCAGTCTTAGAAAGGATTTTATTGAATCTATCCAGTCTTCCTGTTTTCGCTCCAGAAGTTAACTTTCCAGTATAGAAAGGATGACATTCTGAACAGATGTCTATTTTAACATTTTCAAGAGTTGACATTGTAGTCATTTCTGATCCACAAGTAACGCATGTAATTTTTACTTCGTTTTTGATTGGATGTAATTGTTTTTTCATATCTTTTTAATTTTAATACAAAACATACTAAAAATAACATAAATAAGTGTTTTATTTAAATTCTTTGTTTAATTTGTTCTGCGCCGAATATTTCGATAACTTCTGAAATATTAGGTGTTTGGTGCATACCTGTTAAAGATAGTCTAATAGGCATCATTAAGTTCTTACCTTTTAGCTCAAAATCCGTTCCAATTGATGAAACTACTTCTTTGATCGTCTCTAAATTTCAAGTGTCTACTGCAAGCAATCTGTCTCTCAATGCTTCAAGCATTTCTTTGTTTGATTCCACAAGAGCTTTATCTTCTTCGTTTAGTGACTTTGGAGCATCTGTAAACATTTTTAGAAGTTCACTTATGTCGGCAGCTTGATGTAGTGAAGCTTGGAATATATTAAGTGCTTTATCCAAAGCAACCTCTTCCATTTGGACACCTTCGATTCATCTTGAGATGAATGTTTTGAATTCAGTTGGGTTCATTGCTTTTAGATACATGTTGTTGAATCACTGTAGTTTTTGAATATCAAAAGTTGAAGATGATTTTGAGAAACCGGTCTCATTGAATATTTTGATTAGCTCGTCATGTGTAAAGATTTCTTTTTCTAAGTTTTCATTTGATGGTGCTCAACCAAGTAAAGCAAGGTAGTTGAAAACTGCCTTTGGTAAATATCCAAGTTCTTCAAACATTTCAATGAATTGAACCGTTTCAGTATCTCTCTTAGAGAGTTTCTTCCCTTCATCATTAACAATGATTGTAGGATGCATGAAAGTTGGTATGTCTCATCCAAATAGTTTGTAAAGCATTATTTGCTTTGGAGTGTTAGAGATATGTTCTTCTCCTCTTATAACGTGTGTGATTTCCATTAGGTGATCATCAATTACGTTTGCAAAGTTATATGTAACCATTCCATTAGATCTTTTGATTACTCAATCTCCAATGTCTTTTGCTTCTATTTTAATAGTTCCTCTTACAGAGTCATCTCATGAATATGATTCTCACTGCGCAGGTACTTCAAGTCTGATTGAAGGTGTTATACCTTCTGTTGGTTCAGGATTAGTTTTACACTTTCCAGAATACTTAGGTGCTAGTCCAGCTTCTTTTTGTCTATTAGTTTCAACTTCAAGTTCTTCAGGCGAACAGTGACATTCGTATGCTTCTCCTTTGTCAAGAAGCATTTGAATGTGTTCTTCATAAATATGTGTTCTTTCGGATTGTCTGTATGGTCCAAACGAATCTTCGTTCAATGGTGAGTGATCAGCTTTTATTCCGAGTCAATTCAATCCTGTCAATTGATTTGCCTCTCCTTCTGCAATATTTCTTTCAACATCTGTGTCCTCTAACCTAACAATAAATTCTCCATTGTTGTGTTTTGAAAGCAAATAACAGAACAATGCTGTCCTTGCTCCTCCTATATGTAATTTCCCAGTTGGGGATGGTGCGTATCTTGTTTTCATTTCTTTACAATTATATAAGATAATATAGATATGATATTAATTACAGCATTCATTATTTGATTAAAGAGAAAAGTTGGTTTGAACAAAGCGATGTTTTGAACTTCTTTTGCTATTTTAGCATTCACACTAGGCTCTATGTTTTCCCTAATAATGCACGAAGGGTTTTGAAAACTTTCAATGTTCACTTATTGAATGCTTCTTCTTGGAACATTCTATTTCTTAGTAAAGTCCTATGGTCAGAAATGAAAGATTACTGCTAAACTAGATAGAAGTTACAATTTCCAAGCATTCGTAACTGTAAATATGACCTTCATGTTAACAGTGGTATTACTAATGTTATGACCTGCTCAAATACTCCACGACTTCTATGGTGTAGGTGGTGGATACATTGGATACGTACCTGCATTTAAATCTATTGACTCGATATTTGCTTGAATGATTTCAGTTGAGTTCATTGCATCGATGTGGATACATTTCATTCTGCCTATAGTTCTTCTGTTTCAATTAAAAAATACTAAGTTGAAAAGAACAATCGGAAAAGGTTTCTATTTTTCAAATATCGGATTGATGAGTCTATACTTCATAGTTTCAACATCAACTTGAGCATACACAGGTGGTTACGGTGCATACATTGTTAACTCACCAGCAATTATCGGTCACTTCATTTGATTGAGTTTTGGGATAATTATTACTTACTATTTTGTCATTCAATTCTTTGTAGCAAAATACAAAAGATAGCTTGCGCTATCTTTTTTTCTTAGAAATAAATGATTCAAGTATTTCTTGTTGGTTTGTAAAATGCTCCTTGATTAAATTGAACTGTTTATTTCAACTATTTTCTGTAACAGTAATTACGGCAAACTTAAGGTCGATGTTGATATCTTTTTTATCAACAGATACACGAGCTTTGTGGAATGAATAATCATTTAGTTTTATTGCATTCTTTCCGAAAGATTTTTTTATGTTGTTGATTGCAGATTTAATTAAGATCTTTTGTTCTTTAGTTAAATCCTTAATGACAGAATATTTTTCAATCACTTGAGAAATATGTGTATCAAGTCTTTCATATTCATGTTCGATTTTATTTGAGAATGTTTTCATTCAAAGTCAAAATCTTTCAATATCTTTAATCCCTTGAAAAGTATCTATCTTAGGAAGTTCTGATTCATAATCGATTAAGAATTGATCAGTCATTATTTGTACTTTCTAATTTTTCAGTCTACAGGTAACACAAGTATTGTTTTATATCTACTTGGCATTGTTGTTGATGGGTCAGAAAGAATCAATTGAATTCTTTCTCCAGTAATAGTTTGATTACAGTTTTTTGAATATTCAATTAACTTCGATAGTGAAGGTTCAGGTTTATCACCAAAGCCATCATGTTGAGTTGCTAGAACTCATCCAAGATCAATAGTTCTTACTTCTGTTCTTGAATTTAAGAGGTTCATGTGTTCTCTTAATTTTTGTGCTGTGATATTTGGAATTGGCATTCTAAATTCGTATTCTCTCTTGTCCTTATATACAGATATTTCAAGAGGAGGCATTTTGAAGTTTGCTTCTATTGACTTATGTAAGATTTGAAGGTCTTTAGCATCTGATAATAAATTATTGACAACTTTTTGATATTCAGGAGAATGTATTTTAGCTGTTGTTTTAGCATAAAGAACTGTATATGGTTCAAGCCTTAGTGTTTTGTATTGTGCTCTCTTAACGCTATATAGCGGAGATTCTTCTTTTATGTCGTATGCTTTCATAATTGAATTATATTGAAAAAGATGATTATCTTTTCATCCCTCCTGCTTTCATATAGTTTTTAAGTTTCTTATCAGCCTTCTTATGCTTAATTCAGAATGGTGTTAATGTAATGAATACTGAAAATGCTGCAATAGCCATCAGTATCATACTTGCGGTATAGATATTTTCTGCCGTTAGTAATCCAGATAATTTCATCGTTGAAAGAAGTAATTCTTGAGTTCCATAAATTGCTATCAAGAGTAAAAGAACATATTTAATTTGAGATTCTGACGCCTTGTTCTTTTTGCTTAATCCAATTTTCGCTCCAACAACTGCTGGTATCAATGTTGCAGAGGCTAGTATTAGCGCAAAGTTTAGTTCTGCTTGATTAGCAACCGTTGATGAACTTGCTCCGGTTCAAATTAAGTGGAAGAATGATGATCCAGTTCCTAAAAGAAGTGATGATCCAACTATCTTCATTGGTGATGATATAAGTGCAATAAGTAGTGAATACATAGCTGCTTGTTTGAATGACATATTGAATATGATTAGAAGCATTGCAATTTTCATTGGTGCTGCTGAGACACCGAATATACCAACAATGATACCCATTATTAAACCTACAACGATTGTCTCAACATCAAATAATCATTCATGTTTATGTGAGAGACCTTTGTAAACGATTTCTTTTTGAAAATAGATTAGGAAGAATGAGATTATTAAGAAACTGGCATAAATAACTTCAAGAATGTTTCTTGATACATCTGAATTTACAAAGTTTATTGTTATTCCAGCTCCTAAAAACATACCTCCAACAAGACCCATAGAAATCAATCCAAAGAATAGATAATTAAAATTATATTCTTTAGAGTGTTTTTTATAGTTACCTGCAGCAACTGCTGATTTAGTTGTTATTAGAGTGTTGGTAGTTATTGAAAGAACACTTGATGTATTCGCCAAATTGATTGAAGTTGCAAAGAATGTTGTTTGCATTGCTGGACGAAGTATCATTCCGCCTCCCAATCCTGTGAATGAACCCAGTAATGATGCAATGAAAGCAACAGTTATCACTGTCATGAGAATTGATATTCATTGTCAAGTCATTATTCCTTGCTCTATTCCAAACGATATTATCTGTTCCATTGTAAATAAATAATACTCCTATTTACTTAGTAAACGTCAAAAAAGAGGATGGTTATATCAGGTCAAATGAGACATCTGATCAATCATAGTTTTGTCCATTATAGTAAATTTTTCTAAGTATTGAAGTTGTAATGTTTAGTTCATCATCAAAAGTTTCATAATCTGAATATATTGAATTATCAGAATTAACAATTATTGCAAGGGCGTCATTTTCATATGGCATATAAGCCCCAGTTGCTCTAACATCTGCAATTCCAGAATATTTTCAGTCATCATCCGCAGAATCACCATCACCAGGAGGATCAAACTCATGGTTTCTAGGATCTCTACTTTGAAACCCTATATGAGCACCGTTCTTTTCAGTCGAAGGATTTGAATTCTCCATATCAAGTATTATGGTTCCGAATTCAAAATATTCATCTCATTCTGAAATTATTCCTACAAATGAGTTTGCAGAGACTTCCCCATCGTCATGGCCGTCTCACATCTCACCAACTGCATTAACTTGAGATGATGAACCATTAATTTCAATATGTTTGTTGTTAGCAACGTTTTGCTGAGTTCATCATTTTCTATATGTTTCATCTTCCTCTAAATCAATTCAAGAGATTCTAGGCTCTTGTTCATTTGAGTATGGAAGTTGTAGTCTTTCAGCAGCTTCAGTTGATTCGATAACATACTTAAAGAAAAATCATGCTAAGACTTCCTCATCATTTGATACTATGGTTCCGTTTTCTATATCATTTTCAATTTGTATGAAATCTTGTTTCTCCATTTTTAAAAAAATATTGTTTTGCCTAACAAGACCATATTCTTCATTTTCTATGTTTTCTTTAGTTGGTGAAATTCCATTAAGCGCCAACATTGAAAGTTCATCAGAAAGCATTTTATCATTGTTATAGTCATAAACAGAAAGTAGACCAGCATAACCAATACTGTTGATATCATTTTCTACTCTTGTTAACATACCTGATGTTGAGTCAGCCTCTAAAATATTTGAAGAATAATTATCGTTTTCTTTTGTATCAAGAGCTTTTTCTTCGAAAAGTATAGTAGCACTTGATGACGAGTCCCTTTTGTAAGCATTAATTGAATTAGTATCTGGTGTTGATAACAATATGATAGGCAGGAAAATTGATAGCGAAAGCATCAAAGTTATTGAAATTGTTATTGAAATTTTGAAGCCCTTAGTGTATTTGAAGGCAACAAATCAGTTCTTTATTTTCTTAAACATAAGTAAATTATGTATAAATAATAACTATTTGTATAGTTTTTTATAGATTTCAATAAACTCATTAGGAGCTAATTGTTCGGCTCTAATGTTGTCTTTATAATCATTTAATTCAAGGTATGCCTTAACAAGATTAACCTTTGTGAACGATGCATCTTTAAGTGAATTGAGTAATGTTTTTCTTTTTGATTTAAAGCAAGCTGCAACAAACGCAGAATAATCTTTCGTTGAAGATATGTCTGAGTCTTCTTTTCTACTTAATGATATGAATCCTGACTCCACTTTAGGAGAAGGTGTGAAACATTGAGATGGTACAGAAATTTTGCTTGTGATGTCAAACAATGATTGGATCATCACTGAAAGTCTTCCATATGTTTTCTTGTTGTGAATTGATATTATTCTTGTTATCAATTCTTTTTGCAGCATAACATTTACACTCTTAATTGTTGTTTCATCGATTACTCTAAAAAGAATTTTGGTAGAGATGTAGTAAGGTAAATTTGAAACAAAAACATAATCATTGAATCTGTCGAGATCTGTAGTTTTAAGAAAATCTTGATGAATCAACTCTAAGTTAGATACTTTGTTTTCTTCAAAAAAATCTATTACATCTTTATCAATCTCAAAAGCGGTTATTGTTTTCGCTACTTTTGACATTGGTAAAGTCATTGCTCCATACCCTGGACCTATTTCCAAAACATGTTTGTTTGCAATGTCAAGACTTTTTACAATCTCATTTACTTTATTTGTATCAGTCAAGAAATTTTGACCAAGTTGTTTTTTAGCCTTTTGCATCTTTTATTCCAAAAAATGTTTTAGCATTAGCATCTGTTTTTGATTCAAGCTCATCAACATTCATCATGATTGCATTGGCAACAAATTTTAAAACATCTTTGACATTTGTTGGGTAGTTTACTTTACCTCTATTTGGTGCTGGTGCTAAGAATGGTGAGTCTGTCTCAAACATTAGTTTGTCGATTGGGATGTTTCCAAGTGTAGCTTGAATATCTTTTGCATTATCAAAAGTTGCTATTCCTGAAATTGAGAATCAAACATTTTCAAGTTCCTTTAATTCAGAAAGGTTTTGGTTTGTTCCTGTTCATGAATGTAAAAGAAAATTTGTTGCTGGGTTTTCTTTTATTATTTTAATCGTTGGTGTTCATGCGTCTCTTGTGTGAACAATAACTGGAAGATGGAAGTAGTTAGCAAGCTTAATGTTTTCAAGAAATCATTTGATTTGGTTTTCTTCGTTGTAATCTTCTTTTGAAAAATCTAATCCAGTTTCTCCTATAGCTACTATTTTTTGAGTTCCTTGTGCAACTTCATTAACAAGTAATTTACCCAGTTTAGTCATTATTGTTTTAGGGTCGATGTTGATCGATTTATCAGCATGCGATGGGTGTATGCCAATTGCTCCGTATAAGTTATTGTGATTCTTAACTTGTGAAGAAATTTCTAGTGACGACTCTAAATCATAAGCTACATTGACTATGAAGTCAGTGTTCTTAAGTTCCTTTTCAATTAAATCTTTTACGTTAGTATTTTCGTATTTACCTTTTAGCAGGTGTGCGTGTGTATCTATCATTTTATTTGTATCCTATCTGTCCCTCTGTTGTTTTATCAGTGAAGGATTTTATGTATTTCTGTTTTTTCTTTAATTCTTGCTTTGTCATTGAATTATAATCTTTTTCTGTAATTCAAGTAATTAGTACAATCACAAGTAATCCAATAACTATAGTCATTGGTATCATTCAAAAGTAAATTGAAGTTCAGTCTGTTGCCGAAGGATCAATTAAACCAAATATGGATAGTAATTCATACCCGCCAACAAATGCAGTAAGAGGTATTGACACTATCACCGCAGGAATAAATGATCTTTGTTTTTCAACATCAGCTTTTCCTGATTTTCTGTTCGCTAGTGCAGCACTTAGTATTACTGCATATATTATGAATGATGAAGTAGCAGAGAAGTTAGACATTCTATTAGTTATCAAGAATGAGTGTGAAGCACCATTTTGAGTAAGCATCACTGCATCTCCAACTGAGAATATTACAAACCAGAATACTATTGCTGCTACACCGATTAACCCAGCATTTTGAGCTATTTTCGTTTCAGTATTTTTTGTAATCATGAAACCATTTCTATCAGCAACATAATTTTGTTCTGAGAGAGCAGACATGTTTCTTATCATATTAATTGAAGAACCAGACAGTCCAGACAAAATTGAAATAAATATCATTGATGTAATCAATGGGCCAACTCAATGGCCGTGTGGTCCCGCTATTTGCCTAATGATATAAGAAACTGAGAACCCTCCACCTCCAACCACTCCATGATCTCCTAATGAGAATACAGATATAGTTGTGAATATATAGAATGCTGCAATAACAAATATCGATATGGTTAGTGCAGTCTTATATGTTCTCTTGGTTTTAGCTTCTGGTTGAAGCGAAGCTGAGAATATGAAGCCGTTAAAGGTGAACATAATTGCGGGCAAGGTCAACATGATGAGTGAACCCAAACTGTTATTGTCCAATCCCTTATTCAGATCTGATGTTGGATCAAATACACCTTGAAAATCAACATGTGTTCCCGATGAGACAAATAGTAGAACTATAAACATAAACATAACTATAAGTAATGGAATCAATTTGATTGATGTTCCAAATATTTGAGCGATTTTTCCGCCTTTGATTGATAGCAAGTTTAGTGATAAAACAGCACCTAAAAACATAATGGCTATTATTTTATATGCGCCAAACTGTGCCCAACCAGGTTGAGCAATGGTTGCATTACCCAACTCTCCCATAATTTGTGAAGTTGCATAGTGACCAAAGGCTACCAATACTGTCGGGAAGTAAAATAGAGCTATGAACATTGAGATGAACTTCGCTGACTTTCTTCCAATAAGTTTTTGGGTTCATGTTCCGAGTGTTCCTATTTCTCCCGTCTT
>Ga0164313_10001227_pt1 | contig 22549 bp, 17 predicted proteins | sample GuaBasSedimGuay4_FD_113735 | JGI IMG/M metagenome (GOLD analysis project Ga0164313, IMG submission 113735) | Subseafloor sediment microbial communities from Guaymas Basin, Gulf of California, Mexico - Guay4, Core 4569-4, 0-3 cm | ecosystem: Environmental > Aquatic > Marine > Hydrothermal vents... | reverse complement strand
TTAAATTTGCTAATTTTTTCATAATAAAAATTTAATTTATATATTAGCCTCGAACATTTTGAGACTGTCAAGGTTTCAGTCTATCTTTCGCGAAAAGATATTGTTCAATGGCTAATCTTTCTTGTTTGCAAGAAAGAATTAGCCTTTTTTATTTTTATTGCCTAAACTTATCTAATGTTACTTTTTGTCCTGAATCAGATAGTTTTATGACTTTAATCGATCTTGTTTCATTTGCCAATCCATAGTTTTTATATATAGTATATTTTAGATAAGTTGGATTTACTGTTTCTTTTTCTTCATTAAAAGATTGGATGTTGATGATCCATTCTCCGGGTTTTTCATCATCGATGATATATTCTTCGGTATGGTAACCATTTTTAATTTCATCTAACATGAGTTCTTGATTATCGGTCTTTGTATGTGACCATTTAAAGAATTTCTTTTGTGGATTTACAAATTGTAATTCAAACTCTGCATAAGGATCATTCCATTCAAATAGAATACGTGTGTCATATTTAAAATTTGCCGTTAAATAATCGCTTGGTAAACCTTTAAAATTAACTTTGGTTCTATGCACAGTTACCAAATGTTTGATCTCACTTTCTATGGTCTTTTGCAAACCAGTAAAATCTACCCCTTCTATTTGATTATAAAGCATTTGTTTATACAATTGCATGGCTTCTTTATAATTACTTGTTTCTGTATAAATATGAGCTAGATTACGATAGCTTTGTGCATTTTTTGGTTGTAATATTGCAATACGTTGATAAATCAATTTGGCTTCTTCCGGCTTTTTTAATTCTTCGTATCTGTAAGCCAGTGTTTTTAAAGCTTTCGGACTCTTAAAAGCGAATTCTCCAATATTCGATAAAATGCTATTAGCAAAATCTTTATCCCAGCGTATAAAATAGTTAGATACATCTAAATAAAAAGGAATACCCACTTGTTCTGTTTGTAATTTTTGTTGATCGTAAATAGTTAAGGCCTCTTTATAAGAATTTGCTTTTTCTAGGACAGTGATATAAATAGGTTTTTTAGCAACTCTATCCATAAATTGAATCTGCTCTTTATAATCGTTATCTTTTGCCAAAGCACTTTTTTTAGGCTTTTCAGTTTTAGTGCCGCTATAAGTTTTTGTTCTGATTACAATAACACCACCCCTGCCAATCGTACCATATTTGTTAGTTGCGGCCAGCGATTTTAGAATTACAATACTTTCAATATTTTGTGGGTCGATTATTGGAAATTGAGGATTACCACCTGCCCCTAGAGAATTATTCACAAATATTTGACCATCTAAATCTATTATAGCACCACCTTTATTGTAAATTGAGCCTTCTCTATTTACAGAAATAAGTGTATTACCAAATCTATCCCTTGTAACTGAAACATTGGCAAATTTTCCAACAAGTAAATCGCTTAAGTCATAATATTCAGGTCCTATGTCTTTAGCTGTCAGAATACTAACACCATATCCAATAGCATCAAGGCTCTTTTTACCACCAATGCCCAGATCTATCAACTCTTCTTCTTTTTCTCCTTCTCCCTTAACAACAACTTCTCCTAATATTTCCGCTTCCGATTTTAGTTCTATATTATATTCATTTTTATCGGTAATAAGAATTTGTTTTTCTTTCATACCTAAATAATTTATCAATAGAACTTCTCCTTTAACTGAATCTAAACTGTAATTACCTTCTTCATCTGTTTCTGTTCCAGTGAATGAATTTTTTATACTAATTGTAGCACTTTGAAGAGGTCCTGCACTACTTGATATTTTCCCATATACATTTCCATTTTTTACACTCTTCTCCTTTCTTTTTGACAAGGTTTTATCTATTGCATATTTTTTGGGTTCGAGATAAATTTTATTGGTGCTTTTAAATTGTTTAAAAAGGCGATAAGATCTTATTTGTAGCGTATTGTACCCAAGAGCTGATATTTGCAAAATGTCATTTTTACCAATTACTTCTTCATTGTAGATTAATGTGAATTTCCCATTATGATCACTTATGATTTTTATATTTCTATTTAAAAAACCAATATTGGAAAAGGCTATAGGCTGATTAGTTTCTTTATCAAGTACAAGTGCATCAATGGTGATTTGGTATTGTGCTAAAAGTACTGTACTAAAACACAGTGCGAATAATAGAAGGATGGTTTTTTTTAAATTCATAATCTATACACTAATAATATTGTTAAAACTTTCTTGATTTCTATCTAAATATTTAATTTAAAGATATGTCACTTGTTTTTTGCAAGTGACATATCAAACTAAATTAATTATAGACTATTGGTTTGGCGGATCAACTGGATTGTCAAATACACAACCACATTCGTGAGGCCACCCAGCCCCTATACACACCCATGTTCCTCCAGCATTTTCACATGTAAGCTGAGAATAGTAGGCTCCACCATTAATAGCTTTTTGCTCTTTTCTATTAAGTGCTTTAGCACCTTTTAAATTTGCTAATTTTCTCATAATAATAAAAAATTTCTAAATATATTAGCCCCGAACATTTTGAGACTGTCAAGGTTTCAGTCTATCTTTCGCGAAAAGATATTGTTCATTGGCTAAAGATATTTTCTTTAGCCTTTTTTAGTTTAAAATAATTTCTTGTTTTTGTGTATTTATTTCTTTTTGTTCAATTAGATCGTCCAAAAAATATACCAAATCACTTCTATTATATTCTTTTGGGAATTGTTTTCCGTTTAAAATCAATGCAGGTGTAAAATTGATATTGTTTTCAGTACACCATTTTTTTTGCTTTTTTAGAGTGTCTGCAAATTCTGTATTACCTTCTTGTTCCCATTTGATAAGCCATTGTTCCAGATTTACATCTTTTGCATAAGCTTCCTTTAAAGCTCTTTCGCATGTTTTTATGGAATCTAAATTGTAAATTTCTAAAAGTCTTTGTGCAACCTTATAAGATATATTTGTATCGTCTTGTGGCACGCTAAATCTAATTGTTATTTTTAAGTTTTTTGTTTTCTTTAATATATTTTCTATATCACTATGAGCTTTTTTACAATAATAACAAGATGGGTTGGTTACCAATATAATTTCATTTGCACCATTTTTATTACCCAAAACAATTTCACTTTCTGTTTCGATACCTGTATCTAATAAAGTTGATTTTTGATAAACTGCATCGAAAAGTGTAAAATTTCGTTTGAATTTATAATAAGCAACTTTTAGCTCTTTCAATTCATTTTGAGTCTTAATTAAAGGTTTTATAGATAACCACAAAGATGCCATAAAAACAAAACTTGAAAAAAGTATAAAAACACCAAACAATGATGGCTCTATTCCACTAATAAATAATTGATCAAAATACAAAACACTCCCTTGTAGCCAAAGTACAGATACTAAACCCAAACATAAAGGGCACCATTTTTTTACAATTTTATACTGATAATAAATGGAATAAAATGTGATAGGTAAGGCAATTAATGAGAGAAGAATAATAGTACTAGTATTTTGTGATAAGTTTTTTGAAATTAACCATGACAAAGTCAATCCCGTAAAATAAATGATACTGATATCACTTAATTTAAAATTTTTAGAAATGGAGGCTGCTTTTGAATTTAACACAGCATCACAACTAGTCGTTTTAGTAGTAGTACAAATTTTTTCTAATGTTTCTGATTGAAAACCAAGTTCATGTTTTACAATGAGAACACTAATAATTATTCCTATTATTGATAAAATAAAATGAGTACTTTCAATAATAGTAGGTATTCCAATTACAAATATTGATAATAGTAATATTAAACTTGTAACAAACAATATAGATACAAAAGTTTTCTTCTTTTCTTTATTAATAGAAAAATCAATATTATCTGCCTCGATTACCACAACAATACCATTCCAAACACTAATAAATTCATCAAATAAAAAAGTTATTTTATTCTTATTTTCAAAATATATTTGAACACCATTTTTAACTTTTTTTGTTAAAACAAATTCACTTCTATTTTTTATTGTAGTAAATGATATAAATTGTTCTGGTAACATATCAAAAGTTTCCCTGTTCTGTGGTACTTCCAATGCCATATTATCAATATTAAAATGATCTAACACTCCTGTTATGGAGTGTAGACTAGGATAAGAAGGGTGACTTAATAACTGCAGCTCTAACTCCTCGATAGGAATTTTAATACGATAATCTTTTAAATAAAGATTTAAAATATTAAAGATTGTATTTTCTTTCATTTAAAGCAGTATCTTTTTAAGGTATATGTTAATCAAAAAGGAAGTTTACCTAATAAAATAACTTAATAAAGAAATGACAAATTGTTTAATTTACAAAGATTAATAAGTCTATATTCATAAATTTCGACATTGTTTTTATGAATTTCTATTGATTTAAACTGATTTATATATCTGTTTATCAACCATTTGGTAAGTATTTTTATCAAAAGAAGACAAATAACTATATTTGGAAGTAATTAATATTGAATTTAATGACAAAAGAATAGAATCCTTTTAAAACATTAAATAAGAATAAATCAAATTTTGCCAAAGATGATAGCACAGAATGAATCACTCTCTAAATCACTTTTATTAATTATTATTTTTAGTAGTTTTTTAGGTTTTGGACAAACAGATATAGATTCGCTTCAGCAGAAAACATATACAGAGTTATTAACTATTTTTAATAGTGAATCTGATTTAAAGAAACGTATTAATTCAACGAAAGCCTGGATAATAAAAGCTAAAAGAGAAAATAACAGAAAAAAAATAGTTGTTGGATTCTATAATTCAGCTCAATTGTATGATGATATTACTAAATTAAGGTATTGTGATAGTATAATAGTTTTAACATCAGAAAACAGTTATACATATTTTCCAACATTAGCATTTTTAACCAAAGCTTATTTCTATCATGAAAAAGGAGATTTTAAAAAAGCAATTGATAATTATTTATTAGCAAATAAGTATGCTAAAAATAATGACAATACAGATATGATAATAACTTCCAATTATAGTATAGGAACAATAAAAAGAAAAATTGGAGAATATGAAGGAGCCTTAAAATTGTATAGAGAAAATCTTCCATATGCAAAAAGAGTTTTGACAGAGAATAATAGTAGTGATCATTATCTAACAACTCTCATAGCAATATCTAATGTCTTCTATGAGTTAAAATCTCTTGACTCAGCAAGTTATTATAACCATTTTGGAGTAGTTGAATCATTAAGACTTAATAATGCACCAAGCTTTCATCATTTTGCTGCAAATGAAGGTATTGTGCACTATTTGAAAGGGAATTTGGATATTGCCACGGATAGCATAAAAAAACACAATATATTCTTTAGAAAGTTAAATGACATAACAAACCTGTCCTATACATATTTTTATTTAGGCAAAATTTACAGTGATAAGAACGAAGAAATTAGATCTATCAATTATTATAAAAAAGTTGATTCAATTTTTCAAATAGAGAAAGATGTTTCTCCACATATTAGAGAGGGTTATGAAAATTTAATCAATCACTTTAAACAAAGTAATGATTTAAAGAGTCAGTTGTTTTATATTAATCGATTAATGACATTTGATAGTATTATTAATAGTAATGATGTATATCTCAGCAAAAAAATATTTAAAGAATATGATATTCCAAAACTAATTTCTGAGAAAAAGTTCATTCTTGGTAAAATGAAGGAAGAAGAGGAAAAATTTAATAGAATTACAGTTCTTTTCTTCATTATTCTTTTGATAACTACTAGTGCATTAATTATTCAAAATAGAAGAAGAAAGAGATATAAAAGGCGATTTGAAGAGATCATTAACAAAACAAAGACTGTTAAATCATTTTCAGAAATAAATTCTGAAAATCGAATAAATATTCCAAACGAAATCGTAGAGAATATTTTATCTAGTTTAAATCATTTTGAGAAAAAGAATGAGTTTACTTCTAATGAAATTAATTTAAATGATTTATCAAAAAAATTAAATACCAATAGTAATTATTTATCTAAGATCATAAATTATTATAAAAAGACTTCATTTTCAAATTACATCAATCAATTAAGAATTGAATATATAATTGAACAACTTAAAACCAACCCAACTTATAGAAAATATACAATTAAAGCAATTTCTGAAGAAGTAGGGTTTAACAATTCAGAATCTTTTTCTAAAGCTTTTTATAAATCAAAAGGAATCAAACCTTCCTATTTTATAAAGGAGTTAGAAAAAATGAATTAATCGATATTCATGAATATCGATTAATTTAACTATTGAAATTTATATAGTTTAATTTTTTTTTTGTTTTTTTATTGCGAATCTAAAAAACATTAAATCATGAAAAAAAGTAAACTAAGTTTGAAAAAATTTAAAGTAGCAAAATTGAACAATGCTGGATCAATTTACGGTGGTACAAATACAAATAATGGAGGTGATGGCACGAAAGACACTATTGCCGATACAGTTAAATGCATTAAAGATTCAGAGGAATTTGTTAGAGTTGATGAATGACCCCTATTAAATTATGTTTAAATATCTGATTGTTAAAAATTAAGAATGGTTTTTATATAAGAACTTTTCTTAATTTTGCAATTGGTAAAAGGTAAATTACATGATCCGAAATTATTCATTTTATTTATTGTTTTTTTATATATTATTTATTGCTTGTAAAAGCAGTGTTAACTATACAGTAATTTCTCCACAGATCAATAATAGCGTTAAGAAAAATTCAAAAATAGATTTAAGAAATTGGCATTTTAAAGATATTATTAATGATACTATACCAGGCATCAGTTTGGAAAGAGTTTATGATGAATTGTTACGAAATAAGTCAGGAAAAGAAGTTGTAGTAGCGGTAATTGATATGGAAGTTGATATTGATCATAAATTTTTAAAAGAAAGGATATGGACTAATGTAAAAGAAATTGCTAACAATAATATTGACGATGATCAAAATGGATATATCGATGATATTCATGGTTGGAACTTTCTGGGAAATTCAAGCGGAAATAATAATAGATTCGTAAATTATGAATATACTCGAATTCTTAAAAAATTAAATCCAAAATTTCAAAATATAAAGGTTACTGACATCAACTCTAAAGATTCTTTATCATATATCATTTACAAAAAAGCTCTTGAGGCTTATGATAATAGAGTGATCTTTGCAAAAAAAGATGTTAAATACGCTAATATGATCTCAAATAGTGTTTATGAAACTAAAAAAGCATTATCAGATTATTTTATTGATAGCACCTATTCTATAAAGGACTTAGATAGCTTAAAACAAATTTATCCGGAAAATAAAGAATTACATAAATATATTAAAAAACAATCAGGATTTATTAAGTATGGTTTTACAGAAGATTATGTTAACAATTATAAATTAAAAGCTGAAGAAAGAATTGATAAATTATTAAATTTAGAATATAATGATCGAATAATTCAAGGGGATAATCCAAATGATATTTTAGATATTAACTATGGAAATAATAATATGAATGGTCATGTTAATTTTTTTGATCATGGAACTAAAATGGCAGGAATTATTGCAAATATTAGCCTTAAAGATGAAATAAAAATTATGCCCTTATCTATTTCAGCTTTTGGTGATGAACATGATAAAGATATTGTTTTAGCTATTAAGTATGCAGTTGACAATGGTGCTAATGTTATTAACATGAGTTTTGCCAAAGAATTTTCACTCTATCCTAAATGGATTGAAGAGGCTATTATTTATGCTGATAAAAATAATGTGTTAATTGTGAATAGCGCAAGTAATGATGGAATTGACCTAGATAAAGGGTTAACTTATTCATTTCCTAATGACCACAGTTATTTCGAAGATTCTGAAGTTTCAAATAATTATATAAAAGTTGGTTCGAGCGGAGTTATCCTAAATAATAAATTTAAGTTACGTTACAGTAACTATGGTAAAAAGGAGGTTGATATTTTCGCACCTGGTAAAAATATTTATACAACTTTGCCAAATAATTCATATACCAATACAGCAGGAGGTACTTCTTCTGCATCGGCGATAACTTCGGGTGTTGCAGCTCTTATTTATTCTTACTACCCTAATCTAACGGCTTATCAAGTAAAAAAAATCATTATGGATTCTGGATTAGAATATAATATTGATGTTAGCATTCCTTCCGAGGAGTATAAGGCCAAGACTATTCCTTTTAATCAATTATCAAAATCAGGTAAAGTTATCAATGCTTATAACGCTTTTTTACTTGCTGATAAGTATTAGTTTTGTTTATTTTCTTGTTAATAAATCTTTTAACTAGCTTGCTTTTTGTTCAATTACCGATGCAAATACTTCTATAGAGGTAATAAAGTGATCTCTTTTCAAGGTTTTCATCTAACTCTTTATTTATAACTCTTATATTGAGATTATATTAATAAATTTAAGAAAGGTTTTACTATAAAAAAAGTAAACTATTTATTAAATAAAGATGATGTATCTCTGTAGATTCTATCAAAATTTAAGCGTAAATCTTCATTTGAATATTTAGTGGTTATTTTAGGAATTTCTCTTTGAATATTCTGTAATTTGAATTGTACTCTTTTATCTTTCCCATCTGCAAAAGCAATAAACTCGCCTTGTTTTAAACGAAAGAAAACATCAGCTCTGCGTTTAGAAACTTCTTTTTCTCCTTTAGTAATTCGAGTATCAAAGTTGAGATTGAAACCTTTGTTTACGCTTGTGGTTTCCATTTTTACTAATTCAAAAAAACGCTCGTAATATTTTGCTGTGTCTGGGTCATTTACTTTTCCGAAAAACTGATAAGATAAGTTGCTTAAAATCGCTTTGCTTGCTTTTTCACCATACAGCATATCGTTTTGAATTTTGTCTTGCATCACATAAATGGTAGCAATATCATAACTTCTAAGCGTTGCAGGAATACGGTGCATATTTAACAATTTAATAGTTGATGCTTCTTCCATTAATATAAAAGATGACTGTTGATTTCTTACGCTCATTTGTTTAATAACCGTATGCATTATCATGGCAATAATAGGCGAATATGCCGATTCGTATTTAGGATTGTTCACAATAGAAATTACTGCAGGATTTTCTTTACTGTTGATGTCCAATGGTACTTCATCTGCCGACAACACCATAAATATTTTTTGTGAACTAATCTTTTTAAACGCATTGGCCAAAGTGCTTTTTACACCAGCGGTTTGTTTTTCAGACTCAATCCCATTTATAAAAGCACTTGCCATACTTTTAGAAGTCAAATCTGAACTTAAATAAGCAACTAATTTTTTAGTGTTTATAGATTGAAATAGTGCAATTAAATGTGGAAGTGTACAATATTTTGGATGACTGGTTTTAAGCTTCCAAATAAGACCACTTAACAAACCTTCAACGGCATCGGTAAAGAATTTCGAACTTCCTGTTGATTCAGATAGGTTTTGTTCCAAAAGGTTTTCAATGAGTACCCTTGAGAGTTCATTGACACTTTCTTCATTTGGAAGATACCCTGGAGCAATTGGATTTACTCTGTAATGAATTTCATCAAATGAAATCGTATAGAATTTTATGTCTTTCTCTTTAAAAAGCGGATAAGCAATTTCTGTAAGTTCAAAATCCTTATAATCATGCATAATCCCACAAAATTGATATTTACTAAAATGTTGCAAGAAATTATAAATAACACTTTCGGTTTTTCCACTTCCTGCTGAACCAATAATGGATGCGCCACGTTTTACGTTTTCTATTTTAAATCGTCCACGCTTCAATTTAAAATGAACTTGGTATTTTTTATTTGAAACCGATTTACTTTCTGGAATTAAGAATACATAAACAATAATACCTATTATTAATATGGGTAAAATAATATAAAGAATGGTATGTGCCATCGAAATGCTCATATGCCAATAGAACTTGATTTAATAGCTACATCAACACCTCGCTTTAGTTTCTTAATTGCTTTTAATACTAACTGTACTTTGTTGGTTGGTATATTTAGTATCGATGTATTCATTCCTGTTTTACCTAATAATTTAAAAGCTACTGTACGCTGATTGGTTGGTAAGCCCATAATACTTGCAAAATATTGCTGTGGTTTTTTAATGAATGCTTTTCGAGCTGTATAGCTTTCGACATAATTTCGATTATAATTAAATAGTTTGTCAAATGTTTTTTCGGATGCGGAAAAGAAATTATCTCTATCAAAACCACGCTTTACTGTTTTACCATTCATTATAACCTCAGAAGCTTTGTATTTGCTTCCTGGAGACAAACTATATTTATTAGACATATCCTTTCTGCTTACAATTATATGAATATGACTTTGTGAGCCTTCTTTTGCCATTCCTTGCCGTATCATCTTTCCATTTAATTGATGTGGAGCCTCTTTTTCAAGTTGACCGATTTGCTGTTGTAGCTTTTTGACATTCCCTTTTAATTCTCCGGTTTCAATCTGTTGTATCTCATTTTTTAATCGGACTATCTTTCCGTGATATGGAGCATTCTCTTTGATGGCTTTATCTGTTCCTTTGTAAGTGCGTTCGTGTTCAATTTTAGCATAATATTTAATATCATCAACAGTTATTGGTCGTCCATCAATTTCACGATTAAAAGCCTTGGCATAATCTTTCATCACTTCTTTTGTATATCGTTTTAATTCTTCTGAATGATTCTGTAATTGCTTCAATTCATACTGACTTGGATTTACCGTAATAGAATAAAATTTAGGCTCTGTTTTTTTTAGTTTAGATGTATTACCATCAATTTCTTTAATAACTTCGTTACTCAATATTTCTTCGCCGTATTGATTAAAAAAATGTTCTAGTTCATCAACAAATTTTCCTTCGTTTTCCTTTTCCAAATACGAAACAAAATCGGCAGCAGACTTTGTATAATTATCGCCTAATTTCTGTGGCGTTATGGTGATGTACATCTTTTAGTTTTTCTTTTAATTGTTCGAATCCTTCTTTGGTAATCTCTAAACGAAAATATCCAGTACTGAAATTACTTTTGATATATTTTGATTTTTCAATAATATCCTCAACATCATATTTCAGCGCATTATAATTTTCTTGGGTTTTATAATATTTCTGTCGATAATAGGTTAATTCTTCATTTTCGGTAATGAGTTTTGGTGTTTCAAATTTGTAGTCCTCTTCAGTCTTATCTTCAATTGGAGTTTCTTGAAATAAGGCTTGCATCATGGCATTGGTTGGCTTAATCTCATTCTTTTCAATATTTTTTACAATAGCAATAAGTGCATTGATTCTCCTTTTAATACGGTTTTCTAAAGTGGTCATATTTGCTCCTAATTTTTCATTTGGAGAAATCCCATTCAATTCAAAAAAGTCAAGCATTAACAATAATGTCATTGATTGTGATTTGGACATCTTTTTACAAAACCTCCTAAATTTATCAACTACTGATGTCTTTATGCTCACACTTTCAAACCGTTCTCTTTCGTATCCTTTATCCATTTTTCCGTGAAAAATTTGTTGACTTTATTGGGCTATCAAAGTTTTTCCGTGAAAAACAAAGAACCTTCAAATTACAACAACTCAACAATCCCTTAATTTTAAAGGGATTACACAAAAAACAATCAAAGTAACATCGTAAAACGTGTTACCCTCTTGCTTTTCCATTTTCGTCACGCCAAAGCGTGACAAAAATTTCAAACAACCTGACTATCGTCAGTTGCTTATTATCGGAATTAAAATCCCGTTCTATCCATACATTTTATGTATGGATTGGTATCACATAAATATATCCATTTGAGGTGTAAAATTGAAATTAGGAATGCTACCAAATGTTTGTATTTAGCACTATAAAATATGATTATTGTAAAAATTACAATTCGAAACGTCAAGTCTTGAAATATATCTTACAATAATTTTGAAACTAAAAGACTCCATAAAAAAAAGACCTCTGTAAATTCAAAGGTCTTTATCATTATTTTTATTTAGAATCAAATATTAAAAATGTATTGATAATTGTATAGATTTCGTGTCGCTTCTTCATCCAATAAAACTTCATAGTCAATATGATGTTCTTTTGCATAAGCCTTGAGGTCATCCCCAAACTTGCTTTCAATATCTTCTTTTGAAACCGGTAGCAAATGCAATTAAGTTTCTTCATCGAGGTTGTTATAATTTAAATAGACCATAATTCGTAGTGTCAAATTAGATTAAGCCGTTATCAGAAAAACTATAATATTCCCCATTCGGTGTAATAATCAAATGGTCTAAAACCTTAATATCAAAAAAACAAGCTGCTTTTTTAATCTTCCTTGTTAGTTGTTTATCAGATTCACTTGGTACTAATTTCCCACTCGGATGATTGTGGGATAAAATAATTCCTGTCGAAAGTGATTTTAAAATAACCGCAAATAGTATTCTAATATCTACTAATGTTCCAGTAATTCCTCCAGACGATAATTGATAGATTCCTTTTACTTTGTTAGAATTGTTTAATAACAATACTTTAAAGGACTCATGTAAGCTAATAGTATTCTTATCCCATTGTTCAAAAAATAATTTCCTTGCATCATCTGAGCTTTTAATCGTTTTGGATTCTGAAATCTTGATTTTTTCTTTATAACTGATTTGTATTTCGTTAACTTTGTTCTTCATTGTTGTATTCTTTAGAGATTATTAATAATGAAAAAGAGGGCAGAACTTTCCAAAGAGATGCCCTCTATATTTTTATTCCTATTCAGCATTTCCCAATAATAAGATTTCTGAAACTACTACTTCAGTAACATAGCGTTTTACGCCCTCTTTGGTTTCATAAGAACGAGAGGTTAATTTACCATCAATGGCTATTTCTTTGCCTTTACTTACATACTTTTCAATGATTTCAGCAGTCTTACCCCAAGCCACAATATTGTGCCAATTAGTGTCTGTCTGTTTTTCACCATTTGAGTTTTTATAATTCTCATTTGTGGCTAATGATAAACGGACTACTTTTTTTCCATTTTCAAGGTTTGTAATGATAGGCTCTTGACCTACATTTCCGATTAATTGTACTTTGTTTTTTAGTGTACTCATAATAAAAAATTTAAAGATTAATAATTATTTCGCCTGAACCTTTCAGACTATTTAAAAGTGATTTACTTATTATATCCAGAGTGTTTTCCTTTTTTTTGATTTTTTTAGTGCCACTTCCTTTTTGGATATTTTGAGATGATTTCATAATCTTATATTTTGATTTACTTCCTATAGAGCCTTCGTCGTTACCTTTTTTTGATGCTTGTAGTGATTCAATATTCAGGTTTGATAAGACTTATAAAAAGAGCGAGGTACGAGCCTGGTTATGCAGTCGTCCAAAAATGAATGTTGTTGTTTTGCTGACAAAAAAAGGTAGATCAGTGATTGGCTCAGAAGTAACTTAAAAAGCTATGTGAAATTTAAAATAGCAGGAAGTGGGAGTAAATGCATTAATGGAATTCTTATTAGACAGTTTAATTCAATCGAAGTTATCGTGCTTCTCTTTTGGAACGGATTGTTGATTAGAAATACTGCGAAAAAGCGAACTTATGCTCAAAGTTTAGCATTGGGAATAAAGTGTCCCGCGTTTTTCAGGGGGAATAGCGGCAAGAAAATTCTAAACTTTGGGCTTGTGTTCAAGACCTTTTACAATGAAGCGCTTTTCCCGAAATGAAGTTTTATGGAATGAAGTGGAAATGGGCTGAATGGATTGCTATTTTTTATATAGCATAGAAGAGCAAAATACCCCTATACTATAATACAAAAGATACTTTTTATATAGCCCTACATTAATTCACAACCTTTAAAACACCTTCATTACTTTCCTTAAAAGCATTACTAGACTTAAGAATAGCTTCCATGGCTTCCATATCGCTTCCAATTAAAGTATCGCTAAATGCTTGAACTCTATTTAACATTCGGATGTAAACTAAAGGGTCATTATTACGTGTAAGTCGACGTAGAGCCCCTAAATAATCCTCCCTATAAACGGATGGTATTATGATTTTGGTTTGCTTGGCTGTAGTTAATTCAGCATTCATCATGACACGAGCGATACGCCCATTACCGTCTAAAAATGGATGTACTTCGCTAATTATAAACATCATATATGCGGCTTTTGCAAAAGGGTGGCTTAATGCTCGATAATAATCAAAACTTTTAAACAATGTGCCAGTTACGAGTTCCATGTCAACAAAAGACGTATCCCCTGCACGATTATTTTTATCCTTAAATTTTCCAGGATTCTTATCCTCTCTTGCGCTTAAAAGCATTTTATGCCTGTACTTAAGAATCTCGATAAACTCTTCCTTAGTACTCGGAACAATTCTCATTTCTTGTAGATTAGATACAATTTGGTATGTCCCTAAAACATCATGAGAATCTTCGTTTCTTGATGGGAGCGGTTTTTGCGTGGCAATGACTCTTTTGGCTTCTTCTACCTCAAATACAGTACCTTCAATGTAATTAGAAAAATAGCTTTCATAAAAAGCAAAGTTTCTATATGCCGTAGTAGTAGTATTCTTCTCTGCACGATATTGAAACTCTTGTTGTTTTAATTCAGTAAAGAGCAGCTCAAAAGTTGCAACTCGCACTTTGTCATATGGCACTCCAAAAGCTCTAGCTGTAGCAACTGGCGATTTTAATATGCTGGAAGGTTTCGTGGTAAGTAATGCACTTATTAATTTATTTAGCTTTATAAATTCTTTAGTCATTCCTAATTTTTTAGAAATCACACGTGCTTTATCTCTTACTTTATTTATTTCATCTTCACCATTGATTCTGATAATCTGTTCGAGTTTTTCTTCAATTTCAGGATACGTTAATACCTTGGAATCTGGGCCAGGTTTTCTTGAAGATTGCATGTTCTCTAAAAAGGCACGTTCTCTTTGTGAAAGATATAATTCACCTGTAAAAATTGTATCGCCTCTGATGGGGCCATTTCCTGCTAAAAGTCGAATAGTGATTCCAGGAAGTTGCGCTTTTCTTGTGTAGCTATATGTCAAAAAGATTTGTCCGCTAGTGGTTGGTGCAAATTCAAAAGCAGAACGGTGGCTTAATAATGCTTCTGGATAGAGGTGTCCTAAAATTGAAAAAAGATTTCGCCTTGTAATATCCTCAAGACTATCTTCTAAATTTGAAGTATAAACCCTATTGCTTAATTTACGTATAGCACCCTCTTTTTCAAGCTTTGAAATTTGTTGCGATGTCGCTGAATCTGATGAACCATAAATGATCTCTTGTAGGTGTATGGGTAAATTTTTTTTCATTAAAAAGTGTATTCATTACAAATATGAAAAATATTTTCCATTAAAATGCTGTATTTTTAAAATATTTTCCACTAAAATGAAATAAATACTTTCCACTAAAAACAATAAATCATCTATCTTTATAAAATATTTTCCACTAAAGCGATTATTTTATTAAAATATTTCCATTATAACAAATACTCTTTTCAACACAAATTAATATAGAATAACATTAGTTAATATTAAATATGCCCTTATTGAATTACTAATAGAAATATAGCTAAATGTTGTACCTGAACAAAAACGCTTCCCAAAGACGATTAAATTTGCTTGCAACAAAAAGGCGGGAAAATTTCTAACACCAACTATAATATTTGTTTAAAAATATTAGAATACACAAACTATTAGTTTGGAAAAAGAACAAAAAATAAACCGTCTTCTTAATTCCTACACCTCTGCAGTTGTATATTTAAGTTCGTGGTTAACAGAAAATGTATTCTCGTCACAATTTTGTTAAACTGTTATAAAAAGAGGAATTGGCTTTACTCTATAAGAATGGAAGCATAGCTTATAAATATTACCAGAAGTGGCTGTAATTTCGCTACTAAATAAAAAACACCCTAAAACTAAAAATTACACTAAATAGAATTCATAGTCTTCTATTTTTTGAGCAATCTTTGGAAATTCCATGGGTTGTGATTTCAGCTCATAATATATGTCCTGCAAATCGTTAAGAGTATCGTTGATGTAATATAAATCAATATCTTTTCTATTAATTAACTTTTCTTTGCCAATCCTTAAATGATCTATAATGCCTAAACACTTATCTGCAATCGTGTTTTGAGCAATATTTTTTAGGGTCTCCGTAACAAGTCTTATGGGGTTAACAAACTCATCAAATAAATAGCCATCATTATTATAGTAAATATCAATTAGTTCCATTAAATATGGAACAGACTTTGGGTTCGTATGTGTTGTCCAATCTTCACTACGTAAATAACTTTGGGTATTCCTATTATACTTTTTATGTTCCCTAATCCATTGATTAAAAAAATCAAAAGCATCTTCATAATTCGCCCTGACCAAATATTTGATTATAATGAGTTCCTTTTCATTCTTTTTATCTTTTGCCCTATACCATTGTAATTTTTCAATCACATAATTGTTTTCTTTCTTTAATAATAATAAACTAATAGCCTTCCAAACAAAAGAGTCTAATTCTCCCTCTTCAATATTATCCTCTACTATTTTCTTAAGGAGGTTCACATCATTTGACTTTTTGATGAAACTCTCTAAAATTCTATTGCCATAGTACTTATCTTTCCCCTTCTTTTTAATATGATCTGATATCACTGGATATGCATTTGTCAATTCGTTATCTATCGCATAAATTACATGGTTCTCGAAAATCAGATCGTACTCGATTCCTTCGGTCAAATTACTAATAATACGGGCGTCCATCTTTTCTTTGCTGAGTATTTTTTTTAAATAGTCATATCCCAAATAATTTTGACTTTGTTTGCTCATTTGACCATCAATTGAAAGCATATCCAATAACACAGCTTCTCTATATTCCAGACCAATCCTATTTCTAAGGTACCAAAGGATTTCGCATCTTAAATAATTATCTCTATTATTCGTGTTTAGTGCATTTTTAAAATCAGCTTTGCGAATATTTTCAGAACACCATCCCTTAATCTGATTAAGCATTTTCATATTTAACTTAAGATGAACTGTTTTATATTCTATCAGGATATTTTGACGGTTGTTTTCAATCAGAAAATCTTTAATTATACTCATTAAATACAATTCTTTATCCAATAAACTATTGACTTTTTCAATGGAGATGATCCCATCGAAATTCGTTAAAGCATTATGAATTATATCTATAAAGGATTTTGGGAATCTTTTTCTTGATTTCAGGTTATTCCAATAACCATCTAAACTTTTATGATTTTCATCCCAGTTTATGATTTTTTTTTCAGCAAAATCAAAATAATCAATAAGCATTGCTTTAATTTTTTGCTTATCAAAAAGTAGATTAAAGTTTGATTGAATTTCTTCACTATGGAATAAGTCCCATTCCGATATTAATTTATCGCTTAATATATCCCCTTCAAAGTCATAATCGGTTTGCTCTAAAATTCGTTCCTGGAATTTTAAACTTAATTCTAAGTTATGATGGCTTAAATTATTTCTAAAATAAAGTATTTCTCTATCACTTAACTTGCCGTCCTTATACTCATTAGAAAGAAACACTATGGTTTTTTCATTTGAAAGTTTGGCCAAATATCCCATTCCAATATGCTTTTTCTTTTTATATAAATCATAAAAACCTTGAGGTTCTGTGTCTGTTTTTATAAAAAAGGAAAGGATGAATTTTTCAAACCTGTAGCAAATATTACTTCGATTAAAACAATTAGCAATAAAGTCAAGCATAAGCGTATAAACACTTTCATCCTTTTTATAAAGAACAGATAATTTTTCTATAATAGCAATGACATCACTATCATTTACACGAAAAGCATCTCTTCTATCGAGCAGGGATTCCAGAGAAAACATGATTGCATTAGCCTGATTAAATGCCAAAAGGATTTCTTTAAGATTGTCCTTGTCATGCGCATTAAAATTCCGTTCTCCTTTGCATTTTCTTTTGTTTTCATCAATTGTTATAGGGGTAATATGCCTGATATATTCAAAGTGTGCGTCAGCTGTTTTACTATCCATAATTAATTCAAATACGGCACTGGTTACTCTATGGTAATCAATATCTCCCAAGGCCTTAATAACATCGCTTATGAAACTATTTTCTTTGTGAAAATTGACTTTTTTAACAAAACGTATTATTTCAGATTTTGCAGAAAAATCAAATTCCTTATTCTGATAATCAAGAACTTTTAAAATTAAACTTTTGACGTCTTCCCTTTTTGAGCTTAAACTCATGTTGGACAATAAGTCAAAGGCGGATAGTCGTGTTCTTCTATGATTATTAGGATCCTCAATCTCGTCAATTAGAAATGCAACATTTTCAATATAATCCCCAAACCTGGCTAATTCTATCACCCCTGAATCGTATGTTCTAATCCATAAAGTATCTTCTTTACATGTTTTAATAAAATAGTCTTGAAAGACCTTAATTCTAACTTCCTTTGGAATTCTATCGGAATCTGCCTTAAACAAAACGTCCATGTCATTTTCTTGTAACCAATTAATTAAATCAGCCTTTGAACTCGAATTGCTGTTTAGATTTATTAAATATGAAATAGAATTAAGCCAAGATGGATGTGTTTTATTAATGGAATCATCTATTCTTATAAAGTCAACAATATTATCCTTTGGCAAATTTTCCAAGGCTTTAGCAACAAAATATTCTTGTAAATTCCGATGTTCAAATTTCCATTTATCTTCATTAAAGATCTTTTCGATAAAACATGAATTTGTGAATTTTATCTTATTCTCCTTTATTAAAGAATTAAGTTTAGACTCATCAATTTGGTTTATTTGCATGGCTTCCATAGTTAAGCCAACTTTCTTACATAGTGTATGAATTAGAGGTTTATCATAGTGTTCTTTATTATATTTGATTTTTCTATCGTCTTCCAATCTGCTATCAACATACTTTTCAATCAACTCACATTTGTTTTTAGGAAGTTTTTTGTTTTGCGCGTAGTATTCTCCAAACAAGTTCAAATAATAAGGATTTTCCAAGAACTCCTTTAAATTATCACCTGTCATAAGGTTTGCATAACTAGACATTGACAAGTTGAAATTACTTCTTAGAAAATCCAAGGCTTTATTATATTCTATAGGATTAAGAAAACACGTGCTAAAATTTGAAATGTCTTTAATAACATTCTCATAAATGTTAGTTCTACAACTTAAAACAAACTTAATTTTTATGTTCTCTGACTTATTCTCTAAAATAAAATTTTGAAGTTTTGACTTAAACTCATTGGCATAGGAAATCTCGTCTAATCCATCGAAAATGAATAACATTTGTTTCACATATTTCCATTCTTTCGGAAGCCTATCACTAATATATTCGTTAAATGTGAAATTGTTAATCGATCTATAGAAGGGAACCCATTTTTCGGAATCTCTGTGATCCCAATAATGTAATGCAAGCTCTCTTAATTCAACGGATTTCCCAAGTCCCGGATTTCCCAATAAAACCAGCCCATCTATCTTGTCATCATCAATTAAGGTTTTCACGCTATGAATTAAATCGCTATCATCGAAATCTAAAATATTAAAACGGTGGCCCGCCTTTTCTAAATGTTTTGTGTAGGTAATTGTCCTGCTTATATAATTTTTTTTAGATTCAATGTTTGATATATACTTTAACTTATCCTTTTCCTTTACAATAATTTTTTTCAGTGAACCTCTCGAAAGCAATATGCTTTTGAATTTATTAATTTCGTCTTTTTCAACAATATCTAATATGCAGTCCTTTTTATAAATTTCTTTATAAATTTCCTTATCAATTGCAAAGAGCCTATCAATCCCATTACTTAATTCTAATAATCTTATGACAAATGGAAACTTACTTAATATTGGTTCAGCTTTTTCCGGATTTCTTTTATTTCCAAAATTTGCTCTTGGGCTTATAAACAATGCAACATCTTTTTCACTAAAATTGTAATTTGATTCCAAATCATGAGCTTTGGCATAAATGTTACCAAACTTCAAATCAGTTGAGTAATCTTTACATTCAATAAAAATTGTTCTTTCAATAAAATTATCAGCAATAACAAATTGAACATCAAACCCATCTTGTGTTCCATTAAACTGAATTCGCTCTTTATGGACTATATAACCAAGTTTTTTGAATAGAAAAGAAAAGAATATTCTAGTTTGTTGCTCGAATTTTTTCCCATCATTACGTTTTTTTTTTGAACTCATTTTAACAATATATTTTATCGTTTTAGAGAAAATTTATAATAAACACTTGTAAATGTAAATATGGCTAAAGACAAGTTTTCTCTTCTTTGTTTTTTCTTACCCTCTCTAACATTTGAATAATCTGTTCAGGATATTTACCTTCAAAGTATTCATATACCAATGGATTTCTAGACATAAAATGTCCGGAATATTCTATCCAAGTATCAACATCTATCTATGATCTTAGCTTTATCTATTTCTTATTCTTTTTTAATTTCTTTAATCTTGTCTGATATGCCTGTAGATAATTCCGTTTGTATTTCTCCTTTAGATAAGAAGCTCTAATTAAGTCCTCAACTTTATCTGAATTTGACAGCAAGCTATTCAGTGTATCATCTTTTTGTTTTTCTCCAATTTCTGCATTATCTGCAAGGATATTAAATTGATCCCAAACGGTACCTTTTGCAATAGGTTTTGGTAATAATCCATCATCCAATGCAAAATCGGAATCTTGAATATGCATTCTTGTATTTAACAGGTCATAAGCCGGGCTCAATCTAAAATCCCCTAAAGGGGTTTCAATTAGAGAGAAATTCTTAAAATGAGCATCCCCATTTGAAAACAAGTAATTAAAAATAATTATTCTTAAAAGCTTTGGAGCTTCTAGTTTATAAGCTGGTAAATGTTTCTTCATAAGTCGAAACAGCTCCAAATAGTTTCCTAAATATTTATAATTTTCTCCATGAGTTTGAGGTGTACGACCTGCCAATGAAGCAAAATCTTCCTTTGCTAATTTGCCTCCATCATCGTTTATATCAAAACGCTTTGTTAAATATGCGGGTTGTCCATTCTTAAAGAAAATAAGGGCATTCTCGGCAGTCTCTATATTAAATACTTGCCTGGCAATTTGCATCGTTAGATGCTCATTGGCCGGCATTTGATCAAGATTTTTACCAGCATTTGGTATTGGTTTTAAAATATAAGAACCTTGCTCTCCTTCATGAATCAATCTAAGCTTATTCTTATCCAAAAAAATAGAAAATTTTTCTTGTACGCCAGAGATGGAGATTCGTTTTCTATTCTCAATAAACAGTTCATCAGTCTCCTCATTACTTGCCGGAGAATCATATGGAAGTAGATGGTGAACACTACGACCATTAAACATTCTTAAAAGGCAAGTCCTACTATAGGTATCATAGCCTTCTTTAAGAGTTCCAGGACAGTATTTTATAATTGGTAAACTCATATGCTATTTATACTTTTTTATAGTAATTGCTCCAATCGTATCGTATTTCGCTGTTGCCATAAGCATCCCGAAATAATCATCTTTGTCGATACGCATATGTTTGCAAACCACTTGTTTATTAGTTCCTTCCGGAAGCATATTGTAAAAAAAAGGAAATAAATATTCTGCATTATATTCCTTATTAGTCTTAGGTAAGGTCAGACTAATAGAGGGTTTACTACCATCTAACATCCACTCATCGTAATATTGATATGTAAAACTTCCATCATCATGTTGCGTTAGTAAACCAGCTTTTTCACTTTTAAAATATATCTCTGCTTGCCTCATTCACCAGATTTTAAAGTTCTTTTACTTTTAAACACACTTCCATACCCAATGTATCAGCGATTTTTGTAAGAGTTTTCAGAGTAGGATTGGCCTGCCCTTTTTCTATTTTATAAAGTGTATTAACACTTACTCCTGCAAGTTCTGCTAATTGAGGCTGTGTAACACGAAGTGCTTTTCTTCTTTCTTTAATACTTTTTCCAACCATTGTTTTAACACTATAATGTGATTTTGATGTAAAAATAGGTAAAATAAACAAAATATACGTTAAATATCATAACATAATGTGATATTTATATATAAAACAATTCCACAAGCAGTAAATGCCTCTATAAATCACAGTATAATGTGATATTTCGCACAAAAACTACTTCACAACCAATAAACAGCACCATAAAATTGGATAAGCCGGTCAAACTGAACCACCTTAGCCGGATGAAAGTGAGCAGGGTAAAACAAGTGTTTAAAATCGATTCATTTTCTATCTTGAAATAGCAATTGGTCTAAATAGTTTACAATTAAATATGTATCTTTGTTTTAGATGAAATACTAATTCGAAGTATTGAATATTACTTTTGGTTCACAATTCGTCAACATAAAACATAGAATTTAGCACAGACGCCGTAAACACTAGGATAAGAACACAAGGTTTGAATCCTGTCGAGGTCACTAAGAGTAAAAGCTTACCACGAAGTGGTGGGCTTTTTTTATTTCATACCATTTCGAATTTATTCGAATAAGGGAAGAAATAAAAAAAGCCTAAGCAATTGAAAATTGCAAGCTTTTATTCGGAATTCGGAGCTCAAAGGATCAACCAAGTTAATCCTATGATTCCACTTTCATGCAAATTCTCCCTAAAAAACATCAAGCCTTATCTCGATGACTTTTCTTTTTCATATAGGATAGATA